>Ga0164241_10001378_pt1 | contig 30317 bp, 24 predicted proteins | sample OricomyardsoilBY_FD_108780 | JGI IMG/M metagenome (GOLD analysis project Ga0164241, IMG submission 108780) | Backyard soil microbial communities from Emeryville, California, USA - Original compost - Back yard soil (BY) | ecosystem: Environmental > Terrestrial > Soil > Unclassified | place: USA... | reverse complement strand
GTAGCACGCGCTCTGCGATCAGAAGTTACGCGGGCGGCATGTCATCCCAATTAGCTTTATTAAACTGCGGAAAAACTTGTCATTCGTACCCAAGGTAAGAACTGCCGTAGATGAAGTCGCTGAGCGCGGCTGGACGCGTGTGGCCAATGGCTGCACCAAGCGAGAGATCGCCAACTCAGTGCCGGAATGTGAGCCACTGATTACTATCGTGGTGTCTCGATCGATTCCCTGCGCCGCGCGCACCGAACGCGCTCAAAGCGGCTCGTGGTGGGCGCCTGCGATGGTCCGAGTTGCGGAAAGCGCGGGCTTCAGGCCGAAGCGTTTTTCGTAGCGCAACCGATCGGCTCGGGAAATGTACGGGAAATTCCTGCAAGGCGAGAGTGGGTGCGTTGGACATTCCGGCGATCCGAGCAAACCGTGTCCGCGTGTCAGACTTGGCCGGGGCTAAAGCAGCCATTTCGCGTGGATACAGTCCGAGGGCGGGACGCATAATATACCCAGTCCTTTGCCAGCGGAAATTTTTTTTCCCCGGCCGTAACGAAAGCGTCATCGCACATGTTGCACACTGCTGCTGCGTCCTTGGAAGCACATGAGAAGCAACATTTCGGTTAGAATCATTAAGCAATTAGATGTGCCAAGAGGGCTGTGTGTTTGTCCGCTCCTGTTCGTTAACCCCAGCTCCGTGCTCCCCAGCTCTCCGCATCATGCGTGATTCAATAAATTGGTTTTTTCGAATTTTCGTCGCCGTTGTTCTGGCTGACTTTATTTTCATCGCCAACGCCTCGGCCGCGACCACCGCTTCGCGGCAACAGCCCGTTCTGCAATCGCAGCAAAACGCGGATGGCAGCACTGGCATCCGTATCGAGGGGCAGGGCATGGCCAGCGCCAGGCAGCTGTTCCCACTCCAGATCGAAGTCTGGAACAAGAAAGCCGACAGCTACACTCCTTTGCGCGCGGCTTACCGCAGCCTTGAATCGAAGAGCGGAAAATGGATCGGCCGCGGCGTCGTAGAAGGAGCGCAGGATCTCAGCTTCACTTTCGTAGACGAATGGAGTGTTGAGGGTTTTACGCTCCGCCTGAACCGTTCCGTCAAGGTCCAGGGAAACCTCGACGGTGGTTTCCGATCCTCCGCCACACTCGAGATCACGGAGCCGAAAAAATGGCCCGAAGTGGAATGGTTCTCTCCGGGCATGATCTATGGCAACTTTGCCCATCTGCGGAATAATTCTTTCGGCGCGGGCAACTATTACCAACCCGGAAATTATGCCGTCTGGATTCGTGAAGATCGCATGCCCGCGCCGCTCATGAGCGCGCGCTTCGCCGACAGCTCCACGCTCTCCGTCCTTAACTCCGCTCCCAACGGCGCCACCACTCATTCCGAAGGCAACGACTTTTCGCATGCCTCCCGTGCCGATGCCCGGTTTCTTTTTGGGGCGATCGGCGCGCAGGAAAACGCACACTCTCTCCAACTGGGATTTCTATTTCCTGGTTCCGAAGGACAGATCAGCTACGGACGGAAATCCAGCCAACACGCCACCGCGCAGGCCAAATGGCGCAGACGATATCATCCTATCAAGGACGGATTCTCCCAGAGCTACGAGGTGTCCTTCCGCTTTGGCAGCGCAGAAGACTTCACCACGTTTGTTTCGGACTCCTGGCGCTGGGCGTGGGCGACACTCAAGCCCAAAGCCAATCCGCAAAACCTCGGCGCCATCTGGCGGCACGTGGTGGACGTGGTCGCGGAGAACACACTCGAATTCGATAATCGCGCCGGCACACAAATCATCAGCCCCGCGATTCCCGGACAGAAGGAACGTGAGGTCACGAAATCTATCATGGGTTTCATCGGCTATGCGTTGGGCTCGGCCGAGATGATGCTCGCAGCCTCGAACCTCGATAGCACCGACCGCGGTGCCGAGCTCCGTCGCAAAGCGGAGAAGTCAATTGAATCGTTCCTCCGGATACCGATGGCGCCTCCCGCTGGTGAAGGTTTCTTCCACAAGAGCGGCGAATACGCGACCTCCCAAGGTGGCTACGAAACCGACCACGAGCTTTTCCTCCGCTGCTTCACCGACGACATGAAGTCGCTGATGCGCGCCTATGAGGACGAGCAACGGGCCGGCCGCACACATGCCGACTGGATTGTCTGGGTACGCCAGTTTGCCGACTGGCTTCTCACTCAGGAAAAACCAAGCGGTGGTTTCATCCGTTCCTGGATGCCGCGCACAGCGAAAGTGGTCTCCGATTCCCCGACCGGCTCCTTCATGGCCGTTCCTTTCTACGCGCAGCTCTATCGCATAACGGGCGAGAAAAAGTATCTCGATGTAGCCATCCGCACTGCTGAGTTCGCATGGAACGAAGGGCAGAATGTCGGCCGTTTTGTCGGAGGCACGATCGATAATCCCGACGTCATAGACAAGGAAGCCGCCACGATCTCTCTCGAAGGTTACCTCGCGCTTCAGGACATTACTAAAGACGTCCGCTGGCTCGAGCGGGCCAAGGCCGCCGCCGCCATGGCCGAAACCTGGATGTATATCTGGAATGTCCCGATGCCGGCCGACAGTCCCGCCGAGAAGCTCCAATGGAAACGCGGCGTTCCCACCACCGGCATGCAGCTGATCGCCACGGGGCATTCGCTTGTCGACGCCTACATGGCTTTCGACGTCGCCAGCTTCGCCAAACTTTATCGCCTGACCGGGGACAAGCACTACCTCGAAGTCGCCACCATCCTTCTGCACAACACCAAGGCCATGATTGAGCTGCCGGACAAACCGCTCGGTTTGCGCGGGCCCGGTTGGCAGCAAGAACACTACTGTTTCAGCCTGCCGCGCGGGATCGGCCGCCATCAATTTTGGCTACCTTGGGTCGCGATCAGCCAGCTCCGCGGCATAAAAGACCTGCGAACCCAAGATCCGGAGCTCTACCAGCAACTGGCTGCGCTTGGCGGCACCGGCTCCCTCACATCCACGGTTCAACACTGATTTCCAAACAATTCACACCAACCCCGCTCCAAATGATTCCGATCAAGAAATACATCAGCTTTTTTTTCATATTCGCCTCCTTGGTCTTGGCCGCCCTGGCGCAAGAGACGGCGCCGACCGGCTCCATCACCGGTCGTGTTTATAATCCTGCCACCGGAGAATACGTGCGCAATGCGCAGATCCGGGTGCTTTCGACCAACGAATCGACCAGGTCCGGCGACGGCGGCTTCTATCGTCTTGGCAGCGTGCCCGCCGGACAAGTAACGGTCGAAGTGTCCTATATAGGCTATCCGACGGTCTCGGACGCGGTCGTAGTTAATGCCGGGGCCACCACCGCCCGCGATTTTTCGATCTCCGAGGCCGAAAGTATAACAGCCCAAGAGGGTGACGTTCCCATCCATTTGGAAGCGTTTGTGGTTTCAACGGAACGCGAAGGCAGCGCCAAGGCGATCATGGATGAACGCGCTTCGATGAACATCACCAGCCACATCGCCTCCGAGGTTTTCGGCGACAACGCCGAGGGCAACGTCGGCGAATTCCTGCGCAATGTGCCGGGTGTGACGCTCGACACGGACGGAGGGGAAGTTCGCAACGTCGGCTTGGGCGGCTTGGGCTCGGAATACACGAATGTGACCGTGGACGGCATGTCGTTGGCCGGGGCCGATGCCAATAATGCGGGCTCACGTTCAGTCACGTTCGAGCAAGTCTCCCTGAGCAGCATCGATTCAGTGGAGGTCGCGCGTACGATCAGCGCCGACGTGGATGCCAATGCGGCCGGCGGCACCATCAATCTTCGCTCCAAACACGCGTTCGACCGTCAGGGCCGGCGCATCGTCTGGCAAACCAATGTGGGCATGCACTCCACCGCGCTCAACCTGGACAAAAGCTACGGACCGTTCGAGGACCGCAAAACTCTGAAGGCCCGTCCCGGCGGCATTTTTGAATACTCCGATGTGTTCATGGATAACCGCCTCGGCGTGGTGCTGAACGTGAGCGAGTCCAATCTTTATCAGTCTGTAAACCGGGTGGTGGTGGACTACAACCGGGCGACCACCGCGGCCGACCAGCGCCCTCAGGTTCCTTCCCGATTGGCCTTTCAACAGCAGTCGCGCTTCAACAAGCGGTTTGCCACCACCCTGACGACCGATTACCGCGCGACCGACAACCTGGTCCTGTCGCTCAGTGCCATTTACAACAATTCGGTGCTCTGGAATCCGCAGCGCGCCGTTTACTTCTATCAAGGCACGCGGAGCACCGTGATTGGCGACGCTCCCGAGTTCAGCTACACCACCAACTCCAGCACGGCCCGGGTCGGACTCAATCCCGTGAACATCTCGAAATTAGGAGAGACCCTCACGCTTACCCCGAAATTCGAATATAGTCGCAATGACTTCACACTGGAAGGCGCGCTTTCCTATTCGGATTCCACGAGCCGATACGAGACACAGGCGCGACAAGGGACAATGCGGAGCGTGGGAGCGCCTACGGCATCCAACGTGAACTTTACTGCCAGTCGGTCGCCGGGGGAGACCGCCACCGACTGGAAGGTCACGCAGATTTCCGGCCCGGATATCAGCGACGGCGCGTCGTTTTCCATGCCCGCCATTGCCATCAACGACGACCGGTTTGCCCGGGGCAGATTTCTCACGGGACAGTTGACGGGCTCATTGATCACCCGCCGCTATCTACCGATCACTTGGAAGGCCGGCATCAAATCCCGGGAGGAAACACGTAGTTTCGAGAACCGGCTGGGTCTGAATAATTACCGATACACGGGCAGCAGTGACTGGTCCGCGTTTCAATCGCCATGGGGTTATAATCTTGGGCTGGGGGAGAACATTGAGTCACTCTCTGGCAATAACGTCTTCATTCCCAACCTAGCGGCACTCGGCGAGCTGTATCAGGACCACCCGGAGCAATTTGTCGAGGCCTCGTCAGTCACGGATTACTACAATTCGGTTGTCGCCAACAAGAGGAACTTCACCGAGCGGGTGGACGCCTCGTTCCTGATGGGCACCGCCAAGGTTGGCCGGGCTTCCCTCCGCGCGGGTGTCCGGGTGGAAAATACGTCAACCGACGTGTTGGAGTCGGATCCGCGTTCGGCGGACGAGGTCAGAGATGCCGGCTATACCGTGTCGGCAGCCGGTATGGCGACGACCAGGGACGGGATTGACTACCAGTTCCTGTCACAGCCGCGCGTACACCGCCGTGCAGAATATCACAATTACTTCCCCAGCGCGTCGTTCAAATACAACATTACCCGCGAGCTGGATTTTAGCATGGGCTTCAGCAGCACCATCCGCCGGCCTTCGTATAGTGATGTCGCCGGAGTATGGGTGGTAAACGAAAACACCAACCGGGTCGCCGCGCCCAATGTCAATCTGAAGCCGGAAGCGGCCCGGAACTATGCCGCGCGCCTCGCCTACTACTTCAAGGGCGTGGGGCAGTTGAGCGCCGCAGTCTATCAAAATGACGTGGAGGACCTGATTCAATCCTCGGAACTCACCGCTGCGGAATTTGGCTACACAGGGACGGAATATGCGGATTACATCTTCGTCACCCGGGCAAATGTCGGGAGCCTGGTCACGGTTCGCAGTCTTGAGCTTGGCTATAGCCAGAGTCTGGGGATGTTTGGGCCGGCATTTCGCCGGCTGACGGTCCGGGCCAACTATACCCGCGCCTACGCCAACGCCATCAAGACCGGGCTGATACCCCATTCGGTTAACGCCGGGGTGGATTACAGCTATGGGCCGCTCAACCTGTATGTGAATTCCAACTGGACGGACAGCTGGCCCGCCTCGGCCACGGGTCTCAGTTTCCGGCGGCACCGGACCCAGATGGATGCCGGGATCGGATGGAAACTCAACAAGCACCTCTCCTTGATGCTCAGTGGACGCAACGTGCTGAATGCGCGCTATGTCCAGATGCAGCATGTAGCGCCGAGCGCCCCGACTGCGACCGACATCCTGGATGTCGGCGCCACCTATATATTGTCCTTGAAGGGAACGTATTGATTGTTGGTGGCGCTGCCAAGCCGCTCCGGGACGAAGCCCGGCGCGGCATCAAGTGCCCGGTTCTTTTAGTTCGAGGTTCACAGCAAACCATATGACCAGTTATTCTAATCCCGGCCCAAAACGACCGCTGATTCCCTATCAATGGGAAATCATCATCTGGCTTTTTCTTGCTTACATGATGAATCAGGCGGATCGCCAGGTTTTCAACGTGGTGCTCCCGCTCATCGAGAAAGATTTGGGTCTCACCGATGTGCAGATCGGTCTCATCGGTTCCGCGTTAATCCTGACGATGGCCATCGTGCTGCCCATTGCCGGCTATGTGGGTGATCGATTCTCGCGCAGCATTATCATCGTGCTAAGTCTCTTCACATGGAGCATCGCCACGACGGTCAGCGGCTTTGCCGTCGGTGTCACCTCATTCATAATCATCCGCAGCGTCGCTGCCGGAGTTGGAGAAGCCCTCTACATCCCGGCGGCGGTCGCCTTCATCGGAGAGCACCACGTCAAGTCCCGCAGCTTCGCCCTTGGTATCCATCAATCGGCTTTGTATTTCGGAACCATTGGCGGCGGCTTTATGGCCGGCTGGATCGGCGGAATATTCGGCTGGCACAGCTCGTTCTTTGTCTTCGGCGGCTTCGGTGTCCTGCTGGCCATCGCGATGCACTTCCGCATGAAACGCTCCTACCCGGTGCGTGCGGTCCTGTCCGAGGAGCGACCCGCGATTGCGACGGTGCTCAAGACCCTGGTGAAGATCCGCACCGCCATCGTGTTCTCCCTGGTGCTTGGTGGCGGCACGTTTGTCAGCATGGGCTACCTGACCTGGATGCCCACGTATCTGCACAACAACTTCGGACTCTCTCTCGCCAGCGCCGGGTTTTTCAGTGTGTTCTACAACCAGCTCTTCGCCTTTGCCGGCGTGATGCTGGGCGGAAAATTCTCCGACAAGGTGGCGCAGAAACATCCCCGCTTCCGCCTCATTCTCGGCGGTGTGTCCCTGCTTATTGGCATTCCCTTCCTCTACTTCATGGGTGCGTCGGAAAATCTCACGGTCGTCTACATCGCCTTGGGTGGATTTGGTCTTTGCCGCGGCCTCTTCGACTCGAACATCTATGCCTCTCTCTTTGATGTCGTGCCTCGGCGGTTCCACGCTACAGCGGCCGGCTTGATGGTGGCCTTTTCGTTCATCATTGGTTCGCTCGCCCCGCTCGTGCTCGGTGCGATGAAGCAGAGCGGTGACCTCGGTGGCGGTCTTTCCGGTCTCGCGTGGGCTTATTTGCTGGGCGGTTTCGCTCTGCTCTTCGCGGCCTGGCGCTTTTTCCCGCGCGAATATATCAAGCAGGAATCCGCGGCGGAAGACGTTGCCGTTCATTGAGCCTACCTACCTTCCTTTCTCGGCGCCGGTTTGGCATCCTCTTCTCCGGCACTAAGCTCCCTCAAACCCTCAAACTCTGATTCTATGAAAACCAAATTATTCGCCGTTCTCCTCGCTACGCTCCTGGCCTTCGCCGGAACAGTTTCCGCCAAGGATGATGCTTCCTACACCGAAGGCACCGTCTGGGAACTCACCTTGGTTCGCGCCAAACACGGCATGGTCGACGCCTATCTCAAGAGCATCACCGGCACCTTTGACGCCGTGATGCGCGAAGCCAAGAAGGAAGGCCTTATTCTCGACTACAAAGTGTTGTTGGGTCATCCCGGCACCGCCGACGACTTCAACATCCTCCTCATGGTGGAAACCCGCAACATGGCCGAACAGGACAACATTCGGGAACGCTGGGGCAAGATCGTCCTCAAGGCCGAAGGCGACGCGGCGAACCGCCTGAGCATTGCCACGAACCGCGTCGATATTCGCGAGGTGCTCGGCATGAAACTCATGCGCGAAATCACGCTGAATCCCGAGAACTAAGTTTCCCACTACCAAGCGAAGAAGCCGGCGACATGGCCGGCTTCTTCGCTAAATTGAGCGGCGGTCGTTTATCCGGAGAACGTATATCGATATGTCCGCGGCGAGGTGTGCTGATGCCGGCGAAACCAGTTGGAAAATTGCGACAAGTGCACAAAGCCGAGCTCGTGGGCGATTTCCTTCACGCCTCGTTCCATGCTCTGCAACTGACTGCATGCGTAAACCAGCCTGCGGTGGCTCCAGAATTGAAAAGGTGTCTGCCCGCAGGTGTCCCGCCAGATCCGGTCCAACTGACTCGCGCTCGCTCCCACGGCTTGTGAGACCTTGCGACGATTCCAATTGGCCGCCATCGGCCAGCTTTCGATCAATGCCATGCTCTTTGCCATCAGCGGATGTGTCAGATCGGGCGCGCGTAGCCGGATGCCTCCCGCCGTAGTCCTTGGTGCGAGGATACGCCAGAAAGCCCAGATTTTTTCGCGGATCTCGATCTGCTCTTCAAAACTGGATATCGATAAAATCGGCCCGCCAGGCGGAATGCCGTCGGGGTGCTTTTTATAGGTGAATTGTTCCAGCGCTTCGGCTGCGGTTTTCAACTCGGGACTCCCCTCCAAAACCGCAACTGATGGCCCCTCCCATTTAGCTGAACCCACATCCACTGCGAAGTGGATCGAGATGATTCGGGATTTCGGAGAAAAACTTTGCATGCGCCGCCCCAATCCTGGCACGAGGACCATCCATGAACCTTTGTCTGCTTTCACTGATGGCCCGGAAGAGGCTACCTCGACTTCACCCTCGAGCATATACCAGAGGATGAAATTCATGGTTTCAAAAGAGCCACTGATGGTTGTCGGCTGATTGCGGTAGCACCACAGCAGCCGGCAACGCACCGCGTTCCAGTCATAGGACCGCGGCGCTTCAAAACTTTCGCCTGTCGCCTCAACGACGGGGGGCTTCGCTTTTTTCGTTCCGCGTTTCACGAAGCGCATTTTCGCGACAGCCTTGACTGAATCAACGCAATCTTGGGTATGTCCACCGGGCCACGCCGACTCTCAGCGCCTGCTGTTTTTCGGGTGCGGCGGAAGACAGGACATGGGAAGAAGCCGAAGTGTCATGATCCCATCGCGGATAGTTGCTTGAGAACATCAGGGTTTCGTCCAGCCGGTTGGATTCGAGCAATCGCCAGAATTCCGAAGCAGGTTCGCCTGGTTCTGCGCTTTGAGTACCGAAGCGAAAGAATCGCCGCGTGTATTCGCTCGGCAACTCCTTCAACCATGGGCACTCCGAGCGCAGTCCTTTGTAATTTTTGTCGAACCGCCACAGATAAGTCGACAACCACGCCACACCCACCTCGAGGCCTACGACGCGCAATTCTGGAAAACGGACAAACACGCCTTCTGTGATCATGCTCGTCAGATGGCCCAGGAACGTCGTGGATCGCGTCACGCGCAATTCAGACAAGGTGCCCGGCCATCCGCACGGCGTCGGTGCCGGACTGGTCCCCATGCCTTCGGTGCCGGAATGAATTGCGATCGCCAAGCCACACTCCTGCGCAGCTTCATAAATGGGGTAGAAGCGTCGGTTTCCGTAGGGAAACATGCTCCCGGTCGGCAACATCACCTGCAGCATCCGACCGTGGCGGGCGGCGCGACGGATCTCCTTTGCCGCTTCCTCGGGATTCTGCGTGGCAACTACGATGGTCCCGTAAACCGCCGGCGACTTCTCCAGCCATTCGTCGGCCAGCCAGTCATTCACCGCGCGCGCCATTTCCATCGGATAGTCGACGTCGCCAAACGTGCAGAGATTGGGCGCATCATAAACGCTCACCAGGGCGGCATCGATTCCCTGCGGGGTGAACCAGTCTTTCATCAACGCTTCCGCGGAAACCAAGGCCTGGCGTCCGACCGTTTTCGGAACGCCCTGACCCAACGGTTCGTGCGGATTGTAGAACTTTGGATTTATCCGAAGGCCGGCTTGCGTGTGTCCCGCGCCGATCAGCCAGCGTTCTTTCCAAGATTCAGGCAGGCGATCCGCGATCGCATGGTCATCGTCCCAACGAACATGCACGTCGGCATCGAAAAAATTCAGGGAAGTGGTGTCCATAGGATCAGAGTTCAATGTGTAGATTTCCGTCGCTTTCGATGACGCGATAAGTGCGGGCTCGAAATGAGGGGTCGGCAACATGCTGACCTGTGATAAGATCGAACTCCCACTTATGCCACGGGCAGCGCAGAATCCGTCCTTCGCAGCCCCATTCGTAATTCGAAATCTTGTCCGTCGGCATGTTCGTTCCCGTGAGCCGGCCTTTGCAGAGTTCGGCACCTTCGTGCGGGCAATAGTTCACGATTCCGTAATACCCGCTCTCTATTCGAAAAACGCCGATGGAATAGGTATCCAGTTGTACGATGCGGCGTCCGCCTATAGGCAAATCCGCCGGGCCCGCCGGCACCAGTTTTCGAACCTTGATTGGGGAAGGGGAGGGGAAATCGCTCATTTCAATCCAAGTCGAGGGCCATAAAGTGCGAGGGCATTTTCCCGTAGGATGCGGCGCTTCAATTCTGCATTGTCTCTCCCTGGGAGAATCACCACGGGATTATCGAAATCCCAATGCGGGTAATCGCTGGAAAACATGATCTGGTTGCTGCCGTTGACCGCGTGGTAGGTCTGTACGAGATCGCGCGTCTTGTCGGGCTCTTCGATCGGCTGCGTGGTGTAGAATAGCTGACGTTTCATGTAGTCGCTCGGCAGCTCCTTTAGCGCCGGCATTTCGGACCGCAGATTTTTCCACTCGCGATCGAGCGCCCACATCAATGGCTGTGCCCAAGAAATGCCGAACTCCAGCAGCACGAAACGAAAATCAGGAAACTTCGCGAATACACCTTCGCACACGAGACTCGTCACGTTAGTCAACGCGCTCGCCGCCAGTCCGGTGTGGTATTCTATATAGCGCGAGCAATAGCCATTTCCGGTGGGAGTGCCGGTGATGCCACGCCCCTCCATCGTGCTGTGCGTCGCGACAGGCAGGCCATTCGCGGCGGCTGCTTCGTAGATGATGTGGTTGGAGCGATGACCGAGCGGTACAATCCCGGCGCTGCCGATGAAAACCTGGCTCACACGCGGGTGTCCCGCCCACTTTTCGATCTCCTTCACCGCCGCCTTCGGATCCTGCATGGCCACATACACCACGCCATAGTATCGCGCATCACGCGGGACAAAATCATTATTCAGCCATGTATTAAACGCGCTCGCCAGAGCCACAGCGTAGTCCGTGTCTCCGATCGTGCTCAGGTTATAAATCGGGCCGGTGCAAATCGCCCACTCGATCCCGTAAGGATTCAGCAGTTGGCGGGCGATCAGCTCGGGGTTACTTGCGGCGACGCCATTGCTCGAGGTATCCGCATCTTCACGATCATTGCCGCCGCGTTGATCCAGATTGGGAGTGCTATCGCCCAGAAAACCATCGAGATAGCGCGCCCCATAAGAGGCCGGCAGATAAGCTGCGATATTCTGGGGACTCGAAGGGCGGGCATGAATCTCGATGTCAAAGATTGAATATCCGATCTTGGGGTGCGGACTAACCGCAGCCGCGGGGTTAGGCTGATTCATGCGGTTAAGTCCAGAGCCTCGCTGTTACTTGTCAGAACTTTTCACTTTATCGTCGTTCCAAAGAAGTTTTGCGCGGTGCGCACGCCTCCATCTCCAATCTCCCGCGTCCGGGCGACCGAAGCTTCACGGGGCGACTTACGGCGACACGCAGCCGCTTGCAGCGGACTGCTGATCTTATGGCGGCCACCATTACGACCGCGAGCCTTGGGCTCGTAGAATGAACCGCAACCTACCTTGAAATAGAGCACGAGCAGAGGTGAAATTCGCCAAAAACCTTGGTGCAATTTCTTGCGCGAGCAGCAATTTGTTCGTCCGAGGAAGTTGTGTGAATATTGTATTCAGTGTCGTCGTACATACGCCAATCGCCGTCGTCGCGTCTTTCAATGTCAGGTTGGGAGTGGCGCGAGGGCCCGGCAAAATATCCACTCGTCGATGAGAAGTGAAGATAGACGCGCGCCTCGTTCGAGAGTGTGACGCCGTCCTGGAGAATTTGTTGAATCACTTGTTTAGATAGTGAGTTCATGTAGGAATGATAGCGGTTGGTCCGGTAGACTGTCCGCGCGGTTTGCGGCCCGCATTCAGATCGTCGGCTGGCGCCTAGCCCGGGCGGGTTGGACGAAAAGGGGGGCGGCAGGACGGGGCGGCAAGGTTATGCCGTCTTTGATTTGAGCTCATCGGTTGGCGTGCTCACCTTCGTATTTGTTGGGAAATAACGCAGGGAACGCTGCTATTTTTGTCTAGGGACGATCCTCGGATTCGAGGTGGTCCATCGCTTAGCCTTTTCGTGCAGTGAAGTTCTGGACCTCAGCTTCTACGGGGCGGCGCGTTCTGGAATGACAAGCAAGTTTGAGTGCCGGCTGCAGCTGGTAGTCAGTGCGGTTCCGGCCTCATCTGGTGCAATTAATCCTTTTTCAATGAGTGCTTCTAGACCGAGCTTGGTTTTGCCATTTAACACGTTTCGCATTTCAGAAGCTGGGGATGTAATGCACGGATCGAGAGGTTTTGCCCGCAACCAGTATTTTTTCTGCAGCGAGGCTATCAACGAATCGCACCCGCGGAGCCCCTCGCTAAAATGGCGAATCGGCTAAACGTTTCCAGCGGGAGATTGCTAAGCATCTTGGACGATAGCGTGCGGAAGATGGCGACTCCCGGGCAGATTGAGGTGGCGGTCTTCGGTTGCGAGGCGGGTTGAACGGTCTTGGCGGGCATGATGTTCCTTTTTCGATTTTGAGGAGCGGGATTGCTCTCTCGTCGAAGGGCGGGGGTGCCGACCGGAACGAGGGGGCGGTTGGGGGGATTCCTTTCAAGGAGGACCAAAACGAACCCGTCCGCGCAGCGGCGATCCGGTGGGAGGGGCCGCCAGAGAGAGCAAGAATGCTCCGGGGGTCGCGACACGGCCGGGCGTGATGACCTTCCGTTCGTCGCCTCGCCGGTCATGGCCGTTCATCGCGGCTCGCGGAGCTGGAAGCCGAGGCTCGGCGCGAATTCGCCTCTCGGTGGCCGTCCCCGGTCGCCTCGTGGGCGGAGCCGCTGGTTCGGTTGATTGGGGCCGCGAGGCCTACCGCTTTCGCGGTAGTCGGCTTACACCATTCTCGGAGGGTCCGCTCCGTTGAGCGGAGCGAGCGGCGAACCCGGAATGGACCGCGTGAAAACCATTCCGATGAACAGTCATCAACCTCTCAAAACCAACCCGATCCTCGCGGGCGGCACTCCCGGTGCTGGCCGCTTTCAAGTCCTCGTCGAGTATGCACCCGGTGTTTTCGTCTCCACGGCCTCGGCCGAAAAGATCGAGGACGCCGTCGAATTCTTCCTGAAACAGTTCCCCGGCTGCGAAGCCGGGAAGGTCGCGCTCTTAGACCGCAACGAGCGGCGCGTCATCGGCTCCGTGAAGTGGAAGGTCGAGCCGACCGAAAACGGCCTGCGCGTTCCGTACCGGCACAATCTCTTCTGCGACTGGAATACCGCACTCGTGGCTCTCGAAGTTCAGATTCCGATTTTCCTCATTCTCCAAGAAGTTCTCGAAAAGGGTCAAAAGGATGACAGCCCATACGTTTCCCGCAGCAGGCGAAGATGTATAGGATAAATCCCGATAACATCACCTACCGATTTAAAAAGGTAATGCGCGCGGCCGGCTTTCTCGACCTCGGAGAAGATGCGTCGGAGGAACGCGAGTACAACGTTGGCGACTTGGAGACCCATTTTCGCGACCGCACTCGGCCACAGGCCGTGGAAGACACCTTCAAGGTGTCTGAGGGGATTTATCTCGTTTGCGGAATTTCGGTTGAAGGACGTGAGAGCGTGTAGGCGAAGAATCTCACTTGAACCACTGTTTCCAATTCTTCGGATCAATATCGACATTTTTGTTCAGGACTATAAACAGTTCCCATGAGTTCATTGATCGCTTTTGAGCCAAGTAAAGTGCCACGATTTCCTTGGAAGCATTTCTTTGAACTAAATCACGCATGTTTTAACGGGCCATTTATGGCAGAAATGGATCTGCGCCGTAGAGAAACGGGGAGTATTAAAAATACAATGGGTCAGGTGGACGCGTCGGCCCTTTATTCTCTTGTCCGAATAGTACGGCCGCAAATCGTCGTTGAAACCGGGACAAACAGAGGAGCGTCTACAGCATTTATTCTGAAAGCCTTACATGACGCTGGCTGTACCAAATCTAAGGTCATTAGCATAGAATATGAGGATGGCCCTGAAGTAGGAATGCTGATTCCTCAAGAACTCCGCGCAAACCTCAAGATAGTAAAAGGCGATATCCGTGATCTAATTTTAGATCAAAAAACAATCCCTTCGGAAATTGACTTTTTTCTTCACGATAGCTCGCACAAGTATGAGCACCAATTTTGGGAGTTCACGCAGTTTTGGCCTTTAATTTCTTCTGGCGGGATACTCGCGTCTCACGATGTCGATCTTAATTCGAGCTTTTCAACATTTGTAACTCAAACCTATCATCATATCAGCGGGAAAACCGATCCCTCTAAAACTACTCATGCCGACTGGGGCAGATGCGGAAAACTAGGTTTCATTCAAAAACGAGTAATGTAAAACGAATACCGTCAATAAATTGTTGAAGAAAAAGGAAGGTTAAAAGATCGATGGGACGCTTACGCCTTTAGATCAGGTTGTGCTTGCTGCTCAGAACGTATAGCCTTAAGGCGGATCGCGTCTTTAAGAACAGATACTAATTTGGACGCTTCCGTTTTTATATTGTAGTCCCTTAATATCGTTTCTCGGGCGGATTTCGCAATGGCAGCCCGAAGTCCATTATCCACAAAGAGGCGCAAAACCAGCTCCGCTAGAGCAGTTGGGTCTGATGGAGAAACGAGAAATCCATTTTTTCCGCCAATAATCAATTCTTCGATGCCAGAAATGTGTGAGGTAATTACGGGAACACCCATGGCCATGGCTTCTTTCAGACTATTTGGCAAAATATCACGATCCCCGGTGTTATCGATTACACATGGAAGCACAAAAAGACTAGCGGATTTGAGCTCCGTGCGAACTTCCCGTTGATTAAGAGTACCAAGCAATAAGACGTGCTTTTTCAATCCTAACTGATCGATTTGCATTCGCAGTTTCTTTTTTTCCGGTCCTTCTCCTATGATACGACATTGGAAATCTACCCCGCCATCTTTCAGTGCAGCACAGGACTGAATGAGGATATGTAATCCTTTTTTGGGCACTAACCTAGCTACTGATAAAATTATTTTTTTTGATCCAGTTGTCCGATTTTCGGATTCAGGAGAAAAAAAGTCTGCATCTATACTGCTATGAATAATCGCCGGCGGAGCACTACATATTCGCTTTTTTAACAAATTATCTTGATTATATTTTGAGATCGTAACAACGCGATCAGCTTCTTTGATGAGCCTGTACTTTAAATCGGCGAATGACGAAATATCCATGGTGCTATAAATATCACGTGATCGTAAGGCCACCGTGTACGCCGCACCAGGATGACGTGATATTTCTGAGGTCAAAGCTCGCGTATCCCATCGAAAGGTAAACGGACAATGAATAACATCTGGCGTAAAATCAGATTTTCCCAGGAGATATTGATGAGCGCCGAGTTGGAGATTGCCGATCCTTAGGCTGTGCAGGAAAGCCAAGGCATTTTCTCGAGCATAGAGTGCCCCAAGGGTCCATGCGCTGCGGCCTCGACAAAGAAATCGGATTCGATAGCGTAAAAGGCGTTTCACATGAGCTTCGGGGAGAAGGATTCTAAAAAAATCACCGCGTCTTCGAGGTGAAAGAATGAGGAGGGTTAGCTGCTGACAGATTACGCGAGCCCACTTCAATAACCCAAGCCGCTTTCGCAGATGAAGAACGTGAGACAGGATGCCCGATTCGATCACCTTAGGCTGAATGTAGCTATATTCGAGACGCTTCGCATATACCCGAACATCGTGACCTAAGCGACGAAGAGCAACAATCTCTTCAAGAATGAAGGTTTCTGAGGTTTTGGGAAAAACAGATCGTATATACGCAACTTTCATCTTTAATTTTTAGTATATTCCTTAAATTACTCGGCATTGGTCTGAGTGGGTCCGATCTTTGCAATGTAAAATCATTAAACTTTAGCGGGTGTGCCCGCAAATTCCATGGCCGGAATCGAATAATAGGATCGATACCAATCAACGAAGCGTTTAACTCCCACTTTGATGGGAGTTCCAGGTACGAAACCAATGTCACGAGTGAGATTAGCAACATCAGCGAAAGAATTTTGAACGTCCCCCGCTTGCAAAGGAAGCATCCGTTTCAACGCCTTTTTTCCCAAGCTTTCCTCAATGGTCTCGATAAATTCCATCAGATCGACCGGGGAATGATTTCCGATGTTATAAAGCCGATATGGTGCAAGGCTCGTGGCGGAGTCCGGAGAACCCCCACTCCACTGCGGATCGGGAACTGCAGGGCGGAAGATGACCCGACGGATGCCTTCCACGATATCATCCACGTAAGTAAAATCGCGCCTCATACGTCCCTCATTGTAAACGTCGATTGGCGTTCCCTCTAGGATCGCTTTAGTGAAAAGGAACAATGCCATGTCTGGCCGTCCCCACGGCCCGTAGACGGTAAAAAATCGCAAACCTGTAGTCGGCAGTCGATACAGGTGACTGTAGCTGTGCGCCATTAGCTCATTGGCCTTCTTTGTGGCTGCATAGAGGCTAACGGGGTGGTCGACATTATGGTGAACCGAAAATGGCATTGTAGTGTTGAGACCATAAACTGAGCTTGAGGAGGCATAGACGAGGTGCTTCACGCCATGATGGCGACATCCTTCTAGGATATTCAAAAATCCAGTAATATTACTGTCGGTATAGGCGCGCGGGTTGATCAGCGAAAATCGAACACCGGCCTGGGCAGCAAGATTAACAACAAACTCAGGTTTATTCTGCTCAAAGACGGCATGTACAGCTGATTGATCGGCTAAATCGGCTTTGTGAAAATGAAACGCGGGAAATTCACGTAGTAATTTCAACCGTGCCTCTTTGATTGTAACATCGTAATAGTCATTCATGCTATCGAAGCCGTGCACCTCGTGACCATCACGCAAGAGGCGCAAGCTGACGTGAAAACCAATAAAACCAGCGGCACCAGTAATGAGAATCATATAGTTAAAGACAATTTACAGATAACAATTCAGAGCTGCCAATAAAAAAGCGGGGCGGGAAAATCGGATTGAGATAAGCACGATTTAACATCAATAAAAACACCGTTCAATCTTAAGAAAGAGGGCAACTTCGCACGGTCTTCACTAAGATATGCGCGATGAGGGACAGCTAATATTAGAGCGTCTAGATCCAAAAAAGCGTCCAGCGGGGCGAGCTTCAGCTCGTACTCTTTAAGCGCTTCGTCAATGTTGCTCAGCGGATCGTGAATGAGTATATCGATTCCAAATGACTGCAGTTCACGCACGATGTCTGGCACCCGGCTATTACGCAAATCAGGCACATTCTCTTTGAAAGTCAGTCCAAGCACACCCACACGAGCACCTTTAACCGATATGCCTTGATGGATCATTAGCTTGACCGTTTTTTGCGCGATGAATGCACCCATACGGTCATTAATTCGTCGCCCCGCGAGAATGACCTCCGGTTGATAGCCAAGCTGCTCCGCTTTCGATGTAAGATAATAGGGATCTACGCCAATACAATGGCCCCCAACAAGACCTGGCGAGAACGGCAAAAAATTCCACTTAGTACTGGCAGCTCGCAGTACGTCTTTCGTAGCGATACCAAGCCGATCAAATATGAGAGCGAGTTCGTTCATTAAAGCGATGTTGAGATCGCGCTGAGCGTTTTCTATTACCTTCGCTGCTTCTGCGACCTTAATGCTTTCCGCCCGATAAATGCCAGCAGTGATAACTGCTCCGTAGGAGGCTGCCAGTCGTTCAAGCGTCGCTGCGTCACTACCAGAAACGACTTTTTTGATACGCGTAAAACTGTGTTCATTGTCGCCGGGATTGATGCGTTCCGGCGAATATCCGAGGAAAAAATCTATCCCCGCTTTTAAACCGGAAATCTTTTCCAAAACAGGGCCACAGATCTCTTCGGTCACACCGGGGTAGACGGTTGATTCATAGACCACAACAGCGCCTCGCGTAATCGCATGACCGACAGTAGTCGACGCGGCGATTAGCGGACTGAGATCAGGCCGTTTATGCTCATCTATCGGTGTCGGTACCGTAATGATGAAGAAAGTGCGATCACGCAAAGCCTCCGAATCTTCAACGAAATGGAGATTTGTTGCCTTAAGTTCTGCATGAGAAAACTGCGCAGTGACATCCGTACCCGCCAGTAAAGACGCAATTTTTTCCCCGTCGATATCGAAGCCAACTACATCATCAAATCTTTCCGCGAAAGCCATAGCCACGGGAAGGCCTACATAACCAAGTCCTATGATTCCGATCTTTTCGCTCATAAAGATACGGAGGCTGGCTTGCCAGTCAGTTTACTAACATTGGACTGCGTCACCCGCAAAACTGGCAGTTCGACCTCCAGGGCGTTCTACACCCGTTTGAAGTTGAAGTGAGCTTTTCTAAAAAGCAAGCCCCGACCTGTTGCCTGTTCACTCAAAGGGAATATTTTTCCTGCCGAGTCGCTGCTGAAACTATTTTGCCCTCCTACAATTTGAGCCGGTAACGAGCGAAACTGCCTAACGTGAATCAGTCCACGGCGCTTCGAAATCGAATTTTAGATAATGGGGGACGCCTGTCTCATTGGCCCGTATACCGTGAATAATCGCACCCCTCATTGCGTGACCGTGACCTGACCGCTGAAACAGGCCTCGATGCCGATGATCCCCCGCAACGACCCTTCATCAACGAAGACCGTTGCCCGATCCCTTGTAGCTGCGGCGGTCGGGGTACGCGTCGCTTCAATACCAACTCTCCCTGACGCAGTTTCCGCGCGGAAACTTATTTGCTGTCATCAAGCGCCGTACCCCCATTTCCGCTTACTAAGAAAATTCCTTTCCACCTTCTTTTGATCAAACATCGCTTTTACAAATACGTTCCAGTTCGTCCGGTACTGATTGAAAGACGATTGCTCCTCCACCGTAGCAATCGAAAATGATTATCGGATCAGATGGCGTAAGCGGTGAAATTATAGACGAGGAGGGTCGGATGTCTGTTGCGATTTAGGCTAAATTGGGTGCGCGCACCGAGCACCTCAGCCCATCCGATTTTTGGAGCGGTTGGTGTTGACACGGATAGTGGGGAAATGCATTCGTCCATGGTCGGCGGTCGGAAATTATACAAAAATCGAGGGCGGAATCTGAAATGGATCGAAACAGTATGAAATATCTTTTTGCGGGAATTTTAGGAGTCATAGTTATTTTCGAGTCTACATTGCTTTTCTCTCGAAAGACAGACAGCGGAGATAACCAATTGATTGAAAATGAGATAATTGATATCGGTCATAAAAACATGGAGAAAGAGAATAGCCTTCGATATCTGCGCGATAGACAAGCAGCGACATCGGAGACTGTGTCTAAATCCGAAAAAATTCCGACGCATGATTCTGCAGACGTGATACCCGTAACGAGCAAACGGATGAAAAGATTTATTGCGGCGATGGATGACCCCACCTATCGGGCGACGCTGGCTTCTGTACAGAAACGTCGGCTTCCTATTTATTATGCAGAGCTTTTCGAACAACTAAATTTATCGCCTGAAGCGACTGAAACGTTCAAAGACTACCTTGTACAGAAACAGCAAATGAAAAGTATGGTCAAAGTAGCAGCACGCTCAATTGGAAGCGAATCTGATGTTTCAGAGGTATCGGATATCGTGAAAGACATGCAAGCTCCGGTAGATAAGCAAATTCGTGCACTTCTCGGAGAAAATGGCTACGAAAACTATATTAAATACGAGCTTAATGGGGGGGCGAGGACGACTATGCACGATTTCGATGCACTGATATCAAATAGCCAGTTATCCCTGGATACCAATCAAAAGACTAAACTCAACGCGCTTTTATCGGCGTATTCCGAGCGCAAAAATCTCTCGGAGACAGCAGTTACCGGGCTGAGGGCGGACGTCGGCGCCGGTTTGGTAGAGTATACGCCGGCCGGCGAGATTAAGGCTGAAACACTAGATAGTGCTCGGTCATTTTTATCACCAGACCAGATGGTAATTTTTACCGAACTTCAGCAAGCGTATGCTGCCAAGTCTAAGCTGCGTTACAACAAGGTACGCTAACCTACTTCAAAATCGAACTTATGAAGGCAATAACCATCACGCTCGCTTTTACCTGCCTTATTCTAACGGTTCTCTTGTGTATTCCGAATCGCGTTACAGCTGAGTCGCGCACCCTCAAGATGAAATCGGAGTTGGCTGAGCTCCAACGACGCGGCGCAGTATTGGACCGTGAAATTCAGGAGCTACGTGAAAAAGGAAGTGTCGCGCAGTCCTCAGCCCAGGGCGGGGTGAGCGTAGCAGATCCATCTAAAAACACTTCAGATGCTCAGCAGAAATTGTCGGCACCTGAGATAGATCGGCTAAAATTTGCCGCTGCACGCCTGTCGACTAGTTTACGATACGGTTCAATTTTTAAAGCGTTGTCAGCAAAGGGCATTTATACATCTGACCAATTAAATACGTTGGAAGATCTACTTACGCAGAAGGAGATCGATGTGCAAAATGCTAAGGATCTCGTGAGCAAGAAATCTTTAGGGGAAGATCAGGAGCGTGTGATGATTAACGCTATCGAAAAGGATGCCTACGCTAAGATTAAACAACAACTTGGTGATCAAGCGGAGCGTGCCGCTTTAGAGTTTGAATCTACAGAACCGGCGCAAAAAGCGTTACAATGGCTCGCGGGCGAACTTACGTCCAGCGCCTTGCCGCTCTCAACGCAGCAGAGTGACGTAATGATGACTGCACTAATCGACGCCTTTTCCGAAACCGCGGGAACCAAGGATCCGGGCTCCATTTTAGAAAATGACTGGCTTAAAAAAGCGTCACGCACGATTCTAACGCCTCAGCAACAGGAGGCATTGGGCGTCCGAATCCAAGAGTATAAGAAGATACGTCGACTGCCTAAGAAAGAAGACTGAGCGCTGGCTTAGTTAAACACATGATTTATGGAATGCATGGCGTAGTGCCTTCGCTCGATTCAAACGCGTTCACCCACCGGACGATGGATGATCTCGTGATCTTTGAAGCTCATCTGGATGCTATGGATCGGAAATACGAGTCGGTCGCGAGTGCCTTAGTTGATCCTACCGCGAAAGCATTGACAATCGATGACGCAACAAGCGCTGCAAAATCTGCGGCTCTGATTGCGCGCGAGAGGGGACACGAAGTCACAATATTCATTAATCCATTTAATGTCATATCGGCGAAAACATATTTTTTCCATGAATTGAATATTGCGCTCGATTGCACCACGCTCTCCCAGATTAAATTTGGGCGAGCTGTTATGTCAGTTCAGAGACGTTCAGATAAAGTTCGGATACGAAAGCTCATCAAGCGCGGATATTGCCTGTTAAAGTCTGAAGAAGAGTGCAGCGCATTTATCAGCGAAATTTGTGCTGAATTAGGCGTTCATAGTCCCGAACCTCCTGAGCATCTCAGAACACTTTCAGTTCGGGAATTGGTGGAGCTTCAATCTGCCGGAGTGACGATTGAAAACCATGGCTGGACACATACCCATCTCTCCGGAGTGCCGGAATCGGAGGTGGAGAAGGAAGTCGCGCAGGGGGCTAATTGGCTACAAAACCAGCTGAATAGGAATAGCTCCATTTTCGCGGTCCCATTTGGAGATATTTTTCCAACGTTCAAACCCACTCACTGCGGCACTTGGTTGGCCATGTGCAAAAACAGTCCTACAGGCCAAATAGCCAAAGCTATAGGCTCCTCGGAAATTAATATATACAATCGATCGGAGCTTCGTTTATATTCTAGTTAGCTCTATGAATACTGTAATTCACATCCTCACCAATGATGCTTCACCTACCAGGGGGGGGATGGAGGGAAGCGTACTCAGAATTGCAAAGTATCTTTCATCCATTTCCGAGCGGCAGGTGTTTCTGTATGCCCGTGAGTCGGTTGGGACGCCTGAGGAATCAGAAGTTTACCGAGCAGAGGGAATTATATGCGTAGATTTGAAGCAGACAGTATCGGCGATTTTAAGGCCTCTTCCATTGATCGGAACAGAGAATGATAAATTTCGGGTGGAGGCCTTGGTATTTAAAATGGAGTTGCAGAAGCAAATGACGGCGAAGCGCAACACCCGCCACATTGTGGTTTCGTTTTTAATATCGACGAACGGTTTTATTGCGCAACATGTAGCCGACGAACTATGTCTTCCACACATTGCGTGCGTGCGCGGTACTGATTTCTCGCGTGATTTTTATGGGCTTTCGCGATTTGCAGCCATCGGTCACGTCGTCAAACGCGCCACTTGGGTTGTTACAGTGAATAACACCCAATGCTCGATGCTAAAAAAAGCATTTGATCGCGATGGTCGGATTTTGACCGTCTTTAACGCAATGGAACAAAGCTCCCGTCGGTGGACCCGGTCCCCTTCTTCGCAAGTGCGGCTTTTTAGCGATGTCGGTTATTCGTTCAAGAAAGGAACCCACTTGCTCGTAACGGCAGTGGAAGAGCTACTGGCAGAAAAACTCCCTATTCAACTAACTATTGTGGGGCGCGAGATAGGAACCGAAAAGGGCTACTGGAGCAGATTCAAAGCGGCAAAGATAAAGGAGGGCGGTGAAATTCGTTTTGCTGACCATGTTCCGAGCGGCGAGGTCGAAGGGCTAATTTTGCAGAGTGACATCTATTGCTCAGCGAGTCTTGGGGAAGGCTGCGCTAATGGCAGCTTACGAGCGCTTCTCTTGAATATTCCGATAGTGGCTACAGACTGCGGCGCTCTTCCCGAGCTTTCTCAAGGCATCAAGAGGGTATTTTTATCAAGCGTGGGGGATTTGGAAGGATTTAAAAATAATGTACGGAACGCACTAAATTTCTTGGATGTCGCTGATGACTCTGATCTCAAGTTGCTGTCGGCGCTTGGGCGCCGTCTGGCTCCTGACAACGAATATCGTCAGTGGCTCGATATTTTAAACGCCTGTCCATGAAGCCGCGTCTTCTCTTTTACGTGCATGACGGCAAAGGGCTGGGGCATCTCCGGCGAATCTCTCGCATTGCCGCAAATTTGGCTAAATCGGCCTCATGTCTAATATGTTGCAGTCACAGAGAGGCTGGATGGATGGTAGATCAAAGCTGCGAATACGTTTATATTCCGCCGATGGATAGCCTGGTTGCTTCTCGTGCAGCTTATTGGTCCCGTGACCCATTCATCAACTTGAATGGAATTGGAGCACGGGCTTTCCGGGTGCGGTTGATAGAATCTGTCGTCGATGTTTTTTCTCCCGATGTTATTATCACCGATTATTTTCCACTTGGAAAGGGACGGGAAATCGCGGCTATTTTGAGCCGTTCCCCTGCCTCTAAGGTTTTCCTGATGCGTGGGGTTATGGACACGCTCTCGATTGCCAATCAGGAAATTTTTGGCGATAAGGAGCAGCAAGCGCTAAGGGAACAATATCAAGCGATCCTGGTGGCATGCGATCGGCGGATATGCGATCCAACTACAGAATATGTGCTAGATCCTCAGATCTCGGCAAAAATCGAATACATCGGGTATGTTTCACGGCAAAGCGAGTCCTCGGAGATTAGCGAAGCGCGCGTCGCCCGTGGTGTCCCAAACGGATTCGCATGGGTAGTCTGCTCTGGCGGTGGGGGCGCTCGGTCGGGGGATTTGGTGGCCCAGTACCTCGAGTTACCGCAGCGATTTCCCGAAGTTTTTTTTGATATTGTTGCAGGGCCACGCTACCGCGGCAAAATTAAACCAACCGCTGGGGATTCCAAGACGGAAGCCAAGGTGAGGATAAGCACAGAGCGTAACGATCTTCCGCTCCTGCATGCTTCGGCGGACGTGGTGGTCTGTCCCGGCGGTTATAATTCGATTGTCGAGACGCTGGAGGGCGAGGCGAAATTGATTTGTGCCCCTCCTCCCTTGCAAGAAGATGCCGAACCGGACATTCATATTCGCCGATTGGGGGGCATCATTCCCCTTCAACGCATCGATCATCCCCGCGAAGTCCATGCTGCTTTGCACGAAGCGCTCCAGTCTTCGGTAAATCCTGAATCTCGTAAAAATCTCTTAGACTTAGACGGGATACGTCGTGCAGGAGAGGCTATCTTAAAGGTGGCACGAGCGAAAAAAAATACCTTTTCAGAAAACTAATAACTCAATTCCTATCATGCAAAAAAATCGCGAATATATCCTGAATATCATTGTAGAAATTATTAACCAGATGCTCACCGATTGGGGGGTGCCAAGCGACCAAGTTGGCGAGAATACATATTTATCTGCTGATTTAGGTCTTTCCTCGATGGACGCGCTCAATTTAATGGCCACGTTGGACGCTAAACTCGGGGTTAAACTACCTTATGAAAGGTTAGTGATGCCCGATACTGAATATGTAACAGATTTAAAGCTGGGTCAGTTGGCCGAATTTGCTGCTGCAACTTTAGACGATGCGGCTCCGCAACCAAGGGCGATGCTGTGATGATCAAGGGTGTACATCGCTCTACTTTAGAAGGCAGTAGCACACAGTAATGCGAATCGCCACTTTTAAAATCCGGGGGCTGGCCCTTATCGCAATCCTTGGTTTCGCGGTCGTTATTTTTCAGGCGGCTTCTGATTTCGCTTCGAGGTCAATCTATGACTCTTTTGATAGCGCGACCGAAAAGGACCTCTGGGATATGCGAAAGATCGCGCCTGATTCCTGGACGATACAATCGAAAGAGGTACGAGATGGAGATGGGGCTCTCTGCATTTGGCTCAATCAAGGTGGAGGCGTGGAGAAGGATCGAACTGGGGTTTGTACCGAGCGTGCCGAGTTCATGGAGGCGAAAAACCTCTATGAGACGGAAAATGAAATCAATGAATTTCAGTTCAGCTTCTATATCCCAAATGATTTCCCTATTACATCGACCCGCCTGATAATCGCGCAATGGAAACAGAAATGCGAAGTTGATGATTGCGAGTTAGACAACCCTGTATTGGCCGTAAGATACATTGACCATGTATTTCAGATAACTAGCCACACTGAAGCTGGAAAAAAAATCCTTTTTGAAACCCGTGAGGAACTGCGAGGGAGCTGGCACGATTTTCGCGCGGAAATAATCTTCTCCAGAAAGGAAACCGGTCGAATTCGTATAAAGATCGATAAAAAAGAGATTGTTGATGTTACAGGTATAAATGCCTATTCTGTTTCTAAAGATTATCCGGATAATGCCAGGTTCTATTTTAAAATGGGCTTATATCGGGACGAATTTCCCGGAAAAATGATGATCTTCTTCGATGAATATCGTAAGAATAAGTTGGATAAAATTAGTCTGCAATCAGCTCAAGCCAAGCGACCATAAAACGAAGCTATCGTTTCGAGAAAAGCAGGCTCGCCATTTCCCATGTGGGGAGCATGACCGCCTGGCATGGCAATCAAGGTCGATTGGGGTAAAAACTTCGACAGTGCTTCGGCAATCGCGGAGTAAAAAACGTTGGCATGTGTTCCTGTGATCAATAGTGTCGGAACATTGAGAGTTTTTAATTTCTCGAGGTCACCGTCAGGAGAATATAACGATCCACGAAATCTAAGATGCTCGCGATACGCCCAATGAATTGGCCAATGGGGCGAACTGAAAAGATCCATGTCGGATGGATATAAACCGCTTCGTTTGTATACTTGACTGAGCACGTCTGGGGTTATTTCCCCGTGAAAAGCATTTAACTGATCTTGAAGGAACTCTTCTTGGGCCTGCGAGAGCGCACCTCCTTTTCGCAGTACCCACGCTGGCCCTGGCTCGATCAGCACCAGCGACCGTACAGAGTTCGGAAAACTTATGGCGAACTCGAGAGCAATCGTTCCGCCAGCCGAATGACCGATGATGTCGATGGGTTCATCTACGCCGCAAGAATGAAGCTCACGACGAATAGCTTCGACTTCCGTAGAACTGCGATATCCCTCTGGCACTGGCAAATGAAGGAAGGCCCTCATGCTGCTGATCAGCTGAAGTGAGCCTGAGGGACGAATTCCCCGGGTCTTTTGGAGGACAGACCGCCACGTCATCCACCCCGGCATACTCATCACTGGAAAAAAAACCAATGGAACACCGGTTGGGTGATCGTGAATTCGACAACGGACCCCGATCTCCTGGCAAGACACGTGTCTCGTGAGGTCATCCAAGGAAACGCAAACAGCCGCCGATAGGTTGGTTAAACCCCAATCTCCCCAGCACTCATTGATTTTTTCTCCAATGAAAGCAAATCTTGCCCGGCCGCTAAACTCTATCTCCCGATAGGTCGCTTTTTGATTGTATGCACGTCCGCTGTGAATGCCGCGAACTTTCCAACGAACCTTAACGATATCAGCCGAAATCTCGCATTCCTTTATTTGAAAAACCAATTCTGGCAGGAGCTTCCTCCAAATATCGATTAAATTTAGGACAAATATAGGAGCATTGATTTTTTGCCTTGGGTCATCCAGATAAGCGGTGGCCGATGCCGTAAATAATTGTTGGATCTCGAAGTGATCGCTCTTTTCAAAGAGTTTGGAGAAGAAACTGACGGCGTTAGAGGAGTCCATTTCGGAAAAAGGTTGTTTTAGTAGGTGGTTGGAGGATCAGGTTTAGAGTGTGTTCTGAAGTCGGGCTCGAAAAACCCGCCTGAGCATGCTGTATAAAAAGCGGAAATTACTTACATCTCGATTTCCATGAATATTGTATTTATATTTTAATTGCGCTTTGTTATGGTTTGTTTGGGAATGTTTTTAAGCGAGGTGCATAATCAGTTTTTATTTTTCTGATTCGAGGTAATGCGATCCGGCGGAAAAACCTTCAGCCCCGTTTCTGAATTTACTGGGCGCCAAGAAACACGCTTCTCATTCATTTCATGTCTCGAAATAAAACGCTGATGCAAGCGCTATTGCAGGGTATTATCTAGTAGCTCGATCGACTAAGCGCCTGGCGGCGCAAACTGACTCGAATAGTAACGCCGACCTCAATCTGATCGAAAAATTAAGAATCCTACGAATTCTTATTGCAAAGTACTTTTTACGAATGCACGATCAAATAATCGAATGGCGGGCCAAGATAAAGTCACGGAAACAACTCCGAACGAAAGCATTCTACGCACGTGGAAACGCTTTATAGATGTTGTCATTTTTGTAAAAGTACCGGGTTGGAAATTATTCGGCGCGGCCGTAATTGCCATACTCGCTACTGCGGTTGCGCTTCCAATTCCTAGAGTTGTAAGACATATAGCGGACGCAATTGTTGACAAGCAAGGGGCTGAAAAGGTCATTACGCTCGCGGGGATTTGCCTAGGGTTAGCTCTTTTGCGAATGTTTTTAACGATCCAGCAGGAGTCTATAGTTACGCGTATTTCCAGAGGCTTTACTTCCAAATTACGACTTCTGACGTTGAACTGTTTTTTGAAGGGAAACCTATCTCACGTAGAGGCTGTTCCAACCGGCAAGGCTGTTTCAATCGTCATGGGCGATTCGTCCACAGTCGCCAATTTACTCTGTGGCAGCTTTCTACCGGGAGCTGTCGATGCCTTAATGGTATTGGCGCTTTTGGCCGCTATGTTTATTGCCAATATACCTCTTGCTATATTGACGGTTTGCTCCGTCCCGTTTGTGGTGGGAATTTCCGCTCTATTTCAGCGCCGACGCAGGGAATTAGCCGTTCAACAGCGCGTAATTCAGCATGAAGTGAGCAGCCGCATGCATGAGTGTATGAAGTTGATTAAGTTGATCAAGGCGACTGCCACCGAAGAAACACAAAGCAATCAATTTTTCGGCAATTTTGAGAGAAGCGATCAACTAGGCCGGCGTTTGTCCATGTTGAAAGCATGGTCCAAGGCGCTTACTAAGTTTACCGGAACGGTGGTTACAGTAACCTTATTCTCACTGGGCGGTTGGTTGGTATTTACGCAACGTGCTAGCTTTGGGAATTTATTGGAGTTCATCATGTACTTCAATCTTCTGCAATCGTCCATGCAGGACGTGAAAAAGATATACGTTGACTTGGAAGACGGTCGGTTAGCGGTCCATTGTATTCATTCCCATGTCATCCAAGGCTACATTCCTCGAGAACAAACAGAGGGCGAGCAGACCGACTTTATCGGGACGATTCGTTTTGAGTCAGTAGGTTTCACGTATCCTGAAGTTGGACCGGAGCAACGGCACAAAAGGCGTTCGGTTTTCCGAGAGCTTTCTTGGGAGATAGAATGCGGCTCGATGGTAGCGGTAACCGGGCCCAATGGAGCAGGGAAAAGCACATTGGTCTGGCTGCTTCTCAAATACTATCTACCGGACAATGGGCGGATAACCTTAGGCGGACGGGATGTGATGACATTGGATTCAAGTCATCTCCGGAGGAGTGTTGCACTTTCAGAGCAAGATAGCCGCATGATTCGCGGGACGATCTTGGGAAATATAACTTATGGCAGCGCGAATGTCTCCGAAACAGATCTTCGTCAGGTGATCGAGATCGCGGGTATTGACCAGTTTGTGAAGGCGCTGCCCGCCGGATATGAAACCCTTGTCGGGGAAGGTGGGTTGAGCTTGTCGACCGGCCAAAAGCAGAGGATCGCGCTGGCGCGTGCAATGATCCGCAGGCCGAAAATCCTAATCCTCGATGAAGCATTAAACTCTGTCGATAAAGAGTCTGAGAGACGAACCCTTAAGGCGATCAGATCCATGCAGGACCGACCAACGGTGATCGTGGTAACACATAATCAGCATGCTTTGGATCTATTTGATAAAATCCATTTGCTTGAAGATGGACGGTTGGTCTCCCTTGATCCTAAGCGGGTCCAGACTTGAACCAGCAAGAGGAATAAAAGCGCAAAGCTAAATTTCAGCCGCGGGCCAATCTACCGAAATAGCACATGAGTCTAGAGCAAAGAGGGAGGAGTTCACGCAGCCGGGGATTGAGGCATTACTCTGAGAAGTTTGGTGAACCTGTAATTGAAAATGCCATAGAGGCCTGCCTCGAAAATTCTGCTACTCCGGTGTCGTTGCTTGAAATTGGATGCGGAGAGGGGCGAGTACTACTCGAGCTTAGAAAGCGCTTCCCAACTTTGCAGCTGTTCGGTATCAACAAAAAGCCTTGGGCCACAATGACCGGTTCTGAGAGTCTTCGAGAGGCAGCGCTCCACTACAAAATCTTCACTGAAAGTGAGCTTCAATCCGTACAGCTTCCTGAAGTTCTTTTCTACAATGCCAAGACCTTGCAGCATGAATCTAATTCCCTCGACTTAGTAATCAGTCAGGTAGCCTTTCATTATTTCGAACGTAAAGACATATTACTACAGGATATTTGGCGAGTCCTTAAACCTGGAGGGCAGGCATTTTTGCACATAGATTCTATAATGAGCCCGTGTCCCGACTTTATGATGTCCGACACGCCTCGCTTCATTATTTATGATCGCGGAATAGCGTGCTCATTTGAGAAGCACATCGAGATGCTGGTGTCTGCAGGATTCGATCTAAAATTCAGAAATGGCGGACGGATCAAGGCACCGAACCGCGCGGTATCCCTTATCATCCGTAAAAATTCCGCCAAGCCTTTGGACCTCAAATTGAGATTTGATCCGTTTTCGTCGTTTGATCTGACGAAATTAAATAGAGATGAAGATATTGCCTGCCTGTGGGGATACCGGAGTGTATTTCACCTCGATATAGGGAGCGAATAATGCGCGCAATATTCGCACAGTTTCGTTCATCAAAGCGATTTTCCAAACAGGGAAATATCGGCGAACCTAGGGATGAATTGGAGCGGAGTTGGTATCGCACGTGCAAGCCTCTCGCATGAATTACGGGCGTATATTGCATTTAATGCCGCAGAAATTGCGGAGGCTGCTTTTCCTCGGCGGACGATACTATTGTCCAGTCTGCCAATCTAACACTCGCATGCTTCTACCTTACGGGAAAGAAGTCCGAAAGAATGCTCAATGTCCGGTATGTGGCAGTCTGGAAAGGCACCGATTTCTCTGGCGCTACCTCGATGGGAAAAGCGGACTGCTGACAAGAAAGACTAGTCGTGTTTTGCACGTTGGTCCGGATGGACCTCTTCGGCAGGTTTTGATGCGGCACCCACGAGTGCAATACACCAGCGTAAACGTAGCTGCAGGTGAATTGAACTTGGAATGGGGTATTTCGGGTCACCAAGTATCGGTGGAGCCATACGATATGGTTTGTTGCAATTATACCCTTGAGAAG
>Ga0164241_10001377_pt1 | contig 30331 bp, 30 predicted proteins | sample OricomyardsoilBY_FD_108780 | JGI IMG/M metagenome (GOLD analysis project Ga0164241, IMG submission 108780) | Backyard soil microbial communities from Emeryville, California, USA - Original compost - Back yard soil (BY) | ecosystem: Environmental > Terrestrial > Soil > Unclassified | place: USA... | reverse complement strand
CCCGCCACGCAGCGCCGGCTGTTCGTGCTCGATACCAACGTGCTGATGCACGATCCGACCTCGATCTTCCGTTTCCAGGAACACGACGTCTATCTACCCATGGTGGTGCTCGAGGAACTCGACGCCAACAAGAAGGGCCTGTCGGAAGCTTCCCGCAACGTGCGCCAGGTCAGCCGCTTCCTCTACGATCTGATGCGCGACGCCACCAAGGACCAGATCGACGCCGGGCTGCCGCTGGACGCCGTGTTCGGCGCCAACACCAGCGCCGCGGCCGCCAAGAACGTGCGCACGCCCGGCCGGCTGTTCTTCCAGACGCGCCAGCTCACCTCGGCGCTTCCCGACTATCTACCCGGGCACGGCGTGGACAACGCCATCCTCGCCATGACGCTGGCCCTGCAGGCGTTGCACCACGAATCGCGCGTCACGCTGGTGTCCAAGGACATCAACCTGCGCATCAAGGCGGCCGTGGTTGGCGTGCACGCCGAGGACTACTACAGCGACAAGACCATCGAAGACGCCGACGTGTTGTACACGGGGCTGGCGGCGTTGCCCGCGGATTTCTGGGAGAAGGCCGGCAAGGACCTCAAGTCATGGAAGGAAGCCGACCGCACCTTTTACAAGGTGGAAGGGCCGGTGGTATCCGAACTGCAGGTCAACCAGTTCGTGCACGAGGCCGGAGAATCCGGCATCGAGGCCATCGTGCGGCGCATCGAGGCCGGCACGGCCACGCTCGAGCTGGCGCGTGACTTCCGCGGCGAACGCCACAGCGTCTGGGGCGTCAACGCGCGCAACCGCGAGCAGAATTTCGCGCTCAACCTGCTCATGGATCCCGAGATCGACTTCGTCACCATCCTGGGGCCCGCGGGCACCGGCAAGACGCTGCTGACGCTGGCCGCCGGCCTCATGCAGACGCTGGAGTCGAATCGTTTCGCCGAGATCATCATGACGCGCGTCACCATCCCGCTGGGCGAGGACATCGGCTTCCTGCCCGGCACCGAAGAGGAAAAAATGGAGCCGTGGATGGGCGCGCTCATGGACAACCTCGAGGTCCTGACGCAGAGCTCGGAGGGCGGGACCTGGGGTCGCGGCGCCACCAATGACCTGCTGCGCAATCGCATCAAGATCCGCTCGCTGAACTTCATGCGCGGCCGCACGTTCCTCAACCGCTTCGTGATCCTCGATGAGGCGCAGAACCTGACGCCCAAGCAGATGAAGGCGCTGGTCACCCGGGCCGGGCCGGGAACCAAAGTCATCTGCCTGGGCAATGTGGCCCAGATCGACACCCCCTACCTCACCGAAACCACCTCGGGTTTGACCTACGTCGTGAACCGGTTCCGCGGCTGGAGCCACTCCGGCCACATCACGCTGGTGCGCGGAGAACGCTCGCGGCTGGCGGATTTCGCCTCGGATACCCTCTAGGGCGTCCCGGGCCCGAAACTCGCCCGGGCCTATGGGGTCCAATCCCGCGATGCCGACTATCCTCAACCACCGCCTGAAGCGCCTGCTGGTCGCGGTACTCGTACTGCACATGGCGCTGCCACCGGCCGTGTTGGCCCAGGCGTCGACCAATAGCGCCAATGACCTGCCAGACATCGGCAGCCCGGCCTCCTCCGCGCTGTCGCTGGACGACGAATACCGCATCGGCCTGCAGGTCATGCGCCAGCTGCGCGACGAGGGGCAGGTCATCGAGGACCCCGAAGCCACCGAGTACCTGCAGGCGCTGGGTTCGCGCATCGTGGCGCAGGCCACGGGAGATTCGGCGCAGAAATTCCAGTTCTTCTTCGTGCGCGACGACACCATCAATGCCTTCGCCCTGCCCGGCGGTTTCATCGGCGTGAACTACGGCCTGGTGCTCGCCACGCGCAACGAGTCGCAGCTTGCCGGCGTGCTGGCTCACGAAATCGCGCACGTCACGCAGCGACACATCGCGCGGCGCGTGCGTACGCAGGGACGACAGAGCGTCGCCACCATGGCGGCCATCCTAGCGGCCATCCTGATCGGCGCGGCCACCGGCTCGAGCGACGCCGCATTGGGCGGCGTGGCCATGGCGCAGGGCGCGGCCATGCAGCAGCAGATCAATTTCACGCGCGCCAACGAGAACGAGGCCGACCGCGTGGGCATGAGTTTCCTGGCCGCCGCGGGCTTCGATCCCTATGGCATGCCGGACTTCTTCGAGACCATGGGGCGGCGCTCCAGCCTGCAGGCCGCGAATCGCAACGCGCTGCCCGAAATCCTGCAATCGCACCCGGTGACCACCAACCGCATCGCCGAGTCGCGCTCGCGCGCCGCGCAATTCCAGGACGTCCACCCGGCTCCCGAGAGCGTCAGCTACCAGCTGACGCGTGAACGGCTGCGCGTGCTGGCGACGCCGCCCGAGGACAACGTGCGGCGCTACTACACCGAGCGGCATGGCAACCAGCCGCAGACGCCGGGCGAACAATACGGCGAGGCGCTGGCTAACTACCAGGCCGGTAACTCGCGCGCCTCGCTCGACGACCTCACGGTGCTGGCGCGCGAATTTCCACAGGTGCCCATGTTGCAGTCGACGCTCGGCCAGGCACTGATGGGCGCCGGCGCCACGGACGAAGCGCTGGATACCTTCCGGCGCGCACTGCTGCTGTCACCGCGCAACATCCCGTTGACCATGCGTTACGCCGAGGCGTTGCTGAAGGCCAACCAGGCCAAGACGGCGCACGCGGTGCTGCTCGACCTGTTCAACAATGTGGCGCCGACGCCGGAGCAGATCCGGTTCACGGCGCTGGCGGCCAGCAGTGCCGGCGACACCGCGGACGCGGCCTTCTACATGAGCGAGTACCACATCGCCACCGGCAACCTGCCCCTGTCCGTGGCGCAGCTCGAGATGGCGCTGGCCGAGCCGAACATCACCTCGGTGCAACGCAGCCGCTTCCAGGCGCGCCTCGACGAGGTGCGCGAGGCCATGTTCAGCGACCGCAAACGCCGCAAGATGGCCGAACAAGAAGAGAAGCGGAAAAAGCAGCAACCCCCTCCCTCGGATTCCCGGCCGCACGGCACCCTCTCCCGTGCGGGGAGTTGACAGCCCAAAACGCCCCCGCGGGGCGGCGGTCCCGGAAACAAATGAGTAGAATTTGCGCCATGCAAAAAGCCTTCCTGGCGCTGGCCGCCCTCATGCTCGCCGGCTGCGCCACGCTGCCCTCGGGCAAGCCCGACCCCCGCGACCCGCTCGAACGTTTCAACCGCAGCATGTTCGCGTTCAATGACGCGCTCGACAAAGCCGTCGCCAAGCCGGTAGCCAAGGCCTATGTGAAGGTCGCGCCGCGCTTCGTGCGCACCGGCGTCAGCAACGTCTTCAACAACCTCAACACCCTGGGCACGGCGGTCAACGACGTCCTGCAGGGCAAGATGAAGCAGGCGGGCCGGGATTCGGCGCGCTTTTTGATGAACAGCACGCTGGGCCTCGCCGGCCTGTTCGATCCAGCCACCGCGGCGGGCCTGGAGCTCAACGATGAAGACTTCGGCCAGACCTTTGGCAAGTGGGGCGTGAAATCCGGCCCCTACCTGATGCTGCCGCTGCTGGGCCCCTCCACGTTCCGCGATAGCGTCGGCAAGCTGGCCGACCAGTTCACCTACCCGGTGTACTGGCTCGAGGATGACAGCACCCGGTTCATCATCCGCGGCGTGAGCCTGCTCGACATGCGCGCCGACCTGCTGGACCTGGACGAACAGCTCGACCAGAGCTACGACCGCTACGCGTTTGTCCGTAATGCCTGGCTGCAGCGGCGCGAATTCCAGGTCAAGGATGGCGACGTGGACGAATCCTCACTCGACCTCGAGGAGGGAATGGAAGAAGAGCCAGCACCGGATGCCGCGCCCGCCGAAGGCGCAGCCGCCCCGGACGCTCCGGATGCCTCGCCGACACCTGCTGCCGGCGAGCCCACACCCCAGCCGGAGCCGCCGCAGGCCGAGGCGACGCCAGCCCCTGCCCCGACCACGCCCCGGTAGCTAGAATGCGGCGCAAATGGAGACGAGCGTGACCGCAAACGATTCCGGGCGGGGCAAGCTGCCTCCGCTGCTGCTGCTGCATCCGGACGACAACATCCTGGTGGCCCGGCGCGACATCGCGGCCGGCGAGCGCGTCGAGCTCGATGGCGAGACCTTCGTGATCCCGGCGGCCGTGGAGCTGGGCCACAAGCTGGCGCGCCGCGCCATTGCGCCCGACGAGCGTGTCCTCAAATATGGGGCTCCCATCGGATCGATGAAGATCGGTGTGGGACGGGGCGAACACGTCCACATGCACAACCTGCGCAGCGACTACATTCCCTCCACGACTCGTGAGACGGACGGCCACTGATGAGCACACCCGCAGAGAGCACATCGATGCGAGGCTATCTCCGCAAGGACGGCCGCAAGGGCATCCGCAACGTCGTCGCGGTCGCCTACCTGGTCGAATGCGCGCACCACGTCTCGCGCATGATCGTGCAGCGTTCGGGCTTCGACGACGTACACCTGATCGGCTTCCCCGGCTGCTACCCGAACAAGTACGCGCTGGAGATGATGAAGCGGCTGTGCACGCATCCGAATGTCGGTGCGGTGCTGCTGGTCTCGCTGGGCTGCGAGAGCTTCAATCGTGAAGAATTGCGGCGCCACATCCACGCCAGCGGCCGCCCGGTCGACCTGCTGGTCATCCAGCAGGCCGGCGGCACCACGCGCACACTGAATGCCGGCATCGAGTCCGTGAAAAAGATGCGCGCGCAGGTCGCCGCGCAGACGCCGGTGCCCATGGCATTGAACGAACTGGTCATCGGCACGGTGTGCGGCGGATCGGACGGCACCAGCGGCATCACCGCGAACCCGGCTGTGGGCCGCTGCTTCGACTGGCTGATCGAAAAAGATGCCAAGTGTATTTTCGAGGAGACCGGCGAGCTGATCGGCTGCGAGCGCATCATGGCGTCGCGCGCCATCACCCCCGAGCTCGGACGCGAGATCGAAGCCTGCGTCGACAAGGCCGCCAACTACTACCGCATCATGGGTTACGGCAGCTTCGCGCCAGGTAATGCCGAGGGTGGACTCACCACCCTGGAAGAAAAATCCATGGGTGCGTATTCGAAGTCCGGCTCCTCGCCCATCAGCGGGCTCATCAAGCCCGGCGACGTGCCACCGCGCGGGGGCTTGTACCTGCTGGACGTGGTGCCGGACGGCGAGCCGCGCTTCGGCTTCCCGAACATCTCGGACAACGCCGAGATCGTCGAACTGATCGCCTGCGGCTCGCACCTCATCCTGTTCACCACCGGCCGCGGCTCGGTGGTGGGCTCGGCCATCTCGCCGGTCATCAAGGTCTGCGCCAACCCGGACACCTACGAACGCATGTCCGAGGACATGGACGTGAACGCCGGCCGCATCCTGAACGGCGCCGGGCTCGACGACGTGGGTCGCGAGATCTACGAACTGGTGCAGAAACTGGCGAGCGGCGAGGTCTCGAAATCCGAGGCGCTGGGCCACCAGGAATTCATCCTCACCTACAAACAATTCGAACCGATCGGTCCGGCCTGCCTGCCGGCCGCCTAGGGAGCAGTCAATTGAAACTCGTGCGCTTTGGGCCCGAGGGCGCGGAACGCCCCGGCCTCGTCAACGCGGATGGCAGTATTTCGGACTTGTCGGGCGTGATCCCTGACGTTGCGGGCGCCGCGCTCTCCCCTGACTCGCTGAAGAAACTCGGCGCGCTCGACGTCGCCAAACTACCCAAGGCGCCCGCGGGCGCGCGACTCGGTGCGTGCGTCGGGGGTGTCGGCAAGTTCATCGCCATCGGCCTCAACTACGCGGACCATGCCGCGGAGACGGGCGCGAAGATCCCGGCCGAACCCATCGTGTTCATGAAGGCCACCAGCTGCATCGTCGGGCCGCATGACAAGGTGCTGAAGCCGCGCGGCTCCACCAAGATGGACTGGGAAGTCGAGCTCGGCGTGGTCATCGGCAGCGTCGCGCGCTATGTCAGCGAGGCCGATGCGCCCAGGCACATCGCGGGTTACTGCGTGATCAACGACCTTTCCGAGCGAGCGTTCCAGCTCGAGCGCGGCGGCCAGTGGGACAAGGGCAAGGGCTGCGACACCTTCGGCCCGCTCGGCCCATGGCTCGTCACCTCCGACGAGGTTGGCGATCCGGCGAATCTCTCCATGTGGCTGGACGTGAACGGCACGCGGCGCCAGAACGGCTCGACCCAGACCATGATCTTCAAGCCGGCGTTCCTGGTGCACTATCTCAGCCAGTTCATGAGCCTGCATCCGGGTGACGTGATCACCACGGGCACACCGCCCGGCGTGGGCATGGGCATCAAGCCGAACCCGATCTTCCTCAACGTCGGCGACGTCATGGAACTCGGCATCGAGAAGCTGGGCACGCAGCGCCAGGTCGTGGCGCAGGCGTAGGAAAGTGGTGTCAGGCAGGGATTGTCAGTTCTCGCCTGCACGAGTACCTCTCGCAGCTAGCTGACAATCCCTGCCTGACACCACTTTCCGTGACCATCATCAATTCCATCGAAGACTTGCGGGAGCTGGCGCGGCGGCGGCTGCCGCGGCCCTTGTTCGACTACATCGATCGCGGTTCGTACGACGAACACACCTGGGCGCGCAATCGCGACGACCTGCGTGCCATCGCGCTGCGCCAGCGCGTCATGGTGAATGTCTCGAACCTCGATACCTCCACCACCGTGCTCGGCGATCGCTGGGAGTTCCCGCTGGCGCTGGCGCCCACCGGTCTCATGGGACTCTTCTACCGCGAAGGCGAGATCCAGGCCGCACGCGCCGCGCAGGCCGCCGGCGTCCCCTTCTGCCTCAGCACCATGTCGATCTGCCCGCTCGAGGATGTGCGCGCGGCGTTCGGCGGAACCCTGTGGTTCCAGCTCTACGTGATGCGCGATCGCGGCTTCAACGAGGCGCTGATTGCACGCGCCCAGGCGGCGAACTGCAAGGCGCTGGTGGTCACGCTCGACCTGCCGCTGCAGGCACTGCGCCGCCGCGATCCCAAGAACGGGCTCGCGGTTCCGCCGCGACTGACTTGGGCCAGCGCCGGCGATTTCCTGGTGCGGCCTTCCTGGCTGATGGGTGTGTGGCGCAGCCGGCATCGCACCTTCGGCAACCTGGCGAGGTTCTTTCCCAAGAAGGGCACGGCGGCGCTGTCCGAGTGGATGGGCAGCCAACTGGGCCCGCTGACGCCGCAGGACCTGGCCTGGGTGCGCGATCGCTGGCCCGGCAAGCTGATCCTCAAGGGCATCCTCGACGCCGAGGACGCGAAGCTGGCCGTCGCCACGGGTGCCGATGCGCTGATCGTCTCGAACCACGGCGGCCGGCAACTCGACGGCGCCACCTCGACGATCGCCGCGCTGCCGCGCGTCGTCGACGCCGTGCAGGGGCGCTGCGAAGTGCTCCTGGACGGCGGCATCACCAGCGGGCAGGACGTGCTCAAGGCGCTGGCGCTGGGCGCACGCGGCTGCCTCACCGGCAAAGCTTTTCTCTACGGAGTGTCGGCGCGCGGCACGGCCGGCGTGACGCTGGCGCTCGATATCATGCGGCGGGAATTCGAGATCTCGATGGCGCTCACCGGCTCACGACGCGCGGGCGAGGTCGGGCCGGCGAACCTGGCCCAAACTACCTGATCAGCCGGTAGCCGTCAGGAGGCCGGCGACCTCCGAGATACGCGCGATGGCGATCAGCGAGGCGGGAAGATTCTGCAACGACAGCGGGCGGGATCGGCGCCGGCCCCAGGCCAGCCAGTCGAGCAGCACGGCGAGGCCCGCACTGTCGGCGCGCGTGACCGCCGAGCAATCGACCACGACGCGATCCGCGCGCGAACTCTCGAGTACCAGGATGCCGAGCTGGCGCGCCTCGCGTGCCGTGCCGAAGGTGAGCTCGCCCGTCACCACCACGCGGCCCGAGGTGGGTTCGCTGATACTGACGCGAGCGTGCTGGTCGGCCTCCCCTTTCATGGTGTCAGGTCGTCTTGCCCTTCGCGGCGAGCGCGGCCTGCGCATCCGCTTCGAGGCGCGCGATCACCGCTTCGAGCCCCTTCTGCGACACCTCGGTGCCGTAGTCCTCGCGGTAGCTCTTCACGTAGCTGATGCCGTCGATGACCACGTCCCAGGCCTTCCACGCGCCGTTGACCTTGCGCATGGAATAGTTGACCGCGACCTTGGTGCCGTTCGAACGCTTGATCTCGGTGCGCACCGTGGCCCTGGTGTCTTCCGGCGTGACCTTGGTTGGGAACACCTTCAGACGGTCGGCCGTGAAATTGAGCATCTGGCCGCCGTAGTTGTAGAGCAGCCGCTTGTAGAACGCGTCGACGAAGCGCTTGCGCTGCTCCGGCGTGGCGGTGCGCCAGTTCGGGCCGAGCACCAGCTGCGCGGCATACGGCGTATCGAAGTTCGGCAGCAGCGTGTTTTCGACAGTCTTGTAGAGACCGGTGAGGTCCTTGCTGTACACCGCACGGTTCTTGTCGACGTCCGACAGCAGGATGTTGGCCGAGCTCTCGATGAGCTGCGACGGGCCACTGCTGTCGACCTGCGCCGGCGCCGGCTTGCCGTCGGTGGTGTTGGCCGGCTCCGCCGCCAACGCCGCGCCGCCGGCTAACAAAGCCGTGATGAACCCTAACTGAACGATTGCCTTCATGGACCGCATTATTTCTGCTCCTGTGCAGCCGGCTCGCTCTTCGTGTCGCCGCCCTTGTCCGCCATGTTGGCGAAGAACTTGTTGACCAGGCTCTCGAGCACGATGGCCGACTGCGTGAACTCGATTTGACCGCCGTTCGCGAGGAAGGTTTCAGAACCGCCCGGCCCGATGCCGACGTACTTGCCGCCCAACAAGCCGGCGGTCTGGATGCTGGCGTCGCTGTCGTCCGGGATTTCGGAGTACTGCTTTTCGATACTCAAGGTAACGGCCGCCTTGTAGTCCTTGGGATCGAATCTGATGGACTCGACGCGGCCGATGGTGACACCGGCCATGGTCACCGGAGAACCGGCCTTGAGGTCGCCGATATTGTCGAACTTGGCCGTCACCGTGTAGGTCGGCGGGCCGCCGCCCAGCTTCAGCGAGGTGCCCGGCAGCTGGGTGGTCAGGAAGGCCAGCGCGGCGAAGCCGAGCAGGACGAACAGGCCGGTGCCGATTTCGAGGGAGCGATTGTTTTTCATGATGCCGATCACTTCGTAGTTAGGAACGCCGCGGTGAGCAGGTAGTTCAACAGCAGCACGAGCACCGAGGAAATCACCACCGTGCGCGTGGTCGCGAGACCGACACCTTCGGGCGTGGGCTCGGCGTGGTAACCCTCGTAGACGGCGACCAGGCTGACCGCCATGCCGAACACCAGGCTCTTGGCGATGCCTTCCCACACATCGTGCAGGTCGACGGCATTCTGCGTCTGCGACCAGTACGCGCCCGCGTCCACACCCATCTGCTGTACGCCGATGAGCTGCGCGCCGTACAACGCGATCAGCGTGAAGGTGGCGGACAGCAGCGGCATCGCGATGAAGCCGCCGAGGAACCGCGGCACCACCACGTAGCGCACCGGGTCCACCGCCATCATCTGCATGGCGGTGAGCTGCTCGGTGGATTTCATCAGACCGATTTCGGAAGTCAGCGAGGTGCCGGCGCGTCCTGCGAACAGCAACGCCGTGAGCACGGGACCCAGCACCTTGAGATTGCCGAGCGCGGCCAGCACGCCGACGTAATCCTCGGAGCCGAAGCGCTGGAACACGTCGAAGCCCAGCAGGCCGAGCACCATGCCGACGAACATGCCCGATAACATGATGATCACCAGCGAGCGCGCGCCGGCGTTGTAGATCTGGCGCACGATGAGCGCGGGCCGCGTAAACGCCGGACCAATGCGTGCCACCACCTGTCCCAGGAACAGGGACATCGAGCCGATGCGGCGCAGCGCCACCACGGGCAGCGAGTCGGTGGCGGTGCTCACGTCGCGTCCGCCGCTTCGTCCAGCAGTTCGGCACTGTAGTCAGGCGCCGGATAATGAAAAGCCACCGGCCCATCGGCGAGCCCGTCCATGAACTGGCGCACCTCGGGGATGTCGCTGCGGTTCAACTCCTCAGGCGTGCCCGAGGCCACCACGCGTCCGCCGGACAGCAGGAAGCTGTCGTGCGCGATGCTGGCGAGCTCCTGTACGTCGTGCGAGACCACGATGCTGGTGATGCCCAGCGCTTCGTTCATCTGCTTGATCAGGCGGCAGATGACGCCCATGGAAATCGGGTCGAGTCCCACGAAGGGCTCGTCGTAGATCAGGATTTCCGGGTCCATGACGATGGCCCGCGCCAGGGCCACGCGTCGCGCCATGCCGCCCGAGAGCTCCGCGGGCATGAGGCGCGCGGCACCGCGCAAGCCCACGGCATGCAGCTTGGTCAGCACCAGTTGGCGCACCAGGGATTCGGGCAGCTTGGTGTGGGCGCGCAGTGGAAACGCGACGTTCTCGTAAACGTCGAGATCGGTGAGCAGCGCGCCGTTCTGGAACAACATGCCCATGCGGCGGCGAAGTCCGAACAGCTCGCCGGTCGACATCTTCGAGACTTCTTCGCCGAACACTTTCACGCTGCCGCGTTCGGCGTAGGACTGACCGGTGATCAGGCGCAACAGGGTGGTCTTGCCGGTGCCGGACGGCCCCATGAAGGCCGTGATGCGCCCACGACGCGCGGTGATGTCCAGGCCGTCGAAGATCACGCGGCCGCCGATGGCGTAGCGGACATCGCGGACTTCAATAACAGCATCGCCGGCTTGCGCCGGCGATTCATGGCGAGGATTGGAGCTCAAGCAGGCTTAGGTCCGGACTCGGAAGGCGGCGAAGAATAGCAAAAGGACCGCCGCCCGGCTTTCTGCCGGATTGAATCCGTACTAAACTGGTCCCACTTCAGCCAAGCCCCCAATTCACATGCTTCGCATCGGAAAACTCACGGACTACGCCACGGTGATCCTGGCCACGCTGGCCGCGGATCGCTCGCGCGTGCTCACGGCCGGCGCCTTGTCGGAACGCACCCACATCGCAGCGCCGACGGTGGCGAAACTGCTGAAGCAAATGCACCGCGCCGGCCTGGTGAATTCCACGCGCGGCACGCACGGCGGCTACCTGCTGGCACGCGAACCCGAAAACATCAGCGCGGCGTCGATCCTCGATGCGCTCGAAGGACCCATCGCGCTCACCGAGTGTTCCTCCGCCAGCGGCCAGTGCGATATCGAGCACACCTGCTCGGTGGGCCGCACCTGGCAGAAGCTGAGCCACGCCATCCGCCGTTCGCTCGACGAAATTTCGCTGGCGCAACTCGCGGGCCTCGACACCCGCACGCCCACCATGCCGATCGAGCGTGAACTCAAGTTCATGGGCCGCTCGAAGGTGGCCCCGTGAGCTCCGACGCAATCGACGCGCTCATTGGCAAGAGCTACCGCCACGGCTTCGTGACCGACATCGACTCGGACACGTTGCCGCCGGGGCTCGACGAAGACGTGGTGCGTTTCATCTCGCGCAAGAAGCGCGAGCCGCAGTTCATGACCGACTGGCGCCTCAAGGCCTACCGCCACTGGTTGACGATGAAGGAGCCGCACTGGGCCAAGCTGCGCGTCAATCCAATCGACTACCAGGACATTTCGTATTTCTCGGCGCCAAAGCCGAAAGCCGATGCCCCGAAGTCGCTCGACGAAGTCGACCCCAAGCTGCTCGAGACCTACGCGAAGCTCGGCGTGCCGCTGCACGAGCGCGCGCGGCTCGCGGGCGTGGCGGTCGACGCGGTGTTCGACAGCGTCTCGGTGGCCACGACGTTCAAGGAACGCCTGGCCGAGGCCGGCGTGATCTTCTGTTCGTTCTCGGACGCGGTGCAGAGCCACCCCGCGCTGATCGAGCAATACCTCGGCACCGTCGTGCCGATCACCGACAATTTCTTCGCCTCGCTGAATTCCGCGGTGTTCTCCGACGGCTCGTTCGTCTACGTACCGAAAGGCGTGCGCTGCCCGATGGAGCTGTCCACCTACTTCCGCATCAACGCGGCCAAGACCGGCCAGTTCGAGCGCACGCTCATCATTGCCGCGCCCGGTTCGCACGTGAGTTACCTCGAAGGCTGCACGGCGCCGATGCGCGACGAGAACCAGTTGCACGCGGCCGTCGTCGAACTGGTCGCCGAGGACGACGCCGAGATCAAGTACTCCACGGTGCAGAACTGGTATCCCGGCGACGAGCAAGGTGTGGGTGGCATCTACAACTTCGTCACCAAGCGCGGCGAGTGCCGCGGACGCAATTCCAAGATTGCCTGGACGCAGGTGGAGACCGGTTCGGCCATCACCTGGAAGTACCCGTCGTGCGTGCTCAAGGGCGAGAACTCGGTGGGCGAGTTCTATTCCGTGGCCACCGCGAACAATTACCAGCAGGCCGACACCGGCACCAAGATGATCCACATCGGCGCCAACACCAAGAGCACCATCGTGTCCAAGGGCATCTCCGCCGGCCATGGACAGAACAGCTACCGCGGACTGGTGAAAATCCTGCCCAGCGCTCATGGCGCGCGCAATTTCACCCAGTGCGATTCGCTGCTGATCGGCGGCGAATGTGGCGCGCACACGTTTCCGTACATCGAGACGCGTAATCCCAGCGCCACGGTCGAGCACGAGGCGTCGACCTCGAAGATCAGCGAGGACCAGCTTTTTTATTGTCTGCAGCGCGGCATCGAGGAAGAAGACGCCGTGAACATGATCGTGAGCGGCTTCTGCAAGTCCGTTCTCAAGGAATTGCCGATGGAGTTCGCCGTCGAAGCGCAGAACCTGTTGGCCGTGAGCCTGGAAGGGGCGGTGGGATGAGTCTGCTGAAGATCGAAAACCTGTCCGCCACCGTCGGCGGCAAGAAAGTGCTGAACGGGGTGTCGCTGACGCTGAACGCGGGTGAGGTGCACGCCATCATGGGCCCGAACGGCTCGGGCAAGAGCACCCTCTCCTATGTGCTCGCCGGCCGCCCGGGGTACGAGATCACCGGCGGCAGCGTGCAGTTCGAGGGCAAGGATCTCACGACGCTGGCCCCGGAGGAGCGCGCACGTGCCGGGCTGTTCCTCGGCTTCCAGTACCCGGTGGAAATCCCCGGCGTCAACAATGTCTATCTACTCAAGGCCGCGGTGAACGCGCGCCGCAAGGCACTGGGCCTGACCGAGGTCGACGCCTACGAGTTCCTGCAGATGGTGCGCGGCAAGATGAAGCTCATGCAGATGGACGAGAGCTTCCTGTCACGCGGCGTGAACGAAGGATTCTCCGGCGGCGAGAAGAAGCGCAACGAGATCCTGCAGATGCTGGTCATCGAGCCGCGCCTGGCGGTACTCGACGAAACCGACTCCGGGCTCGACATCGACGCGTTGAAAGTGGTGGCGCGCGGCGTGAACTCGCTGCGCTCCGCGGACCGCGGCGTATTGCTCATAACCCATTATCAACGCCTGCTGGATCACGTGGTGCCCGACTTCGTGCACGTGCTGGCGCGCGGCCGGATCGCAAAGACCGGGGACAAGTCGCTGGCGCTGGAGCTCGAGCAACGCGGCTACGACTGGGTGCTCGAGGTCGCCTGAGTTCCCATGATCACGATGCCGACCAATCGCGACGAGAACTGGCGCTACGCCAACCTGCGCCCGCTGGCGCGCGCCAGGCCCGAGGCCGTGGATCCGGCCGCCTCGGCTGCCGCGGGAATTTCCCTACCCGCGGCGATTGCCGGGTTCGAACACTGGGTGTTCGTCGACGGGCGCTTCGCACGTAATCTGTCCACTCCCTCGGCCGATTCATGCGCGACCCTGCTGCACGCCCGTGAGGCGGGACAGTCCTTCGACGACATCCTCGATGCGAGTCTTGCCACGGAAGGCGTGGACTTCGCACTGGCGCGACTCAATGGCTCGCGCGGCGACGAGGTACTGCACATCGCGCCGGCGGATGGGGCCACGGCGGCCCTGGAACTCACTTTCGTCGCCACCGCCGCGGCGTCCACTGGCACCTCCTATCCGCGCGTGCAGGATCACGCCGGGCGGGGCTCGCGGCTGCGCATCATCGAGCGGCACGTGAGCGAGGGTTCGCTGGATTCGAACATCAACGCGGCGTTCGACGTGGCGCTGCGCGCCGATGCCACGCTCGATCATTGCCGCCTGCAGAACTGCGGCGAAGCCGCGAGCATCTATGACACCCTGGTCGCGCATGTCGGCGAGCGCGCGAGTTACCGGCTGCGCAGCGTGGTGCTGGGAGGCATCGCCTCGCGCTCGACGCAGCTGATCCGCCTCGCCGGCCGCGGCGCGCGCTGCGAGCTGACGGCGGCGAGCATCGCGCAGGGACCGCAGGCTCATGACACGTTCGCGGAAATCGAACACGCGGCACCCGAGACGGTCACGCGCGAGCTGTATCGCGGCATTGCCACCGGGCGCGGCAAGCTCGGTTTCAACGGCAAGATGGTGGTCGCGCAGAACGCGCCCGGCGCCGACTCCGAGCAGTCGCTGAAGACACTGCTCAATGGCCCGGGGGCCGAGGCGTCGGTGCGGCCGCAGCTCGAGATCTACACCGACCGCGTGCGCGCCGTGCACGGCGCCACTACCGGCAAGCTGGACGAGCAGATGTTGTTCTACATGTTGTCGCGCGGACTCGACCGTCGCGAAGCCCAGGCATTGCTGCAGTGGGCGTTCATCGAAGATGCCGTGTCGCGGGTCGACTGCGGGGGGCTGCGCCAGGAGATCGAGCGGCTGGTGGCCGCGCAGCTGCAGGAAGTTTCCAGCCTCGACGGCCTGTTGAACCGCCCATGAGCGCGAATCCCAAATCCCTCGCCGCCTACGACGCCGAGCGCGTGCGCCGCGACTTCCCCATCCTCGCGCGCGAGGTGCACGGCAAGCCGCTGGTGTTCCTCGACAGCGCGGCCTCCTCGCAGCGCCCGGCCTCCGTCATCGAAGCGGTGGATGCGTACGAGCGCCTGCACCACGCCAACGTGCATCGCGGCGTGCACCAGTTGAGCCAGGAAGCCACGGCGATGTTCGAGCAGGCGCGCGAGCGCGTGCGCCGCTTCGTGAACGCCGCCTCGACGCGCGAAGTCATCTTCACGCGCGGCACCACCGAGTCCATCAACCTGGTGGCGCAGTCGTATGCCCGCCCAAGGCTCAAGCCCGGCGACGAGATCCTGCTGACCGCGCTCGAACATCACGCCAACATCGTGCCCTGGCAACTGGTGGCCGGGCAGACCGGCGCGAAAGTTCGCGCGGTGCCCATGGACGCTCGCGGTGTCGTGTCCGTCGACGACGTAGCGTCCCACCTGAATGACCGCACGCGCATCGTCGCGTTTGCGCAGGTCTCCAACGCGCTGGGCACCGTGCTGCCGGTGCGCGAGATCACCCGCCTCGCCCACGCGCGCGGCGCGGTGGTGCTCATTGACGGCGCACAGGCCGTGCCCCACCAGGCCGTCGACCTGGCGGAACTCGACTGCGACTTCTACGCATTCTCGGCCCACAAGATGTACGGGCCCACCGGCATCGGTGTGCTGGTCGGCCGCGAGTCGCTGCTCGAGGCCATGCCGCCGTGGCAGGGCGGCGGCGACATGATCCTCACCGTTTCCTTCGAGAAGACCACGTTCAACGAATTGCCGTTCAAGTTCGAAGCCGGCACGCCCAACATCTCGGGCGCCATCGGGCTCGGTGCCGCCATCGACTACATCGATTCACTGGGTATCGACAACATCCACGCGCACGAACAGCGTCTGCTGCAGGTCGCCACCGAGAAGCTGCGGCGCGTGCCCGGCCTCACCATCATCGGCACGGCGCCCGACAAGGCGGCGGTGATCTCCTTCACGCTGGACGGCATCCATCCGCACGATCTTGGCACCATCCTCGACGCGGAAGGCGTGGCCGTGCGCACCGGGCATCACTGCGCCATGCCGGTGATGGAATTCTTCAACGTGCCCGCCACCGCGCGGGCGTCATTCGCCTGTTACTCGCGCGAGTCGGACATCGACGCGCTGGTGCGCGCGCTCGGCAAGGCGCGCGAGGTGTTTTCGTGACGGAGCGGGCCTGATGGATCTCAATGACCTGTACCGCGAGGTCATCCTCGACCACAACAAGAGCCCGCGGTTGTTTGGCCGGCTCGAGCCCGCGGACTCGGCTGCCGACGGCCATAACCCGTTGTGCGGAGACCGGCTGCACGTCACCGTGCGCCTCGAAGGCGACCGGGTTTCCGACCTGCGCTTCGACGGCAAGGGCTGCGCCATCTCGGTGGCCTCGGCCTCGTTGATGTGTGAAGCGGTGAAGGGCAAGAGTCGCGCCGACATCGCGCACCTCTTCGACGAAATCCACACCGTGCTGACCCATCACGACGCGCCGGTGCCCGAAGACCTCGGCAAACTCGCGGCCCTTTCCGGCGTGCGCGAATTTCCCGTGCGCGTGAAGTGCGCCAGCCTCTGCTGGCACACGCTCAACGCCGCCCTCGACCACAGCGCCTCCACCGTGAAAACCGAGTAATGCGTACTCACGACAACGAACCCTTCGTGTTGCAACGCGACGTCAAGGCCGTGATGGTGCCGGCTGGCATCGAGATCGAGCTCAAGGCCGGGCAGTCGGGCTTCATCACCCAGGCGCTGGGCGGCAGCTTCACGCTGTACATGGAAGGCAACCTCTTCCGCCTGCCCGGTGGCGAGGCCGATGCCATCGGCAAGGAAGTCGTCAGGGCGCCCGAGCTGCCGCCGAATGCGACAGAAGATGACGTCCTGGCGCTGGCCTGGGAGCAGCTGCGCACCTGCTACGACCCCGAGATCCCTATCAACATCGTAGACCTAGGTCTCATCTACGAATGCACGGTGGCCGTGCAGCCTGACGGCCAGCGGGTCTTCAATGTCAGACTCACGTTGACCGCACCGGGATGCGGAATGGGTGACGTACTGGTGCAGGACATCAAACAAAAGCTGGAAATCATTCCGACCGTCGCGTCCGCCAACGTCGAGCTGGTGTTCGATCCGCCCTGGAACCAGTCGATGATGACCGAGGCGGCCCGCCTTCAGACCGGCATGTTCTGACGGCCATAACGCTGCCGATATGCCCGAGTGGACCGACATAGGCTCCGCGACCGATCTCAGCACCTCACAACATCTGGAGGCGGACGTCGGCGGCTATCGCGTGCGCGTGACGCGGGTTAATGGCACGCTGTACGCCTTCGAAGACCGCTGCACCCACGACGACTCCCCTTTCGACGATGCTCCCATCGAGGATTGCGAAATCATCTGCCCGCGGCATGGCGCGCGTTTTTCGCTGCGCACCGGCGAGGTCCTCAGCCCGCCGGCCTACGAACCGCTGCGGATTTTCGAGGTGCGCGAGTCCGCCGGGCGCGTCGAGGTGCGCGTTTGAGCACTAACGACAAACGCCTGACGCTGATTCGCCACGCCAACGCCGAGCAGGACGCGGACGTGCGTGATTTCGAGCGACCCCTGAGCAAGAAGGGATTGGGCGAAGCGCAGGAAGTGGCGCGCCGCTTCCAGGAGCGCGGCCTCAGGCCCGACCTGATCCTGCTGAGCGCGGCGACCCGCACGCGCGAGACTGCGGAAATCTTCGCCAAGGAACTGGGCGTGATCGCGCGCCTGCTGCAGGCCGACGATTCGCTGTATCTGGCGGACGGCGAGCTGATCCTGAAGGTGATTCGCGGCATTGGTCCGCGGGTCTCGCACCTGATGGTCATCGGCCACAACCCGGGAATCTCCGCGGCCGCGATTTCACTGGCGCCCGAGGCGATCTCCACCGACCTGGCCACCTGCGGCACTTTGACGATGACGGTCAACTGCGCCACCTGGAATCTCATCGACCGGCGCAGCGTGCGCGATCCGGAGCGCGACGCCCCCTCCCCGCGACGCTTCTTCTGAGTGGTGCCGGGAGGGGGTTTGCGTGTTTCGTTGTCGCGCCTGGCGCGAAACACGCAAACCCCCTCCCGGCACCACTAACTTCCGCGGGCCACCTGGGTGATGTCGACGACCGCGCCCTGCTGGTCGCGCTCACGCCGCACCCCCACCGGCCCCACGGCCAGCGGATCGGCGATTGTGCTGCGGTCGCGGCCCGCCTGCTTGGAGCGATACAGCGCCTCGTCCGCCAGCCGCACGATGTTCTCCCGGTCGCGCGCCATGCTCGAATCCGCGATACCGAAGCTGGCGGTGAAAATCGGTGTGTTGGACAGCAGGTGTGCCTGCGCCAGCGCCGCGCGCAGCCGATCGACCACCTCGGAGGCACGCTCGGAATTCGCGCCCGGCAGCAGCAGCGCGAATTCCTCGCCACCCCAACGCACCACGTGATCGCGGTCGCGCACCACGCTGCGCGCCGTGTCGGCGAACAGTTTCAGCGCGCGGTCGCCGGCATCGTGGCCCATCGTGTCGTTGAGGCGCTTGAAGAAATCGAGGTCCGCCATGACCACCGCGAAGGCGGTGTCCACGGCCATGAGGTTCGCCAGCACTTCTTCGGCCACGCGCCGGTTGGTGAGACCCGTCAGGCTGTCGGTGCTGGCCTGGAGCTGCGATCGCTCGAAGGCGCGCAGCGTGCCGATGCGGTTGCCGGCGTGCACGCCGAGCGCCGTGAGCTGCGCGATCTGCTCGGGATTCGGTGGCTTGCCCTTGGCGCCGGCCACGTGCAACACGCCCAGCGCGCGACCCATGAAGTTCACCGGCACACACGCGGCCGACAATGCTCCGCCCATGCGCCCTAACAACTTCGGACAGGCATTGAGCGCCTCGGCGTCCGGAAAGATTTGCGGATGCCCGCGGCGAACCGCAATGCAGCTATAGGGCGACTCCACGCCGCAGTTGGGCGAGCCGGTCTTCGGATGCACGCAGGCCCGCTCCAGGTGCGCACGCGAGGAATCCGCGAGCAGCAGCTCCATCGGATGAACCTCGGAAATCGCGCTCATGGCGCGCGCGATGACCTTGTCGGCCTCGGCTTCGGAGTCCGCCATTTCCAGCGCCTCGACCAGCTGGTTGCTGAAGGCGCTGCGCCCGGCTTCCGAGCGCAGTCGCGTCAGCATGCCCTGCATGGTGTCGGCGAGCAGGTTGATCATGCGCGCCAGCGCGCTCACTTCGTCGTTGCCATGCGGCTCGCAGCGGTTGTCCATGTCGCCGGCGGCCAGCGCCTGCGCCACTTCGCCCACCGCGTGGATGGAATGCTGGATCGAGACGGCAATAGCCCAGAGCAGCAGGCCGGCGAGCGCGGCCGCCATCAGGCCGCCGCAAATGAGCCAGATCGTGACCGTATCGGCGCGTCCCGCCTCGGCGAGCACGCGCGTCTCGAACCGGCCCAGCACGCCGCGCATGCGGTTCATGGCTTCTTTGATTCCGTTCTCGAGCGCCACGCGCCGTGGCTCCAGGTCCGCGAATGCCCAGGCCGTGGCACCGCTGTCGCGGGCACCGTCGCGCATGAAATTGTCGGTGGCCTGGTAGAACTGGGCGGCGGGCGTACGCAGGCTGTCGGTAATGGCGCCGACTTCCGCCGTGCCCGGCAGCGCCCAGGTGGCATCGAGCTGCGTCCTCAACGCGGTCAGCAGGGTCTGGGTGCTTGCATCCGCGGCCGCGTGCTGCAGCTGGGCCGAAATGCTGGAGAGAACCGTCAGGGAGCGATCCAGCGAGCGCTGCACGGCGGCGGCACGCGCCAGGTCGGCGCTGGCTTCCGAGCGCAGTTCCGTGGTGCGCAGCGCGCCGAAAACCACCCCGGCCACGCACAGCAGCAGCACCGCGAACATTATGTAGAAGCGGCCGGTGATCGAAATCGCGGTGAACCACCAGCGCGTCGGACGAATGGTCATTGTTCCCGTCTGCCCCGAATCGCGTCCTCCCGGTATCGGCGAAATCGGGGAATTCCTCAGGGGCGGACGGCGCAGGCCGAACCACCGCGCCGCGACGCAGTGCGCAGTTTTACGCCATCGAGTCGAAGTCCGACGTGTTAAGCCGCGCTCAGCGCGCCGCCAACGACAGGAGTCCCGCGTTTCCGCCGATCGCCGCGGTGTTGGTGGTGATGGTCTGCTCCGTCGCCATGCGATGCAGATAGTGCGGCCCGCCGGCCTTCGGTCCCGTTCCCGAGAGCCCCATGCCGCCGAAGGGCTGCACACCCACCACCGCACCGATCATGTTGCGGTTGATGTAGACGTTGCCCACGCGCAGCGCGCGCGCCACACGTTGCGCCAGCCCATCGATGCGCGTGTGGATGCCGAGCGTGAGGCCATACCCCAGGTGGTTGATGGACTCGACCAGCGCATCGAGATCGCGCGCGCGGTAACGCACCAGGTGCACCACCGGGCCGAAGATCTCGCGCTCCAGCGACTTCAGGGATTCGACTTCCACCGCCAGCGGCGCGAAGAATCGCCCGCCCTCCCTGGGCGCCGTGGCGCGATGTTTCCAGCGCGCCTGTTTCTCCACCTGCGCCCGATAGTCCTCGAGCATCTTCAGCGCATCATCGTCGATCACCGGGCCCACGTCGGTAGCTAGCCTGGCCGGATCACCCACGACCAGTTCGTCCATGGCGCCGGCCAGCAAGGTCTGCACGCGTGGCGCGATCTCTTCCTGCAGCAGCAACACGCGCAGCGCCGAGCAACGCTGCCCCGCGCTGTTGAATCCCGACTGCACCACGTCCAGCACCAGCTGTTCGGCCAGCGCCGAGCTGTCGGCCAGCATGACGTTGAGTCCGCCGGTCTCGGCAATCAGCGTGCCGATCGCACCCGGACGGCCCGCCATCGAGCGCTCGATGACGCGCGCGGTATCCGTGCCGCCGGTGAACACCACGCCGGCCAGGCGTGGATCGCGTGTCAGCGCGGCACCCACCTCAGCACCTTCCCCGGGCAGGAATTGCAATGCCGCGGCCGGTATGCCCGCCTGCAGCAGCAGCCCGGTGGCGTACGCCGCCGTCAGCGGCGTCTGCTCGGCCGGCTTCGCGACCACGCTGTTGCCGGCGGCCAGCGCCGCGGCCACCTGGCCCGTGTAGATAGCCAGCGGAAAATTCCAGGGACTGATGCAGCCGAACACACCCTTGCCGCGCAGGCGCAGCAGGTTGCGCTCGCCGGTCGGGCCCGGCAGCGTGGCCTCGTGCGAGAAATCGCGGCGCGCGCGCGCGGCGTAGTAACGCAGGAAATCGACGGCTTCGCGTACCTCGCCGATGGCGTCGGGCAGCGTCTTGCCGGCCTCGCGCACGCAGCGCGCCACCAGCGCCGCGGTGTGCTCTTCGTAGAGTTGCGCGGCACGCTCGAGGATGGCGGCGCGATGCTCACCGCCGGCATCGTCCCAATCACCCTGCGCATGCACGGCGGCGTCGATGGCCGCATCCACCGCGCCCGCGTCGGCATTCGTGACCACGCCGATCTGCTCGGCGGTGTTGGCCGGATTGCGCACCGGTGTCGTGGTCCCCGGGCGCGTCTTGCCGGACACCACCGGCGCCGCGCTCCACGGCTGTTGCGAGGCACGCTCGCAGTCACGCAGCAGCGTATCGACGGCCTGGCCGTCGGCGAAATTGAAGCCGGCGGAATTCACGCGCTCCGGCGCGAACAGATTGGCCGGCAACGGGATGCGCGGATGCGCCACGCGCTCCAGCGCATCGACCTCGGCGATGGGATCCGCCACCACTTCCTCGGCCGGCAGGCTGGCGTCGACGATGCGATTCACGAACGAGGTGTTGGCGCCGTTCTCCAGCAGGCGCCGCACCAGGTACGGGAGCAGATCTTCGTGCGCACCCACCGGCGCATACACGCGGCAGGCGAATTTTCCCCACGGGCCGCGCACCACGCTGTCGTACAACTCCGCGCCCATGCCGTGCAGGCGCTGGAACTCGAAGCGGTCGGCGTCGCCGCCGAAGACCTCCGCCACCTGCGCGATGGTGTGCGCGTTATGGGTCGCGAATTGTGGATAGATGCGTTCTCCCGCGCTTTCGAGCAGCCGCGCGCAGGCCAGGTACGAAACGTCGGTATTGGGCTTGCGCGTGAACACCGGGTAGCCGGCGAGCCCGCGCTCCTGGCCGCGCTTGATCTCGCTGTCCCAGTACGCGCCCTTCACCAGGCGCATGGTGATGCGCCGGTCGGTTGCGCGCAGCCGCTGCGCCAGCCAGCCGATCGTGGCATGGGCCCGCTTCTGGTAGGCCTGCACCGCGAGGCCGAAGCCGGCGTATCCGCGCGTCACCTCGCTCGCCAGTAGTTTGTCGACCAGCAGCAGCGACAGTTCGAGGCGCTCGGCCTCCTCCGCGTCCAGCGTGACGCCGATGCCGGCGTCGCGCGATTCGCGCACCAGCTGCTCGATCACCGGGTACAACTCGCGCATCACGCGCTGCGACTGCGTGAACTCGTAACGCGGATGCAGCGCCGACAGCTTGATCGAGATGCTGTGGCGCGCATTGATGGACTCGCGCGTGTTCACGGCCTTGCCGACCGCCGCTATCGCCGCGGAGTATTTCTCGAGGTAGCGCTCCGCATCGGCGCGCGTCAGCGCCGCCTCGCCCAGCATGTCGAAGGAATAGCGGTAATCGCGCTCCTCCTTGCCCGCCGCGCGTTCCAGCGCTTCACCGATGTTGCGTCCCATGACGAACTGGTGGCCGAGGATGCGCATGGCCTGCTTGAGCGCCGCGCGCGCCACCGGCTCGCCGAGTTTCGCGACCAGCCTGCCGTACCAGGAACGTGCCTCGCCCACTTCCTTGCCATCCATCGCGACCACGCGGCCGGTGAGCATCAGGCCCCAGGTCGAGGCGTTCACCAGCAGTGATTCACTGTCGCCGAGATGTTCGTCCCAGGCGCCGCTCGGGATCTTGTCGGCGATCAACCGGTCGGCGGTCTCGCCATCCGGGATGCGCAACAATGCCTCTGCCAGGCACATGAGGATGATCCCTTCGCGGGAGGCCAGGCTGTACTCGCGCAGGAAGGCATCGAGCGCACCGCCGCTGCCACGGGTATTGCGCACCGCCTGTACCAGCGCCAGCGCGCGCGCGTCGACGTTGCGCCGCGAGCTTTCGGGCAGGCGCGCATGGTCTGCCAGCTCGCGCACCAGGGGTTGTTCTTCGGCCAGGTAGCGGGGATTGATGATTTTCGCGATCGAGTCGGGTCGATCGAGCGTAGGAAAATGTGTCATGGCCGAAATTCTATTGAATTGGGCCGCCAGCGTCCCTATACCGTGGCGCATGAGTGCATCCGTCAAGGCCGTCAGCACGGCAACCTTCCCCGCCGAAGTCATCAACGCCTCGGTCTCGCAGCCAGTACTGGTGGATTTCTGGGCCGAGTGGTGCGGGCCGTGCCGCGCACTGGGGCCGACGCTCGAGCAGGTGGCCGATGAGCAGGCCGGCAACGTCAAGGTCGTCAAGGTGGACACCGAGGCGCACCCGGACCTCGCACGCCAATTCCAGATTCGCAGCATTCCGGCCGTGAAGCTGTTTCGCAATGGCCGGGTGGTGGACGAATTCGTCGGCGCCCTGCCGCTGGCGCATGTGCGCAAGTTCCTCGAACCGCACCTGCCGCGTGCTTCGGCGGGTGAACAGGATGCCGCGCGCCAGCTTGCCGCAAGCGGCGACTTCGCCGGCGCGATCAGCAAGCTGCGGGCAGTGGCCGACGCCGACCCGGCCAACCTCGATGCGCGCCGCGACCTGGCTCGTTACCTCGCCTTGTCAGGTGACGTGGTCGGCGCCTCGCAGGTGTTGGGGCGGCTGCCTCCCGCGGCGCAGAACGAACCGGCTTCTAACGCAGTGCGCGCACTGATCCACTTCGCCGCGCTGGCCACCGAAGACGCGGCGCGCTCGGACTCGTTGCGAGCCGGCGCCGCGCGTTCGATCCTGGGCGGAAGCCCGGATGCTGCCGTCGAAACCCTGCTGACCCGCATGCAGGGCGATCGCGACTTCGCGACGCGCGCAGGACGCGAGGACCTGCTGCAGGCCTTCGCCCTGCTGCCGGCCGACGATGCGCGCGTGAATGGCTGGCGCCGCCGCCTGGCCGCGCTGCTGAACTGACTGCCGGCCCATGAGTGATGCCACCACCGCATTGCGAGTAGCGCTTGCGGTCACGGCATTCGTCGGCTTTTGCTGGCTATTGATCGCGCTGGTGCGTGGCGCCAGGCGCAGCGGCAAGCGTGCCCGCGCAATGGGCGCCGTGCTGATGCTGTTCAGCTGGGGCCACATGCGCGATCCCCGCAATGACACGGTGGCCGAGGCGCAGGACGGCAGGATCCGGCGAGGCACGAACTCCGGAGATCCGCTGGATAAGGATCCCGGGTAGTTCGGTCAGGCCGCCGCCGCTTCGTTGCGAAGCCGCTCCGCTTCCGCGTGCCCCAGGTAGCGCTCGATCGAGCCGCGCGCGATATACAGCAGCGTGATCAGCACGATCGCCGCGCTCATCTTGTACACGTAGTTCACACAGCCGATGGCCAGGAACTGCGGAATCGACCAGTGCTGCGGGCCGATGACGAAGGCGATGTACAGCACGACGAAGCTGTCGAGCAGCTGGGACACGGCGGTCGACGCCGTGGCACGCAACCACACGAAACGATCGCCGGTGACCTTCAGAATGCGGTGGAAGATCACGACATCGATGAGCTGGCCCAGGATGAATGCGACGATGGAACCGCAGATGGTCCACAGCCCCTGGCCGAAGATCTGCGCGTAGGCCTTCTGGATGTCCGGCACACCCATGCCGGCGTTGATGTCCACCCAGAACTTGGCCGGCGCCAGCGAGATGGCGGTGTACGCGGCGATGAAGGCATACGAGATCAGTGCCACCGCCACCCAGGAAATGAAGCGCACACCCCGCACGCCGAAGTACTCATTGATCACGTCCGTCAGGATGAACACGAACGGCCAGACGATGACGCCGGCGGTGAAGTTCAGCGTGCCGTTGATCCCGAACAGCGACCAGTTGAACGGTTGCGCGCCGAGCGAAGCCTCGAGCGCGAAGATCTTCACGCCCACGAACTCGCCGATGATCGCATTGGTGATGAGAAATCCGGCGAGAACCAGGAACAGGCGATTGGCGCGCGAATCGATGGTGCGAATTCCGGGACCCGTGCTCATTGGTCTCTCCCGCGCAGGCGCCGCAGTTCGCGCCGCCCGTGCTTGTCCGGCCTTTCCATGCTGCGCGGCACGAGCGCCGAGGCGATGCGCGAATTCTCGGCGTACTTCTCGCGCGCCACCCGCGCCGCGTCGGTTTCGGCATAACAAACCTGCGCGAGGGGCGCCGATCCGCGCCGATCCGGCAACTTCAGTACCTCGCACTCGAAGGCATAACCCGGACGCGTGATCGTCACCCGGTCACCCACCCGGACGGCCAGCGCCGGCTTCACGCGCCGGCCGTTGACGTGCACCTTGCCACCCGCCACGGCCTCGGCCGCCAGGGAACGCGTCTTGAACAGCCGTGTGCACCACAGCCAGCGATCGATGCGCAGGGACGTGCCCCCACCCTCGCTGCCTTCCGCGTGTTCGCTTTGGTTCGGGTCCTGCATGCGGCGGCCAGTATAATGCCGGCCATCCTTTTTACCCCCGGTGCGCACCTCGATGGATGCCGCTTTCTATCAACGCTTCGATTCGGACCTCGCGGAACTGCGCCAGCAGGGCCTGTTCAAGTCCGAGCGCGTGATCGCCAGCCCCCAGGGCGGGCAGATCCGCGCCAACGATGCCGAGGTCATCAACCTCTGCGCTAACAACTACCTCGGGCTCGCCAACCATCCCGCGGTCCGCGAGGCCGCGCATCGGGCCATCGACCGCTTCGGGTATGGCATGGCCTCGGTGCGTTTCATCTGCGGCACGCAGACCGTGCACAAGCAGCTCGAGGCCGCGCTGTCGAAGTTCCTCGGCACCGAGGACACCATCCTGTACTCCTCCTGCTGGGATGCGAACGGCGGACTGTTCGAGACCGTGCTCGGCGAACAGGACGCGATCATTTCGGATGCGCTGAACCACGCGTCCATCATCGACGGCATCCGGCTGTGCAAGGCGCGACGCCTGCGGTATGCCAACCGCAACCTCGCCGAGCTGGAGCAGCACCTGAAGGACAGCCAGGACTGCCGCACGCGCCTCATCGCCACCGACGGCGTGTTCTCCATGGACGGCAGCATCGCGCCGCTGCGCGAAATCTGCGACCTGGCCGAAAAATACGGCGCGCTGGTCATGGTGGACGACTCGCATGCCACCGGCTTCATGGGTGCTGGCGGCCGTGGCTCGATCGAGCACTGCGGCGTGCTCGGGCGCGTGGACTTCCTCACCGGCACTTTCGGCAAGGCACTGGGTGGCGGCAGCGGCGGTTACACCAGCGGCAAGGCCAACGCCATCGCCTGGCTGCGCCAACGCTCGCGGCCCTACCTGTTCTCCAACAGCATCCCGCCGGTGGTCGCCGCGGTCACGCTGCGCGCGCTCGATCTGATCGAACACAGCCCGCAGCTGCGCGAGACACTATTCGGGCACGCCCGGAAATTCCGGGCCGGCCTGCAGGCCGCGGGCTTCAAACTACTTCCGGGCGAACATCCCATCATCCCGGTGATGATCGGCGACGCCGCGCTGGCCGCGCGATTTGCGGACCAACTGCTGGCCGAGGGCGTGTACGTCATCGGGTTCTCGTTCCCGGTGGTGCCGAAGGGCCAGGCGCGTATCCGCACGCAGATGTCCGCGGGGCTCAGCGATGCGCAGCTCGATCGCGCGCTCGCGGCCTTCATCAAGGTGGGCAAGGAACTGGAGTTGATCAAATGAAGGCCCATCCATGAAAGCACTCGTCAAGAGCGAAGCGAAACCCGGCATCTGGATGAAGGACATCGACATCCCGAAGGTCGGCCACAACGATGTGTTGATCAAGATCCAGAAGACCGCGATCTGCGGCACCGACATGCACATCTACAATTGGGACGCCTGGGCGCAGAAGACCATTCCTGTGCCCATGGCCGTCGGCCATGAGTACTTCGGCCGCATCGTCGACATGGGCGGCGAAGTACGCGGATTCGCCGTCGGCGACCGGGTCTCCGGCGAAGGCCACATCACCTGTGGTTACTGTCGCAACTGCCGCGCCGGCCGCCGCCACCTGTGCCGCAACACCGTGGGCGTGGGCGTGGATCGCCAGGGCTGCTTCGCCGAGTACCTGGTGATCCCGGCCAGCAACGCGTTCAAGCTTCCGGATGCCATCACCGACGACATCGCCAGCATCCTCGATCCTTTCGGCAACGCCACGCACACCGCTCTCGCCTTCAACATGGTGGGCGAAGACGTGCTGATCACCGGCGCCGGGCCCATCGGCATCATGGCCGTGGCGATCTCGAAACACATCGGCGCGCGCCACGTGGTGATCACCGACGTCAACGACTACCGGCTGGGCCTGGCGAAGAAGATGGGTGCCACGCGCGCGGTGAACGTCTCGAAGGAAAAGCTCGACGACGTGATGGCGGGCCTGGGCATGCAGGAAGGTTTCGACGTCGGCCTCGAGATGTCCGGCAACCCGACCGCCTTCCGCGACCTGCTGCGCACCATGCATCACGGCGGCAGCGTCGCCTTGTTAGGCATCCCGCCCGGCGAGACCGCCATCGACTGGAACCAGGTCATCTTCAAGGGCCTGAACATGCGCGGCATCTACGGCCGCGAGATGTTCGAGACCTGGTACAAGATGGCGGCGATGCTGCAGTCCGGACTCGACATCACGCCGGTGATCACGCATCACTTCCCTGTTCAGGAATTTCAGCGTGGCTTCGAGATCATGGGCTCGGGGCAGTCGGGCAAGGTCATCCTCGACTGGAACACGCTGAACTAGTCAGCGCACGTCGCAGAAGCAGTAGACGTAACGGTTGTCGCGCGAATTCATGCGCGTCCAGCGCTCGAGCTCGCGCTGCACGGGCTCGAGGCTCTTCGACACGCGCAGCAACGGATTGCGGCTCACGAGATCGCCGACGAAATTCTTCGCGAACCACACCTTGATCTGCAGCGCCAGCGACTCGGCCCAGGTCAGCTCCGGCTCGATGCGTTCCACGTCGTAGTCGCCCTTCATCTTGGCCCGCGTTGCCGCCGCCTTGACCGCGCCGTCGAACAAACCGAGATGGTCGACCAGGCCATTGTTCTTGGCGTCGGTGCCAACCCAGACGTGGCCCTGCGCGATGGCGTGGATATCGTCGCGCGACTTCTTGCGGCCATCGGCCACGCGCGCGAGGAATTCCTCGTAGCCGTGATCGATGGTCAGTTGCAGCATCTTCTTGGCGTCTTCGCCGAGCGCGCGATCCAGGCGCAACTGGCCGGAAAGATTGGTGGTACCGACACCGTCGACGTTCACGCCGAGCTTCGTCAGCGTGTTCTGGAACGTGGGAATGGCGCCGAAGATGCCGATCGACCCGGTGATGGTCGCCGGGTGCGCCCAGATTTCATCGGCCGAAGCAGAGATGTAGTAACCACCCGAGGCGGCGAGATCGCCCATCGAGACCACCACGGGCTTGCCGGCCTTCTGCGCGGCCCGTACTTCGCGGTAGATCTCCTCGGAGGCGAGCACGCTGCCGCCCGGGCTGTCCACGCGCAACACGATGGCCTTCACGGCGTCGTCGCGGCGCGCTTCGCGGATCAGCTCGGAGGTGCTCTCGCCCCCCACGGTGCCCGGCGGCTGCGAGCCGTCGAGGATTTCGCCCGCGGCGACGATGACGCCTATCTTGTCCTTGCCGGCGCCGCGCGCCTTCTTCTCGGCTTCGACCACGCGCAGGTAGTCGGTGAGCGAGGTGGAATTGAAATCCTCGCCCAGGTCGCTCTTGTCTTCCTTGGCCTGTTCCGACTTTTCTTTCTTCGAGGCCGTCCCCGCACCCACCAGCTCCACCAGACGGTGCTCGACTTCGATGGAGGACTTGAGGCCCGTGATCAGCTTCGCGTCCAGCGCGATCTTCGCGCCGTCGCCCTTGGCCGCCAGCAGCGCGGGCACCACGTTGGCCACGTAGGCGCTGATGTCGTCGGGCTTGAGGCCGCGCGCCTCGGCCACGGCCGTGCGGTAGTTGAGCCACAGCGCGTTGAGATACTGCAGGCTCTCTTCGCGGTCCTGCGGCGACATGTCGTTGCGCACGTAGACCTCGGCGGCGCTCTTGTAGGCGCCGACGCGGAACAGGTTCACCTCGACACCCAGCTTGTCGAACAGATCCTTGTAATAGGTGCGATAGCGGTCGTAGCCGTCGATGGCCACGAAGCCGAGCGGATCGAGGTATATCTCGTCGGCCACGGCGGCGACGTAGTACTGCTCCTGGCCGTAATACGTGGCGTGGGCGATGACCTTCTTGCCCGAGGCGCGGAAATCCTTGATGGCGGCGGTGAACTCGGCGAGGGTCGGCTGGCCGCCGCCGCGCATGTCGTCGAGGTCGAGGACCACGACCTTGATGCGCGCGTCCTTCTTGGCGGCCTGCAGCGCATCGACCAGGTCCCAGAGCAGGGTTTCGTCCTGGCGCTCACCTTGGGCACGCGACAACGCCTGGTCGATGGGATCGCCGCTCACCTGCTCGACGATCTCGCCCTTCGGCGAGATCACCAGCGCGGAGTTGTCGGCGATGTGCGGGATCGAGCCCTTGAGGGCCCCGACCAGCACGCCGAACAACAGCAGCAACAGGACCAGGTGCAGGAATTTCCGCAGCAGGTCGATGCCACGGAGGATGTATCCAAATACCTGCACGACCATGTTGCCGCCGGACTCCTCGAGAAGTTAGACCTTCTCTTCGATGCGGGCGGCCTTGCCCGACAGGTCACGGAGGTAATACAGCTTGGCGCGACGCACGCTGCCGCGGCGCTTGATCTCGATCTCGCTGATCGCCGGGCTGTAGGTCTGGAACACGCGCTCCACGCCCTCGCCGTGCGAAATCTTGCGCACCGTGAACGAGGAGTTGAGGCCGCGGTTGCTCTTGGCGATGACCACGCCTTCGTAGGCCTGGGCACGCTCGCGGTCGCCTTCCTTCACCTTGACCTGCACGACGACGGTGTCGCCGGGGTTGAAGTCGGGAACCTTGCGCGTGGCACGCGCCTTTTCGATCTGTTGAATGATGTAGTTAGCCATGTTCGTCACCTTCGCGTTCAGCGAGAAACTCATCGAGCAGCGCTGTCGCATCAGACGACAGCCCTCCTCGCGCAATCAAATCCGGCCGGCGCAACCAGGTACGCGCGACCGCCTGCTTCAATCGCCAGCGCTGGATGTCAGCGTGGTGCCCGCCCTGCAGTACGTCGGGCACCTTCCGGCCTTCGAACTCCACCGGCCGCGTGTAATGCGGCCAGTCGAGCAGATTCGAGTCGAACGACTCCTGGACACTGGAACGCTCGTCACCGAGCACCCCGGGCAGCAACCTCGCCACCGCGTCCAGGACCACCAGCGCCGGGAATTCACCACCCGAGAGCACGTAGTCGCCGATCGACACTTCTCTATCTATCCGCGAT
>Ga0164241_10001376_pt1 | contig 30342 bp, 25 predicted proteins | sample OricomyardsoilBY_FD_108780 | JGI IMG/M metagenome (GOLD analysis project Ga0164241, IMG submission 108780) | Backyard soil microbial communities from Emeryville, California, USA - Original compost - Back yard soil (BY) | ecosystem: Environmental > Terrestrial > Soil > Unclassified | place: USA... | reverse complement strand
CCCTACAGCTCGCCCTGCGCGCCCAGCTGGGCGCGGCGCGCGCGGGCCATGCGCGAGCCCGGAGGGGGCCCGCGCCACAAACCTCGGCCTACCAAACAAAAGGACCCAACGACTCCTCACGGATCGTCGGGCACGGGCACGTTACGGGCACGTTTACGGGCACGCCCGAGCGCTCCCAATTTAGGGACACGCCCTTAGGGCATGGAGGCTTCGATCATCTGAAGCAGCCGCGCGACGTCGATGCGCGACTTGTAGCGCAGCACGCGCGCGTGGGCGGGCAGATCGGCTTCGCTGCAGCGCCGCGCGTCGTCGACGCACAGGATCATTCGGCTGAGCTTGGCCGCTTCGAGCGTAGCGAGCTTTTCGCGCAGGTGCTCCGGCGTCCAAAAGCCGATGATTTCGAGCAACCACCGACGCGCCGGGTCGTCTCGGTGATGGAGCTCGAAGTCGGGAAATATCAAGGCGCCGTCCCGCTCGACCGGCGGCGGCTCGGAAACGAGCAGCCAATCGGGAGCGAGCCGCCCGATGTCGCGGGCGAAGCTGGCTTCGACGCTGCTAGCGTAGCTGGGCAGCTCGCGCGCCGGGTAGATGGGATCGGACGGCGACACGAGCAAGGTGCAGAGCGCGGCCCCGCTCGACAGCACGCAATCGGCTTCGAGCTCGAAGTGCTGGCAGCGCGCGGCGCGCGGTAAGAGTGACGAAAGGGAACGGCCGTAGACCTCCGTCTTGCGAAATAGGGCGAACGGTCCTGAAATTTCGAGCAGCACGCCGCGCGGTTCGCGAGCGGCCAGCGCCGCGTCTTCACTCTCCGCCGTTCTTCTGATCAAGCAAATCAAGCCCAGCATACGCGCGTGGCGGATCAGCGCGCGCGTATTTCCCCAAGCTCGGATGCGCACGCGCTCGGCGCGCTTGAGAAACGTGAGAACGAGCGCCTGATTCGCCAGCAGCGCCAGGCGCGCCGGCGACAGATCGGCCGGCAACGGCGCCACGCGCCGCTGACTCGCCAGATCGGCGAACAGCGCGTCTTCCACCTGCTCGACCTCGACCCGCAAATCTTGGGCGACGCGGCCGAGGATCTCGCCTCGGGGCGCGGGTGAGCGAGCGGCGGCGTGGAAGACCCGGAAGCGAAGCTCGCGCGGGCTGGGCGCGCGCTTGGGAGCTTCCGGCAGCAGCCGCTCGAGCACCTGGATCGCTAGCCGCAGCTTGCGGCGCGGGGCCATGGTGGGCAGCGGCTCGTTCAGTCGCTCTCGCAGCTCGACCTGCGTTTTTCCGGCAAAGCGCGCGCACACGTCGAGCAGCGCGCGCAGCCAGGGCTCGTCGCGCGGACCCAAGTAGTGCAGCACCAGGCGCTGGCCTTCGACGCTCGAGCTAAGCCGAGAGGCGGCGACCACCGAGGGCCCTCCTGCGGGTAGCGGCACGCCAGACTTCGCTCGTCGCGGCCGTGACGAGCTCGTAGACCACCGCGCGTTTGCCGGGCGCGGGCCGCAGCAGACGACCTACGCGCTGCACGTGCTCGCGTTCGCCCAAGGCGCTGCCGACGACGATCGCCACCTCGGCGTCGGGTACGTCGATGCCTTCGTTGAGCACGCGCGCGCTGACCAACGCCTCGAGCTCGCCGCGCCGAAAGCACTCGAGCGCTCGTTGTCGCTCCGCCCGCGAGATGTCGCAAGTCATCGGCATGATCAGGTGCTGGCGCGCGATGGCGTAGGCGGCGGCGTTGTCGGCGGTGAACACCAAGATGCGTGAACCGCGGTGACGCGCCAGCAGCGTGGCGACAGCGCGCGCCTTGGCGCTGGTAAAGCCGAGCAGGCGCCGCGCGCGCCGCCACGCCGCCAGCGCCGCCCGACCTTCCGCCGACTGGGACGCCACCGACACCAGCTCTTGCCAGGTACCCTGGGGATAGAGCTGGCGAAATCTACGATTGAGCTCGGAAAAACGCCGATTATCCTGCTCGTAGCGCTCGCGCTCGGCGGCGTTCAGGCCTAGCGGCAGCACGACCAGCTCGAAATCGGCCAAGTAGCTGCCGGTCAGATCCGCAACGCCGAGCTGGTAGCAGGTGTCGCCCAGCAGCTGGCTCAAGCGATGCATCGCGCCTGCGTCGGGTGGCGTGGCGGTCAGGCCCAAGCGACGCGGCGCCGTGCACATCTCCAGCGCCTCGTCACGGGCTCCGACCCCAAAATGGTGTGCTTCGTCGACGACCAACAAGTCGAAGCGGTTGCCGATCGTGGGCATCAGCCGGTACGCGCTCTCGAAGGTCGAGACCGTGACCGCCTCCACCGCGCGCTGCCCGTCGCCCAAGCACCCGAGGCGCCCGGTGTAGGCGGCGCCGAGCTGAGCTAGCCATTGCTGGAGCAGCGCCCGCGTCGGAACCAAGCACAACGTGCGGCCACCGCTGGCGGCGATCGCCGATAGGGCGACGCGGGTCTTGCCGCTGCCGGTCGGCATCACGAGCAGCCCGCGTTGGTCGGCGAGGTCCCACGATAGCAGCGCCGCTCGTTGATACGGCCGGAGCGCAAGCGGCCGCCAAGCGCCAAGCTCGGAGCCTTGGCTCGCCCCGACCTCGTCGACGCACGGCAGGGCCCGAGCTTGCAGCGCCGCGAGCACCTCGGCGTAGCGAAACGCGGGAGCGCGGTACAGGCCGACTCGCGGATCCCAGAGCAGCCCGGGTACGAAGTCGAGACGCAGGTCGGGCGGGTCAGCCAGCACCAGCGTGCCGTGGTCGAAGAGCAACCGCATGCGCCCTCATCGGCGCCGCCGTTTCGCCGGTTGCGTCCTTTCTCGACCGGCTCAGCGGAACTTTTCGACGGCCCTATTGGAAACCGCTTCGCCTGACAGATGCAACGGCATGGCTGCAGTGCACGTCCGTGGTGAAATTTCACGACAGCCGCCTTCGTCGCGGGCGCGTCTCGAATCGGTCCGAAATCGCTCCCGCGGACGCCACCGGGCGAAAAATGAACCAATCGCCCGGGGCGCGGTGACTGCCTTGCGCCCCCCGCCAAGCAGCGAAAGCTCGATGTCTAGCCGTTCCCGCGCCGCTTTGTCCCTCGTGGTTGCCGACGGCCACCGCGAAGTGAGCGACACTGAGCTGGCGGGTGCGCTGATGGCCGGCGAAGATTGGGCGTTGACCGAGACGTGGCAACGCTTCGGGCCGATGGTGCTGATGACGGCCGAACGCACCCTCGGCTCGCGCACGGAGTCGGAAGACGCTGCCCAGGAAACCTTCATACGCGTGTTTCGCATCGTCAAACGGCTACGCGAGCCCGCCCGCCTCCGCAGCTTCGTGTATTCGGTGGCGGTCCGCACCCTGCGTTCGCACCTTCGTCACCGGCGCCTGCGGGCGTGGCTGTCGTTCGCGGCGCCGGAGTCGCTGGTCGAGGCCGCGCATTTTACCGTCGACTTCGAGTCGCGAGCCCGGCTCCGAAGGTTCTACGCGTTGCTGGATCGGCTCTCGGCGCGCGATCGCCTCGTCTTCGTGTTGCGGCGGGTCGAAGAGATGTCGATCGAAGAGATCGCCAGCACCATGGGCATCTCCGCCTCGACCGTGAAGCGCTCTCTGATTCACGCATCGGAGCGGCTGTCGGCTTGGCTCGATGCAGATACGCCCGTCGCGCGTAGCTTCCAAGGAAGGTCGCGAGCGCCGTGAAGACGACGGCCGAACCGCCGGACTCGCCCGCGCTCGTGTCGTTGACACAGCTGCTGCGCGCCGCGACCGCGCCGCCCACCGCCGCCGCGCTCGAACGGGGATTGAACGAGCTGCGCGCGCGGTACCTTGCCGGTCGACCGGGGCGAAGAGACATCCGGCGTTGGGGGCTCGTCCTGGTGGCGGCGTCATGCCTGTTGGCTGGGGGCGCGCTCTGGCTGTTTCGCAGCCAGCCGAGCCCGGCGGAGCGCCCCGTCGCGGTCAGTAGCGTCGAAGGCGGCCGGTTGCTCGACGGCGGCTATCTCGCAGAGTCCGAGGGGCGTGGCGTCAAAGTGCAGTTCAACGAAGGCACCGAATTCGTGCTCGCACCCGGCACCCGCGGCCGGATCCGCGCCCTCGGCGTGGACGGCGCCAAGTTCGCGATCGAGCGGGGCTCAGCGACGTTTCGCATCGTACCCAGCCCCGATCATCAGTGGTCGGTCGAGGCAGGGCCGTTCGTGGTGACGGTCAAGGGCACCGACTTTACCGTTGATTGGGACCCGTCCACCGAACGCCTGCACGTCAGCTTGCGCCGGGGACGCGTGGCGATCAGCGGCCCGATCTTGAGCGAGCAGCTGGTGCTGCGTCCTGGCCAAAAATTGAGCGTGAATCTCCCGCAAGCCGAGACGCTCATCACCGAAGAGCAACCGGGTCCGACGGCGAGCGCGGCGGCGACGAACGCTTCGTCATCCGCGCCGTTGCCGGCGCCGTCGCTCCCGCCCGTCTCGACGCCCAGTGGCGAGTCGCAGGCACGCAGCACTGCCGCTGCGTCAAGCGAGCGTGGCTGGGTCAAGGCATTGGCCAACGGGCAGTGGGATCAAATCCTGGCCGACGTGGAGCGCGACGGCGTTGCGCCAACCCTGCAGGCGGTCTCGAGCGCCGAGCTGTTCGCGCTTGCCGATGCCGCTCGCTACCGACGGCGCTCCGACCTGGCCCGCGCCGCCTTGCTCGCCCATCGGCGCCGCTTTCCGAGCTCCCCGCGCTCGACCGATGCCACGTTCTTACTCGGTCGGACCGAAGAGGTTGCCGGCAGCACGAAGCCCCAAGCCATCCGTTGGTACGACGAGTACTTGGTGCGCGCGCCCACTGGTCGTTACGCCGCGGAAGCGCTCGGCCGCAAGATGAGCTTGCTCGGCGAGCTCGGCCAAAGCGACGCCGCTCGCCGCGCCGCCGACGACTACCTCGATCGCTTTCCGGAGGGCAGCTACGCCGGAGCCGCTCGCGCCCTCGTTCGTTCGCCATGAGGCACAACGGGCGGCTCGCGCCACGATTGGTGATCGCGTTCGCCTTGGCCTGGGTCGGACGAGCCCACGCCGCCACCGTCGTGCTCCTCGAGCCGGCCCGGAGCACGCCCGCCACGAAGGAGGCGCTGTTTCGATTGCAGGGAGAGTTGCTCGCGGTCGGGCTCGAGGTCGAGCTCCGCGCGCGCCCGTCGGGATTTTCGCAGAGCCTCGATCCCCGAGCCCAGCTCGAGCGCATCGCGGAGCGGCAACGTGCGATCGCGATCATCGACGTGAACGACGGGGGTGCCGCGGTCTCGGTCCAGATCTGGATCTTCGAGCACGGGCCGGACCGCGTCCAGGTCTCGCGCGTTGTGCTCGAGCCCGAGCCGGTTACCCGCTCCGAGACGGTGGCGATTCGAGCGATCGAGGTGCTCCGCTCGAGGTTTTTGGAGCTGGCCCTGGCCAGACGCGAAAGCAAGCCTCCGACGCCGACGCCGGCCGCGAATCACGCAGCGGCGCCTCCCCCCTCGCCGCGAGGCCCTCGCTTCGGCCTCGAAGCAGGCGCCGCGATCTCGACCGGCGTCGACGGCATCGGACCTGCGCTCTTACCCCTGGTACGCTTCGACTGGCGCCCGGGCGGCTGGCTCTTGGCTCAGCTCACGGCCGGTGCGCTGGGTACTTCTCCAACCGTGGAGCGCGGCACGACCAGCGCCGAGGTCGCGCAACAGTACGCGGCTCTCGGCGTTTGCTACTGCCCTCGAACCGTGCTCGGCCTTCGCCCCCTGCTCGCCCTCTCGGTGGGCGCGCTGCGGACGACGCTCGACGGCCGCGCCGAATTGCCGCAGCGCGCGCACTTCGTCGAGCAGTGGTCGGCCGTATTCGAAGCCGCGATCGGGGCGCGGCTGCAGTTGCCGGGGCGTTACTTCGTGACCGTCGCTTCGCACGTGCAGCTGGCTCAGCCCTACGTAGCCGTGCACTTCACCGACCAGATCGTGGCGACCTCGGGACGCCCGAACCTGCTCTTTCCGCTGATGTTCGGGGCGTGGCTATGACGCGCGTTGGCGGCGCGGCGCTACGACTCGGCCTGCTCCTCGGCGCTCTGGGATGTGGACGCGCCGACGTCTATCCGATCACGCGAGACGGGGCGGGAGGCTCCGAAGCGACCAGCGCGGGAGCGGCGACGGGCGGAGCCGACGAGCCGAGCCGAGCCGGCGCGAGCGCTTGTCCGCTCCCGCCGCTGAGCGCGGGCGACACCAAGCGTTCGATCGCGCTCGACGGCGGACCGCGGACCTACTTGCTTCATGTCCCCCCAACCTACGACGGCAGCAGGCCCGCGCCGTTGGTGCTGGACTTTCATGGTGTCGGGGCGTCGGGCGAGACTGAGCTGTCGAGCTCCCCGTATCCCGATTTGCTCGACGTGGATGGCGCGCTCATGGCCTTCCCCGACGGCTTGAAAGGTCCCGCCGGTACGGCGTGGAACGTTGGCCCGTGCTGCGTCGCGGGGGTGGACGACCTTGGTTTCGTGCGCGCGGTCGTCGCGGAGGTACGCAAAATTGCCTGCGTCGATGCGCGGAGGGTCTACGCGGTCGGAGTGTTGACGGGCGGAGGGATGGCTCACTACCTCGGCTGCCACGCCGCCGACGTCTTTGCGGCGGTGGCGCCGGCCGCCTTCGACCTGCTGGCGGAGAACGTCGATGACTGCAAACCGCAGCGCCCGCTCAGCGTCGTCGCGTTCCGTAACACCGATGACCCGCGCGTGCCCTACGCCGGCGGCGCGTCGTCGTTGGTTCCGGGTCTACCGCTCACGTTTCTGGGAGCACGACCGACCTTCGAGAAATGGGCCGAGCTCGACGGCTGCGCCGGCTCACCTTCGCCGACGGACGCGAAGGGGTGCTCGAGCTACACCGGTTGCAGCAGCGGCACGGAGGTCGTGCTGTGCAGCCGCGACGGGGGCGACGCCGCCGGCGATCCGAGCATCGCCTGGCCGATCCTGGAACGACACACGCTCTGATTTTGTCCACCGCTTGCGTGCGTGAGGCGTTTTCGACGCGACAAAGCGGGGAGCGTCGACGCCGCGGGCGGCGGAAACGGCCGCGTTCTAGCGGCGCGACGCTTGGCGTGCGCCTTGCTGAGAGCCCGATAACCCCATGCCGTATCGTTCGACGATCCTCAGCCGCGGCCTACTCGCCGCTTTCCTCGGCCTCTCTTCACTCGCGAGCGCGCAAACAGCGACCGCCGACGAGCCAGCGCCCGACGCCGCCCCTCCGCCGCCCGCGCCGGCCCAGACTGGTGTGAGCCCGGCGCCCGACACCACTCCGCCTCCCGGCGCGTTTCCGCGCTCCACCATGGATCAGCGCGACGATGCTCATCCCGAGGTCGTGCAACACACGTGGCCGAACCGGCCGCTGTTGATCTCCGGCGGCATCTTGTTCGTCGGCGCTTATGGCGCCTCCGCCATCGTGGCGGGCACCTCCGATCGCGAAGCCGACGAAAAGCTCTTCATTCCCGTGGTTGGCCCCTGGCTCGACTTGACGCACCGCGATTGCGACGTCAATCCGTGCGGCAGCGACACCTTCAACAAAGTCCTGATCGGCGGCAGCGGCGTGCTGCAAGGGGCAGGCGCGTTGCTCGTGCTGCTAAGCTTCGTGATCCCGGAAGCGAAAGAGAAGCCGTGGTACCTGGTCGGCGACGAGAAGCTCTCCGTTTCGCCCCAGATCGGCAGCGCCCTAACCGGCTTGACGGCGCGGGGCAATTTCTAACGAGCAGGGGTGTAGCGCGTTCGAGTATAGTCCGCGGATGTCACTGCAACATCGCAACAACGTGCACGTCACCGGCAGCGGCGACGCGACGCTGTTCTTTGCTCACGGCTTCGGCTGCGACCAAAACATGTGGCGCCTCATGGCGCCGAAATATCAGGCGCGGTACCGGACCGTCTTGTTCGACTTGGTCGGGAGCGGGCGCTCGGATCTTTCGGCTTACGACCCGAAAAAGTACGCCTCGCTCGACGGCTACGCCGCCGACGTCGTGGAGCTCGTGCGCGAGTTCGCCAAGGGCCCGGCGGTTTTCGTCGGTCACTCGGTGAGCGCCATGATCGGCATGCTCGCCAACATCGCCGAGCCGCGGCTATTTTCGGCCCAGATCATGATCGGGCCTTCGCCCTGCTACATCAACGACGACGGCTACGTCGGCGGCTTCAGCCGCGCCGACATCGAGTCGCTGCTGGAGACCCTCGACAGTAACTACCTCGGCTGGTCCAGCAGCATGGCGCCCGCGATCATGGGCGCCCCCGAGCAGCCCGAGCTCTCGGTCGAGCTCACCAACAGCTTTTGTCGAACCGATCCGGAAATTGCCAAGCAGTTCGCGCGCGTCACCTTCTTGTCCGACGTGCGCGCGCAGCTCCCCCGACTGACGGCTCCCACCCTGATCGTACAGTGTCATGACGACCTGATCGCGCCGATAACCGTCGGCGAATATCTGCTGCGGGTGCTACCGCGCAGCACGCTGAAGGTCGTGCAAAACGTGGGACACTGCCCGCATCTCAGCGCGCCGTCCGCCAGCAGCGAGGCCATCGACGCCTTCCTCGCCAAAGAAGGCCTCTGACGCTTGAGCGTCGGACAATCTTCCGACGACGACGCGGCGTGGTTCGACACCGCGCCTTGCGGCCTGATGCGCACGACCGAGACCGGGGTGTTCTCGAGCGTGAACGCGACGTTTTGCGCGTGGGTCGGGCGCCCGCGCGAGGAGCTCGTCGGCCAGATGCGGCTGCAAGACTTGCTCACGGCCGGCGGCCGCATCTTCCATCACACTCACTGGCACCCGCTCCTGCAGATGCAGGGGTCGATCTCCGAGGTGAAGCTCGATTTCGTTCATCGCGACGGCTCCACCATTCCGATGGTGCTCAACGCCGTGCGCCGCCAACGATCGGGCGTCGTGGTCAGCGATCTGGCGGCCTATGTGGCGCGCGATCGAGACAAATACGAGCGGGAGCTGGTGCTTTCGCGCAAGCGGCTCGAAGCGTCGGTCGCGGAGGCAGAGCGGCTCCAGGTCGAATCGAAGGACCGCGCCCTGCTCGCGGAGCAGATGATCGGTATCGTGAGCCACGATCTCCGTAACCCGCTCTCGGCCATTTCGATGGGGACGGCGCTGCTCGGCGCCGGCGAGCTATCGCCCAGCCAGAAGCCGACGGTAGCTCGAATCAACCGCGCGGCGGAGCGCGCGAACCGGCTGATCGCGGACTTGCTCGACTTCACGCAGGCCCGCGTAGGGACCGGGCTCAGCGTGACGAAGAGCGCGATCGATCTGCATCGGAGCGTCGCCGACGCCGTCGATGAGCTTGCCCATATCTATCCAAGCCATGCCATACGCCATGAAAGGTCTGGAGAAGGCGCCTGCTGCGCCGACGTGAATCGGCTCGCCCAGCTCGTCGGCAACCTCGTATCGAACGCCGTCGCTCACGGCGCGCCGGCGCGCCCCGTCACCGTGTCTTCCGTCGTGACAGAGCACGCGTTCGAGGTCGCGGTGCACAACGAAGGCGTTCCCATCCCTCCCGAAGCCCAACCGACGATTTTCGAAGCCATGACGCGCGGTGCGAACGCGCCCACCGCCGCGCGCAGCGTCGGCTTGGGGCTGTTCATCGTGAAGGAGATCGCCAAGGCACACGGCGGACGCGTCGAGGTCAGCTCCGGCCCCGAGCAAGGCACGACCTTCCGCGCGTTCTTCCCGCGGCTCGGTCAATGAGGCCGCCGCCTGCGGCAGCGCACCCTCGAAAAACCGCGAAAGCGGCGGCCGGCCGCCCCCGTGTGCGCACGGGTGCGAAGCTTCGGACTCGCGCTGTACCTCACCCACAACGGTCGCGACCCGCGTACCTTTCGTCGAAGCGACGCAAGCATTGCCTTTGAACGAAGAGCGGAATGCTTGCACGATACGGCATGCGCATCAGGCCTCGCTTCGCCGTGATCCTCAGCACCGCCGCGCTCTTCGGCGCCTGCGGTAGCGACCCCTCGCTCGTGAATCAAGGCACGGGAGTCGACGATCGCGACGACGATGGCCCCAACTCCGGTGCCGGCTCGAGCGGCATCGATGATCCCGGCATCATCATCGGCAACGGCGACGCAGGCGCGCCGGGCGGCTCGGGAATCACCGGCACCCTGACCATCAAAGCGGAGACGAACGAGGTCACGGTGACCCTCGGCGAAGCGTTACCCGAGGTCGTGATCAAGGCGTACTTGGGCGACGTCCCCGTTCAAGTGGCGTGGAGCGTCGACCGCGGCGATCTCGGCAGCGTTGCCCCCGGAACCGGGGCGAAGACGACGCTGACCCCGACCGGCAAGGCCGGCGGCACCATCAAGGTGATGGCGGCCGTGGACAAGCAGCAAGCGCAGGTCGAAATAGCGATGCAGGTGCGCGGCTCGCAGAACGGCGCCGATCCGAGCGCCCCGGGAGAGGTCCTGCAAATCCCGACGAGCGTCGGCAATCTCACCGAAGGTGGCGGTCCGGGCGGCGTGGGCGGGCAGGGACTTGGCACCGCCGTCGACGATCCCGACTTGCTCGATGCGCTCGACAATCCGGTGTCGGACGGCAGCGCTTTGGATCTGCGCCTCGTCTATCCGTATAACGGCACCGTATTTCCGCGCGGCGTGCTCGCGCCGCTCGTCGCCTGGGACTACAGCAAGGGCGACGCCGACGCGATCAAGCTCGAGCTCTCGACGAAGAGCGGCTCGTTCCGCTGGTCGGGCAGCTTCGGGAGGCCCGCGATCTTGGCCGACACGGGCGGCGCCTTCGTTCAACACCCGATTCCGCAAGACGTGTGGGAGGCAGCGACGAACAGCGCCTCGGGTAAAGCCGATCCGCTCACCGTCGCGGTCACCGTCGCGAGCGAGGGTGAAGCGTACGGCCCGCTCGAGCAGACGTGGGTGATCGCAGACGCGCGTCTTTCGGGCGTGATCTACTACAACTCCTACGGCACCAACCTGGCCAAGAACTTCACCGGCGCCATGGGTGGTGACGGCAAGTTCGGCGGCGCCACCCTCGGTATCCGGGTCGGCGACACGGGGCCGACGCTGGTGGCGGGCAGTGACGGCGGATCCGACAATTGCCGCGTGTGTCACTCCGTGTCTGCCGACGGCTCGCGCCTGATCAGTGCCCGCTTCAACAGCGGCGGCGCGTCCGCGTACGATCTGGGCGCGAGTCCCATCGACGAAACTGCGATGAGCACTTACGTCGAGTTTCCCGGCATGTACCCTGACGGCAGCCTCGCGCTGTCCGGCTCCGGCGCGCTGCTGACGCTGCCGGACGGAGCCGTCGTCGCCGGCGACACGGGCCTCGGCGACATCGCCGGTCAGATCGGGACCCCGATGTTCTCGCCCGACGGCAAGAAGGTGGCGTTCAATCCGATGTCGAGCGACGCCATCGACAATCCCAAGCAGAAGCTGATCGTGGCCGACTTCGATCGCAAAAAGCAGGTATTTTCGAACCCGATCACCGCCGTCGACTACACTGGCTCGCCCGCCGAAACCCGCCCCGGCTGGCCTGCGTTCTTTCCCGACGGCAATTCGGTCGTCTACCATCACCAGACGCAAGCCGGCTCCGACGGCAACGACGTCGGCGATCTGCGCACGCGCAAAGGCGCCCTTTCTCAGATCTACTGGAACGGCCTGAGCGGCTCCGAAGAGTCGACACCTTTGAACCGGCTCAACGGCATGGACGACAGCGGCGACTCTTACCTACCGGCGCTGAGCGAGCCGATCAGCATGAGCTGCACGGGCGACGACGTCGCGGTGGGGGCTATCCAGGCCAGCCACGAAGACGACGTGGACCTGAACTACGAGCCGACCGTCAACCCGATCGCCGGTGGCGGCTACGCCTGGGTCGTGTTCACGAGCCGCCGCCGCTACGCTCACGTCGCCACGATCCCCCCGTTTTGCAGCGATCCGCGCGGCGTCGATCTGATCGAGAACATCACCCCCAAGAAGCTATGGGTCGCCGCGATCGATCTGGACGCCAAGCCCGGCGAAGACGCGAGCCACCCCGCCTTCTACCTCCCCGGCCAGGAGCTGCTCGCCGGCAACTCGCGCGGCTTCTGGGTGCTCGACCCGTGCCGGGCCGACGGTGAGTCGTGCGCGACCGGCGACATGTGCTGCAACGGCTTTTGCCAGCCCGATCCCGAAACGCAAGAGCTGGTGTGCGGCGCGAAACCGCCGGAATACTCCTGCTCCGCCACTCAAGAAAAATGCTCGACGAGCGCCGATTGCTGCGACGCCCAGCAGAGCTGCATCGGCGGGTTCTGCGGCATCAGCGCGCCCCACTGAAGGGCGAATGCCGAGCCCGCATCACGCGGTTTGGTCGCGCCCCATGGCTTCACCGTCGACCTTGGCGCGCGCGGCGGCCGTGACGTAAACCCGCGCCACGTCGCTTTCGTCGAACATGCCGAGCACGTGGCCTTCACTGGAAACGATCGGCAGCTCTCGCAGCTCGTTGGCGAGCAGCCGCTCGCTGGCGTCGCGCAGGTCGTCGTCGGGCGAGACGCTCACTGGTGGTTGCATCAGATCGGCGGCCAAGGCCCACGGCGTGTCGGCCATCGCTCCCATGGCCACGCGCATGGTCGCGGCCGTGACGAGCCCGACCAACTTGCCGTCGCGCTCGACCACCGGGAAGACGTCTTGCTGCCCTGACTCGGTCAGCCGCTCCACCATTTGAGAGAGCGACGTATCGCGAACGAAGCAGACGGGCGGCGCCTGCGGGCGCTGGACCGCCTTGACCTGCAGTGTCTCGAGAAAGCTGAGCAGCAGAGTATCCTGATAGGCGGCCGATTCGCGCTGGGTCGCCACCTGGGCGTGATAAAGCGCGCGCTTGCGCAGCGCCACGAACGCGATGCCTTGCGTCAGCATCAGCGGCACCAGCAGATCGTAGTTGCCGGCCAGCTCGCACACCAAGACGAGCGCGCTCAGCGGCACGTGGGCGATTCCGCCATAGAAAGCGCCCATGCCGACCAGCGCATAGGCACCGGGCATGATGTGAGGATCGTGGAGCAGCAGCTGAGCGGCTCGCCCGAACGCGCCGCCGAACAGCCCGCCGATCGCCAACGACGGCGCGAAGTCTCCAGCGCTGCCGCCGGAGCCGATCGTCACCGAGGCCGCGACCAGCTTCGCGAGCGACAGCGCGCCGAGCAGCACGACCGCCGTCCAGCCCTCGGGCAGGTATTCAGAGCCCGAGATCGCCATTTGCACGGCGCCGTAGCCGCCGCCGAGGATGCCGAGACCTTGCCCCGGTTGATGAATGTGATCGCCGACGAGCACGATCAGCGGCGTGGCGAAGACGCCGAGCGCCAAACCGCCGAGGGCCGGCTGGGCCCAGGTCGGCCCCGGAAGCTTGGAAAAGAAGCGGCGCATGCGGCCATACACGGCCACAAATAGCGCCGCGAGCGCCGCCACCATCAGCGCCAGCAGGGTGTAGAGCGGGAGCTGGCCGGGCTCGAACGGGAAGTGAGGAACGCGCGCGAACAGCGTGCTCTGCCCGTAAATGGAGATGATGACGGAGTACGACACGACGCTCGCGAGCACGGAAGGAATCAGGGCGTCGGACTCGAAGCCGTCGCGGTAGAGCACCTCGACCGCCAGCAGCGCCGCGCCGAGCGGAGTGCGAAAGACGGCGGAGATACCGGCCGCGACTCCCGCCACCATCAAGATCCGCCGCTCGCGTGCGCTGACGCGCAGGATACCCGCCACCCACGAGCCGAGCGCGCCTCCGATCTGCATCGTCGGCCCTTCGCGACCGCCAGCGCCGCCGGTGCCCAAGGTGAAGAACGAAGCCAGCGCCTTGATCCAGATCACGCGACGCCGAATCGAGCCCCCGCCGTGATGAAACGCCGAGATCATTGCGTCGCCACCGCCGCCCCGCACCTCGGGAGCGAGCAGGGTGATCAAGCCACAGACGAGGCCCCCCGCCGCGGGCACGAACAGCAGCAGCCACGGCCGGAAGTGGAGCTGTCCCTCGGCCGCGGCGAAGCCTTCGCCGTCGGCGCGCAGCGGGGTGTAGCCGGTGAGCTCATCGAGGAAGAGGCGTTGACAGTATTCGAGGCCGGCGAAGAACAGCGCGCCGGCGATGCCAGCCGCGACGCCCACGAGCGCGGCGTGGAGGAGCGTGCGCCCGACGATGCGCAGATCGAGCGGCGCGTTCTCGTCGAGTAGTCGCCCGATCGGCGACACGGCGCGCGAGCGCACGAGTCGCGACAAGCGATAGCGAAGAAGCCGGAGGACGCGCGCTCTTGGCATCAACGCGGGCGGGTCTCGTAGAGAATGCGCGGCTTCATTGGCCGAGCCTAGCCACAATTCGGCGGCCGGGCCGCTGCAATTTGCCGCGACAGCTCCTTCGCCAGTAACCTTTTGCAGCCGAGCGGCATAGCGGCCTCGTCGACGTCGAAACGCCCGCGCTCGCGACAATCTCGGTAACCGCCTGGCACCGGTTCCGTACGCCTGAGGTCAGCGGGCGTCTCGTCGCTTCGTGCTCTGGCACTGAAGGGCGCGATGTCGCGCGCTACGTGCTCGAAGGAGATCAAAATGAAGAATGTTTTAGCGCTTTTGCTCGCGACTCCCATCTTGCTGCTCGGAGCGTGCGGTGACGATGACGATACCATGCCCAACGGCGGGGCCGGCTCGGCCGGGAGCTCTGGCGCGGCGGGTAGCGGCGGCTCCTCGTCCGCCGGTAAGGGCGGCTCGGGGGCGACGAGCCAGGGCGGCTCGGCCGCGGGCGCAGGCGGCGCGCCGATCGACAGGGGCGACGCCGGACAGCCCGCGACAGGCGGCGACGGTGCTCCGCGCACGCAGTTCACGGTGACGCTCGAGAACGTCGCCACCGCGAAGTCGTTCACGAGCGCGGGTGTGTTCGATACGCCCGTCGGAGCGGACGCGCCGGGGCCTTTGACTCCCGGCAAGAAGTACGAGTTTATCGTCAACGCCGGACGTAAGCAGAAGCTGTCGTTCGCGACGATGCTGGCGGCGACCAACGACGCGTTCTTCGGGCCGAGCGGCGACGGCATCGCGCTCTACGACGAAGACGGCGAGCCGATTTCGGGCGACGTCACCGATGAGGTTTCGCTGTGGGACGCCGGCACCGAGCTCAACGAAGAGCCCAAAGTCGGGCCGAATACCGTGTCGAAGCAGGCCGCTCCCGACACCGGCCCCGCTGAAAACGGCAACGTCGTGAGACTCGGCGACACCGACGACCCGTTCGACTACCCGAGCGTGGCGGAGGTCATGAAGGTGAGCGTCGCGCACCTGGACGGCACTCGATTCAAGGTGACGATCGAGAATGTTTCTTCGGACGCGGCCCTTCAAACCAGCGAAGGCGACTTTCCAGCGCCGATGTCGCCCGGCGTTTGGGTGATTCACGGCGGCAAGGACCCGCTGTTCACCGCCGGCATGCCCGACCGCGGTCGCGGCCTCGAGCACATCGCGGAAGACGGCGATACGACCATGCTCGGCGCGTTCGTAGCCGATGAGTCTGGCCTCACCTACCCCGCGTCGCCGGGAGCTTGGGTCGTGCACGGCGCGGGCAGCAAGCCGCTATTTAGCGCCGGCGAGCGCGACTACGGCGACGGCGTCGAGCACATCGCCGAAGACGGCAACCCGAGCATGCTCGGCGAGGCGCTCAGCACTTTGAACGGCCGAATTTCGGCGGCGCTCTTCAACACGCCGGTCGGAAGCGCCGGCCCCGGCCCGATCTTGCCCGGGTCGAAGTACCGATTCACGCTCGAGGCGAGCCCCGGCGACAGGCTGTCGTTTGCCAGCATGCTGGCCGCGACCAACGACGTCTTCTTTGCCCCGAACGACGGCGGCATCGAGCTGTTCGACGCCGACGACGAGCCGATCAGCGGCGACGTGAGCGATCAGATCGATTTGTGGGACGCCGGCACCGAGGGCAACGAAGAGCCGGGTATCGGTCCCAACACCGTCACCAACCAATCGGCCCCCGACACGGGCACTGACGGTGAAGGCATCGTGCAGCGCGTGAGCGACGTCGATGACGGCTACGACTACCCGGCCCCCGCCGACGTGCTCAAGGTAACGATCACCGCCAAGTAGCGGGTGCGCGTCTTTGGCGCTCGGGCTCGAGCTCGAGCGCCGCCGCCTGCCCCGGACGCGGTTTGCGCGGCTACTGTCGCTTGCGCTCGCCCACGCCCGTATTGTCGGCCTTCTGCTCCGACGCGGCGGCGGATTTCTCTCGTTCGCGCGCCTCGCGCTCTTTCTTGCGTTTTTTGCGGCTCTGCTCGTCGTCGGGCAGCGGGTGGCCCACGTCGTAGCTGGTCACCTTCGTCGACGGCGCCGCGCCTTCGGCTTTCCAGCGGAAGGCGCGCGGTACCATCGGCCGTCCGAGCGCGTACAGCACGCTCGTGTCGTAGCTGGCCAGCGGCGGAGCGTTGCTGCCGGCGCGCTGCACGAACGCGGGGTGGTGCGACCCACGGTCGAGCTCGACCACGTCGCGACAGCCGACGCGCTGCAGGGCGGTGGCGACCGGATCGCTCGAGTCGTGACGGGCCAGGGCGACAATCACCGACCCATCGGGTTCGATGCACAGCGCGCCGCGTTGCCGCAGCTCGCCGCGCTCACGCGCACGGGGCTCGACGGCGCCGCCTCGCACCAACAGCGGCAACTGCGCCGCGTCCTCGTCGGCCGCCGGCCCCGGCCCGCCGTCGGTGGCGAGCCGCAGCTCACCGTGCGGGTTGGCGATCAGCGTGGCGTAAGCGCTCCTTAGCTGGATCGGCGCCGCGCCGCCGAAGCTCAGGCCATAGCGAGTCGCGTCGGTGGTGTGGCCGAGCCCGATCGCGGCCAGCACTTGATGCGTCTCTTGCTCGTCGAGCGACAGCTTCACGCCCTTGGCCGCCCACGCCCCCGGCTCTTTGGAGCCGGCGCGCAAGCGTAAGGACACGTGGCCCTTCTCGAGGCGCGTCAGCTGGACGTCGACGCTGCCGAGCGCCAATTTCGCGCCGAAAATCCCGGTCAGCCAGGTCGGCGGCGGCTGGGCCCCGGCGTCGGGCTTCCATTCGATGTCTTCTTGCTGGGGCGGCGCGGCGTCGCGCACCATCACGTAGAAGAAATCTTTGGGGGCGCCGCGCACGTATTTGTCGACGGCGATCTTCATGCCCGGATCCGCGATCTTGAGCTCGGCCTTTTGCCGCGAACGATCGAGCACATCCATGAACACGAAGCCGGTGTGGGCCGGGTTCATGTCGAGGTGGATGCCGTAAGAGCATCCGGCCTGGCGCAGCGCCTTGCCGAGCGTCGCGCCGTCGAGCTCGTCGCCCCACGCGTAGTAGAGGTGGCCCGCGGACGTGACGCAGATCGCCGAGCGGTGCGTCATCACGCTCTCGCCTTCGAGCTGCCAGCCCCACAGGTTGCGTCCGGCCGGATTGGCGACGCCGTCTTCGACCAGCGGATCCAAATTTTGCCGGAAAGAGACGACGTTCTTCGGGATCTCCACCGTATCGGGCCAGCTGCCGAGCCCGACCTCGCCGCTGTCGGTCACGATCACGCTGGCGCCGCCTTTGACGGGCGGTAGCAACACGCGCCGGTTGACCATCATTCCGTACTGGCCGTGGGTGGTCTTGAACGCGCCGTTGAAAGTGGCGACGATCCGCCGGTATATCTTGGGATCGTCCGGCAACCGACCGTCGCCGGGTGGCCCGATGGTGGGCTTCGGATCTTCGAAGCCGGCTTGCATGCCCAGCTCGAGCTGCCGCATGTCGAGCGCGATCAGCAGCACCTGTGCGTAAGGCCGCTTGGCGTCGGGGCGGATGGTCGTGCGATAGAAGTACGGCGGCGGCTTGTCACTGCCCGCCGGCAGATCGGGCATCGGCTTCAAGAAGCCATAGGTCACGGGCGCCCACTCGCCTTCGTGCGGCTTCGGATCCTTCCAGATCGAGGGCACGTTCGGCGGCGGCCAGCTATCCGCAGAGTTGGTGAACGCGGACGCGTCGACAACGCGCGCGACGACCGACTTGCCCCCGTCGGCCCGAAGCTCGGTGCTCTGCTTGCCGGCGAACAGCGAGTAGGCCGTGCGCTTCAGCCGATCTTCGGCGCCAAACACCTTGTTTTCGAGCCAGGCGATCGGCCCCGGCCCGACCTCGGCCCGCGCCGTGTCGACGAGCCAGTGCACGAAGGGCTTGCCGCCGTGAACCTGCGGAATGGCGCGGGCGGCGCGCGGCTTCGCGCCGTCTTTGGCCAGCAGCGCGCGCGAGCTCACGTCGAAGCGGAAGCCGTCGCGAGCGTCGCCGAAGTCGACGGTCAGCTGCTCGCGCTCGAGCGAGAGCCGGGCGTGATCGGCCGGTACGTCGAGCACGATGTCGGTGCGGCCGATGCCGCGCAAGGTTCCGGTTTGCTGCAGCGAGGTCAGCGCGAGCAGCGCGCGATCGAACAGCGACTCGGGTCGGTCACTGGTGCGGATGCCGGGCAGCTCCAGCACGCTGATGCCTTGAATTTTTCCGTAGGCCAGGGTGGCGAAGCTGGCGCGGTCGCCGCGCGCTTCGAGCCCCGCATCATCACCCTGCGGGGTATCGGTCAGGTTGCGCACGTCGCGCACCTCGATGATCTGCCCGCCGCGGGTGACGCGCACGCGCGCGCGATAGAGGTCGCGTGGCGTCTCGCGCTTCTCGCGCGACAGAAACAGCAGGTGGCGGCCGACGAACGTCTCCGTCCAAAAGCCGGGGCTGTCTTCCCAGGCGATGTCACGATCGTCGACAACGCCGCCGGTGGCGCGGCCGAGCGCGACCGCCAGCCCGACGAGCGACTTTTCGGGCGGGCTCGGCGCGGCGCAGTGCGACACGCCGCCCAGGCCGAGGGCGAGGCTCAGCACCGCAGCGCGGCTCTTCAAGAAACGCCGAGAATCCGGCGAGGCGCGGTCGGGGAGAGACGACACTACCGCCCCCCTCGTACCTTTGGCCTGCGATGGGCGCAAGTCCGGGGCCAGGGCCCCGATTTTTCGGAAATACTTGTGCACGGGGGGGCCGCTTGATAGGTCCGTGCCGCGCGTGAAAAGCAACCTGGCCATCCGCCTTCTGACCGCCGCCGTGGTCGTACCGCCGCTGCTCGGGCTGCTCTTCAAGGGTCCGGCCTGGGGCTTCTTCGCGCTGGTGATGGTCGCCGCCGCCGTCGCCGCCGACGAGCTGTTTCGCATGACCCACCCCGGCGACGCCGTAGCGCGCGCGATCGGCGTCGCGAGCACGCTCGGCGCGTGCTTCACGACGTACTGGTTCTCGAGCGACCCGCGCGCCCTGCTGACGATGATCGCCGCCGTCACGCTCGTCGGCCTGCTCACGCCGCTGTGGCGCCTCGGCGACATGCACAGCGCCGCCCTCCGCACCGTCGCCGGCGTCGCGGGCCCGTTCTACATCGGCTCCCTGCTCGCCATGCTCGCGCTGATGCGCCGCGACGGCGGAGACTACGGGGGCCGGCTCGTGTTCATGTCGTTCACGTTCTCGTGGCTGGCCGACACGGGCGGCTATTTCTTCGGCCGCTTCCTGGGCAAGACCAAGCTCTACGAAGCTGTCAGCCCCAAAAAGACTCGCGCCGGCTTCGTCGGCGCGCTCGTCGGCGCCTGCACCGGCGCCGCCCTCGCCAGTCTCTGGTACCTCCCCGAGCTCCCACTCGCCCACGCGCTACCGCTCGGCCTCTTCGCCGGCGCCATCGGCCAGCTCGGCGACTTGGTCGAGTCACTCCTCAAGCGCTCCACCGGCATCAAAGACTCGGGCGGCATCGTCCCCGGCCACGGCGGCATGCTCGACCGCATCGACGCGCTAATCGTCGTCTCGCCTATCGTTTACTTGTTCGCGTCGTATACAGGCTTGGTTCAGTAGAGCAGAGGATCGAAAATCCTTTCGCGCCGCCTTGGCCCATCCAGACAGGATCCGCTTCCGCTTCACTGTGCTCACGGCCGAGTCGAAGCTCGCCGAGCACTTCGCCCGTGTCGAGCCTGACCGCAGCCATTTACTCGTTGCGAACCGCGGCGCGCTCTTCTTCCGTGATCGGCGGTTGCCCTTCGAGCAGGTACTCGAGGACCTCGCGGCGAGCCTTCTGCTGGCTCTCCCGCTTGCGAGCCTGTAGGGCAGCGAGGATTTCCTTCAGGCTGTCCTCCAAGCCGTGCGGTTCGAGGAGACGCACCAGGCTTGGGCTGGGGACTCTTCGGGATCCGGGGTGGCGGGGAAGCCGGTGCCGGGCGCCTGCATCCCCCTAAAGTAAGCCGCCGTGCCAGGGCCGACAAGCTGACGGGGCGAACCGGCGCCGCCTCAGCTCATCCTGACGCGGATCCGCTTCCGCTTCACGACTTCGATCGGCAGCACGCTGACGATCTCGTTCGTCGTCGCGTCGCGTAGCCGCGCTTGGCGGGTCAGCTTGCCGGCGCTGATCAGGCCGCCTTCTTCGAACAGCATCCGCACCTCGCGGCGCTTGCCTTCGGCGGCGGCGGCGCGGCCGGCGTCGGAGTCGGAGTCGGGTTGCCATTGGCCCAAGTTGGGCGGAAGCGGCTCGAGCACACCGAAGCGCTCTTCTTTCAGGCCCGGAAAGAGCCCGGCGATGAAGAGGTAGATGACACCGCCCGCCGCTGCGACACCGAGTAAAAAGACGTAGAACACTCGGGGCGGAGCTTAGCCCAAGCTAGTTCGGATACCACAGCTCGATGCCGCTGAAATCGATGGCCCCCTGGGTGGCCGTCACGTTGAGCACGCCGCTCGTGACGTCAGCGCGAAACGGGCCGAGCCGCGCCCAGGCGGAGCGGTTACCGTCGACCATCTGCGGACGGAAGCCGGCGAAGGCTTCGGTGGCGACGCCCTGGACCGTGAAGGAGCTGGGGCTGGCGGCGTTGCCCGCTGAATTGGCGTACAGGTAAACGAGGTAGGTTGCGTTGTCGGCCGGGAGATTGAGCTGCTCGTTCGGGTCGAGCCGGATCGAGGTGCTGAGCATGCTCGTGGTGCCGGTGTCGGCGGCGGGGAACGGGGCGGCGCTTTGCGCACCGGGCGAGCCGCTGGTCGCGACGTTCGCGTCCGTGTCGCTTTGCCATTCGACGCCACCGACGGTCGTCTTGGGCCCGTTCAGGTTCACGCCGGCCGCAAAGCAGGCGCGCGGATTTTCGGGAGCCGGCTCGAGACCCCACACCAGCTTGCCGCGGTAAAAGGCGCTGACGTGGAGGGCGGCATCGGCGGCGCTCAGCGGCGAGGTCGGAAACGAGTAGTTGGCGTTTTGATCGAACCGGCTGGTGCCGACCCAGCCCGTGACGAGCTGCTGGTAAATTTCGATGCGCTCGCCCGCGCCGAGCCGCCCCGCGTCGTCGAAGCCAACCTCGAGGTAAGCGTCGTACGGCGCGCGGTCGACGAGCTCGACGCGCTGAATCGACCATGAGGTGCCAGTGAGCGACCGACTGCCGCTGCTCTGGAACAAATCGGACTGCGTGGAGCGCACGAGCAACGGCTCGACGACCTCGGCGCGCTTGAAGTAGTAGCGCAGCTTCAGATCTTGGAGCGAAAATGTCTGACCGCCGGACGGCTCCTCGTTACGCAGCCGGATCTTCCAGCTGAAGTTGTCGACCGGGGAGTTGCCGTCGTGTGAAAGAAAGCTGACGCTGAGCGGCGCGTAGCACGTGGCGGCTCCGCCCGCGCCCGGCTCGCACCGCTCCGAGAGGCAATCGGCGGCGTCGTGACAAGCTTGGTCGACGCAAGGCTGGCAGCCGCCGCCGCAATCCACCGCGATCTCGTCTTCGCTCAGGTCGCCGTCGTAGCAATGCTCGGGATAGCGCGGGAGGCACTGGTCGGCGGCGCAGCGCTCGACCGGCCACTGCTCGCCGACACAGCCGTTGGTGCCGCCCGTCGGCTCGCCGCCTTCGCCGCCACCCGCGTCGCCGCCGCCGTCTCCCGGCCCGGCGTCGGAGCCAGCTTGCGGATCGACGCCATCTCCGCCGCTCTGCCCGGTGACACCGCCGTTGGTGGTGCCACCCGCGCCGCTGCCCGCCACCGACGACTGTCCGGCGTTGCCCGCGGCCGGACGCTCACCGCCGCTGGTCGAGCGAACGATGTCGTATTCCGGGAAGGTGCAGCGCGCGCCCGCGAACAGCAAGAGCAGCGCCGTCGCGAGCCGGCGCGACCCACGATGTCGACCAAGGAGCGGCACGGTACTCAGATGCAATGATAGCGCGCGCGTGCGCGCGTGACGGCTATTTCTCGCTCGGCTTCGGGTAGAGCGCGAGCGGCTCCGCCGCATTCGTGAGCGCGACGGGCGGTGGCGGGAGCGTTGCCGGCGCAGCCGGGCTCGCAAAGTCGGCGCCGCGCGCCTCCGCCTGCGCCACGGCTTCGGGGATCAGCTCCACCGCTAACCCCCGAAAGTAAACGTGCCACGCAGGTCGACGCACCATGCCATCGCACACCGACACGTACCAGGCGGCGATCGGATTGTCGGCGCGGCTCCGCCAGAAGAGCTGGGCGTGGTGACGCACCAGCACTTCCCAGATGTCTCGCCCGGTGCCTTCGCCTTGCGCTTCGGGCTGCACGGCAAATTTGCTCAGATACGGTACGGGGTAAGCGTCGTGGACGATCGCGGCGCCGCGGTAGGAGGGATCGACGTAGACGGCCAACGGCGGCACGTCGAAAAACCCGTCGGAAATCTCCTTACCAAACGAGCTCTCTAGCAGCTGTCGCAGCCTGGGCAGATCGAGCGTGGCGTAGCTGGTGTGGCGTTCGACGGCGCTGCCGCGCTTGACGAGCGTGCCGGCGCCTTTGACCGTAAACAGCTCTTTTAGCAGGTTGAGCGGCGAGGTGATGCTGACCAAGAGCGGGTTCGGCTCCGCCAGTTGAATCAGCCGATCGCTGGCGGAAAGGAGCTCGGTGTCTCGCTTCGAGAGCATGCCGGGCACGATGCGCCCGCGATCCGTCGTCAGGTTGATGATCGAGATGCGGCCGCCTTCGACGCTGAGCTGAGCGTCAGCGCGCTTGCCCACGAGCGGCCGAAAGCCACCGCGACGGCGCAGCAGCGCGAGCTTGCGCGTGCCGAGCCGCTGCGAGAGCTCGCCGAGCCGACTCAGGCGCTGCTCGAGCCCCTCACCCTCGAGCTTGGCGAAGTGCAGCACCGGAATGCGCTCGCTCCGCAAATCTTCACGGACCGCTTCGACGAGATCGGGCTCGGACATGGCGTGACGGCTGGGCGATAGCGACGCCACCGGCAAGCGCTTGATCAGCCGCTCCGAGCTCGTCGCGCCCGTATCCGGATCGAACAAGCCGAGCACGACCGTCGCGTACAAACCGAGGTCGGCGAGGAAGCGCAGTTGCTCCACGATCGACCCGAGCGCGGAGCGCACCGCCGGCCCGCCGGGCACGATGACGGCGAAGCTCTCTTTCGGGAGCCCGTGGAACATCCGCAAATAGAACTCGGCCTCGGATCGGCGCCCCACGCTTTCGAGAAAGGTGAGCACCGCTTCGGCAGCGGCAGAGCGAGGAGCAGGAGCGACCACTTCGGGTAAGACGGCCTGAGGGCACGACCCCTTCAGGGCCGGCGGCGCGGCACTACTCTAGCGTCTTGGCCACGAATGCAACCAAATCCTGACTGGCCACGCCGGGGGCAACGCCGCCCGGCAGCTGGCGGACGTACCACACGACCTGCCACGTCACCGTCGCGCCCGGAGCGATCGTCACGTAAGCGCCCTGATTTTCCAGCTCGAGGTAGTCGTGGTCAGGGTTCACGTACAGCTCGATCTCGGCTTCGCCGGGGGCGGCGGCGCTCGCCGGTTGATCCTGAAATTGCTTGATCAGCAAGCGATCGCCGAGCACGTACGCCAGAACGCCGCCCGCGCCGTCCGCGAACACCTTGGCCTCACCGGGAGTCTTGGTCGGATCGCACCAGGTGTGGCCCAGCTCGCTCGTCACTCCGAGCGGGCGGTCGCCGAACGGTTCCCCACCACTGGGCCAAAACGCGAGACCTGTCGCCGGCATGCGCGTGATCTCCCACGGCGCCCACTGCACCGGCTCGGTGCCGGGGTTGGTCATCGAGTACTCCAGCCGGATCGCGTCGCGCAGCAGATCGGCCGAGAATTTCTTGCTGACCTTCAAGCCCGTGTCGGCGTTCAGCTGGCCCTCGAGCGCGATCGTGCCGGTGGCGTCGATGCTGGCACTGTACGGCAAGCTATCGATCTCTGCCGGCGGCGGCCACGGCCAGCTCTGCGGGCTGGGCCAGAAGGTGGAGCCGACGGCGTCGGCGTAGTTGGCGGCGCCGGTCTGCGTGAGCAGCTCCTGACCACCGTGGCGCAGCGAGGTGACACGCGCGCCGTGGCTCGGATCGACCTCGAAATAGGTCGCTCCGAGCTCGAGCACCAACTTGCCCATACCGCGATCGATTGGCTGCTTCAGCGTGAGCATCGAGTCAGAGCCTCCGGCGCGTGGCGCGCCGCTGGTGCCCGCTTCGTTACCACGAGCGCCCGACGTTGTGCTTCCGGCGACGTCGCAATCGCACGTCGACGCGACGTCGCACGCCTGGCCGAAAACCAGCAGCAGCACGGCGCAGAGCAGCGAGCGCATCGGGCGCATCGTACCGACCGGTGAGACGGTTTGGTCCCGGAAACTTGCTTTCTGACGGAACCGCGTCCGGTGGGTCGCCACTTTTTTAACCCTCCCGCCGAGCAGGTATACATTGACCGACATGAAACGCCCCGTCGCCATCCTGTTGGGTTTCGCTGCGCTCGCCACGGGCGCGGTCGCGGTCGCCGAAGCCGAAGACGCGCTGCTCAAGCGCTATCCGTACGATCCTGCCTGCGCGTGGGGGCGCGTCGGTAACGGCAAAGGCATGGTCGTGCGTTGCATCTCGGAAGAGGAGGCCAAGGGCCTGCGCGTCCCGGCCGCCGTGCCGGTCGCCGCCAAGACGACCCCGCCCGCTTCACCCTCGGGCGTTACGTCGACCAAGCCGCCCGCCGACGCGGCGGCTCCTCCTAGCTCCACCACCGCCGACGCGACCGAGAGCCCGAGCGAGCCCGAGCCCGCCCCGAACGCCGACGCGGAAGCGCCGCTCGAGGTCACTGTCGGTCCGGTCGCGGCCGACGAAGGGACGCTCGGGGTCGGCAAGCTCGGAGCACCCAAGGACAAGTACAGCGCCTGCGTTCAAAAGAACGGCGGCCTGAGCGGCAAGGTCGGCGAGGTGTCGGTTCGCTTCCTGGTGCGCAGCAAGGGCGTCGCGGAAGGCGTCAGTGTCGCCAAACGAACCAATCTCAGTAAAGAGGCAGCGCAGTGCGTGGCAGACGTCGTCGATCGGCGCCGGGTTGGTACGCCCGAATCGCCGATGGTCGGCGCGACCGTGCTCGTCAAATTCACCAAGCTCGACAAGCTTGCAAAGTAGCTGCCCCGCTGCAGCGGATGGGCTAGACGGTCCGGCGTGATCGAAACCTCCCGCCCCGCGCTCTACCAGGGCCGCGTTCAGAAGCTCACGGCGGACGTCGAGGTGCTCGCGGCGCGCTCGGCGCGCATCGGCAACCTGCGCGGGGTCGCCTTTTTGGTCGCGTTCTCATCGCTGGTTTGGGGCGCGGCGGCGGAGGGCGGCGCGCCGTCGATCGTGACCGGCGCCCTCGGGATCGCCGCGTTCGCCTGGCTCGTGCGCTCGCACGCCAAGCTGAGCACCGAAGAGGCGTACGCGCAGCGGCTGCTCGCCGTCAATCAGCGCGCCGAGCTGCGCGTCACCGGTCACGCCCGGGTGCTGCTCGACGACGGCGCCGACCTCGCCGAGGAGCTGGCCAGCAAGGCCGGTAGCGACGGCGCCGCCAAGCGCGCCCGCACCCTGGCCGACGATCTGGATCTGTTCGGCCGCGCCTCGCTCTTCCAGCGCTTGTCGGTCGCGCACACGCGCTTTGGCCGCACCGCCCTCGGACAGGCGCTGCTGGCGGAGCCCGACACCCAGGTCATCGCGCGACGTCAGGCCGCCGTCAAAGCGCTGGCCCCGGAGCTGGAGCTGCGACAGCGCATCGAGGCGCTCTCGAGCGCGCTCACACGCGGCAAGGGAGCGAAGGGCACCACCGTCGCGTCCGCCCTCGATCCAGAGCCGCTCTTGAAATGGGCCGAGAGCACGCCACGGCTGCTGGCCAAGCCGGCGCTGATCTGGGCCGCGCGCGCGCTGGCGGTGGTGAACGTCAGCCTCGTCACGCTGGCCTGGCTCGGGTTGACGCCGGGTAGCTATCTCGTGCCGTCGCTGGCGCTTTCACTGGTGGTGGTGAGCGCGGCGCGGCGCGACGCTCAGATCGCGTTCGAAGCCGTCGCGACGCGCGAAGGCGCGCTTTCCGGCTACGACGAGCTGCTCGAAGCCATCGAAACCTCGACCGCCGACGCCGAGCTGCTGGGCGAGCTCCGAGCTCGGCTCCGTCAGGGTAACGCGACACCATCGCGCGCGATGGGCCAGCTGCGCACCGCCGTCAGCTACTTCGAGCTCCGGTATCAAGGCCTGATCTACCCGTTCGCCAACCTGTTTTTGATGTGGGACGTGCACTGCACGGTCAAGCTCGAGCGCTGGCAGCAGCGCTTCGGCCGCGGCGCCCGCGACTGGTTTTTGGTGCTGGGTGAGATCGAGGGGCTATCGTCGCTGGCCGGGCTCGCGTTCGACGAGCCGAAATTCTGCTTTCCCACCCTGGTGCCGGAGGCGCGGCTATTGGCCGAGGGCCTGGCCCACCCGCTGATTCCGGCCGGCGTGCGCGTCGGCAACGATCTGAGCTTGCCGGGCCCCGGCTCGGCTCTGCTCGTCACGGGCTCGAACATGTCCGGCAAGAGCACGCTGCTGCGCTCGATCGGTGTCGCTTACGCGCTGGCGTGCTCGGGCGGCCCCGTGTGCGCGACCCGCCTCGAGCTCGGGAGCTTGCGGCTCTCCACCAGCCTGCGCATCCGCGACTCGCTCGAGGAAGGCGTCAGCCACTTTTACGCCGAGCTGCACAAGCTGAAGGCGGTGCTCGACGCGACCGAGGAGCGCGTGCCGGTGCTGTTCTTGCTCGACGAGATCTTACACGGCACCAACTCGCGCGAGCGGCAGATCGGCGCGCGCTGGATCATGGCCCAGCTGCTGCAGCGCGGCGCGCTCGGCGCCGTCTCGACCCACGACATGGAGCTGTGTCGCCTCACGCCGGAGCTGATGAGCCACGTCGAGCTCGTGCACCTGCGCGAAGACGTGAAGGGGCAAGAGATGACCTTCGACTATCGGCTGCGCCAGGGGCCGGTCAGCGAAGGCAACGCGCTGCGGCTGATGCGACGCATCGGCCTCGACGTGCCCGAGGCCACCGCTTAAAAAGGAGCCATGGCCACCAAGCAAGCCAGCGTCGATTTTTTGCTCGAGCAAATGGCGGCCGCCGGCGACGTGTCGGCGCGCAAGATGTTCGGCGAATACGCGATCTACAGCGGGCCGAAGGTCGTCGCGTTGGTCTGCGACGACCAGCTCTTCGTCAAGCCGACCGCCGCCGGCAAGGCCGCGATCGGCTTGCCCCGTGAGGCGCCGCCCTACCCCGGCGCCAAGCCTTACTACTTGATCAGCGGCGATCGCTGCGAAGACTCCGACTTCCTCTCCGATCTGATCGCGCGCACCGCCGCTGAGCTGCCGGCGCCGGCTCCCAAGAAGGCGAAATCGAAATCGCCGACGAAGACGAAGACGAAGACGAAGACGAAGACGAAGACGAAGACGAAGACGAAGACGAAGGCGAAGACGAAGACGAAGACGAGGACGACGGCCCCCGAGAAGAAGCCGACGAAGCGAAAGCGGTCGCCGAAGCGAGGCTCACGCTCGCAATAGCTTGAACGCGTGCGACCAGCTGCCGCCCGACAAGCCCGGGATACACCACAAGATACACAACGGCTCGATCGCGCGCGCGGCTTCGATCTTGCCCATGTCGGCCACGTCCCAGCCGAAGGTCTCGAGGATCTTCTTGGCTTCCACCTTCGCCTCGGCGCTGTTGCCGCAGATGAACATGGTGGGCGGGCCGCCCGGCAACGATGGATTGACCATGAATGGACCGCCGACGCATGAGAACGCCTTCACGAAGCGCGCCTCGGGCGCTTTCTTCTGCAGACGCTCCATCAGCGACTCATTCAGATCGGTAAAGAAGCGCAGGACGCCGTTTTCGGGCGGCTGCTCCGCGATCGGGTTCGTGGTGTCGAGCACCAATTTGCCGGCAAGGCGGGCCGGCCCCGCCGCTTCGATCACCGCTTCGGCAGCGGTGCCCTTGACCGCGAGCACCACGATGTCGCCCCAGGCGCCGCCTTCGGCGAACGTGCCGATGTTGGCCTTGGCGCCCGCGGTTTCCTTCCATGCGGCGAGCTTTTGGGGCTCGCGGCTGGCGCGCAGCACCTCGTGGCCGTACTTCAAAAAGCCATTGCTCAGCACTTCGCCGACAGTTCCAGAACCGAGAACCGACACCTTGCTCATGTTCGACGCCTCCTGCTGCACGGCTCTACGTGGGCCGTCGCCGTGCAGCATAGGCCCAGGGCTCGCGCTTGGGGAGCCTCAGCCGCGCGTGATGAACGAGCAACGCCCGGCTATCGGACCGTAAAACCCGTCGCCCTGCGCGAAGCGCAGGTATTGAACCGCCACCTGCGTGGCCGGCAAGAAGCCGTAGGTCTGCATCTGGGTCCAGTCGAAGCTGCTACAAATTTGCGGTCGAGCCCGGATCGCCGACAACAGCTCGCCCGACGCCCAGTCGAGAGCGCGCGGATCGTAGGCTTGGCTGGTGACCGCGACCTGCATGAACAGCGGAATCGCGCCGACCCCGGCGCTCTTCAGCAGATCTTTGGCGGCGTCGAGCGCCTTGAGGTTACGAGTCAGGTTTTGCGTCGACTCCACCTGCTTGCGCGCGAAAAATAGCTCCCAAAACCGCGCCGAAGCCGCCTTGAACCGCGGATCGTACCAGGCGATCGCGCGCAGCTTCTCGTACAGCTCGTAGGTGCGCTGGATGTCGGGGCTGCTCAGATCCGCACCCTTGGCCAGCAGCGCCGTCAGCTCGTCGAGCATGCGCTGGACGCCGGTTTCGTAGTCGCGCAGTGACGCCAGCGAGAGCATGCCGATCTCCTGCGCGGGTTGGCCCTTGAAGCCGCGCACGCGCACCATCGCGTTTTGAGGCACGCCCACCCCGAACAGCTTCTCGCGCAGCTCGGCGCTGAGGTTCAGGCCGACGTAGCCGTAGGCGTCGGTCGTGCCCAGGTCATGGGTGGCATTTCCGACCACCAGCGTCACGTCCACGTCGCGCGCGTAGCCTTGATCGCACGGCACCTCGCTGGTCGCCGCCTTGGCGATCTGCACCGGTCCTTGATCCACGCTGCTGACAAGGTGCGAGTCTCTCCACGTTTCGGTGCGGCGAGCCACGACGTCGGTCGGAATCACGTCGCAGCGCGCGGAGCGATAGATGTGGAGTCGGAGCTGATCGAGCTCGGGCTCGGCCTCGAACGAGTACGTCGGATTGCGCGGCGCGCCGAGCGCGGTCGAGCTGCCCTGCGGCGTGTCGACGACCTTCGTCGTCAGCGCTCCACCACCACAACCTACCAATGCGCACAAGATCCCTGAGGCCGTGCCGTAAGCCAACTTTCCCATCGCGCGGAAGGTTAGGTCACGCCGAGCAGGCCGTCGAGCACGAAGCCGCCAAATTTGCGCAATTTATGGGGTTTTTGGCCCGGTTCGGCGCCGTGCCGCCCCCCGGCCTGACGCACGTTGCCCTACCCACGCCACGCCGGCGCCAGCTTTTTCGTGTCGTTCTGCTCAAGCCCCGTCGACCGCCGTCGTTCTCTAAACGTGTTACCCCAATCGAATTTTCGAGCGGCGCGGAGCGAGCCAACCATTGAACGCAACGATACGGAATCGAGCCGCGACAACCCCGAGCGTGGAGACGCTCATCGACAACGACGCGGCTCTGCTCCGTTATCATCTTGCGCCCAAGATCGTGCACCACGAGTTTCGGCGTTTCATCCACGGCGAGCCCTTTCGTGAGGTCCTGACTCGCGGCCTCGAGGTTTTGCAGAAGCGCGGCGCCATCAAATGGTTGTCCGACGATCGCCATAACGGCCCGATCAAGCCGGCCGACGCGGAATGGGCGTCCAAAGTTTGGGTACCGCGCGTGCTGGCCGCGGGTTGGAAGTACTGGGCGGTGGTGCTGCCAGAGAAGACGCTCGGGCAGATGAACATGATGCGCTGGATCGATACGTATGCGGCGCTCGGCGTGACAGCGCAACCGTTCGAGCACGTCGAAGACGCCAAACACTGGCTCGAAGAGCAGACCCACGGCTGACTTGGGCGGTGGGGCTGCCACCTCGCAGCTCGCGTGCAGAAGGCTCACGTGTCGTCGTTCGGTCGCAGCGGACGGCGAGACGGCGAGACTCGGCGCAGACTCGGCCCAAGCCCGCACGCGGCCCAAGCCCGCACTCGGCCCAAGCCCGCACTCGGCCCAAGCCCGCACTCGGCCCAAGCCCGCACT
>Ga0164241_10001375_pt1 | contig 30372 bp, 25 predicted proteins | sample OricomyardsoilBY_FD_108780 | JGI IMG/M metagenome (GOLD analysis project Ga0164241, IMG submission 108780) | Backyard soil microbial communities from Emeryville, California, USA - Original compost - Back yard soil (BY) | ecosystem: Environmental > Terrestrial > Soil > Unclassified | place: USA... | reverse complement strand
TACCGTTTCGGTACCAAACGGCTGGGCAAAAACAACAGGCGCTACATTCGCGGCGGTGCTGGTACCAAAATGCACAGGAACCCGACCGCGTAAATCCGGCAAGCCAAAAGTGGTTCGGCCATCTCCACCGAAAGTGGCGCCAATCAGGGAAAAGAGGATTTGGTTGTCATTAATATTCACTAAAGCGCCATCACAAAAGTGCCAACCCACTGGCGCATAGGTTCCGGCAAATAGCCGAATCTCACCTACAAAACAATCACTCATAGTGGTTCTCCTCAGTTGCGTTGCGGGTAGATGCCACTCGTGGCGATACAGAAATTCAAACCCAGTGACGGCTGCATATTGTTATGTGGCTGACCACCGGTTGTGCTGATACTGCTGGCATTGAGCACCACATTATTGCTGGGAGTCTGAGTGTCGATGGGAGCATAATCCGGCACAGTTGTAGTGCCAGCTCCCACTCTGGCGGTGGCCAGATAATTACCTGCGGTTATCTTTTGAGTGGCAAGTGCAGTGGTGGCATACAACTGATGATTATGGGCGGGAATTTGGTTGGTGTTCAGGGAAACAGCGCTGGCGCCGCCCGTGTTACCAATGGCGATAGTTACTCCGTTCAGCGATCCTTGCGCCACCGGAGTGCGGCCACGCAAATCCGGCACAGCGAAATTGGTCCGCCCATCTCCGCCAAACTTAGCCCCGAGCAAAGAAAATAGCGCCTGATTCTGCTGAACAGGCAATATATTGCCATTACAAGCCAGCCAGCCATTGGGCGCCCAGTTATAACTGAACATTTTAATTTCACCTAAATAGGGTTCCATTTTTCCTCCTGTGCCGCGGTATTTACAACTGCGACGTTTGGCTTTTACACTCGCTGCAACTTACCCAGCGTCCGACGACAATTACTCTATGATGGCCATTCAACTTACCCGCTATACGGAACAGGATTTGCCATTTCTGCTCCGCCTTTACTCCTCAACCCGAGAGGAGGAAATGCGTTATTTCCCTTTTGACGAGACGCAAAAACGGAATTTTTTGCAGCAACAATTTTCTGCTCAACTTCACCACTACACCGAGCATTACAACACCAGTCAGTTTTTTATCGTGCGCCGCGATGATCTTCCTGTCGGCCGATTGTTTCTCGATCAATGGCAACAGGAAATTCGTATTGTGGATATCAGCCTGCTACCGGAATTTCAACAACAACAAATTGGTACTTGGTTATTCAACTTTGTTTTTGAGCAAGCAACAGCGCAAAACCTTCGGGTATCCATTCACGTCGAGCAACATAACCCGGTAAGGACGTGGTACGAAAAATTAGGTTTTCAATACAAAAGCCAAACCAACGAGGTGTATTTGCTGATGGAATGGCAACCTGAAATCTAATAAACCACCCTGAGCACACAGTGAATAGGCTGCAACTGTTTTTTATTCCGCTATTTTTCTGTTAACAACTAACTCGTACTCGATCGGACTTTTAGGCGACAGAAACAGGCTGGCCTCCCCCAAAGCCGGGTGTTCCAATCGGTAGGTTCCCTGCGGCACATGAAAACTTTGATCGCCTATAAAATAGGCTGCAAACGCTTCCCAGCGCGAGGGATCCAGCTTGCCTTTAACGACTCTATCCAATGTCAGGCTGACTTTTGTTCCGCCATCATCCTGTAACTGCAGTTGCTGACCCACCAGTTGAGTTAAACGTTCATAGGTATAGAACTGCATAAAGATTCCGTATATTCGCCTTTGCACTATTGCTTAACTATAGATGCCTTATAAGGTTCTGCACGCAAAAACCATTTTTTGGCACCAAAAATGACGAACTGAATTTCATAAGAAACAACGCGCCATGATTTACTTACAATCAGTCAACCTGAGAGCTTACGATTCCTATACAAGCCGCCATTAATCGATGGTACGTAGGCATCAGTGCCTCGGTGATGGCAACCGTTTCTTCACGAGAGAACAACTGGCGTTTAATACTAATATCGGAATGAAATGGCACATCAGGCCGCTTTGAATGGCGACCGAACCGCTCCTGAAAAACTCTAGCCTGATCGCCCTCAACAACAATACCGAAATGCTGGCCAACATACTCAAGGGCATGGGAGTTCAACATTGAATAATCTAAAACGGATATATTCTGATCAAGGCAGTGTACGAGCATTTTCTGCATTATTGACCCCAGCACAGCGATACGGCTTTCCAGCAAACCCTGTCCACTTCCACAACCTGCAAATACTGGGTGCAATTGAGCCAGAGCCGGGGCGAAGCCCATGTGCATTCCAGTACTTTTAGCATGAGAGGCAAGGACCTCCACAGGATCGCGGACGATCAGCAAAACAGGCACCTGCGGCCATATCTCCCGAATCATTTCCCAATAAAAAATATCCCAGGCGTTCCATTTCACTACCACATGGGGTTGCGCAAGCGAAGGACGACCCTGCAAATGCAGGCATAGTCGCAACAGAGATTTTTTTTGTTCCCTGTGCATATTTTTAGCCAGCAGAATTTCTGTCAGCAGACGGGATTCAGACAGGACAGAACAGTTTTCCAGTTGCGCCAGACACCCGGAAACCAAAGTGGATCCACAGCGCGAAACATGAAAAATAAACCCTGAAGGATCGGGCAGTTCCTGCAAATGCTCCGCATAATCCAATAGGCTTTTAAGAGACGAGCGAGGTGTCAAAAATGCATTTACCAAATGCTGACGGCAGTGTGAAATGTATTCGTCACAAAACGGTTGCACCGCCCTGCCCTGCGGCAAACACCAAGCAACTTCATGCGTGCGAGCATCATAGGCATAGGGTATCCAGCGCTGCGTCAACACATTTAAAGGAACAAGATCCGACTGGCGATTTGCAGCGACCAGCCATTCCATCACCTCTGCATCATTCGAAGCATCAGGATAATACTGTCTGGAAAACGATATAAATTCATTTAATCCAAGCAATGAATCTGTCAATGAAAAATTTGATGCAGCCAGAACCAGCTTTTGATAAGCCCTCTGATAAGAATCAATATTGTTCATGTAAGAACAGTGCCGCAGAATTTACTGATATTGCGATTAAGCCGATCCACAAGCGATGGCTCTATAGCGCCATCATGAGTAGCTAATATCCACTGCTCAAACTCCGCAAAGGTCGCAGATTGAAAAACAGCGGCAATCGCCGGCTCCAATCCCAGACCGAGTTCGTCATACACCATCACATCCAGCGACCATTCTTTTTTTTCGATGGACGAGTCCAGTTTTTGCGCGCGGGATAAGCGGCTTTTTTTCCAGATGCGTTTAATCTGAAAAATACCCAGAGACCCTGTATCGTTGAAATCTGGCAAGTGGTCATCGCTCGGCGCTTCCGGCAATTCAAGAACAAATTCAGGAAAGGGTGACTGTCGATACTGGAATTGAATTCGACCACCCGGCAAGAGCTGAATATTCCGCTGATACACCGGCATATTCAGGCTGGACTGGTTTTCCCCCAAGCGATAATCACCGTAAACCTGAATATCGGTAGTCAACTTGAGGCAATCGTGCTCAGGACAAGTTTCTGGTAACGGAATTTCCCCAGACAATAAAGAATGGTCTCCCCGGTGCAAACTCCGGGCTATATCTCGATTCAGCGTAAACAAATCGCCGAGGCGAAAATCAGCAATACCTCGCTTTTGCTCCACAGCCAGCCAGGCCTGCAAATGAATTTTTTCCGGGATCAAGTGGCCATCCGTTTTGAGGAATTGCTGCAGATGACTGAATATCCAAACCTGCGGCTCTCGGCGCAACAGCGTGTTCATCGTCTCGGAGATGATCAGATCAAAAAGCTGTCCCTCTGGCGCCATCCAACGTGTGGCATCGGCCTGCTCAATCGCCACCACTTTGCCGTGAAGTTGTAGCAGATCCACCAATTGTTGAATCGCCACTATGTTGTCCGCATGAATATCCAGCAGGGTTACGCGTACCGGCGCAGCAGGGAACACCGCCAGATAAGGCAGCAGCAGCAACCCATAGGGCCCGGTACCAGCGTAGAGAATATCCACGGTTGAACCCTTCTGAGTTTTATCTGCAATCGCCTGGGCGATGCCCTGCATAAAAACCTGCGAGCGCTGCACTTCCAGCAGGCACCGGGCGGCTTGCTGGGGTGATATGGCGACGCCAGTGTCTAGCGTGATCGACTTCCAGCTGCAGGGATCATCCTGAACGCTGATACCGGTGATCTGCCCCAACACATCCGCCAACGCCTGCAGATGACCTGCATGTGTGTCCGGCTGGAATAGTGAGAGCGCATGGTGTGTCAGTTGGGCTTGAAGATCTGTCAGTGCAATGTTGCAGTTCATCCGGCTCTTCTTTTGAAGTTATTTTTATCGTTAGAAAAAGTTAACAGTTGAAGTTTAGACCGAATCACGAGAATGCAAGCGACAGTAGACAGCGCAAGCGGCTCGCCTGCTGTTGCTGGCCAGCGGCGCGCGCAGGGAGATTAGAAGGAATGTCGAAGGCAGTAATCACCGGAATTGGCAGCTATGATTTCTATAACTGACCCTGACTTTTGGAGCCCGTCTGTTTATGTACGAACCACCACTCCAACTCATCCTGAATTTTTTCCGTGAAATCAAACTGCCGTTTGAGCTGGTGCAACTGGGCAATGACACGTTTATGCCGGGCATGACGATTGTCGATGGTGCCTTGTGGATCGACACGGAAAAACTGGTGCACCCCGGTGACTTGCTGCATGAGGCGGGACATATTGCGGTCACTCCGGCAGAGCAGCGTGCCCATTTGGGTGGTGATGTGAAAAAATCCGGCCACAGAGGCGGTGAGGAGATGGCGGCGATTGCCTGGTCCTGGGCGGCGCTGAAATCTATTGGGTTGTCGCCCGAGGTGGTATTTCACCCTCAGGGTTACCGGGGCGGCTCACAGGGTCTGATCGAGGCCTTCACTAACAGCGCCGGCTTCGGTTATCCGCTGTTATGTGCATGGTTAATGTGTGAAGCACCAGAGCGCAGCGAAGGTTATCCGAGAATGAAACGCTGGCTAAGACTCTAACGGCGGATCATTTTGTCCATGATTCGAAAGGGCCATGTGTAACCAATCATTCACCACACAATCCACCACCAAATGGATACGATCCTGAGTGCTGGCGTTAACAACCGAGTGCTCAAGGTCCGCATTCATGTACCAGAGTTCGCCTTCCCGCATGGATATCTGCTGCCCGCCCACCCAAAAAATTACACGAGGATCTGTGCGCAGGGGGAGATGCATACGGGCTTCGCCGTATTCCCAGGCCAGGCCGGGGTCGCGGTGGGGTTTGATTTCCGCACCGGCGGCCAGACGCATGAGACGCACGGATTTCAGCGGCGCGGGAATATTTTTGAGCAGGTTGTGCAATTGCGGAGTGCGCGTGAGTATTGGCAGATCCTGCCAGGCGCCCTCCCCGTCATGGGCAAAGCCTTGCAATATGGGATGCGCGTGGTGATGGGTGCTGAGACAACGCAGCGGCAATACATCCCAACTCCCTTGATAATCCCGTTGGTTCACATGGGGAATCCAAGGCACCGCGCACAGGTGCTCCAACTCCTGCCAAAGCTCAGGCGACAATGCACACTCCAGGAGGCGCGCCGCCCGGATTGGGGATGAGATGGCCACTGCGGAGGAACTTAAAACCATGGGGACGCCTTATTGTTTCGTCATTTAATAACCCTAGAGCAGATGGAGGGAATTACCATCTGAGTAAAAATCATCCGATTCCGCGCCAATGTCCGCTGACAACCTGCGCGCTGGATGCCGGGGACAATAGCCAGTTCACAAAATTTGGATAGAATCAGCTCCGCGCGTAACAATTGGCTTAACGCTGGGTCCAAAGTGGCGCCGTCTGGTAACCGATGCGTTTGCGCAGGACTGCAACTTTATAACCGCCCCTTAAGGGGAGTCATACAACACCGAGGAATCTCTATGAAACCAACATTGATCACTTCACTGGCTCTGGGCTCCGTTCTGGCAATGGGTTCCGCCACCCTCAGCGCTGCCGAAAATCCCTTCGGCGCCATGACCTTGAAACAGGGTTATCAATTGGCCGGCGACGACCACAAAAAAGATGGCGAAGGCAAGTGCGGTGAAGGCAAATGTGGCGAGAAGAAAGGCGAAGGCAAGTGCGGTGAAGACAAAAAAGGCGACGGAAAATGCGGCGAAGGCAAGTGTGGTGAGAAAAAAGACGGCTGATTTTTAATCCGTCGCTCGAAGGTGGCTCAGGCCACCTTCCCGTCTCATCACTCAAGGCCAAGGTAATGTTCCCCCTCAATAAAACCGCTAAAGGTGTAGGCCTGGGTTTTCGCCGTGAAATGCTCACCGACTTGCGAAACTCAAACCTCGACAACATTCAATTTTTTGAAGTGGCACCGGAAAACTGGATAGGCGCCGGTGGTCAATATGCCGCAGCCCTACGCGAATTCACCGAACGATTTCCCTTCACCTGTCACGGCCTTTCTCTCTCCATCGGCAGCACAGACCCGCTGGATACCCAACTGCTCTTCAACATCCGCGATTTTATGCGGCAACACCAGATTGGCCTCTACACCGAACATTTATCCTGGTGCAGTCACGCGGGGCACCTTTACGATTTATTGCCCATTCCCTGCACCGACGAAGCGGTACGTTGGGTCAGCCAGCGAGTGAAGCAAGTGCAGGATATTCTGGAAATGCCCATCGGCCTGGAAAACGCCTCCTATTATTTTTCTCCGCCCGGATCACAAATGCCGGAGGCGGAATTCATCAGCACCATAGTGGCGGAGAGCGGCTGTTTTTTGCATTTGGATATTAATAATGTTTACGTCAACAGCTGTAATTTTGGTTTCGATGCAATGGACTATATCCATAGCCTGCCCCTGAACAAAGTGGGCTATATGCATGTGGCCGGGCATTTTGTGGAGGAGGATGGCTTAATCGTGGACACTCACGGTGCGGACGTTATAGACCCTGTCTGGCAGTTGCTGGAACAGGTTTATGAAATGATTGGCAATGATGTGCGCGAACTGCCCACCTGCCTGGAGCGTGATTTTAATATTCCGCCCGTCGCCACACTCGCCCGCGAACTCGACCGGATTCGCGTTCTGCAAAGCCGCTGTGGCGCGACGCAAAAGCGGCCGGCCTGATGCGCACTCCATTTCCAAAAAACTCGCCGATCGAACATTCATCTGCCGAACAAAATCCACCGGCGGAAATGCTGGCGTTTCAGCAAAATTACAGCCGCCATCTGCGCGCGCCGGCTGAATTCCCGTTGCCCCAAGGTGTTCCAGAAAGGCGCAGCCGGGTTTATGAAGCATTATTATTCAATAACGTCTGCGGATTTATCGACCGTTGTTTTCCCGTTGCGCGCAATATGTTGGGCGCAGTCGAGTGGCGCAAATTAAGCCGGGATTTTTATCGCGATTGGCAATGCCACACGCCCTACTTCAGCCGCATTCCATGGGAATTCGTGCAATTTACGGCGCAGGCAGAAAACCGGCCGCCGTGGTTTGCCGAACTGATCGATTACGAATGGCGCGAATTGGAAGTGGACCTGCATCCAGCCACTGTGCCGCGGGCGCATTTGCCAACGACTGAAGACCACACGCTGCAACTCAACCCGACTGTGCAAAACCTGCAATACCATTGGCCGGTGCATCGCATAAGTCCGGATTTTATTCCCGAACAGGCGCAGGCTACTTTTTTGCTGGTGTATCGCAGCTCCGATCACCGGGTGCAATTTATGGAAATCAATGCAGTAACCAGTCTGTTGCTGCAGTTGTTGGAGAGTCAAGCGCAAACATCGCAAGCCCTGCTGGATAATCTGGCGGAAGCGCTGCCGCAGATTCCCCGAACCACCCTGATGGAATTTGGCGCACCCTTGTTACAACAGTTGCTGATGCAGAACGTGGTGCTGATCCGATAAACTCGCGGCCATTTGCGTCGCCGCCTACCGCGAGTGTTCCCCATGCCAACTGAAAAGCCCCCCGTTGCCTCCCCTCCCGCCATGGATTTCCGGCAGGCTTTTCGTTTCTGGTTGAAGCTCGGCTTTATCAGCTTCGGCGGCCCGGCTGGCCAGATCGCCATCATGCATCAGGAGCTGGTGGAAAATCGTCGCTGGATTTCCGAGAACCGTTTTTTGCACGCGCTGAATTACTGCATGTTGCTGCCGGGACCGGAGGCGCAACAATTGGCCACGTATATCGGCTGGCTGATGCATAAAACCTGGGGCGGAGTGGTGGCGGGCGTACTTTTTGTGTTGCCGTCCCTGGTGATTATGATCGCCCTTTCGTGGATCTATATCGCCCTGGGCGATGTGCCCTGGGTGGCGGCGATTTTTTATGGCATTAAGCCCGCCGTTATCGCCATAGTGCTGCTCGCAGCCTATCGCATGGGATCACGCGTGTTGAAAAATACCCTGTTGTGGGCAATCGCGGCGGCATCGTTTGTGTCGATATTCGCGCTCAATTTGCCATTTCCGTTGATTATCCTTTGCGCCGCATCCATCGGTTACTTCGGCGGCCGGCTATTGCCTGAAAAATTTCAAGCAGGCGGCCACCGTGGAATCGATAAATCCTTAGGCACTGCGATTATTGACGATCACACACCCACGCCGGAACATGCGTATTTTCGTCCGAGTCGCCTGATTTATCTGGCATTGATTGCGGTAATTTTTTGGACAGCACCTATGGCTGTGCTCACAGCTGTATTCGGGTGGCAACACACATTCACCCAAATGGGTTGGTTTTTTACCAAAGCTGCGCTGCTCACCTTCGGCGGAGCCTATGCGGCAATGCCGTATGTTTATCAGGGAGGGGTAAGCCATTATGACTGGCTGACACCCACGCAGATGATTGACGGCCTGGCACTCGGCGAAACCACGCCTGGACCGTTGATCATGGTGGTCGCGTTTGTGGGATTTATCGGCAGTTATACGCAGGCTTTATTTGGGCCAAACGCCCTGTTTGCCGCTGGCGCCCTTGGAGCGTGCCTGGTCACCTGGTTTACGTTTTTGCCTTCTTTTATTTTTATATTGGCAGGCGGTCCCCTGGTGGAATCCACCCACGGCAATCTTAGTTTTACTGGTCCGTTGACGGCCATTACGGCGGCGGTGGTGGGTGTGATTTTGAACTTGGCATTATTTTTTTGTTACCACGTACTCTGGCCGGGTGGATTTACCGGCAGCTTCGACTGGATTTCCGCTTTGATTTCCGTGGCAGCGGCCGGGGCACTGTTTAAATTCAAACTTAACGTCATTCATGTGATCGCCGGCTGCGCATTGGCGGGATTGGCGATTAAGACCCTGGTATAAATGGCGAATTCTCAAACTAAATGGTGTTGCTCATCGCCACCAGGAATGCCCAAACGGCACCGGTCAATATGAACATGGCAAATGTGCCGATGGTCAACCCGGCAGCAATGCACAAACCGTCCCTTTCAATTAACCCAAAACCGATCAGCAACAAACTTACACCCGGCAACAGGTTGCCAAATGGAATGGGAAGCGCCAGCACAAAGGCGAACAGAAAACTGGCCACACCCATCAACCGCTCCCCGCGCATGCCGGACAGCCACAGGAGGCGCGGACGCGTCAGTCGCTCCATCACCGCCAGCACGGGCGCCACTTTTTGCACCACCCGCCGCAAATCCTCCGCAGCAATGGAACGATTGCCCAACCATTTGGGCAGATAGGGTTGCGGCATGCCCAACATCATTTGCGCGGACAGCAGTAAAAGTGGAATACCGGTGACCGAAGACACACCGGGAACACCGATCATCGGCAGGGAATTGGGAATGGCGAATAGGAAGAGTAAAAATCCGAAAGAACGGTTGCCGAGCACGCTCCAAAGCTCGCGCAGGTAAACACGTTCACCTTGCCAGGTTGCAGCAAACTCGGACAAAAGTGCCGAGGTGCGATGAATCGGCGCTTTCACAGACAGCTGGATTGGAAACATCACTGGCTGTCGGGATTTTGGCTCGTTAAAGCTCAATCAGAATCGTCCTTCGATATGGCAGGAAACTTTCAAACAGACCACTGTAAAGTCCTGCGGGTATTCATAGGTGGCGCACTCTACCACAGCAATGTCACCCTTTAAGAATAGGCATGGACACCCACTCTGGCTACGCGATTTACGATTGACGGCTCAGGCAAGGACCCGCTGCTATACTCAGCGGGAACCGGTTTCTCCAAGGACGCGCGATGGGTCGAGCCGATACAGGCGGCATAAACCTGGTGCACGAAAATAAGTCGAATTTCGCTATCCGCCAGGGCGCCTGCCTGGTTGCCATGTTGATCCATATTTCCTTGTTCTGGGGGCTGGATAATCTATGGCTGTGGACATTCGCGGCGCTGCAGGGACTGGTCTACCCCATAGTGCTTTACAAGGGGCTCTTTTTCCGTCACAACCCCCGCTTCAACCTACTGCTTGATAACGCGCTTTACAGCTTTTGTCTGGGCATTTGGGGTTTCAATCCATTTCTGATTTCCGCATACAGCGCCTCGGGCAGCATCATCAACATGGCGGCGGGAGGACCTCCGTTTTTCTTGCGGGGCATTGCGATACAGGTAGTGGCGGCATTGATCGGCGGGCTGGTGGCGGGATTTTATTATCGTGCCGAACTACCCCTGACCACCCAAGTGATTGCCGCGAGCGGCATGGTGTTTTTTTTAACGCTGCTGGGCATGAAGATTTTCCGCATCAATTCTCGCCTGCGTGCCGCGCGCAGCAGTTTGCAGGAGCAGCGCGAAGAACTCCTTAACCTCAATACCCTGGCATTCGCGGTCAATAGCCACCTGGATGTGGATATCATCATGAAAAGCCTTATGCAGGCCATGGAGCGTCTGTATCCCTTCGAAGCGCTTTACATACTCACTTACGATGAACCGCAACAAAAACTGGAAGTGTTGGGTATTTATGGCTCCACTATTACGGAGGAGGAGCACGCGGCATTCCGCCAATTCCGCTTTGATGTAGCGCGCGATCGCCAAAGCATGTTCGTCCGCACCCTGGAAAGCCGCAAAGTGACTTATATTCCGGAAATCAACGCGGAAATGGTAAAACACGGAGCCCGTATCGACAGCGATCTCTACGCGGTGAAACCCAGTGTTTCCATCGCCTATTTCCCGATTCTCGTGGAAGACCGGGTTGTGGCCGGAGCCGCTTTCATCAACTACCAGAAAAAATTCTACTTGGAGTTGCGCGATATCGAATTGATTCAGCAATTTCTGGTTCAGGTGGGCACCGCGGTGCGCAATGCCACGCTCTTCAAAGACTTGTTAGAGGCAAAAGAAAAAGCGGAAGTCGCCCAGAAAAAAGCCCAGGCATCCGAGGAGACCAAAAGCCGCTTTCTCGCGAATATGAGCCACGAAATCCGCACACCCTTGACCGCGATCATGGGTTATTCGGAAGCGCTTGGCGAAACGGAACTCACCGCTGAGGATCGCCACAATTTTATCGGACACATCCAGCGCAGTGGCAAGCACCTGCTGTCCATGATCAACGACATTCTGGATATTTCCAAAATCGAAGCCCATAAAATCGAAGTGGAATTCCTGGAATGCAATCTGGTGGAAGTTCTGTGCGACATTGACTCCTACATGAAAATCCGCACCCGGGAAAAAGACCTGAACTATCAACTGCATATCCATTTCCCAATTCCCGAAAGAATTCTGACGGATCCCACACGCCTCAAACAAATCCTTCTGAACCTCGGCAATAACGCCGTCAAATTTACCGCCAAGGGCGACATTGCTCTCGAATTGCGCATGCTGGCAGGCGACCTTCTGCAAATTCGAGTCAGCGATACCGGAATCGGCATTTGCGACGAGGAGCGGCACAAAATTTTCAGCGCCTTTGATCAGGCGGACACTTCAACCACCCGCTTATTTGGCGGCACTGGTCTGGGACTCTATATCTCGAAAAATCTCGCTCACCTGCTGGGAGGCGATCTCACCTTTACCAGCCGCAAAAGTGTCGGCAGCCATTTTTTATTAACGCTGCCAGTGGGCCTGCCGACGCCCGTATTTATTCGCGACTATGAACAATTCCAAGGGTTCATGGGGAAAGTACAGGAATCCAAAACATTCAGCGGTGTACCGAAAATTACCGGCTGCGCACTGGTGGCCGAAGACAATCCGGAAAATCAAAACCTGATTGTGCGCCTGATCCGGCAAACGGGCATGGAGGTGGACGTGGTGGACAACGGCGAAAAAGCCGTGGCAGCAGCGGCACAAAAGGAATATTCCGTGATTTTGATGGATATGCAAATGCCCGTGATGGGCGGACATGAAGCCGCAGCCAAAATTCACCAACAAGGCATACAAACCCCGCTGATCGCTTTCACCGCCAACGTAATGAAACATCAGGTGGCGGAATATGAAAAGCAGGGTTTTGCCGCTGTAATTGAAAAGCCGCTGGTGCGCGACCGGTTGTTCACCACCTTGAAGCAGACTGTGAGCAAAGCGCGGCAAGCGCGTATTTATAAAGTGCTGATTGCCGAAGACAACGAAGTCAACCAGATGATTTTATTTCGCTACGTCACCAAGGCGAATCAACAGGCGGAAGTTACTCTGGCGGCAAATGGACTGGAAGCCCTGGAATGGGCGAAAAAAAAGCAGTTCGATTTAATTCTAATGGACATGGAAATGCCAGTGCTTGGCGGCCTCGAATCCACCCGCCGCATTCGCGCGCTGGGGCAGGATATGCCTTTGTATATCGTATCCGGCAATGTGAGCCGTCTCGACTGCGAGCGCTGCCAGGAGGCTGGCGCCACCGGCCATCTGGGCAAACCCCTGGATAGGGACAAGATACTGTCGTTGCTGGGCGACCTTTTACGGTAAAGCACAGGTTACGGTAAAGCACAGGGACGGCTGGGGCACGATCTTAAGAAAAAATGGTCGCAGCATGTGTGATAAGTTGCGCACCCATTCTGAACCTGTTTATTTTTGGAGCGGCTTTTTATGAAAGTTGGAATCCTGACCGGCGGCGGCGATTGCTCGAGTCTGAACGCAGCCATAGCGGGTGTCGCGAAAACCCTGATGGAATGCGCAGACGCAGAAATCATCGGTATTGAAGATGGATTTCTGGGTCTGCTCGAACGCCGGGTGCAATATCTGGACAGCCGCGACTGCGAGGGACTGATTAATACCGGCGGTACAATTCTGGGGACCTGCAACCGCTCTACTCCGCTCAATCACCGGGGACAAAGCCGCGCGGAGGAAGTGGCGGATTATTACCGGGAGCTCGGGCTCGACTGCATAGTGGCATTGGGGGGTGATGGCACTATGTCCATCTGCCACGCCATGAGCCAGCACGGGATTAATTTTATCGGCATTCCGAAAACCATCGACAACGATTTAATGCACACCGACCGCAGTTTCGGTTTTGATACCGCAGTGAATGTGGTGGCCTGTTCCATGGAACGCCTACACACCACTGGCCGCAGTCACCGCCGCGTGATGATCGTGGAAACCATGGGGCGCTATGCCGGCTGGATTGCCCTTTACGGCGGTGTTGCCGGTGATGCGGATATGATCCTGGTGCCGGAATTTCCCTACGAATTAGAAGAGGTGGTGCGTTTTCTGCGGCAGCGGACCGAACAGGGACTCTATTCCATGATAGTGGTGGCCGAGGGTGCCACACCCAAAGACGGGGCCATGGTGGTAAACCGCACGATCGCCGGCAGCCCGGATCCAATTCGCCTGGGTGGCGTTGGCCATTATCTGCAACAACAGATCGAATCACAGCTGGATGCGGAAGTGCGCACCACCGTACTCGGCCATGTGCAGCGCGGCGGTGCTCCCACCACTTTCGATCGCTTATTCGCAACCAACCTGGGCTGCTACGCCGCGCGCTTGGTGATACAACAAAAATACGGCCATATGGTCAGCGTCACAAACAATGTGCTCAGCTCGGTCCCCCTGGCGGAAGTCGCCAATCGAACCCGCTACCTGACATTGGATGACATGACGTTACACAGCGCTATTTATTCGGGAATAAATTTTGGCGTGGCTGATATAAAAACCCAGGTTCGCGAAGATGTGAGCCTGAATTTACGACTGCGTTGAGAGAATTCCATTAGGCGGCAATCACCCGCCTAATGGACCCACCAGACTGTCGAGCATTCCAGCGGGCAAGGTATGGTCGGGTCCTTCGATATGAATGAAACTTCCATCCAGTGTTTTCACCAGCGTAAAACTGAGTTCGTTTTTATCCGTGGAGAAAGACCGGTTGATGTAGATATTTTTTAACGGCGCCTCCTCAATATCCGTGAAATTCAATTCATTCAGATAAAAATCAAAAGGATACTGGCCCAGTTTGCGCAACGTCGGCTGCGCCCGCAAAATAACCTCAAAAGGTATATCGCTGTTGGCGAGCGCTTCCGTCAGGCGGCTTTTGCAATGCGCCAGGTGCTCTTCAAAAGATGCATTTCTGTCGCAATCGATAAATAAGGGAACCAGATTCACAAACATTCCCACCTTGGGCGCCTCATTCGAATCACGTTCCAACGCAACATGCAGACAAGCCGTAAAGGCCTGCTGGGTGTTGTCCCGGGTCAGCGCCCAGGAACAAAGGGCAACCAGATTGGAAAATGGAATTTCGGAATCCGGCAAAGGTATGCGATGGATGATGCTGGTGATGGGAAGCGGCGATTGACTATGGATTTTCAGCCTGCGAATGAGCTCGTTTGCAATCGGCTCAGCCCGCGTTTCATATCGCGCCCGATTGCCATATTGACTGAGCGCGAAGTTGCCGTAGCTCTGATCGCTTTTTGCCAATTGGGGCACTTTGCCAGAGATGAGCGCACGATAAATCGCGCAGAATTCCCTGGCGATTCGCCCCATGGAATTATCGTCCGACGCAATATGCTGGGCGGTCAGCTGCAACAGCTCACCTTTACCATCAACGGGTGTGATTAAGGCGCACATCAAAGGCCGGGCATCAGTCGCACTAAAGGTATGCGAGATTTTTTCCACCGCCGTCAAGTCATTTACCGGCGGACGCCGCTGAATTAACCCCTCATCAATCAGCAGCTCCTTTGTCGGGGCCTCCTGTATGTGAAGCTGGCCTGTCTTCAAGGCTATTCGGGATTTCAGGGTCGGGTGGCGCTCGACCAATCGCTTTATTGTCTCAACAATAAAGGCATCTTTGAAAAGCTCTGTATTTAAAATATAACGCGTACAGGTAATAGAGCCATCCGATTTGTCCTTCAGCTCCCGGAAAAACAAACCAATCTGCCCAAATGCGGCGGGATAGGATGTCACGGTGGTGGGTTGACCGGCCTGCTTTTTCTTGCGAATGGCCTCCGCCAACTGATTCACCGTCGGGCAGTTATAAATATCGGCAACATCAACCCGCTTGCCAACTTCCCGCGTTAAGCTTGCCGCCAAAATGGCCGCGGACATGCTGTTGCCGCCCCGCTCAAAAAAATTGTCATCAAGATTGGCGGATTGAATTTTGGCGTGGCGTTTCCAAGCCGCCAGTATCAACTCGACGACTTCGTCTGAAGTGCTCAACGGGTTAACAGTAATGTCCGACTTTAAGGCATCCAGTTTTTTATAGTCTGTCTTGAAATTCTCTGTCACCGGAAATTTATCCAGCAAGTGGATCTCTTCCGGAATAGCGTAATCTGGCAACAATTGCTGCAGGTCTCGTTTAAGTTTCTGCGTGTCCAATCCCGGGCCAATAATAAATGACTTTAAGCGCTTGGATTCGTGATCGCCTTTTGAGGCCAAAGTCACAACATCCTTGACGCCAGGAATTTTGCCGATCGCTTTGTTAATTTCCTGAAGCTCTACCCGAATGCCTCTGATCTTGACCTGGTTGTCTCTGCGCTCTATGAACTCCAACGCGCCGTCGGGCTGCTGCCGAACAAAATCGCCCGTTGTATAAAACTTTTCACCTTCGGCAGTTATAGTCGCAGGCGGTTCTACCACGCCATTTTTCCAATACCCGGAAAAAACGCGATCACCGCCAAGATGCAATTCCCCTATTTTTGAATCGCCCGCATCCCAGGCGATGTATTGTTTCATTCCGGGAACAGGCTGACCGATTAAAACCGCTTCGGGTAAAGCCGCGCGATCATAGAAATGTATATGGCTTAACCCGAAGATCTCCGTAGTGCCGTAAGCAGTGCCGATACGCGCATTAGGGAAAGCCTGCATGATTTGTGAAAGGGACAAAGTCGACAGGGTATCGCCTCCATACCAGACCAGCCGGATATGCTTCAACGGCAGGCCTGTGGAATTGACATATTCAGAAAAGCTTTTCAATAAGGCTGGTGGGCTGTGAAAACATGTGCATTGGCCTAATTGCTCCAACAGCCAATCAAAATTCAACGCCTTTTCGCGACTTAAAATACGGCTGCTGCCGCCAACCACCAAGGGCGCCAACAACTCCAACATGCTGATGCTCCAGGCATTGCGAGCGAGAGCATTTAGCGTATCAGTTGAAGAAAGGGATAAATGCTTTGCCGGCCGCAAAACGGCCTCCCGTAAAGCCAGGGCGCTGCCGACAATCGCTTTTGGAGCTCCCGTCGTGCCGGACGTAAAAAATATACAGGCCGGATCATCCAGACCGCGCTCGATCATAGGTAAAGCTGCCGCTGACAAAGTTATCAGCGCCGGCAAAAATTCCAGCGGCCGAAAATCACCAGCCTGGATTTCGCCCACGATTTTTTTGCGGCCCGCATCATGGATAATAATCCGCGGCAATATAATCTGGATTTTTTCCTTTAGCTGGAGCAGCGTGTGTTGCGGGTCAAGCGGAGCGTAAATGCATCCTATCGCATGTATTGCCAGTAACGTGATGGTGACCTGATAACCGGACTCCAGCAAAACCGCAATCATATCCCCCGGTTTTGCGCCGGACTCCAACAAGCGGTTGGCAAGATTGGTCACACCGCGCTCCAGCTCTGCATAGTTCAGGCTGTCGTCGCCACTGACAATCGCACATTTCTCGGGATTAAGCTTCGCTGTTCGGAAAATGATTTGATCGATAAATTCCGGTGATGAATTGGGCGAATGTGTATCGGACATTAAAATCTAACTCCCGGAATCAAAAACGAAAAAAAGTGACGATTAAAATACGCTGATCACTAAAAAAGTGATTAATAGCTGTTACCCATCGGTTGCTCCAGCAAGAATTTACCGTAGGTTTCTGCAGCAATATCGTAGTCGGTTTGCGCATGGGATCCGGCGACATGGATATCTCTAAACAGCATTTGCATCTCGTTGGAATTTAGCCAGGCTCCGCCGCCGGATGCTGCAAACAATCGATCCACCGCCTCGATACACATTTTAATGGCATAGGCCTGCCTGCTTCGCCAATTCATGATGTCATCCATGCCGGGCAAAGAGCCACTCTGCGCTCTTTCATCCATATCAGCCCAATCCCGGCTCAGCAGCGCATGGGCTGCTTGAATTTGATTGGCCGACTCGCCCAGCCGCATTTGGGCGGATGTGCTCTGGCTTACATTTGCGCTGTTATAGGCTCTTGAACGACTTTTGGTTTTCTCGATAAACACATCGACGAAGCGATAGGCAATCCCCAAGGCGACCGCGGCAAAGCCGAGAGAAAAAACCGGCGAAAAAGGCGCATTGAAAATAGCGCCGGAGTGATGATTAAAACCCCGCGCAAGCCCGAAATTCAGCGCAAACAACGATTCGATATGTTCGTCTGGAACAAACACATTATTGAGTTCAATCGTATGACTGCCCGTACCGATCAGCGCAGCACTGTTCCAGGTGTCGAGAATGGTGTAACTGCTTCTGGGCACTACGGCAAAACATGGGCCCGGCTGTCCCATATTATTGGTCCCTTTAAATCCCAATATGGCCCAATCCGCGTATTCACAACCGGACGACCATCCGAATTTACCGGACAACAATATTCCACCGTCAGCCTGAACCCACTGGCCTAAAGGCGCAACAGACGAACTGGCGATTGCGTCAGGTGTGCTGCCCCAAATGGTGTTCTGCAGCGATTCAGAGAACAATGCCAATGCATGGGAGTGATTCGCCAGCAGTGCGGATGCCCACGCAGTGGATGCGCAATATTTGGCAATTTCCGCAACACTCTCGGCGTATTCCGTGAAAGAGCTCTCCAGACCACCATAAGCTTTCGGCTGAAAAGCGCGAAAAAAACCTGCCTCACGTAATAATTCAATGTTTTCTGGTGCCACTGCTCTTCGACGGATGGTCTCCGCCTTATTGGCACCTATCTTGCTGAGGATCGGCCGAATGGATTCGCGCAATCTATGATTCATTTCAGTTGCCTGTCGATGGAGGTTATCCCTATAGAATAGGAGATCCCCAATAGAAAATTCGTCGGGGACTGGAGCGCATACTAAGATAAAATGCGCACTTGCGAAACCGCACCTAAGTATCTCCCAAAGATAACTTAAACTGCCCACTAAAACTGTAAAAGATACCGACATATTCAGCTGTGCAGCCGCTTTGATGTTTATCAAATGAGATTTTTTAAACTGTGTTTAGATTATGGCGAATATGGGCATCGGTATAAGCCATTTAAAAAATAATAGTTAATAAGGAAAGGTTCGCGTGGAAAAAATCCCAGGACGTAAAAAAGCAATTGTCATAGGCGCAGGTGCCGCCGGTTTATATTGCGCTGCAAATCTATCCTCACTGTATGAACTTGTGGTTTTAATAGAAAAAGATTCGGAAATACCAAGCCCCACACCCAGGAAAGGAGTAGCGCAAGGTGCGCATTTGCACAATATCCTGGCTACCGGGCTTTGGTTGCTGGAGCAAACCTATGCAGGCATTACCCAGAATCTCATTGCGCATGGCGGCGCACCTATGGCGATTGGGGTCAACCAGCATATCTATGACTCCGGCCAATGGCTTCCCTCACGCATTCTCGGTATAGATGTGGTGGCATTATCCAGACCATTACTGGATCATGTGCTTTATAAAAGAACCATTCAATACCCGAATATCGAGTATCTCAGTGGATTAAAAATCGATTCCCTGCGCATGGAAAACGGCGCTGTCACGGGAGTTAATGCTCTGGCCAAAGATGGCAGCTCGAAGTATCTGGATGCCGATCTCGTGGTTGATGCCTCGGGTGTTTCCGCCGTACTTTGGAAGACGCTTGCCCGTGACCTGAACATCAAAGACGAACTCGAAGAGGTCGAATCCAAGATTGTTTATTGTTCCGCGATCCTAAAAAAACCGGAGAAGTGGCGTTCAGTCAAAGAAAATGTATTGATTATTCCCGAACCCACTCAAAATGCCGGGGGTGCGCTGATTGATATTGAAGACGACCAATGGATGGTGTCTCTACACGGGCGGCACGGTATCGCACCACCCACAACCCCGGATGAATGGAAAGCGTTTTCCCGACAACTGGCGGCGGATGCCATCTGGGAGAGAATCGAGCATGCCGAGATTGTTTCTCCCGTACGAATGTTTAACAAACCAAAATCATCCTTGCGACGCTTTGATAAAATCCCGGCGGTTCCGTCCGGTTATTTCCCAATTGGGGATCTGATTTCCAGTGTCAACCCAATCTTTGGCCAAGGCATGACGGTCGCATGGGGCCACGTACATGAACTGGTTAAAGCGCTGAAGTCAGGACAATCCGAGTCAGCCGCCTGGCAATCCTATATCGACCCGGCAATGGCGTGGTCAAAGGCCGCATGGGGCAGATCTTCCGCTTATGATCGATTATTTCTTAAAGCTGAATTAAGCACAGAAAAAGCCGCGCTTGAATTGGAGCTGGTTAAAAAATTGGCGGCTGCAAGAATAGACAGTGTCATTCATTCAGAAGATGCTCATCGCCAAATGGTTGTGCAGGCGCACATGCTCGATAGAATTCATCCCGCACAAAGCTCGGAGAAATAGCCTTGTCTTATAAGAAATTAAACCAAGTTGTGGTAGTTGGTGGCGGCATTGCGGGCTTGGGTGTATGCGCGGCACTTGCAAAATATGCAAATGAAGTGATTCTGCTTGAAAGAGGCAAGCGACTCGATTATCCGCAGGTAAGAAAAACGATTCCCCAAGGACATCATATCCACATACTGTTAAAAGCCGGCCAGGATAAACTGGATGAAATTTTCCCGGGATTTACCGGAACTTTGATTTCCGAAGGCGCTTCCAGAATACAAGCGGGAACAGGTCAACGAATTTATGAGTTTGGCAATTGGTCTCCATGCGTGCCAGTGGATTTGGAGTTTCTAGGTGTCTCCAGAACTTTTCTTGAGCATCAAATGTTTAAAGCCACATCTGCCCTCAAAAATGTAAAGCTACTGGACGGATGCGAAGTTACGGAGCTCTCCCGAGATGGGGATGCGATCAATGGCGTTGTTTATCAAGATGAATCCCGGACAGTTCACCACCAACCCTGCGATGCCGTAGTGGATGCATCCGGCGCAGGGTCACGATTGTGGGCGCAGGCAATAAAAAATGAAGATGCACTCGAAATAGAGCGCCACGAAATCGACATTTTCTACTCCACGCTGATTTTTAAGCCCAATGCAGCCGCACACTTACAGCGGGAGAATATTCTGCTTGTGCCATCCTCACCCCGGGAACTCGGTGCCTCTCTGATCGATATAGAAAATGGCTTGACCTGCTTATCACTTCACGGCGTAGGGCGCGACAATATCCCGGAGACAATCGATGATTGGTTAACATCGGTGCGCGACCGCCTGCCCAACAAAGACATATGGCAGCGCATCAGCGTTATGGAGCCTTGCACGGAGTTAAAGACCATGCGGCGCAAACATATGCAGTGGGCTCACTTTGAAAAATGCCCGACCAATATTGTCGGAGGCTATTTCCCGATTGGTGATGTACTTACCCAGGTCAATCCGATTTTTGGTCAGGGCATGACGTTGGCATTGGGGCATGCCGTTGTCATGGATCACGCTTTAAGAAATAACTTATCGGATCTCAATGCTGTGCGGGAGCAGTATCTGCAAGCAGCGTCTGAATGGTCTGGTAAAGCGTGGAGAAAATGCCGGAATTACAGTGCGGTAACCACTTCCGATGATGACAAGCTCCAATTAATACATCGCCTGGCCAAACAAAAACTCGAAATGTCGCATAATGATCCCCAGCTTTATCGAGTAATCGTTTGTCAGAGCCAAATGCTAAGTTAGTACCGACCAAAAACAGGCGTTGCAGCTGAAAGGATCAGCCAGCTGCAAGCTTGCGAGCAAAAGTAACCCCATCGCCCAGCGGGGTTAAAACACTATCCACACGGGAATCTTTAAGGATGAATTCATTGAGCATCCTCATTGCGGTGGTAATAGAGTCCACTTCTTTTGCATCCGCCACCCTCCCACCCCACAGAGTATTATCGATAATAATCAGCCCGCCCACACGGACCAATTGCAACGCCATCTCATAATAATCAATATAGGACTCCTTATTGGCATCTATATAGGCGAAATCAAAAGTGTTCTCTTCGCCCCGCGCCAATAAGCTCTTGAGAGATTTATTCGCGTCACCCTGCATAGACGTGACCAACTGATCTACTTTTGCGTCTTTCCAATAGCCTGATGCCACATTTAACAAATCGGCATCCATCTCGCAAACTGTCAAATGTCCATTCAACGGAAGCGCGAGCGCCAATGCGACGCTCGAATATCCGGTAAAGCACCCGACTTCCAAACCTTTCTGCGCTCCGATTGCTTTAACCATAAATGCCAAAAACGCAGCCTCTTCAGGCGCGGTCATCATGGTTGCGTCCTTTCTATTTTTCAGCGTTTCAAGGCGACACTTTTTTAAAACTTCGTGTTCATGATAGCCAAATTTCCGTATATAGGCCTGCACCCGTGCCTGATCGAGAGTTTGGGAAATATTAATTGCCATTTAAGAGTCCTGGTGCCTATTTTGCGAGGCTTGATATACCAGAAATGGTATCGAGATCATTAATATTAAGATCAGCAATATCAATCTTACAGTTGAATTCCGATTCGAGGAATGACAATAGTTCAAACAATGCAAAACTATCGACTATACCGCTTGTAAACAGCGGACTATCGTCATTGATACCAGCTAAATTCAAGCCCAGATTTCGAGTGAGAAAAGAACGAATTTTTTCTTGTGCCGCAGACATGATTATCCCTCCAAGGGTTGTTCGCCCAGCTTTGCCCGCAAAAGATTAAGCGCATTTTCCAAGTTGCCGCTGAATTGCTCAACATTGGGATGCATAAAAATATCCATATGGTCGCCCGGGGTTAATACAACACCCAACAATTGGGTGTAGCGACCCCAACCATAATCATCTATCCATGTCCTAATAGAGTCGTACCAGATCAGGTCGCGGCATTTTAGTAATATGGTAGGAATATCACAAGGCACTAATTGGTATCGATTAAGCGCAGACCTGCCTTCATTGATCACACGCTGCAAAGATTTACTTAAATTTTCCGGCGGCGGTGCTCCTTGAGACACGAGGCCTGCCTTAATTTTTTTAACGTTTTGGCTCTTTCTAAAAAAGCGAAACAATATTTTGTGTTTGATTGTCCAGTATGTTTGCACCGGCAGGCGGCGCAACAAAGGTTTATAAGGTGCGAGCTGCAATATTTTAGCGTCGACCAACACCACGGATGCCTGCTGTCCTTGTTCCTCAAGCAGCTTGGCAATCTCTACTCCGACGATACCACCCATTGAGTAGCCCGCCAAAAAATAGGGGCCTTCAGGCTGAGTCGATCTAATGTCCTGCAACATTCGTGATGCAATATCCCGAATGGTTTTGCATTCCGGTTCACCTTCATAAAAACCTGGATACACCACGCCGAAAGGCAACCATTCCGGGCTAATTTTTTTGGCAACAATTTGAAAAGGAATAACGTGACCACCCAAACCGGAAACGATAAAAAACGGTCGGCCTTCCGTTTTCGATTTATCCAGCGCGACAACTAAACTTTTCATTACAGGGAGTGCATTTGGTGAGCCATGTTTTTTATCCAGGTGTAATCCTGGAGAATCGGCAACCCACTCTTGCATGTGAAAGCCACCTCCCTCGGCATTTTATGGGATATAAATAACAGTGGGCTGCTAGTAGGCCCATAGCTCCCACTGCATCCCACGGCGATAACATCACCGACTTCTAGGGTGGGTAACAATACGTTGTGAGCGAGCGTATCTATGGCTGTACAAAGTGGACCGACAATCCTAACCGGTTGCGCGGACCTACCCTCCTCCGCCGAGGCATTGATCATGGCGTAGTGGCGATGCCCGATGCCCCCTAACAATCCACATGCACCTTGATTGTTATTCATTCCACCATCACAGATGGCAATAGCCTGACCTCTTGATTCTTTAATTCTTATCACCCGGGTAAGAAAGTATCCGGCTTCGCCCACCAGGAATCGACCCAACTCAATATAGAGTTGAGAGACTTTGGAATAGGCAGACGCTGCGCTGGTGATTTGAGGCCACACTTGAGCGAGGTCGCCCAAATCCAATGGAACGTCTCCATCGTGATACGGGATACCCATACCTGCACCAAAAACGAATTCCTCCAGAGGCTGCAAAACATTCTGGCTGTGTCGCTTGAAGGTGTCCCAAAGATTCAAAAAGTGCGCAGCCATGGCAGGACCATCCAGACACTGGCTACCGGAATAAATATGAAGGCCCGCCAATTCAATTCCATCAAGGGTGGAGCAGAGCTCCATCAAATTTGGCATCAAAGCCTCTTCCACCCCAAATTGCGTGGTGCGCCCCGCGAGCCGAACGGCGAATTTATCTTCGGCCTTTTGCGGTGCGATACGAATCAGCACTCTTGCGGTGGTGCCCTGCTCAACAGCGCACTTGGATGCCAGCCTCAACTCGCTCTCATCCTCGACTACCAGACTTCGAACGTTTACCCGCAACGCGTAATCGATATCTTCTTCCGTTTTAGCGGGCCCTGTGAAAGCTATACGCGCGGCGTCCCATCCGCATTCCAGCGCAAGGCGAAGCTCGCCTGAGGAAGACACATCCAAACTGGGAATTCGGTCCCGAAGCCAAGATAGAAGATTTGGGTTCGGATTGCATTTCACCGCGTAGCGTAATTGCGCACCGGGGCACTGCTCTTGAAGTGCACGTATTCTGGAATCGATCGCATCCAGGTCGTACAGATAAGTGGGCGTGTCGAACTCTTTTACAGCTTTTCGCACGATTCCGCGGAAATTTTCAGAAAGCTCCATTTGATTCGCCTTTTTATGCCAGCTGGTCGGCCTCATCATTGAATGAATACCAATGGCAAGTCCCTAACCGTAGTTCATTATTATCAATATTTCCGACTTATTATGGTGGGGAAATAAAGCCGTCGCCACTCTATATAGGCAGGACTGGTGATTCCGCTCGACAGCAATTTACAAGCCAACTCCAATGCTATTCACGAGAGCAGCGGGCGATGCTCATAGTTGACGCGATGGATCCACCATGGACGCCAAATATTGTTTATCTAACTTCCCGCTGGAGGTGGTGGGCCACTGATCCACGTAAACAACATGCTTGGGCACCATGTAATTGGTCAATGACTTTTTGAGCACATCCAAAACTTGCTGCTCGCTCATACCTTCCAAGGGCGGACAAATAAATGCAGCAAGTTGATAATCCTGCCCATTTTTTATTGCGATCACTTCTGTTCCCTGTATACCCAAAATGCCATCAATGCTGTTGGCAATATCTTTTGGAAATATCCTCTGATCCAGTATTTTGATCATTTCGTCTTTTCTGCCACAGATGGTCAGAAAGCCGTCGGCATCTAAAAAGCCGAGATCACCTGTCGCGTGAAACTCATTTTCAAAAACCGGTAAGTACTGCCCGCGTTGCAAATAACCGTTCATACGCCCATTTCCGTAGGAAAAAACTTCGCCGACTTCTTCGGCGGCGCAGAGCCTCCCATCTGAATCCCGTATTTGAATAATCACTCCAGGGTAAGCACGGCCCACTGAAGTTATTTTTTCGGGATGGTTATTTACCGGGAAGGACGCGATTCTAAAAAATTCACTTTGTCCGTAAGTCTTGAAAAACTTGGCTTGGGTAAGATTCGACGCAATAGTTTGAAGTAAGTCGGGAGCCAGATCCCCGCCCGACAGGGTGATGTATTTTAAACTGTTCAGGATGGACCAGAATCGATCCTTATGCTGCGCTCCCAATAAAAGCCGCCATACCATTGGTGATAATGCCAACCCCTGCGGGGCAAGCTGTTCCACCGCGGTTAAAATATCGGTAGGTAACCAGGATTCCAAAAAATGATGTTCCGCTCCTATCCACAGAGAAGTAAACAGTTGTGTTAAACCCACATCAAAATTCAACGGTAAGGCTCCCAAAATGGGGCGGTCCGACGAAATACCAAACCATTGCACTTCCGTATGAATACGCCGCTCCAATTCGGACTGGTCGATCAGTACACCTTTGGGGACCCCGGTGGAGCCCGAGGTAAAAATAACCAATTTACCTTCGGCATCTGCGCGCAATGCGTTACCGATGCTATGGGTTGAAGAAGGCAGATGGGTACCGGAAGTCGACACAATCGGAGCAGAACTTTTGGCCGCGATCCCCGAGTGGATGGTCGTCAGAATTTCGTCAATCACCCATACACCGGAGAGCGAGTCGTCTGCGCACGACAGGAGTCGGTCAACTTTTGCCCTGGGATCGAGAATCGCAACAGTGCGCCCTAAGCTCAGTCCTGCCAAAAGAAATGCAACCAATCCGCCGTGGCGCAAACTGACCAAATATACGTAATCACCCAAAGGGTGACGCTCCAGTAATATGCTTCGCGCCTCCAGCACGGCCTGGATCAACTGCTTGTAATTCAATTTGGCGCCCGCCCAGGACAGGGCGGCTTTTTCGGGATTTTCAGCAGCTAAAATATCCAGCTTTTGAAATAAGGTCGGCAGGTGTTTCATAGGAAATAGGTTTGCGGCAAAACGCCAATCTAGACGTAACCATTCCCGGTGTCTACTTTTTAGGAATGTCGAGGCGGAATCAGTGACGACTCTTTGCAGCGCGGTATTCTGAGCAGGCCGCCGCGTTTAGCGAGCAACGTCAAGCATTGCCATCTCCACTGAATTCCACTTTCTGATGACCGCCGATCAGCAGCGCGCTTTTTACCAAGCCAAGATGACTGAAACTTTGCGGAAAGTTGCCGCACAATGCTTTGCATTCGGAATCGTATTCTTCTGCAAGAAGACCGACGTCATTGCGCACACTTAACAAGCTCTCGAACAATCGCCGCGCTTGCAACTCGCGGCCGGCGATCATGTAATAGTCCGCCAACCAACAGGTGCATAGGAGAAATGCCCCCTCTTTTCCTGCATGCGGTGCCAGCGGATTACGGTAAACAAACCCTTCGGGGCTGCAAAAATGACGTTCGATCTCCGCGACCGTGGCCACCACCCTTGGATCATCGGCAGGCAGAAATCCGAGCAATGGGATCATCAGCAAGCTGGCATCAACTTCATCATCGCCGTAAAAACGAACGAAATTTTTATGGATGGGATGGACTGCCTTAGCCAGCACCTCCGTTTTAATCTGGTCCCGAATCCGTCGCCAGCGCTCCACAGGGGCTGCCAGGTTGTAGGCCTCGGCATCGTGGATCGACCGGTCAAAAGCCGCCCAGGCAAAGATCTTTGAGTGGGTGTAGTGCTGCAGCTGCTCCCGGGATTCCCAGATACCCGCGTCAGGCTCCTGCCATTCGCGCTCCACGTAATGCAGAATCCTGCATTGCAGTTCCCACATTTCCCCATCCACTGCAACGCCACTTTTGCGGGCCACATGCAGGGTCTCAATGATTTCTCCGCGCAGATCCAATTGAAACTGCTGGTCCGCGTCATTGCCGATGCGTACCGGTCGTGCTCCGAGATAACCGGGCAGCCAATCCAGGATGATTTCGTCCGTAATAATTTTGCCATCGATGTTGTAAAGCGTTTTCAATGTGCCTTCGGAACCGGAAACCGCCTTCACCAGCCATTTACGCCAAGCCTCAGCCTCCGTCCGGTAACCGCACCGCAGCAACACATCCAACACCAGAGCAGCATCACGCGGCCAAGAATAACGGTAGTCCCAGTTGGCCTTACCGCCGAACACCTCAGGCAATGAGGTTGTTGGTGCAGCGACAATGGCGCCGGTTGGAGCGTATGTCATGGCTTTCAATACGATCAGCGAACGTATCACCTCCTCGCGCCAGGGGCCTTGATAGGTGCATTGATCCGCCCATGCACGCCACCAATCCGCGCAACGGGCCGCAGTCGTATCGATGTCCAATGCCGGAGCTATGTCGCCACCGTCAGCGTCACTGGTTAATAAAAAGTAAACCTCTTCACCTGCCTTGAGTTCGAATTCGCCGTAGGCACCGCCAGCTTCGGTCGCTACCACAAATGCATTCGTCACCAACCGCAAGCGATCCTGCCCATGCTGGAGAATAAGCTCACGTGGTGACTCCGCATGAGACTTGGTCTCCACTTGAGCCTGGTGGCGACCATAGCCGAATCGCGGCAGAAGATGGGTATCCAATGCCACCACGCCATCCAGGACCTGCACCTCCCGCACCATATGGCACCCGCACTGCAACGGCATGTAGTCCAACACCGCCACAGTGCCCGTCGCCGTCGTATACGTGGTTTTCAACAGCAAGGTTCGATCGAGATATTCGCGCTTGATTCGGCGCACCGTCCCTTGTGTCGGTGCCAGGCTCCAGAAGCCATGCTGCCGTTTGCCCAACAAAGCAGCAAAGCAGGCTGGGCTGTCGAAACGGCCCGGACAAAACCAATCAATCGAGCCGGACCTCGATACTAAAGCAGCTGAATGCAAGTTGCCGATCAGGGCGTAATCTTCCAGCGGAAGACCTTCGAACGCATCGTCCGACGAGGGAATTTCAGCGGAAAGTTCGGATGCGGTGGGCAACATGGATCCTGGTTTCACAATCACCTGCTCCAGATAAACGCCGCTATGACCCCTAGCGCCATAGCGAGACCGAGTTTCCTCCTATGCAAAGCCAACCAGAGCTCCCAACTGGTAGTTTTCGCCTCGCTGTCAAAGCGGCCGTGAGCTCCGCGGTCGCCGGGTAAAGGTGTGAACAGGTTGTCTGGGCGCGGTGATATCGGTGGCGGCGCCTCTTGATCGAGCTGGCCGTCCCAACCGCGCTGGGCAGCCAGGCGGGCCACGAGACCCGGCATCAACAGGGTTGCAATTATGGTTTTAACCACGGGAAAACCTACCCAGAGTTCCCGCTTGCGATGATGTGCTGCCCACTCTATTGCCCGGGCGGCGATCTCCGGCTGGAACACCGGCGGTACAGGTTGGGGTTGGGCCGATAAGCGATGCCGCCCCCAATCGAATTGAGGAGTGTTGAACGCGGCCAATTGGACCATCGATATTTGCACTGGGATGCCATCGTGAAGCAATTCTGTGCGCACTGCGTCTGTGAAACCCCTAACCGCGAACTTCGCTCCGCAATAAGCGGACTGCAGAGGAATGGCGCAGTAAGCCAAGGCGGACCCCACCTGAACGATGGTGCCACGACGTCTGACACGCATGCGCTTCAATGCTGCAAGTGTGCCGTATACCGTACCCAAATAAGTCACTTCCGTTGCCCGGCGGAATTCTTCCGGTGTTATCTGGACAAACGGAGAAAACACCGTGGCCATGGCATTATTGATCCAGATATCGATGGGGCCAAAAAAAGCTTCCACCTGAGCTGCCGCCGCCTCCACTTGCGCCGCATCCGCGACATCAACCTGTATTGCCAAGCCGGTACCACCTGCTCTTTCTATATCCTTCACCGTACCCACGAGCCCATCCTCGCCGCGTGCCAGTACCGCCACCGCGGCGCCCTGTGCGGCAAAACGAATCGCTGTGGCACGCCCCACCCCTGCGGAAGCGCCCGTGATAACCACCACTTCACGTTTCATTTAATGAACCTCGGGTGAGTTGCTGCGATACATAGGGATCATTGCGGACTTTTATTTTTTTCGCTGCCGATATGAAAGCCCGAAAACATTTGCTTGGCGCTCTGTTTGATGATTCCCCATTGATCCGGATCGCCTTTACCGAGTGTGCTCAGCATGGCCAACATCTGCTCTTTGGTGATGTGAGGAGGCAGTGGTGGTACATCGGGGTCCGTTATGAATTCAATGATAACGGGGCGATCAGCCGTCAACGCTTGTTGCCAGGCGTCACGGATATCCTCCGGCCGCTCCACTTTTATCCCTTTAAAGCCCAGCATTTCGCCGTAGGCCGAGTAAGGAAAGTCCACCACATCCTGAGCCGCGGGAAATTTAGGATCACCCGCGAGCGCCCGCTGCTCCCAGGTCACTTGGTTAAGGTCGTGGTTCACAAGAACGAGGACGACAAAACATGGGTTTTGCCAACGCCTCCAATATTGTTTGACGGTAACCAATTCAGCATTGCCATTCATTTGCATGGCACCGTCCCCGACTATGGCAATCACCGGGCGATCGGGGTACGCCATCTTGGCTGCAATGGCATAGGGCACACCACTGCCCATACTGGCCAGTTTGCCGGACACCGAACCCATCATCCCTGGCCGCATTTTTAGATTCCGGGCATACCAATTGGTATGTGATCCGCTGTCCCCGCAGAGAATGGCGCCATCAGGCAGCAGAGGGGACAGCTCCCAGAAGACACGTTGTGGATTAATAGGATTGGCACTTTCCATCGCCCGACTTTCGATATCTTTCCACCAACTGGAAACATTTTTTTCAATGGTGCTCCGCCATTTTTGATCGGTTTTAGGCTCCAGCAGCGGCATCAGGCGCCGCAGAGTCGTCGCACTATCGCCGACGAGATTGACATTGGTCGGGTAGCGGATCCCGATATTGCGCGGTTCGATATCGATCTGCACCGCGAGCGCCTGACCATCTTTGGGAAGGAATTCCGAATAAGGAAAGGTGGTACCCACCATCAGTAGAGTGTCGCAGTCACGCATCATTTCCCAACTGGGCTTTGTTCCCAATAAGCCTATGCTTCCGGTGACAAAAGGCAGCTCATCAGGCAGCGCCGCTTTACCCAACAAGGCTTTTGCGGCACCAGCGCCGAGCCGGTTGCAAACCTCTATAACCTCTGCGGCTGCACCCAACGCACCCGCGCCCACCAATACGGCAACCTTTTTCCCCGCGTTGAGCACTGCCGCTGCCGCTTGAAGCTCTTCATCCGTCGGTGTGGGATTGATATTGGCGTGACCAATACCCGAGTAATTATTCCCATGGCTGCGCGGCGGACTGGGGACCGCCGGCATCATCTGCACGTCATTGGGAACTATGACGCAGGTAACAGTGCGCTCGCTGGCAGCAATGCGCATGGCACGATCTATGACATGTCGCGCTTGCGCAGGAGTGGTTATGGTTGCGACGTAGGATGAAACATCTTGAAAGACGGTGTGTAAATCCACCTCCTGCAGAAAGTC
>Ga0164241_10001374_pt1 | contig 30406 bp, 34 predicted proteins | sample OricomyardsoilBY_FD_108780 | JGI IMG/M metagenome (GOLD analysis project Ga0164241, IMG submission 108780) | Backyard soil microbial communities from Emeryville, California, USA - Original compost - Back yard soil (BY) | ecosystem: Environmental > Terrestrial > Soil > Unclassified | place: USA... | reverse complement strand
TCGACGGCTCGTGCCGCGCGCTCGGTGCCGGCGCCGGCAACTCCCCGACCGAGGTGCTGATCGCCGTCTTCGACCGCCTCGGGATCGAGACCGGCGTCGACCTGCCGCAGATCCTCGCCGCCGCCGAGGAGGTCATGGCGCCGATCATGCTGCGCCAGCCGATGATGGACCGCAGCTCGATCATGCTCGGCCACGCCGGCGCGTACTCGAGCTTCCTGATCCACGCCGAGCGGGCCGAGGAGCGCTACGGCGTCCCCGCCCACGACATCCTCGCCGAGGTCGGGCGCCGCGGGTACGTCGGCGGCCAGGAGGACATGATCATCGACGTCGCGCTCTCCCTGCGCGATGCCTGACCACGGCGCGCTCGCGGCGCGCCTGCACGCCGCCTGGAACGACCGCACCACGATCGAGCCGTTCGGCGAGGCCGGCGAGCTCACGACCGTCGAGGACGCCTACGCCGTCCAGCAGGAGTGGGCGAAGCTGCGCGCCGCCGAGGGCGAGACCACGGTCGGCCGCAAGATCGGCCTCACGAGTCCGGGCATGCAGCGCCAGATGGGCGTCTCCGAGCCGGACTTCGGCGACCTCTGGGGCTCGCGCCGCTTCACCGACGACATCCCGATCGGCACGTTCATCCAGCCGCGCGTCGAGGGCGAGGTCGCGTTTCTCATGAAGTCCGACCTCCAGGGCCCGGGCGTCACCGAGGCCGACGTGATCGCCGCCGCCGACGCCGCCGCGCTCTCCGTCGAGATCGTCGACAGCCGGATCACCGACTGGCGGATCAAGCTCGTCGACACGATCGCCGACGACGCCAGCTACGGCGGCTTCGTCACCGGCGCGTGGTCCGAGCAGCTCCTGCACTGCGACCTCGCGCGCCAGCCGTTCGAGCTCTCCCGCGGCGGCGAGAGCCTCGTCCGCGAGAGCGGCGCCGCCGTCCTCGGCTCGCCGCTGACCGCCGTCGCGTGGCTCGCGAACAAGCTCGGCTCGTTCGGCGTCGGGATCCGCGCCGGCGACGTCGTGCTGTCCGGCTCGTTCGGCGGCGCGGTGCCCGCCAAGGCCGGCGACGCCTTCACCCTGACCACCCCCGGCGAGCCCTCGCTCACCGTCCGCTTCACGGAGTCCCCCGCATGATCCTGCGCCTCGCCCACGTCGAGATCGCAGGTGCCGACCTCGACGCCTCGCGCGCCTTCTACGTCGACCTGCTCGGCTTCGTCGAGCACGCCCGCGACGAGCAGTCGCTGTACCTGCGCGGCGCCGAGGAGTTCGACGCCTGGACGCTGAAGGTCACCCGGCGCGACGGCGGCGGGCTGTTCCACTCCGCGTTCCGCGTCGGCTCCGCGGACGACCTCGACACGCTCGAGCGCACGCACGCCGATGCCGGCCACGCGCTGGCCCGCGTCCCCGCCGGCTTCGAGCCGCACCAGGGCGAGGCGCTGCGCGTCCACACGCCCGACGGCCACGCGATCGAGTTCTTCCACGACTTCGACGAGATCGACGCCTACGAGGACGGCCGCCTGCTGCTGCCGATGCGGCGCGCGCACGGCGGCGTCCCGCCCGCGCGGCTGGACCACGTGAGCATGCGCGTCGACCACGTCCCCACCTCGCTGGAGTACTGGCGCGACGTGCTCGACTTCAGCCCGTCGGAGCTCTGGGTCGACGAGAACGACGCGCCGCGGATCGCCTGGCTGCGCCGCCAGACCCGCTCGCACGACGTCGCGCTCGGGACGCACCAGGGCCCCGCGTTCCACCACGTCGCCTACGCCGTGTCCGACCCGACCCAGCTGCTGCGCACCGCCGACATCCTCGGCGACGCCCGGCTGCAGGGCAGCCTCGAGTTCGGCCCGAGCCGCCACGGCGCGACCAACGCGTTCGCGATGTACATCCGCGACCCCGACGGCAACCGCCTCGAGCTCTACACCGGCGACTACACGCGCGACCTCGACCGGCCGCCGCTGCTGTGGCGCCCCGACGACTACGCGCGCCAGGGGCACTCGTGGTGGGGCGACCCGCCGCCGCAGGCGTTCCACGAGACCCGCCCGCTGCACCAGGACGGCTGGCCCTCGTGAGCGTCGAGGCCGCCCCCACGCTCTGGCCGGAGCTGATGGACGGCGAGCTCTCGCTGCGCCACGTCGACGCCGGCGGGATCCGTACGCGCGTGATCGAGGCCGGCGACGGTCCGCCGCTCGTGCTGCTGCACGGCACCGGTGGCCACGCCGAGGCCTACGGGCGCAACGTCAAGCGCCTCAGCGAGCACTTCCGCGTGATCGTCTACGACATGGTCGGCCACGGCTGGACCGACGCGCCGCCGGTCCCGTACACGCTCGACGTCTACGCCGAGCACCTGCACAACCTCCTCGACGTGCTCGGCCTCGAGAAGGTCCACCTGAGCGGCGAGTCGCTCGGCGGCTGGGTCGCCGCGTGGGTCGCCGCGCACCACCCGAACCGCGTCGACAAGCTCGTCCTGACGACGCCGGGCAACATCACGAGCAAGCCCGAGACGATGGCCAAGATCCGCGAGAGCACGATGAAGGCCGTCGCCGAGGCCTCCAACGAGACCGTCCGCGCGCGGCTCGAGTGGCTGTTCTCCCCGGCCACCCGCCACCTCGTCTCCGACGAGCTCGTCGCCGTCCGCTACGCGATCTACACGAAGCCCGGCGCCGAGGCCGCGATGCGCAACATCCTCGTGCTCCAGGAGCCCGAGACGCGCGCCCGCTACGCCTGGGACGCCGAGTGGGTCGGACGGATCGCCGCCGAGACCCTCATCATCTGGACGTCCGACGACCCGACCGGGACCTACGACGAGGGTGAGCTGCTCCAGTCGTGGCTGCCCGGCTCGCGGCTCGTGAACATCGACGACACGGGCCACTGGCCGCAGTGGGAGCGGCCGGCCGAGTTCGAGCGTCTCCACCTGGAGTTCCTGACATGAGCCTGACCCTCTGGGATCACCCCGATTCGTCCAACGCCCTGAAGGTGCGCTTCCTGCTCGCCGAGCTGGGCCTCGACTACGAGCGCCGCACCGTGCCGATGACGCGGCCGCGGCCCGACGAGTACCTGGCCGTCAACCCGCTGTCCGGGATCCCGACGCTCGACGACGGCGACCTGCGCGTCAGCGAGTCGCACGCGATCCTGCGCTACCTCGCGACGCGCGAGGGGCGCGACGACCTCTACCCGTCAGACGCGCGCGAGCGCGCGAAGGTCGACGAGTGGCTCGAGCGCTTCAACACGCGGCTGCGCACCCCGTTCTTCCGCGTCGAGATGGTCGCGCTCGGCTGGTCGCTGGCCGCCGGCTTCGAGCCCGACAAGGGCGATCTCGAGAAGGCCAAGGAGGTCGTGCCGCAGATCGCCGCCGACGTGCAGCTGCTCGACGACCTGTCGGGCGCGGACTTCGCGGTCCTCGGGCGGTTCACGATCGCCGACTGCGCGCTCGCGCCGATCCTGCACCGCACCACGCTGACCGGCCACGACCTGAGCGCCTACCCCAACCTCCTCGCGCTGCGCGCGTCGATCCTCGCCCGCCCCGCGTGGGCGGCGGCCGAGCCCGCGCTCTAGGCCGCGCAGCCCGTGCGGCTCGCGCTCTCGATCTTCCCGACCGCCGAGACGCCGCCGCCGGCGGCGCTCGGGCGGCTCGCGGAGGAGCGGGGGTTCGAGGCGCTGCTGTTCCCCGAGCACACGCACATCCCCGCGAGCCGCGAGTCCCCGCACCCCGCGGGCATCGACCTGCCGGAGGAGTACGCGCGGATCCTCGACCCGTTCGTCGCGTCGCTGGCCGCCGCGGCGGCGACCACGACGCTGCGGGTCGGCACCGCGATCTGCCTGATCGGCCAGCGCGACCCGATCGTCACCGCCAAGGAGGTCGCGTCGATCGACGTCGTCACCGGCGGGCGGTTCGAGCTCGGCGTCGGCGCCGGCTGGAACGTCGAGGAGATGGTCAACCACGGCGTCGACCCCGACCACCGGTTCCGGCGGATGCGCGAGGCCGTCGAGGCGATGACCGCGATCTGGACCGCCGACGAGGCCAGCTACGCCGGCGAGCACTTCGCCTTCGAGCGGATCTGGTCGTGGCCGAAGCCGGTGCAGCGCCCGCGGCCGCCGGTGCTCCTCGGGGGCAACGGCGCGGGCGCCGTGCAGCGCGCGCTGCGCTGGGCCGACACGTGGATGCCGAACACCGCGCGCGAGGCCGACGGCGGCGACGACGCGCTGGTCGCGCGGATCGCCGAGCTCAAGGCCCGCGCCGAGCGCCCGATCGGCGTGACGCTGTCGAGCTCGCCGCTGAAGCCCCAGCGCCTGGAGCGCTACCGCGACGCCGGCGTCGACCGCTTCCTCTTCTACCTGCCGTCCGCCGGCCCCGACGCGATCGAGGAGCGCCTCGAAGCCATCGAGGCGTCCGCCGCGCACCTGGGCTGACGCCCACCCACCAAGGAGACCCCCATGCCCGAGACCTTCCGCTTCGAGGACGCCGACGCCCCCGGCGTCAAGATCCTCACGCTCAACCGCCCCGAGCGCCTCAACGCCGTCAACTGGACGATGGTCCGCGAGCTCGACGAGCAGTTCCGCTGGCTCGTCGACCACCCCGAGGTGCGCTCGGTCGTGCTCACCGGCGAGGGCCGCGCGTTCTGCGCCGGGCTCGACATCAAGGATCCGGCGTCGCTCGACCAGGACGACACGCCGCACGCCTACGAGCTGCAGGAGATGTTCGGGCGGATGTGCATGCACCTCAACGAGGTGCCGCAGCCGATCATCGCCGCAGTCAACGGCGTCGCCTCGGGCGCCGGCTTCGTGTTCGCGCTCGCGTCCGACATCCGCGTCGCGGTTCCCGAGGCGCGCTTCAACATGGCCAACGTCCGGATCGGGTTCTCCGGCTGCGACCTCGGCTCCTCGTACCTCCTCCCCCGCCTCGTCGGATCCGGCCTCGCCGCCGAGCTGCTGATGACCGGCCGCTTCATGGGCGCCGAGGAGGCCGAGCGGCGGACCGTCGTCAACCGGATCGTCGCGCCCGAGGAGCTGCTCGACGCGGCGCTCGAGATCGCCGGCCAGATGGCGCAGAACTCGCCGTTCGCGGTGCGGATGACCAAGCAGGTGCTCGCGCAGAACATCGACGCCCCGTCGCTGAAGGCGGCGATCGAGCTCGAGAACCGGACCCAGATCCTGTGCACGCGCACGAACGACTTCATGGAGGCGATGACGGCCTTCCAGGAGAAGCGCGCGCCCAACTACACGGGGAGCTGACGACGATGGCCGATCTCGAGCTGATCCAGGTGGCGTTCAGCATCCGCGACCTCGAGGGCACGCCGGCCTGGTACCGGGACACCTTCGGGTACCTCGACGCCGGGGTGCACACCGAGTTCCGCGGCGCCGACGCGGCGGCCGTCCAGGGCCTGCCGGCGTCGGAGTCGACGATCCACTGGCTCGTCGACGCGCGCGACGGGTTCCAGCTGGAGCTGTTCGCGTTCGACGAGCCGGCGCCGCGCGGCGACGCGCACGAGCGCGGCGCCGACGCGGTCGGCTACTCCCTGATCGGCGTCGCCGTCGACGACTTCGACGCCGTGCTCGCGAAGGTCGCGCCGCTCGGCCCGGTCGTCGGCGCGGCCGGCTCCCGGCGGGTCGCCGTGCGCGACCCCGAGGGCGTCATCGTCGAGGTGATGGAAGACGACCCGCGGCCGTCCGGCGCGCCGCCGCGCAAGCGCCCCGAGGTGCCGGTCACGACGCGCTTCGTGCGCCTGGTCGTGCCGGACCTGGCCCGCGCCCGCGCGTTCTACACCGAGAAGATGGGGCTCGCCGAGGCGCCGGCGATCCACGGCCCGGAGCACGAGGCGCTGTGGGGCCTCGAGGGCATCGCGGTCACGACGCAGGCGATGTGGGCCGGCGACTTCGTGCTCGAGCTCGCCGAGTACGTGAGCCCGCGGCCGCGCGCCGACGGCTACCGGCTTAGCGACCAGGGGCTCGTCAACGTCGCGCTCGGCTGCCTCGGCCCGGAGCCGTACGACGCGGCGTTCGCGCGCCTGGAGGGCACCGGCTTCACCGCGTACAAGGAGCTCGCCGCCGACGGCTTCAAGTGCCGCTACGTCGAGGACGACCAGGGCAACAGCGTCGAGATGCTCTACATGTCGGCCAAGCCGCGGAAGTCGTTCGGCTTCTCGCCGGTCGGCTGACGGCGATGGAGCTCGGCCAGGTCGCGATCAGCGTCCGCGACGGCGAGGGCACCGCGGCCTGGTACCGCGACGTCCTCGGCTTCGCCGCGGCGGGCGGGCTCGCCGAGCACCGCCCGTACGCGGCGGCCGTGCAGGGCATGGAGGTCTCGAAGTCGACGATCCTGTGGCTCGTCGACCAGCACGCGTCGGTCCAGCTCGAGCTGTTCTCCTACGACGAGCCGGTGCCGCGCGGCGAGGCGGCCGCGCACGCGGTCAACGACCACGGCTACGGGCTCCTCGGGCTGCACGTCGCCGACCTCGACGCGGTCCTCGCGCGCGTCGCGCCGCTGACCGCGCCGCTCGGCGAGCCGGGCGCGCGGCGGGTCTGCGTCCGCGACCCCGAGGGCGTGCTGCTGGAGCTGATGGAGGACGGCGCGCCCGCCGGCCCCGCGCGGCCGGCGCTCCCCGTCGCGACCCGCTTCGTCCGCCTCACCGTCTCCTCCCTCCCCCGCGCGCGGGAGTTCTTCGCCGGAACGCTCGGCCTCGCCGAGGGCCCGCCGCTGCACGGCCCGGAGCACGAGGCGCTGTGGGGCCTGCCCGGCGCCGACGTCGCGACGCTCGCGCTGTGGGGCGGCGACGTCGCGCTCGAGCTCGCCGAGTACGCGCACCCGCGCGGCCTCCCCCGGCCGGCCGACCACCGCCTCAGCGACCACGGCCTGCTCAACGTCGCGCTGATCGCGAGCGAGCGCGAGCGCTACGACCGCGCCGTCGCCGCGCAGGCCGCGACCGGGTTCCCCGCCTACGAGGAGGTCACCGGCGACGCGTTCGCCGTCCGCTACGCCGAGGACGGCGAGCGCAACAGCGTCGAGCTCCTGCACATCGCGCCGCACCACCGGGCGACGATGGGCTTCGAGCCGCTTCCCTAGGCGTCGGACTCGCGCGCGTCGCCGAGCCGCAGCTGCAGCCCGCCGGCCCGCGCCAGCCGCTCGCAGACCCGCCCGGGCCCGTCGCGCAGCACCAGGTTCTGCAGCGCGTGCTGGACCCAGTCGGAGCTCAGCTGGCGGAGGTGGATCGCTTCGGCGCGCGTGATGAAGCAGGTGCCGTCCTGCTCGTCGAGCCGGACCGCGAACTCGAGCCGCTGCTCGCCGATCTGATCGGCGCCCGCCACCTCGCGCGGCCCGGAGAGCACCTCGGCCTTCGGCGTGCCCAGGCGCCACAGCTCGGTGACGCGCGGGCGGACCATCGGGCCGCTCAGGCCACCGGGGCCGCGGCGAGCGCGCGGTCCCATTCGTCCTGGAGCAGCTCGCGCAGGCGCTCCTTGCGCTCCTGCGCGCCCATGAAGTCGAAGCGCATCGTCTCGTAGGGGTCGATCCGCTCGCGCAGCAGCGTGATCTGCTCCTGCGTCGGCGTCACCGTGACGCCGATGTCGGCCGGGACCTCGACCTCGAAGCCGGTGTTCTCGACGACCTCCTCGACCGTGTGGCCGGGGTTCAGCGTCTCGATCCGGAACGGCCGGTCGTCCTCGTCCTTGACCATCACGCACAGCGGCGTGACGATCCGGATCGGGCCGCGCAGCAGGCCCTTCGCCGCGCGCGCCTCGTCGGCGATCGGCTTGCGCTCGCCGGTGCGGAAGAAGACCTTGTCGACGAGCGTGCGCGTGTCGTGCTTGCCGAAGTACACGATGATGCGCTCGTAGTTCTGCATCACCTCGGGTGAGCCGGCGCCGCCGGGCATCCGCACCTTCGGGGTGCGGTAGTCGCCGATGACCGAGAGGTTGAACGCGCCGCTGCCGTCGATCTGCGCCGGGGAGACGCACTCGACGAGCCCGCGGTTGCCGAGGTGCACGACCTCGGTGTTCGTGGTGAACGACCAGTGGGCGATCGCGCGGCTGTAGAGCGCGGCCTCGGTGCCGGTCAGGCTCAGCTGCACCGGCGGGACGCCGACCGCGTTGAACGCGACGACGGCCGCGTTCGGCGCGTGCGTCAGCTTCGCGAGCATGTACGCCGCGTAGGCGAGCGGGGTGAACGAGCCGAGCACGGTCACGCCGGACTCGTCGACGTCCGCGGCGATGCGGCAGACGATCAGCTCTTCGGGGCGGTAGTCGGTCATGAGGCCTCCAGGACCTGCACGTCTTGGGCGACGTGCGCGAGCACCGTGCGCCGGTCGTCGTCGAGCACGCGGGCGCGGTACTCGGCCTCGGACTCGCCGCGGAGCTGCTCCAGGTAGGCGGGGGCCTCGCCGGCCGCGCAGACGTCGGCGTAGTCCATGACCGTCCAGGCGTCGAAGCCGTAGACCGGGACGAGCGACGTCGGGTGCGCGCCGTAGGGCGCCTCGATCACCGCGTCGACCAGGAAGCCGGGGATGTGGGTCGAGGACGCGTTGGCGACGATGACGTCGGTGTCGACGATCTCCTCGGCGGTGACGATCACCCGGCGCGCGGCGCGGGCGATCTCGTCGTCGATGCTCTTCGGCCCGTCGACCTGGCAGTTGCCGGCGGCGTCGGCGCGCGCGACGTGCAGGATCGCGACGTCGGGGTTGAAGGCGCGGATCGCCAGGAACTCGTCGCCGCTGAACGGGCACGTGACGTTGGCGTAGAAGTCCGGCGCCATCTCCGGCAGCTGCGAGCCGCCGAGGTCGCGCATCGGGAGGAACGGCAGGTTGCGCGCGCCGGCCGAGTAGCCGACGTTGATCGCGACGCCGGAGACCTCGTTGATCTTCAGCGAGCCGTCCTGGACCGCGGCGCGGAAGTGCGGCGCGAGCCCGTAGGCCTCGAGCGAGACCATCGAGAACGTCAGCTCGCGCACCAGGCCGGCGGCGATCAGCAGGTCGACGTCGATCGAGCTGAGCGAGCCGACGACGTGGAGGTCGCCGATGCCGTCGCGGATCAGCTGCCGGACGGCGGCCATCGGGTGGTTGCTCATCCACGCGCCGCCGAGGCCGACGGTCTCGCCGGGCGCGACGAAGGTGGAGAGCGCTTCGAGTTCGACGATCTTGCTCATGAGACGTGCACGCACGTAATCTGACGGCAGCTTCTCGACGTGCCAACCCGCATGGCCTCCGGCCCCGACAACTGGGTGGAGCTGGTCCTCCAGCTCGCCCACCCCACGCAGCTCGACTGGGTCGCCCTCGAATCCGGTGGCCGCCGGACGACCGTCCGCGAGCTGGGCGACGCGATGCTGCGGGCCGCGAGCGCCCTCTCCGGGGACGCCGCGCCGGTCGCCGTCTGCGCGGCCGACCCGATCCTGCACACGGTCGCCGTCCTCGGCGCGGCCGCCGCCGGGCGGACGGCGCTGCTCGTCGACCACAAGCACCCCGACGCCGTGCTCGCCGACGCGGTCGCGCGGGCCGGCGCGACCGCGGTCGTCGGCCGCGACGTGCCGGGAGTCCGCCGCTTCGCGGAGGCCGAGCTCGCCGCCGCCCCGCCGCTCGCGCGGCCCGTGCGCCGCCCGCCGTCGGCGATCGGCTCGATCCTGCTGACCTCGGGCTCGACCGGCGCGCCGAAGCTCGTGCAGCGCTCGCTCGGGGCCGACCTGCACGCCGCCACGTGCCTGCGGATCGGCAACTTCCCCATCGCCCGCGGCGACCGCTTCTGGCTCTGCGTGACGCACGCGGGCGCGCCGTTCCTGACGCTCGTGATGGGCTCGCTGCTGGCCCGCGCGACCGTCGTCTTCGCGCCGTTCGACGCCGCGGGCGCCGACGCGTTCCTGGCCCGCGAGCGGATCACCTGCGCCTACCTCGTCCCGACGATGATCCGGCTCGCCCGCGAGCACGGAGGCCTCGACGGGCCGGGCTGGCGCGGGCTGCGGGCGCTGAAGACCGGCGGCGAGCGGCTCGACGACGCGACCGCCGCGCTGCTGCTCGAGCGGCTCCCCGGCCGCGTCTTCTGCGCCTACGGGGCGACCGAGATCCTCAACGTCACGCAGGCCACGTTCGAGGAGATGGCGGCGCGGCCCGGCACGGTCGGGCGCGAGAACCCGCTGCGCGCGGTGCGCGTCGTGCGGCCCGGGACCGACGAGCCCGCTGCGGTCGGCGAGGAGGGCGAGGTGCTCGCCGGCGGCGCCGGCCTGTTCTCCGGCTACCTCGGCGAAGGCGACGCGCCCGACTGGTACCGGACCGGCGACCTCGGCCACCTGGACACCGACGGCTACCTGTACGTGACGGGCCGCGCGACGAGCGTCGTGCAGGTCGGCGGCAACCGCGTCTCGACCGACGAGGTCGCGGCGCTGCTGCGCACCCACGACGCGGTCGCCCAGGCGGCGGTCGTCGCGGTCGACGACCCGATCTGGACGCACCGGCTCGAGGCGTTCGTGGTCCTCTCCCTCGGCGCGTCCGCGGCGCCCGACGCCGCTGGCGCGGGCGCGGGCGCGGGCGCGGGCGCTGGCGCTGGCGCGGGCGGTGCCGCGGACGCGGATCGCTCTCCCGACGCCGACGCGCTCCGCGCATGGCTGGGCGAGCGCCTGCCCCGCTACAAGGTCCCGCGCGGCATCCGCTTCCTCGACGCGCTGCCGCTCGACGGCTCCGGGAAGCTCGCGCTGCGCACGCTCCGCGAGGCCGCGGAGGCCTAGTCCTCGGCGAGCCCGCGGCCGAGGATGTGGCTCATCACGTCGGCCAGGTCCTCGTCGCTCGTGTGGTCGTCCCACCCGAGCACGATCTTCACGTAGACCGGCCGCTCGAACGCCGCGACGATCAGGTCGGCCGCGATCTCCGGGTCGGTCTTCTTGTCGATGATCCCGCGCTTGCGGCCGTCCTCGACGACCGCCGCCATCTCGCCGCGCGACTTCTCGTGCAGGCCGACCCAGGCGTCGGTGAACTCCGTCGGCGGCTCGAGCAGCTCCCACCAGGCGCGGAAGATCGGCGCGTACTCGCGGTACACGTCGATGTACGTGAGCATGCTGTCGCGGACGACCAGCCGCCCCTCGTCGTCGGCCGGCATCCGCGTGTCGCGGTGCAGCTTCTCGGTGAGGTCCTGGAGGAGGCAGCGGAAGATGTCGTGCTTGTCCTCGAAGTACTGGTAGACGGTGCCCGACGCCATCCCGGCGTGCTCGGCGATGTCGAGGACCGTCGTCTCGCCGAAGCCGCGCTTGCCGAACACGGCGATCGCCGAGCGCAGGATCTTGTCGCGCGTGCGGCGGCCCCGGGCCGAGGACGCGTCGGAGCGCCCGGGCGCGGGCTGCCACTGGATCGGACCGTGGGCCGGGCTCACTTCTTGTAGAGGCCCTTCTTGACGAGCCGCTCGAGCTCGGTCGCGACCGCACGGGTGTCGCGCTTGGGGATCCAGCCCGCCGACTCCATCAGCACGTACTGGGCGACGATGTCGGCGACGACGAGCGCCGCGGCCCGGGAGATCGGCTTGCCGAGCGTCTGGTCGAGCTGCGCGTTGACCGCGACGCCGGCGATCTCGCGCAGCTGGTGGCGCAGCTCGGACTCGGCGGTGCCGACGTGGCCGAGCTCCTGCGCGGCGCGGACGACGCCGCGGTGCTCGCGCGCCACGTCGAGCCAGCCCTCGACGAGCCCGCGGAACGAGGTCGCGCTCTTGAAGGCGTGGTCGAGGTCCTCGCCGTAGCGGTCGAAGAGCGCGTTGTAGAACTCGGACTTGCTCGTGAAATGCCGGTAGAACGCGCCCGTCGTCAGCCCCGCGTCGCCGGCGATGTCGGCCAGGCGGGAGCCCGCGTACCCGCGCTCGGCGAACGCGTCGCGACCCGCCGAAAGGAGGGCCTCACGCGTGGGAACAGCGTCGATGTCCGTGGTGGAGGCGATAAGCTGCCGTCAGGTTACTGAGAGTCAGGGAACATGATGCGCAGAAACATCTTCACACCAGAGCATGACGATTTTCGAGAGTCGGTGCGAGGTTTCCTCCAGCGCGAGGGCGTACCCCATCGCGACCGGTGGGAACACGAGGCCAAGATCGATCGGGTGTTCTGGAAGAAGGCCGCGGCCCAGGGCTACGTCGGCTTCGAGGCGCCCGAGGAGCTCGGCGGCCTCGGCATCGACGACTACCGCTTCAACGCGATCCTCCTCGAGGAGACGTGCTACGCGGGGCTCCTGCCCGACCACTTCATGTTGCAGAACGACGTTCTCGGGCCGTACCTGATCGAGCTCGCCAACGCCGAGCAGCAGGCCCGCTGGCTCCCCGGCTTCACCGCCGGCGAGAAGGTCGCGGCGATCGCGATGAGCGAGCCGGGCGCCGGCTCCGACCTCCGCGGCATCGCCACCCGCGCCAAGCGCGACGGCGACCACTACGTCCTCAACGGCTCGAAGACGTTCATCAGCTCCGGCACCGAGGCCGACCTGATCGTCGTCGCCGCCCGGACCTCCGACGAGGCCCGCGCCAGCGGCGCCTTCAGCCTCCTGATGGTCGAGGGAGACATGGACGGCTTCGAACGTGGGCGCAAGCTCGACAAGGTCGGCCGCCACAGCCAGGACACCGCCGAGCTGTTCTTCAACGACGTCCGCGTCCCCGTCGAGAACCTCGTCGGCGAGGAGGGCCGCGGCCTCCAGAACCTGATGCGCAACCTCGCCCGCGAGCGCCTGTGCGTCGCCGTGGCCGGGATCGCCGGCGCGCGCTTCGCGCTCGACATCACGCTCGAGTACGTCAAGGACCGCACCGCCTTCGGGACCCCGATCGGCAGCTTCCAGGTCAACCGCCACGCGCTGGCCGAGCTGACGACCGAGATGAGCTCGGCGCAGGCCTACCTCGACCGCTGCATCGAGGCCGAGTCGACCCGCTCGCTCGACCACGTCGAGGCCGCCGGCCTCAAGGCCCTCGCCACCGAGCTGCAGTGGAAGGTCGTCGACCGCTGCCTCCAGCTCCACGGCGGCTACGGCTACATGGACGAGTACGAGATCTCCCGCCAGTGGCGCGACGCCCGCGTCCAGCGGATCTACGGCGGGTCGACCGAGATCATGTGGGAGATCGTCGGGAAGTCGCTCGGGCTCTAGGGCCCGAGCCGGCCGGCCCGTCAGAAGGGCCGGTCGAACGCGACGTGGATGCGGCGAAAGCGCAGCGCGCCGTCCACCTCCGCGACCTCGCACGTGTAGAGCGCGGTCGTCCGCGTCTCCAGCGCGCCGTCGACGGTCGCGAAGAGCGTCAGGTACGAGGCGATCGCGTCGCCGTCGGCGCGCACGTTGGTGATCACGTGGCGCAGCTGCGCCGGATCCGAGCCCGCGGTCGAGCGGATGAACTCGACGATCGCGGCGGCGCCCTCGACGGCGGGCGGCGCCTCGAGCCCGGCGATCTCCAGCGAGAACACCGCGTCGTCGGTGAGGATCGACGCGAGGTCGTCGATCGCCTTGGTGTCCATCGTGAAGGCGTAGCGGGCGAACAGCTCGCCCGCGGCGGCGACGTCGGTCATGCCTGCTCCTCCGGTCCGAGGACCTCGTCGATCGAGCCGCCGGAACCGCGGCCCGGGTGTCCGAACGGATGCGCCTCGACGAACTGGACCAGCGCGCCGCTGCCGGCCCGCGGGTGCACGAACGCCTCGCGCCAGTGCTCGTCCTCGAGGTAGACGCCGGTCAGCTCGAAGCCGCTCTCCTGGGCGCGCGCCACCGAGCGCTCGATGTCGGTGACCTTGAACGTCAGGTGGTGCAGGCCGCCGCGCGGATTGCGGGCGAAGAAGCTGTCGAAGAACCCCGAGCCGGGCAGCGGCTCCATCAGCTCGATCTTCCCGCCGCCCGCGTACTCGAGGCAGAACGCGACGTAGCCGACGCGCTCGTTGCGCCCGCCGTAGATGAACTCGCCGCCGAGCAGGTCGCGGTAGAGCGGCAGCATCGCCCGCGCGCTCGGCGCGGCATGGGCGGCGTGGTCGAAGTACGCCTGGATGTCGGTGGGCAGCGCGACGCTCACGACGCCTCGCGATGGCCGGCGGCGAGCCGCTTGAAGGTGGCGATGATCTCGTCCTCGGTGACGGTCGGCATGACGGCCTCGTCGATGCCCTTGGCCAGGATCTCGTCGCGATCGGCGGGCGTGACGACGCTGCCGCCGACGACCACGGGGATCGGCGGGTCCGCGGCCTTCAGCAGCGTCGCGAGCTCCTCCGCGTAGTGCAGGAACTCCCACGAGTGGGCACTGACGCCGACGACGTCGACGTCCTCCTGGATCGCGATCGTCGCGATCGTCTCGGGCAGCTGGAAGCGGCCGGCGTAGACGACCTCGGTGCCGGCGTCGCGCAGCAGCCGCGCGACGGCCAGCGACCCGGCCTCGTGCTGGTCGAGCCCGAGCACCGTGACGAGCACGCGCAGCGGGTAGGTGTCGGTCTTCATCGCGGGCGCTCCACGCACTTCAGCGGGTCGTAGGGCTTGCCGTAGCACTCGCGCAGCACCCCGATGCACTCGCCCATCGAGGCGTCGGCGCGCAGGGCGCCCACGAGCGCCGGCATGATGTTGCGGTCCTCGCGGCAGACGACCTCGAGCGCGTCGAGCGACGCGACGACCCCGGCGTGGTCGCGCGCCGCGCGCCACGCCTTGATCTGGTCGATGCGCTCGTAGAACGGCTCGATCCGCTCCTCGGCGATGTCGCGCAGCAGCTGGTCCTTCTCGAGCGGGATCTCGTTGACGTTGACGCCGACGACCGGCTTGCGGCCCTCGCTCACCTCGCGCGCCCGCTCGACCATCGCCTCGGCGAAGATCGCCCGGAAGAAGCCCTGCTGGGCGAGCTCCACGACGTCCCCGAGCCCCTCGATGAAGTCGATCCGCGCCTGGATCTTCTCCTCCATCTCGTCGGTCAGCTTCTCGACGTACCAGGAGCCGCCGAGCGGGTCGGCGACGTCGGCGGCACCGGTCTCCAGGCGCACGACGTGCTGCGTCGAGAGGCCGATCAGGTGCGCCTCCTTCGACGGCGTGCGGATCGCCTCGTCGAACGCGGAGATCTCCATCGCCCGCACGCCGGCGAGCGTCAGCGCCAGCGCCTGGACCGCGCCGCGCGTGATGTTGTTGGCGATCTGGCGCGAGGTCATCGTCGCCCCGGAGGTGTGCGCCGCGACGTTGATGGCCAGCGACCGCGGGTCCTTCGCGCCGAACTCGTCGCGCATCATCCGCGCGTACATCCGCCGCGAGGCGCGGATCTTGGCGATCTCGGCGAAGAAGTCCATCCGGCAGTTGACGAGCAGCGCGATCCGCGGCGCGAAGCGGTCGACGTCGACGCCGCGCGCGATCAGCCGCCGCACGACCTCGCGCAGCTCGACGAACCCGAGCGCCATCTCGTCGACGATGTCCACCGAGCCGTCGGAGATGTAGTACGTGTCCTCGATGAACGGGTGGAACTTCGGCATGTGGTCGGCGCAGAACTCGATCGAGTCCGTGGCCAGCCGCAGGTGCAGCTCGATCGGCAGGTTCGACGAGTAGGCGGTGTCCTCGGCGAACAGCGGCGGCAGGATCGCCGAGCCGCGCAGCACCTCGCCGCCGTGGCCGTGCGCCTCGGCCGCGAGGAACAGCCCGGCCGCCGCGAACCCGCCGGGCAGCGAGTGGTCGCAGCTGACCTTGTCGAGCGGGATCCCCTCGTACAGCGCGATGAAGTCCGCGCGCCGGCAGACCGAGACGCCCTGGTTGCCGATCGCGTGCTTGGAGTACGGGTGGTCCGGGTCCATGAAGCACTGCGTCGGCGTGTCGCCGATCACGTCGAGGCCGGTCGCCCCGTGCTCCAGGAGGTAGTGGAACTGCTCGTTGGAGCGCTCCGGCGGGCCCTCGCCGGAGAGCTCGCGGACGATGATGTCGTGCCCCTCGCCCGCGGGCCGCGACTTCGGGGCGCGGGTGCCGCGGGTGTACGGGTAGACGCCCGGATCGCCGAGCTTGGCCTCGTAGTCGATGTCGACCGCGTCGGGCCCGTAGAACATCTACTTGCGCTTCTCCTGGAACTTCGCGAGCGCGGCGAGGTGCGCGGGGCCGGACTGCAGGCGCGTGAAGATCGGCTCCTCGCGCATCCGCGCAGCGTACGTGTCGGGCAGGCGCGCGTCGAGCAGCAGGCGCTTGGTGTTGACGACCGACTCGAGCGGGGCGGCGGCGATCTCGCGGCAGACGGCCCACGTCTCGGCGAGCAGCTCCTCGTCCGAGGTGGTCCTCCAGACGAGGCCCTGCGCCAGCGCGTCCTCCGAGGAGATCCATCCGCCGGTGAGGAACGCGTGGGTGGCGGCATACCGGCCCATCAGCCCCGGGAGGCTGAACGTGCTGCCGACCTCGGGCACGAGGCCGAGCGACGCGAACGGCATCTTGAAGCGCGCCGACGCGCCGGCGAGCGAGAGGTCGCAGTGGCAGAGGATCGTCGTGCCGAACCCGACCGCGAGCCCGTTGACGGCGACGACCAGCGGCTTGGGGAACGTCTCGACCCGGGAGATGAACGGCTGCCACGGGTCCTCCATGTCCTTCGAGGACCCGCTGATGTCCGAGCCGGCGGTGAACGCGCGGCCCGAGCCGGTGAGCGCGACGCAGCGCACCTCGTCGTCGTCGGCGGCCGCCTGGAGCGCGGCGCGGATCGCGTCGAGGAGCGGCCAGCTGAGGGCGTTCAGCGTGTCCGGGCGGTTGAGCGTGAGCAGCCGCACGCCATCGCCGTCCTCCGCGAGGACCAGATCGTCGGATACTTGTGACACGGCATCGTCGTTGCGCATAATCTGACGGCAGCTTATCCGCTAACCGGGCCTGGAGGAAAGCCTTGGGACCGCAGGACTGGACACAGCTCGTGCAGCACCTCGCCGCCCCCGGGCAGGCGGACTGGGTCGCGCTCGAGTGCGAGGACCGGCAGCTGACGATCAAGCAGCTCGAGGACGCCATGCTGCGGGCCGCCGGGGCCCTGAGCGCCGCGGGAACGGGCGTCGTCGCGATCTCCGAGGCCGATCCGCTCGCCCACACGGTCGCCGTCCTCGGCACGGTCGCGGCGGGCCGGATCGCGATGCTCGTCGACCCCAAGGCGCCCGACGCGCTGCTCGCCGAGGTGGTCGAGCGAGCGGGCGCGACGACGGTCGTCGGACGGCCCGTTCGGGGGGTCGCGACCCTCTCCTACGCCGATCTGCTGGCCGCCGACCCCGCCGTTCCGGTGGAGCTTCCCGACACCGCGATCGGCTCGATCTTCCTGACCTCCGGGTCGACCGGCGTGCCGAAGCTCGTGCTGCGCTCGCGCGGCGCCGACTACCACGCCTCGATGTGCCTGCGGCTCTCGCGCTTCCCGATCGAGCCCGGCGACCGCCACTGGCTCTGCGTCCCCTACGCCGGCGCGCCGTTCCTGACGCTCGTCATGGGCGCGATCTTCGCCCGCGCGACCGTCGTCTTCGCGCCGTTCGTGCGCGAGTCGATCGACGCGTTCCTCGCCGAGAAGCGGATCTCCAGCGCGTACCTCGTCCCCACGATGATCCGGCTCGCCCGCGAGCACGCCGGCCTCGACGGCCCCGGCTGGAAGGGCCTGCGCGCGCTGATGACCGGCGGCGAGAAGCTCGACCTCCCCACCGCCGAGGTGCTGCTCGAGAAGTTCGAGGGCCGCGTCTACGGCGCCTACGGGATGACCGAGTGCCCACGCCCGACGCAGGCCTCGTTCGAGGAGATCCAGAGCCGCCCCGGGACCGTCGGCCGCACGATCCCGCTGCGCCAGGTGCGGATCGTCGAGCCGGGCGGCGAGGCGGCGATGCCCGTCGGCGAGGAGGGCGAGATCCTCGTCACCGGGACCGACCTGTTCACCGGCTACCACGGCGAGGAGCCGGTCGGCGACTGGTACCGCACCGGCGACCTCGGCCGGGTCGACGAGGACGGCTTCATCTACATCACCGGCCGCGCGTCGAGCGTCGTCAAGGTCGGCGGCAACCGCGTCTCGACCGAGGAGGTCGGCGCGCTGCTGCGCCGCCACGACGCCGTCGGCCAGGCGCAGGTGATCGCGGTCGACGACCCGACGTGGACCACGCGCCTCGAGGCGTTCGTGATCCTTCGCGAGGGCGCCGCCGCGACCGGCGACGAGCTGCGCGGCTGGCTCGGCGAGCAGATGCCGTCCTACAAGATCCCGCGCGTCGTGCGCTTCCTCGACGAGCTCCCGGTCGACAGCTCCGGGAAGGTCTCGCTGACGACGCTGAACGCCCTCGCCGCCGAAGGAGCGCCCGACGCATGAGGTTCTACCTGTACGCCACGTACCTGCCGGTCGAGCAGACGGTCGCCGTCGCCCAGGCCGCCGAGCGGCTCGGCTTCCACGGGATCACGATCCCCGACCACGTCGTCTACCCCTTCGACCTCACGACGGAGTACCCGTACGCGCCCGACCCCGTCACCGGCCGCGCGCCGTGGGACGAGACCGGCGAGTGGCCCGACCCGTTCGTGACGACGGCGATCATCCTCGGCGCGACGACGACGCTCACCGTGCTCAACGGGATCCTCGTGCTCCCGATGCGCGACCCGCTGCTCGTCGCCAAGGCGATCGCGACGCTCGCCGCGTTCGCGCCCGGCCGCGTGATCCTCGGCGCCGGCGCCGGCTGGATGCGCGAGGAGTTCGAGATCCTCGGCTTCGACTTCGCCACCCGCGGGCCGCGCAGCGACGACGACATCCGGATCCTGCGCAAGCTGTGGTCCGGCGAGCGGGTCAGCCACGAGAGCGAGTTCCGGTCGTTCGGCGACCTCGTGATGCTCCCGAAGCCGCCCGGCGGCGACGTCCCGATCTACATCGGCGGCGACGCGAAGCCGGCGCTGCGCCGCGCGGCGCTGCTGGGCGACGGGATCCTGCCGCCGCTCTCCAGCCAGAAGAAGACCGCCGACCACCTGCGGCTCATCGGCGAGATGCGCGAGGAGGCGGGCATCGACCGCCCGTTCGACTACGTCGCCGCGGCCGTCGGCTTCCGCGAGCCCGGGCGCTTCGACGAGCTCGTCGATCTCGGCGTCGAGTCCGTGCACGTCGACCCGTTCCAGCTCTACGTGCGGAAGTTCGGCGGGCTCAGCCTCGAGGAGCGGATCGAGGCGCTCGAGCGCTACGCCGACGAGGTGCTGCGGCCCGTCAACGGGTGAGCTCGCGCACGAGCACGTTGCGCAGGATCTGGTTGGTCCCGCCGAAGATCTCCTGGATCTTCGCCTCGCGGTAGTAGCGCTCCATCGCGTACTCGACCATGTAGCCGTAGCCGCCGAGCACCTGCACGCCGTGGGCGGCGCAGAACGTGGCGGCCTCCGACGTCGCGATCTTGGCCATCGCCGCCTCGGCCCGGCACGGCTGCCCGCTGTCGAGCTTCGCGGCCGCGATGTCCATCAGCGCCCGCGCCGACTCGAGCCGGATCGCCATGTCGGCGAGCATGTGGCCGACGGCCTGGTGCTCGACGATCGGCTTGCCGAACTGGACGCGCTCCTGGGCGTAGCGCAGCGCGACGTCGAACGCGCCCTGCGCGGTGCCGAGCGACTGCGCGGCGGTGTAGACGCGGTCGGCGTCCATCAGCTCCATGACGATCGCCGCGCCGTCGTTCCACTCCCCGACGATCGCCGAGCGCGGGATCCGCACGTCGTCGAGGAAGACCTCGCAGGTGTGGGTCGCCTGGCCGGCCATCTTCTTCAGCGGCGCGACCGCGACGCCCTCGGCGTCGCGCGGGATCAGGACGAACGTGAGCCCGTGGCGGGGCGCGACGTCGGGCGTCGTGCGCACGAGCGTGAGCATCAGCTCCGAGGCGTCGGCGCCGGTGGTGAAGATCTTCTGGCCGCGGATCCGCAGGTGGTCGTCGCCGTCGGGCAGCGCGCGGGTGGCGAGGCCCATGAGGTCCGAGCCGCAGTCGGGCTCGCTCAGCGCCATCGCCATCTTCAGCCGGCCGGCGGCCAGCCGCGGGAGCAGCTCGTCGCGCTGCGCGTCGGTGCCGAACCGCCCGATCGCCTCGGCGCAGAACAGCGCGGTCGGGACGAACGCGTAGCAGAGGCAGGCGCCCGCGCGCTGGGTCTCCTCGACGACGATGCAGCGCGTCGCGGCGTCGACGTAGCTGCCGCCGTGGGCCTCGTCGATCGCGATCCCCCAGAGCCCGAGCTCCGCCATCCCGTCGAGGATCGCGGCCGGGTAGGTCTCCGACTCGTCGAGCTCGGAGATCAGCTTCGGCGGCGCCTCGCGCTCGAAGAACGACCGCAGCGTCTCCGCGAGCTGGCGCTGTTCGTCGGTGCGGCCGGACTGCGCGGTCATCCGGCGAACCTACCGCGCCCGTACCCCCGGCGAGCACCACGACCAGACACTCTTCGGGAGTTCGGTCGTTCCGCCCCGAAGAATCGCCCGCCGGGGCACCCGCCCCGGTAAGCTGCCGTCAGGTTCGCGTATCCGGAGGAAAGAGAAAGCTTATGATCGAGATCGGAATCTTCGACGGCGGGTCCACCCACCTGCCCATCAAGAAGACCCCCTCCGGCCAGCGCGTCCCTGACGCGACTCTGGCCGAGCTGCACGAGGCCAACAAGGGCCTCCCCGCCGCGCAGGTCCGTCGCGCGGCGATCGCCGACCGCGTCGGCTTCGACTACTACTGGCTCACCGAGCATCACTTCGGCATCGAGGGCGCCGAGATCAGCCCGAACCCGATCCAGATCGGCACGGCCATCGCGGCCGTCACCGAGCGGATCCGGATCGGCCAGCTCGCCAACATCGTCGCCTTCCACCACCCGCTGCGGCTGGCCGAGCAGCTGGCGATCCTCGACAACCTCTCCGGCGGTCGCCTCGAGATCGGCCTCGGTCGCGGCTACCAGGGCCGCGAGGCCGAGACGTTCGGCTTCACCTACGGCGCCGGCGTCCAGGACCAGGAGCGCAACCGCGCGTTCCACCAGGAGGCCTACGAGATCCTGATGAAGGCCTGGACGCAGACGTCGTTCTCGCACCAGGGCCAGTTCTTCACGATCCCGCCGACGTTCACGAAGTGGAACCACGCGCAGTCGATCGCCTACCTCGAAGAGGGCGGCGCCGGCGTCCCGCTGGAGCAGGTCTACAACATCGCGCCGCCGGACCAGTACTCGATGATGGGCCCCCCGATCAGCGCCTCGGGCACCACGCTCAAGGAGATCTCGGTCTTCCCGCAGCCGCTGCAGCAGCCGACCCCGCCGCTGTGGGAGCCGCTGAACAGCTCGCGCACGATCCAGTGGGCGGCCCGCAACGGCCTGAACGGCAACTTCATCTTCGAGAGCGACAAGGCCCTGAAGCCGAAGATCGACCTCTACATGGAGACCACCGCGGAGGCCGGCTGGCCGAACGGCGGCGAGTTCAAGAACGGCTGGGACGCGACGAAGCACCGCGGCATCAGCTCCGGTCGCGTCGTGCACGTGATCGACCCCTCGCTCGGCCACGCCGACGCCGAGAAGGCCCGTGAGTCCCAGCTGTTCCAGTGGGACTTCTACAAGCCGTTCGGCTTCACGGCGATCCTCGCCGAGCCCGGCGAGACCCCGCGCATGGACGTCGACGTGACGGCCGAGGTGCTCGAGGAGCAGGGCATGCTCATCATCGGCTCCAAGGAGCACGTGATCGAGAAGCTCATGAACCTCAAGGAGACCGCCTACGGCGAGGGCGACTTCCTCACCAACATCTGGTTCGAGGCCGGCGGCACCGCCAAGGAGTCCGTCGAGGAGCAGATCCAGTTCTTCGGCGAGGAGATCATCCCCGAGCTGAAGCGCAACTGCGGCGGCGGCGTGGACCGCCAGCCCAGCGGCGTGCAGCTGATCCCCGACTCGGTCGCCGCGTCGGTCTGAGCAGTCCCGAGGGGAGGCGGGCGATGCCCGACGTCGACGACATCGTCCGCCTCACCCACGACTACGCGCTCTACAACGACACCTTCCGGGTCGACGAGCTCGTAGCCCTCTTCGTCGAGGACGCGTTCTTCGACATGCGCCCCGCCGGCCTCGACCTCTACGAGGGCCGCGAGGTCATCCGCGACTTCTTCGAGAAGGAGAAGCGCGCCCTCAGCCACGTCTTCCATCTCACGTCGAACCACCGGGTCGACGTCGACGGCGACGAGGCGAGCGGCACCGCCTACTTCCTCGCGGTCGGGGTCACCCGCCGCAGCGGCACCGAGAACCGCGTCCACGGCTACTACGGAGACACCTACGTGCGCACCCCCGACGGCTGGCGCTTCCGCTCCCGCAGCAGCAACCCCCTGATCCCGTGGACGCCGATCACGAAGGCGACCTCGGCATGAGCGTCGACGTCGGCACGCTCGGCGTCTGGAGCGGCGAGCTGCGCTTCCTCCGCGACCGCGGTGCGGCCCGCGAGGCGGCCTCCGCCGTCGACGAGCTCGGCTACGGCGCGATCTGGCTCCCCGGCAGCACCGCCGGCAAGGGCCAGCCGATCTACGAGATCGTCGGCGAGATCCTCGACGCGACGCACACGACGACCGTCGCGACCGGCATCGTCAGCATCTGGGCCGAGACCGCCGAGGCGACCGCGGCCGCGCAGGTCCAGCTCCGCGAGCGCCACCCCGGCCGCTTCCTCCTCGGCCTCGGCAGCAGCCACGTGCAGCTCGTCAGCGAGGAGGAGAAGGAGCTCCTGCGCAAGCCGCGCACGGCGATGATCCGCTACCTCGACGCGATCGACGCCGCCCAGGACGCCGACACCTCCGGCGAGCGGATCCTCGCCGCGCTCGGTCCGAAGATGCTCGAGCTCGCGCGCGACCGCGCGCTCGGCTCGCACCCCTACTTCGTCACCCCGGCGCACACCGCGGTCGCCCGCGAGGCGCTCGGCCCCGACGCGCTGCTCGCCCCCGAGCAGGCCGTCGTGCTGGAGACCGACCCGGACAAGGCGCGGGCGATCGGCCGGAAGTTCATGTCGGTCTACCTCGGCCTCCCGAACTACACGAACAACCTGCTGCGCCACGGCTTCGACGAGTCCGACCTGCTCGACGGCGGCAGCGACCGCCTGGTCGATGCCGTCGCCGCATGGGGCGACGAGGCGGCGATCGCGGCCCGCGTCGCCGAGCACCGCGCGGCGGGCGCCGACCACGTCGCCCTCCAGGTCCTGCACGACCACCCCGGCACTCCGCCACTCGACGAGTGGCGGAGGATCGCCGCGGCGCTGCTCTAGCGCCGGGGCCTAGCCCTTCGCGAGCAGCGCTTCGGCGCGGGCCCACTCCTTCGCGAGCACCTCGTCGAGGTACGCGAGGCGCTCCGCGCCGCCGAGGAAGTCGAAGCGCACGGTGCCGAGCGGATCGATGGTCTCGCGCAGAAGCTTGACCTGCTCGTCCGTCGGCTCGGTCGTCGTCGGGATGTCGGCCGGGACCTCGAGCTCGAAGCCCGTGTTCTCGACGACCTCCTCGGCGGTGACGCCGGGGTGCAGCGACTCGATCGCGAACGGCCTGTCGTCGTCGGACTTCGCGAGGACCGCGAGCGGCGTGACGATCGTCACCGGGCCGTCGGTGACGAGGCCGAGCTTCTCGCGCGCGTCCTTGGACACGGGCGTCCGCCTGCCGGTCGCGAAGTCGACCTTCTTCACCAGCGTGCGGGCGTCGTGCTTCGAGAAGTACGCGACGACCTTGCGGTAGTTCTGGACGACCTCGGGCGCGCCGGCGCCGCCGGGGAGGCGGACCTTCGGCGAGTCGTACGGGCCGATGACCGAGAGGTTGATCGCGCCGTCGCCGTCCATCTGCGCGGCGGACACGCACTCGAGCAGACCGTGCGTGCCGAGGTGCACGAGGTGGCCGTTCGGGGTGAACGAGTTGCGGGCGTAGGCGCCGCGGTAGGCGGCGGCCTCGGCGCCGGTGAAGCTCAGCTCCACCGCCGGCATGCCGATCGAGTTGTAGCCGACCATCCACGCGTCGGGCGCGTGGGTGAGCTTGGCCAGCATGTAGGACGCGTAGGCCAGCGGCGTGAACGAGCCGAGGATCGTGACGAGATCCTCGTCGTCGGTCATCTCCGACGCGATGCGGCAGACCATCAGCTCGTGGATGTCGTAGCGGTCGCTCATGACTGGGGCTCCAGGGTCGGGCCGGCTTGGGCGAGGGCGCCGAGGACGCGGCCGCGGTCGTCGCCGAGGACGCGCTCGCGGTACTCCGCCTCGGTCTCGTTGCGGAGGCGGTCGAGGTAGGCCTCGTAGTCGTCGCCGCCGGCCATCGCGGCCTTCTGGTACTCGAGGATCTCCCACGCGTCCTGGCTGTAGCGCGGGACGTGCGAGCACGGATGCGCGCCGAACGGCGCCTCGATCACGTGGTCGACGAGGAAGCCGGGGATCTTCGTGAGGTGCGCGTCGGCGGCGATCTCGGCGCTCTCGACGATCTCCTCCGCCGTGACGATCACGATGTCGGACGCCGATGCCAGCTCCGGGTCCTGCCCGAAGGTGCCGTCGAACTGCGCGTTGCCGAGCCGGTCGGCGCGCAGCGCGTGCACGATCGCGACGGTCGGGCGGACGGCCTTGACGACCATCACGTCCTCGTCGCCGAAGCTCGAGCTCGCGGTGCCGAAGAACTCGGGGTGCATCGCCACGAGGTCTGAGCCGATCGGGCCGCGGACCGGCAGGAACGGCACCGACTGCGCGCTGGCCTCGAGGCCGACCTGCAGCGACAGCGCCGGCAGCTCGGTGATCGGCAGCTCGCCGGACTGGACCGCGCGGCGGAACGCCTGCGCGAGTCCGAAGGCCTCGAGCGTGACCATCGAGAACGTGAGGTGCGACAGCACCTTCGCCCCGACGAGCATGTCGATCTCGATGGTGCCCAGGAGCGCCATGGCGTGGATGTCGGTCCGCTCGGCGCGCACGAGCTGGCGCGCGGCGGCCATGGGGTGGTTGGCGAACCAGCCTCCGCCGAACGCGACCGTCGCGTCCGCGGGGATGAGGTCCGAGAGCTGCTCGAGCTCGACTACTTTGGATGGCTTCGACATATACTGACGTCAGATTATCATGGGTGTCCGGGTCAAGATCAACGGGCCGATCGGGTGGATCTCGCTCGACCGACCGGCCGCGCGCAACGCGCTGGACCCCGCGACGGTGGCCGCGCTGCGGGCCGCGCTGGCCGAGAGCGGCGCGTCGCGCGAGGTCCGCTGCGTCGTCCTCGCGGGCGAGGGAGAGGCGTTCTCGGTGGGCGGCGACATCCACGTCCTGCGGACCCAGAGCGTCGCCGAGACGACCGCGCTCAACCGCGCCGTGCTCGGCGCCGCCGCCGACCTCGAGGCCCTCCCCGTGCCGAGCATCGCCGCGCTCCACGGGTTCGCGCTCGGCGGCGGGCTCGAGCTCGCGCTCGGCGCCACCCTGCGGGTCGCCGAGGAGGGCACCCGCCTCGGCCTCCCCGAGGCGCGCATCGGCCTGATCCCGGGCGCCGGCGGCGTCGCCCGCCTCCCCCGCGTGATCCCGCACGGCGTCGCGCTGAAGCTGATGCTCACCGGCGACCTGATCGAGGCGGACGAGGCGCTGCGCCTCGGCCTCGTCGACGCGGTCGCGCCCGCCGGCGAGCTCACCGCCACCGTCACGCGGATCGCCGAGCGGATCGCCGCCAACGGCCCGCTCGCCGTCCGCGCGATCCGCGCGATCGTCCGCGCGCAGGAGTCCCCCGCCGTCGACCGCGCGATCGCCGAGAGCGAGCGGCAGCTCCCCGGGATCCTCGGCTCCTACGACGCCGGCGAGGGCACCGCGGCGTTCGCCGAGCGCCGCTCCCCTACCTTCGAGGATCGATGAACCGAGCCGCTCTCGTCACCGGCGCCTCCACCGGCATGGGCTTCGCCATCGCCCGGACCCTCGGCCGCGCCGGCCACGCCCTGACCATCACGTCGCGCCGCGAGGATCGCCTCGAGGCCGCCGCCGAGCGCCTGCGCGCCGACGGCATCGTGGTCGAGACGCTCGCCGGCAACATGGCCGACGAGGCGACCATCGAGGCCGTGGTCGCGCAGCACGAGGCGTCGTTCGGGCGGCTCGACGTGCTCGTCAACAACGCCGGCATGGGCGTGCCCGGCGAGATCGACGAGCTCACCACCAAGCACATCGACCTCCAGCTCGCGGTCAACCTCCGCGCCGTGATCCTCGGCTACAAGCACGGCGTCCCGCTGCTGCGCAGGGCCGGCGCCGAGCACCGCAACGCGCTCGTGATCAACACCTCGTCGGTGACCGCCGAGCGCCCCGAGCACCTGCTCTCGATCTACGCGACGACGAAGGCCGCGGTCGTCGGCCTGACGCGGGCGATGAACGTCGACCTCGGCGACGCCGGGATCAAGTCGACCGCGCTGTGCCCGGGCTACACGGCCACCGAGATGACCGGCGAGCTCCAGGGCCAGATCCCGGCGGAGGAGATGATCTCCGCCGAGGACGTGGCCGGCGCCGTCGGCTGGCTGCTCACGACGACGCCGTCCTGCGTCGTGCCCGAGATCCCCTTCCTGAGGCCGGGCTTCGTCATCTAGCGGCGGCTAGTGCCCGCCGCCGCCGCCGCCGTGCTCGCCGAAGCGCGAGACGTCCTGGTTGGCGCCGATGAAGACCAGCAGCATCGTCGCCGGAGCGTCGCTCTTGTTCGCCCACGAGTGGTTCTCGCCGCAGTGGACGATGCAGTCGCCGGCCTTGAGCACCTTGCTCTGCCCGCTGTCGAGCGTGAGCGTGAACTCGCCGTTCAGGACGTACTCGATGTCGACCGTCGCCGTGTAGTGCATGCCGCTGGAGTCCGAGACGGCGTCGCCCATCCCGGGCGTCAGGCGCTCCGTCTCCTCCCATGCCGCCGCGGCGTCCTCGGGGACCGTGATCTCGGACTCGGGCGGGTACGTGAAGATGATGAAGCGGTAGCCGTCCTTGTTGGTCGGGAAGAACCGCAGGCCCTCCTGGACCGTGCCGTCGTTCGGGACCAGCGGCGTCTCGTCGCCGCCGAACAGCTGGAGGATCTCGTTGCCGCCGAGCGTGGGCGGGACGACCGCCTCGACGACCTCGTCGGAGACGAAGACCGAGCTGCCGTTCTCGTCGATGCCGGCGATGACCCGGCGGATGCTCTTCATCTTGGCTTGGCTCCTTCGAAGGGTGGGACTGGGCCTTCCTCCAGGTTCTCACAACACCCCTGGAAAACCCGCCCGCGAGTGCCCCTGGGACCCCCTGAACGTAGGGTCTTCCGGCGGGGTGCATCCTGCGCCTCGCAACCGGTTTGCCAGATTGGAGAATCACATGAACTTCGAGCTCAGCGATCGTTGTCAGGACTTCCAGGAGCGCCTCCGCGCGTTCATGGACGAGCACGTCTACCCGGCCGAGCCGGTGGCCCGGCAGCAGATCGCCGAGAGCGGCGGTCCGCACGCCCAGCCCGCCGTGCTCGAGGAGCTCAAGGCCGAGGCGCGGTCGCGCGGCCTGTGGAACCTGTTCCACCCCTACCCCGAGTGGGGTCCGGGCCTCAGCAACGTCGAGTACGCGCCGCTGGCCGAGATCATGGGCCGCAGCGTGCTCGCCCCCGAGGCGTGCAACTGCAACGCGCCGGACACCGGGAACATGGAGGTCCTGACCGAGTTCGGCACGCCCGAGCAGCAGGAGCGCTGGCTCAAGCCGCTGCTCGACGGCGACATCCGCTCGTCGTTCGCGATGACCGAGCCGGACGTCGCCAGCTCCGACGCCACGAACGTCGCGCTGCGGATCGAGCGCGACGGCGACGAGTACGTGCTCAACGGGCGCAAGTGGTGGATCACCAACGCGCTGCACCCGAACGTCCGGATCATGATCGTGATGGGCAAGACGGACCCGGACGCGGCGCCGCACCGCCAGCAGAGCCAGATCCTCGTGCCGTTCGACACCCCGGGCGTGAACGTCAAGCGCTCGCTGCCGGTCTTCGGCTTCCACGACCGCGAGGGCCACGCCGAGATCGAGTTCACCGACGTCCGCGTCCCGGTCGCCAACCTCGTGGCCAACGAGGGCGACGGCTTCCTGATCAGCCAGGCGCGCCTCGGGCCCGGCCGGATCCACCACGCGATGCGCACGATCGGCCTCGCCGAGCGCGCGCTCGAGCTCATGTGCACGCGCGCCGCCTCGCGGGTCACGTTCGGCGAGCCGGTCAGCTCGCGCGCGAACGTCCAGGACTGGATCGCCGAGGCGCGGATCGAGATCGAGATGACGCGGCTGCTGACGATGAAGACCGCGTGGCTGATGGACACCGTCGGCAACAAGCACGCGCGCACCGAGATCGCGGCGATCAAGGTCGCGGCGCCGAACATGGCGCAGAAGATCGTCGACCGCGCGATGCAGGTCCACGGCGCCGGCGGCTTCAGCGACGACTTCCCGCTGGCCAACATGTACGCGCTCGCCCGCTCGCTGCGGATGGCCGACGGCCCGGACGAGGTGCACAAGCGCACGATCGCGCGCCAGGAGCTGCGCCGCCACGTCCCCAAGGACGAGGCGCGTTGAGCCAGCCGGAGGGCCGGAACCTCGCGGGCTCGCTGGTCCCGGACCTGATCGCCACCGCGACCCTCCGGTTCCCGGACAAGGCGGCGGTGATCCACGGGGCGTCGACGCTGACGTTCGCGCAGGTCTCCGACCGGGCGTCGCGGCTGCACGGCGCGCTCGACGACCGCGACATCGGCGAGGGCCGGCGCGTCGCGTTCATCGCGATGAACGACCTCGAGTTCCTCGAGATCCGCGTCGGCGCCCAGCGCGCGCGGACGATCCTCGTGCCGCTGAACTACCGCCTCTCCGAGGCCGAGCTGCACTCGATCGTCGAGGACGCCGACGTCGACCTGCTGATCGTCGGCCGCGGGCTCGAGGAGCTCGGGCCGAAGATGCCCTCGCCGCTGGTCTGGTACCTCGGCGAGGAGGGCTCCTACGAGGCCGCGCTGGCCGCCGCGACGCCGCGCCCGGTCCCGCCCGGCTACGCGCCCGAGGACATCTGCCACATCAGCTACACGAGCGGCACCACCGCGCGCCCCAAGGGCGTGATGCTCTCCAACCGCTCGATCCACTTCGGGACGATGGCGATGGGCCACGAGCTCGGCTCGCACCCGGACACGGTCTTCCTGCAGTGCACGCCGCTGTTCCACATCGGGTCGCAGGTCGGCTACTCGTGCTCGTACTTCGGCGGCACGCTGACGCAGATCCAGTTCGACGTCGACAGCTTCCTCGAGGTGCTCGACCGCGACCGGGCGACGCACACGCAGCTCGTCCCCGCGATGGTGCAGATGGTGCTCGACCGCTGGGGCGACCGGCCGGTGAGCTCGCTGCAGCGCGTCCTCTACGGCGCCGCGCCGATGCCGCCGTCGCTGCTGCGACAGGCGATCGACACGTGGGGCTGCGAGTTCGTCAACGGCTACGGCTCGACCGAGTCGACCGGCATCTCGTTCCTCACGCCCGCCGACCACGACCCGGAGCACGCGCCCGAGCTGCTCGCGTCGGTCGGCCGCAGCAGCTTCCTCGAGACCTCGCGCCTCGCCGACGAGAACGACGACGACGTCGCCCAGGGCGAGATCGGCGAGGTGCTGGCGCGCGGCGCGGCGCTGATGAGCGGGTACTGGCGCAACCCCGAGGCGACCGAGGAGGCGCTGCGCGGCGGCTGGATGCACACCGGCGACCTCGCGTACCGCGACGAGCAGGGCTACCTCTACCTCGTCGACCGCCGCAACGACAAGATCGTCACCGGCGGCGAGAACGTCTTCCCGAGCGAGATCGAGCACGTCCTCGCGACGCTGCCCGGCGTCCACGAGGCGGCGGTCATCGGCGTCCCCGACCGGATCTGGGGCGAGGCCGTGACCGCGATCATCGTGCCCCGCGCGGGCGCGACGCTCACCGAGGCCGAGGTGATCGCGCACTGCCGCGCGTCGCTCGCCGGCTACAAGGTCCCGAAGAACATCCGCTTCGACGCGGAGGACCTGCCGCGGACGCCGACCGGCAAGCTGCTGCGCCGCGAGCTGCGCAAGGGCTGGCCCGCGGTCGCCTGACCCCCGGACGTCGTACCGGTCACCCCCCGGCCCGGGGGAATGCCCGCGGCGGCCCTGTCGCGCGCCGCCGGCGCCGGGTTACCGTCGGGGCCGCGGATCCCTTGCGCGGGTCCTCGGGGGTTGGGACGAGCCTGGCCTCGCGCCGTGAGCCGAAACGGCACGGGGCGCGGGGCAGGTACCCATTCGTCCAGGGTGTTGTCACAAATCCAGGCCCGGGGGCAACTAGTCCTGCGAATGCCCTATCGCCGTTGCCCGAGGTGCGGGGTCTCCTCCTACGTCGCGCCGCAACACGCGCGCATCTCGGCCTGCCCGTACTGCGAGCGCCCGTTCGGCCACCCGTCGGCCGACAAGGACGACCCGGTCGGCGAGGACCGGACCGACGAGGCGGAGGCGGAGGCCGAGACGAGCACCGCGGCGCGCTGAGGCGTCAGCGCGCGACGGTGCGCCGGTACCGCGACGTCGCGAGCACCGAGAACACCGCGGTGATCCCGACGCACCAGAGCACCGCGACCCAGATGTCGGTGCCGGCGGGCGCG
>Ga0164241_10001373_pt1 | contig 30426 bp, 61 predicted proteins | sample OricomyardsoilBY_FD_108780 | JGI IMG/M metagenome (GOLD analysis project Ga0164241, IMG submission 108780) | Backyard soil microbial communities from Emeryville, California, USA - Original compost - Back yard soil (BY) | ecosystem: Environmental > Terrestrial > Soil > Unclassified | place: USA... | reverse complement strand
CTGAGCTACCATTCTGTTCAACGAGTTTACGAACCCCATCAAGTTCTTTAAAGAATTCTGCTTTCGATACTTGTTCTCCGTTTACAGAAACATTGAAAGTCATCTTGCGTTTTACTTTTCCAGACCCAGCAGGTGTGTCTTTACTAGGTGTGTCAGCCGCCGGCTTAATAACTGGTGTTGGCTTCATTTCCTCAGCCGCCTTTGCACGTTGTAATTCTGCTTGTTTGCGACCTTGTTCACGTTTAATCTTTCTACGTAATTCATCAGAGCGAAGTCTAGGACCAAAGTATGCGATACGTGCATAAGGTACACCCGTTGCTTCTTGAATATCTCTATAACTTAGCTCTGTTTCTTCTAGGAATCTAATTGCTTTAATTTCTTCTTCTGAGTTTATAAGTGCGCCTTTATAGCGTTGTCCTGCTACTGGTAATATTTCTGTCATTGTTATGACCTCCGATTCTTCTGGTAGTTGTAGATAAGATGAAGGACGATGTGTCCTTGCAAGCTCACCGATTTTACAAAACGTACAGCCTGTAACATGTTGAATGATATCAAACTCTAAGTCTGTATCTTGCAAGAGTTTAATAGCTCTATTAGAATTTCCAGTTGCCATCCACATCGCCTCCTTTCTTTTTATTATAGATTATCCGATTAATCCAGCCAAGATGCCAATTGCTTCCTTACCTAGATTTTCCTCTAGGATAACATCCACTGCCGTGTATTTTGATTTTAATGTAGACTCTGCATATGGCTTCTTACCAAGGTTTAAGCGGTCTAATTGAATGCTCTTACGTTTATTTGCCACGCGGCGTACTACGTCTAATCCGTAGATATCAAGGATTTTACCTGTTAATTCAGCCCAAGCATGGTCTTGTGATACGTTATGACGACGTGTGTACTCGTTAATGTAACGACGAATCACAGCGCGGTCTGGAGATTGAGATAAATGCTCTACTAATCCCTCTACACGTTTTGTATTTTCTTCGATTAATACTTGTTGTTCATTTAAACGTACTTCTTGCGCCGCAATTTGAGCTTTGATTTTCTTTTGCTCTTGAAGCTGTGCAATCATCATATCCTCAAAGCCTATGATTTGCTTACCAAAGAATGCATCATATAAAACATCTTTTGCTTTTAACTGGTAACCAACTAATTTCTCTGCAATACGTGGTGTATCACGTAGCATCTTTGGAGTTAAACTAATTTTCGCTAACCAAAGTGGTAGATACGTAATATTCATAACTGTTACGTCCATTAAACCGCCCGCAGTAGGTAGCGCCAAATTAGACGCACCTCCAGCTAATACTAAATCAGCCTTAATGTTCTTAACTTGACGGTCATATTGACCTTTTGTGAAACCAAGTGCATCTGTAATATTCTTAACTGCTACAAATACTTCCCCATTGATTTCTGCCGCTAATAATGTATCCTCTAAAAATGAAACCTCTTTTGTTTGTACTGCTAATCCGTTTACCATATCCAGTTCCTCCTCTGATTTTAAAAATCCTCTTTTAATTCCTCCATGTCTTGCATGGGGATTTCTGATAAGTGAACCACTTGCCCGCCGTAATATCCATTCGATGAATTTCGAACTTCTATCTTACAACGTCCTTTATTGGTCAAGATGGTCCAAAATGCTTGTTCTTCTTCCTCTTGGCGCGTTGGTCTTACTTGACTCCAATCTCCCCAAGAAGATTCTTCGACGTTAAATACGAAGGCATTTTCCAGTGCTTCCGTACCGTCGGCGTGATTAATCCATACTTCATTACAGCAATCGTTTTGGGTTGCATACCCGATATATCCTTGGTCTGTGTCAAATACGATTGTTTCTTTATCCGTGGATAGTAATACGCGGTAGATAGTAGTTCCTACTAAGCGTGCATCCATGGTACCACCTCTAATCAAATATATGTTTAATGACTTTCCCAAGTACACGGAAAATCAAAATAAACAATTCAAAAATAACCTCGAAGAAACCCTCCCAGATTACTTCCCTGAAGAAACCTTTCTTCTTATTCCTGTTTCTTCGCATGAAGCTCGTCCTCCTTGAAAACAAGTGGCTTATGTTCATATCGAGGTGGACTTACGTCCTTACCCTGCCTCTTTTTAATTTCATTAGCATATAAACTATCTTTTCTAATTGAATCAAATAGTAGAGAGGATTGTGCTTCCTCTAATAATATCATTCTTCTTAATGATTTCAATTCTCTAAATGTTAAAGAGATAGTTGCTTTTGTCTCTGCGTTTTCACCCATTTCGTATAATCTATCCATCGCAGATTGTATTGTCTGGAATAGCTTATCGTTTTCTACTCTTGCTTTTATGTACAATTAATCATCCCACCTTTGTAATTTCTTTGCATACATTTGATTCGTTTGGTCAACAGTATAGATTTCAACAATCCTGTGACTGTACTCCCCGCATATCCAGACATTCGGGAATATGTAATCGCCCCAACTATCCTTATATGATTTTGGTTCGTACATTGTCTCATATACCTTGTGGTCAAAACGACGAAGATACTTCTCACTTCCCTCTGGGAAATGAACAACAATTAACGGAGGATTTCCTCTTTTATTGCGACCCACTACGAGTCCTTCGAAATATTCATCTTCATCTTCTTCATCGCCTTTTTCAACGTAACGAATATATATGGGTGTATATGGATTGCTTGCATAATGTTTATCAAATTTATCATTGACATAGTTTATCATCGCATCATAAATGCTATTATATCCTCTGTCTCCTGTATCAAATTCACGGCAAATATCTCGGATGTCATTGTAATTAAATAATACTTTCTTATCCATGTCCATCCTCCTTAAAATAAAGAAAAAAAGCCAGAGACTTCGGCACATACCTTGGCATCTCTGACTTCGTTTTATGCACTATTACTGAGTCGGCAGGACTCGAACCCGCGTCTCCTCCCGGGTATGGGTGGTGTCTTGACCGCTTGACTACGCCTCGCGTGCATATCATACTTATACATGTCTTCCCGGCAGTGGGACTCGAACCCACAAGCCTCAGCGCCCCCTCCTATGGGGGTGTGTTTGCCATTTTCACCATACCAGTACTATGTATAAGTACTTTAGAATTTTAGGTGGTGCCACCCGGAATCGAACCGGGGTTACCTTGCGTACCGCAAAGTGACTTGCCATTAGTCGAGGACACCAGAAAACGGTTTTGATTTCAGCTTTCGCTTCACGTCGCCACCGGAATTCCGCATAGAAACTATGCAGTTGCGTGCAAGAGGGACTCGAACCCCCAATCTCCGACTTCAAAGGCCGACACTTTATCCAATTAAGCTATTGCACTGTCTTGAGCCGCGTGAGGGATTCGAACCCCCATCTTCGGGACCTTCCGATGTTCTGCCCATTAAACTAGCGCGACATAAAAGGGCATAAGCCCTAGTACATACGTAAATATCTTGGCATACGAATACAACCAATGATAATACATAAGAATGTTAAGAAAATGTTACCGCATAGAAGAAAGAACAGAGCAGATACAAAAGCACCTAGTCTAACCATTTTCCATGCGGTTCTAAATAAAGCAATCATATATCTATCCATGTGATTTCCTCTGTCTTTCTAGTTGTTATTCGAATTGTGTAAGTACTTGCTTATTTTCTGTATTAGAAGCCGTGATATCAACCAATCGAATTTTTTCCTCATCAAAGGAATAATCATCATAATGGTCTGTGTTCACGCCTTCTGGGTCTAATTTTTCATATAACTCTTCGTTATCACCTGTATACGGAATATATACACTTCCGGATAACTTAAACCGAAGAGCTATCAATGCCTCTTCTATACCAGCCTGTAAACCCTTGGTTCTGACTGTATCTTCATTTAACTGAAGCTCAGCATGTAAGTCCACGTCAAGATGCATTAGTCCTGCCACCTTTCTAGCGTGACCTTGGCTTTTGCATTTGGAATGACCGGAAAATGAATCCGAAGTTCCATGATATCATCTCCAATAAAGATGTGGTCACCTAAAGAGTATGTGGAAACACCCGGCTTCATAAAAGAATCATCAAGGACATCATACAGTGGAAGTCCGCCTGTTTGTTTATGCTGTAAATTAATCCATGCCCATTCATCATTTAATGGATTACTATTAATCATGAATGATTGAGAATAGTTATGAGCAACAACGATGACTTTTCCTTCTACTAAATGACAAGTTGGTTCATAGTCGTCACATGCTTCCTCATAATCTTCGTAATCATCAAAGTCATCTTCAACTGGCTCATCTTCATAATCCCACACCTTTGCTTTTATATAGAATTCAGCAAAGGGATAGAATTGCCTGACGGCTTCTATATCCGGATAAACAGCTCTTGAGTCAGCGTTTCTATAGTGCTTTACGATGTCTTCCATAGCTCACTCCTTCCTAAAGAAAAAAGAGAGCCGAAGCTCCCTTAGAATGTCACAGTTCTTTCTGTTCCATTGATTGTGTTAATCATTGTTTGTGCGATTCGCTGTGCGTCCGCATCATCATTGATTCGTAAGTCGGCTGTACGTAAACTCTCTGCTTGTAAACTACCACTGCGGATAATCCCGCCTGAGATATTCGTACGAGATGGAGATTGTATTTCCGTTGCAAGGTCTTGTAGTTCGAATTTATCTACAATTTCCTGAGAGAAATTCATCTCGTCTAGCATCGCACGGAATACGCGAATCATATCCGTTGTATTTTGGATTTTCTCTGGGTCAATCTGATAACGTTTCGGTGGTGTATACGTACGACCAACTGTGCCCATGTAAGGTACTCTAAGGTCTGATGCACTAATCTGTCCACTTGCAATACGACCACTAGCTACACGAATACCTTCCGTATCCATTGTTAGATTCCCAAGTGGAGAAAGCGTCGTATCTATTGTAGGTAATGGCTCACCCGGTTCTGCTGTGCGAGCTAGGTCTGCACCAATTGGCTGTACGGTACCCATCGGCATTCCATTTACAGTCATTGCTACATCATTACCATTGAATGTGACTGTACGCTCCACGCCTTCTCCCATATCCTCAATAATCCCGGTTACTTCTAACCCATTATATTGACTTAAATGTTCGATAACTTCCTCTGCTGTATTGTAAGCATGTCTTCTATTGCTTCTTGAGTGCGTAGGTAAATCCCGTGTCTCGGATTCTGTTACTTCCTCTGGCATAGAAGCTACGTTTACATCATCTACATACACTTGACCATCTCTTATAGATAATACAGGAATGTGTTCTTCTTCATCCCTATCTATATCTCCAAGATTCACTTCTACAGAAATAGAATCTAATGGTTGATTTGGTGTATATATTACAGGTACTTGTATTTCTCTTCTTTCAGTCCCAATGTAAGGAGCGAGTGAATCTCTTAGTTCGTGTTGTATTCTTCCTAAAATTCTTTGTGTTGCGATATCCATTGTTTGGTTTTCATTTGTCATTGCGTTCTTCCTTTCCAGTATCTACTTGTTTACTGGGTGAATATCATCCCATACTTTTGGAGAAGGTGTCACTAAGCAATTTTGAATAATATTCACCTAGTGCAGACACAAAATAAAACGTAACTTGTATCTGCACAAAGATGAATATCCCAAACTTTTGTCGAAGTATGCCTGAAGTTTCTATTTGCCTACTTTGGATATCGGTATACACCAGTGTTTATTGTCCTCTATACATCAGCCCATAGAGAAGTACGTCGCCGTACGTAAACACCCACGCTTTCGCCTGATTTTCCTTACCTAGCCGTTATGGTCGCCACCACCTAGTCTCGTATCCGGGTAAAGTAGGAATTCCCTTGATGGATACGACGGGTTATTTTCTGCATCAGCTACCCTCACTGGACGTAGTTTTTTCTTCATGTGTTTCAACGGCAACCCACATGTCCGATTGGAATGTAATTACGAACTGTCTCTGTTTTTTAAATTAACATATAAAAAAATCAACAACAAGCCTTGACTTTTAATTTCTTGACTCGAATCCCAGTAAATCTAGGATTTCTTTTACGACCGCACGGTCATCAGGGTTTTTAATTTCTCCTAATAATGCTTCCACGCGTTCTTCTTTTGTTTCTTCGACTTCATATTGCCCTGTATGAAGAGCTGTTACAAGTGCAATATTATTTAAATCATTATCGCTCATCCAGTTGTAAACCTCTGGGAAGTTCATAAGGTGAGCTAACTTATCAGCTAATGTCATTTTTTCTTGTAAGTCTGCTTCGATGCGGTATACAACCGCCGCTGGTAATTTAATCATGATTTACCTCCTGTATATTTCTGAATATCATAAGGAGAGATGAATTGACTTGATTCTTGATACTCTAAGTATTCAATCTTTATTTCTGGTGATACATACTCTCCTGTTGTCATATCAAATAATTGTTTATAATAGTAGCTGAAGACGGCATGAAATCCGTCTCCTATGGTATTTCTACCATAATGCCAACGATAATTTGAACTCATTACATCACACCTAAATCAGCTTGATACTCTTTCGAGTTAATTAACATGTTCGTGTATTTCTTCGTTTCCAGTGCAATATGAAGTGTTTCCTTTTGGATTTCCTTCATTTCCTGCGTTGCAAACGTTTTACGTTCCTGTGCATTCTTTAACTGCGATTGTAAAATAGCAATGGTTTCATCTAATTGAATCATTTCTTGTTGTTTTGCTTCTTGTTGCTCAAGGATTTTGAATTCAATTTCATCCTTCTCCGCAACAAGTCTATGTATTTCTTCAACTAGTGACTTACGAGCTTCTGTATTTCCTTTACCCGGTAAACCAAAGTCTACTTTCCATGCTGTAATCATTGCATCATTTGTTGTATTTAATACGAAGATTATATCATCTTCAATGTAGTAATTACGTGTTACATTATCACCTAATTGTCCGCGCCATACAAACTCTGCATACATAAACGTTTTATTCGCATGTGCTTTAATCATTTCAAAGTTCTGAGCGGCATATTCTTTTGCCTGTCTTAATTTCTCTGGAACCGTTGGAGCATCCTTACCGATTTCAAGAATACGTTCAGCCCAGCGTTGTGAGAAATGTTTTGATATATTAATGATTTTAGCGGGTGTTTCTTCTGTTTCCCCTAAACCTTCTGGTTTAATTTCAACTTCTGCTACGATTGACATAAATAAATCCCCCTTATAAGAATTCTCATGGTTTTCTAACCTATGAAACTTCAAAAATAATAAGCCTCCGTAGAGGCTCAGATAAGTTTTGCGTCAAAACAAAAGACGCGTGGTGGTTCTGCATTTGGATGCGTTGGAATCGTAACTGGCTGTTTATTATTCTGCAAGTACGTTGTCGACTTATTCAGAATAATGTTATTGCCTACGCCAAGAACCGTTTTTCCAATTAGCTTTCCATCTGATTCAGCTAGTATTTGTAAGAACAAGGACTGTGGTAAGACAAGAATAATCTTGCCTACCCCGTCATCAACGTTTACGTAAACACCTGCATCCTTTTCTTTTTCATCTGGCTTCAGGAGCGTTTGCCCCGGCGTAACCATATTAAAATCAAAGTAGGATGTGATTACACCACCAACAGTTATTTCGTCTCCATGATGAAACTTAGACGGAATTTCTGCGGAAAGGGCGCTTACTAAAGGTCTCATTTTTTCGAGAACCTCTTCGTTTCGGGTCCCTTGTCTCTCTTCTTTGTTTTCCATAGACATACTCCCTTTTTCCTGCGAACTTGTCTAGGCATTCATTTACTAACGCATCGACTTCCGCATTCTTTTCTCTTGAAATCTTTCGTAAGTCAATGTAACCTAACGTGCGAATCCGCGTAAGCGCCGCATTTCGTAAGCGAAGTAAACTCTCTACTCGCGTGGTTACTAACATATTCACTTGGTTTACAACTGTCTCTGAGTCTGATTCTATTATAATAGATTCGACCTGAGGAGTACATGTAATAAGATAATCTAAAGCCTTAATAAGTGCCATATACTCTGCAAAATTTGTATTAATAGGAACAAGCTCTTGTACACCTTCCTCATCTGGAAGTAATGGCAATCTCATGTGGCTTCCTAAGTAAAAGGATTTGGAATCAATTAAGGTTCCGTCCCCAAATACCTTGAATCCACAAGCGGCTTTTGAATCAATCTGTTTGTTGTTTACATCCCTAACGCCTCCGTCTACACGAATAAGCAATGTCTTGTAGTCGTATTTGAGGCTTAGTTCTTCTTGAAGCTCTGCTTTTAATTTCGAGACATCATGTCCATCGGCTTCAAGTTGCTGAAGCAATCCTTGTACTTGCAGTTGAAGGTTAAAAATTTTGTGCACATTCTCTGGTGTCGTATCTTTGATTTGGCGTAGTCCGTACGTGATATCATACAGATGACGGATAAGCTCCTCCGCCATCTTATATGAAATGTTATACATTACGGTAAATACTTAACGATTTCTGATTCTTTGTTAAAGATTGTACGGAATACGCTGTTCTGTGCATCGAACATAACTGCAAAATGTTTTAAACCTTCGTGTCTTTCTTTAGCAGTCAAGATAGTGTTTAAGAATGTGAAAATAAGATTCGCGGCAACCATATTTGTAAGAATGTTCTGCGGAGCCGATACAGCACGTTCTGCACATGACATTTCACTTGGTAATTTGTCCTCTGCATGCATTACTTCAGGGAACATTTCACCTAGAAGTGGCGTGCGGAATGTATGATAACGATTATCTCGTTCCATATTCTGAATACGGTAGTTATCACGACGTTGTTGGTAGTGACGTGGTAAAGAAGAACATACCACTTGCCCAGACCATTCTTCGTTACCAGAAGAGATAAAGAATACGTTACGACCTTCTTCTGATAATTGTTTAGCGGCTTCGTGCATAATTACACGAGTTTTATTATTATCCACGCAATCAACGATAACTGGAATCATACCATATCCTGCTGATTGACGTACTTGATTTGCAATTGTTGCTAATTGAGCCGCAGATTCCACGTACTCTGTTACGAAGTTGATAGAAGTACCGAAAGCGGCACCGTAACGTTCTGCTAATACTTGCCCTTTATTCTTTGAAATATCACGCTCGATAAAGTTCTGACGAGTTAAGTTCTTTAATTCTACTTCATCTGCTTCGATGATAGTGATAGTATGAGCTTGTAGACCTTCCATTTCACGCAACTTATTTTGAAGTGATACCTGACGAGCTAGGTTCGGGATAACATATCCACCTGTTCCACCTGCGCCGATGACAATAATATTCTTTGGTGTAGCAAAGTCCGTTTTTAAGATGTGAGTGTACTCTAATGCATTTGATAACATAGTTAATTCCTCCAATAGTTTTTTAGTTTTGATTGATTCACGGTCTTCATCTGAATACCGGTTTCAAACATTTTAGGTCGTGTACCGGTACGGTACTACGCCTACGCTGTTAAAAAAAAGGAGACCGAAGTCTCCTCAACTTATTTCTTACGTGCGGCTTCAATCGCTGACTCGATTACTCGGTCATGACCAAAGTCACGAAGGTCTTCTGCAATCCCTTTCGCTTCGTTCTCAACTGCTTTCAGGTTCAAGAAATCTGATTCTGAATGCATCTCAATTACGTCCGCGCCCGCGAGACTTTTGTCGCTTACCCCCTCGCTTTGGATTACTTCGAGCTTTTTTCCCCCATGAACACCGCCTTTACCATACTGTGAAGCAGCGCCCCCAGACTTGGAGTAGCCGTAGTGTGCGGCCCACGCTTCCTCATCGTCGTAAGCTGGGAACCCGTCGTAAGTTCCAGCGCCCCCGAACCCGATTTGGTTGCCGCCGCCGTAGCCGCCTGTGCCCCCGCGGTAGTAACTGGGAGTAGCCGCGCGTACCACCGTCGCTTTTGTATGCTGTTCCATCCATTCGATTGGGAACTCGATGTCAGCAAATGGTCCTTTGAAGATTTCTTCTTCTACTTTCTCTTCAACGACTGGGTCTTGTCCCGGTACTTCTGTTGTGACAACAGTCGTTTTCTTGCTCATCGGCCAGTCAAATAACACGTCTGGTGAGATTTGGATTTTTGCATCACCACATACATAACGGAATGCGAATGCTGGTTGTGCGTTCTTGATTTGTCCCCATACACCGTAGAACTGCGTTGCGTTCTCGTTTGCATCATCCGTTCCTGAGAAGAACGCTGACATTGTGTGGTGACTGTGAGTTTCACATAGCAGAGCCATGTTCTCACGTAACCAGCCTACCATTGTATCCATATGGAACTCTGATAAACCAGAACTATTCTTTTGCTTTGGACAATAGATTACTAGTTGTCCGTCAACGATTAAGCCTTTGATTGGCTCTCCGTCTGCGTACGTTGGTGGAATTTCGATATTATTATGATTCCAGAAGAACAATACAGAAGCTTCTGTGCCGTCTTTTGTATGAATTGCACGGTAGAATGAAAGAATCATCTGCAAGTAATTAAATGGAATCTTTGGAATCAACAGTTGCGGTCCCGCTTCCATTGCTTCTACTCCCGGTACGTCGATAGGAGATGCGTATTTTCCTGCCTCAGTTACAAATAAAGCCGTTGGTGTTTTTACGACACGGAATGTTCCGTTCTTTGCGAATACGATATTCGTTGGTTTTGCATCATATGCTTCCACAGCTTGTGGTCCATGATGATATCCTACTAGTTGTTGCGCTAACAAATTAGTTAAGTTTAGATTTGACATTTTATTAATCCTCCAGTAATTTTAGTTTTTTATTTTATTAGTAAATGAAGAGCTAGAATGGTAAATCAAAGTCTAGCTCTCCTCCAGTCCATCTATCTACCCATGTAGTTTCAGTTAACTGAACTTCTCCGGTTAGACGTGGAAAAAATCACGTACGACTGTACGGAATGATTCGTGACGATGCATTAAGTTCTGCGGGAACTCAAATGTTTCACCTGCGGCTTCTGCTGTTGACAACTTATGTGCTAACCAATCAAATAAATGTTGAACACGGAATAAACGAATGTCCTCGCGACCCTCACGGTCATCTTGGAAGGCACGGAAACGATTATCACCTAAGTCGTTATTAAATGGACGCAAGAAGAACTGCGTTGGGAATGATTGAATTGCTTTAGAGTTCGTGATAACAGGTGCATCACTAGAACTTCCCCAGCATACATAGCTTCCTACATTAGAAAATGGCATTTTATACACGCGGTCGTTCTCAGACATAATTGGATTCGCAAGTGCATAAGCCATTGTGTTACGTAGAACACGTGACTCATTTGCTGGATTATAAGATACATGGAATAACCACAGCGTACCCGGAGTAGGAATACGGAAACGACGTTCCTCATCAACATCATTGTTACGGAAGTCGTATTCTACATCGCGGATTGTTGGTGGTACAGACAGAACAAATAGTTCTTCATTGTCTTTACGAATATATTTTTGAACACCCCACTGACCGGGTAAAAGCGGTGTTTCGAAACGTTGGTCAGCGGATAAAATATTTTGAATAGATTCTAAGTTTGTGTGCTTAGAACTTCTTACTCCTTGCTCGTTTTGTGATTCCACAATCACTGAATCAGTGGAAATGCGGATTACAGTTTCTCTATTAGACATAATTAGTTTCCTCCGTTAATTAGAATAATGAACCATTAAATTGTAATCGAATATTACGAGTTGCCTCAGTTGGCTCCTCTAGTCGTTGTGCTACATCAAAAACTTGGTAGTGTCCGACTGGTTTTCCTGCGTAAATACATGCTTGATTATAGTTTGCGAATTCGCGTGCTTCGTTTCCACGGAATGCTAAATATGAAACAATTGCATCTCCATTAAAACGACCGAAGATTGGATTTGTTCCGTAAGCCTCATGATATCCACGGCGTGCACGAGCCTCCTGCTGTTCTTGGAGTTGTCTGCGTAATCTCTCTGCTAACTCATCTTGAGTTGGAGAGGGTGCACTTGGCTCTGGCTCAAAAGGGATGTCATCTTGTTCTTCCTCTTGTTCTGTTTTCACAGCCTCAAGTTGTTTTAAGAAGTTTTCTGTTAGCGACTGAGCCGCTTGCGTTTTCACTTCTTCTACAGCCTGCTCTTCTGGCTTTACAGTACCAAATACGTCTTGAATCATACGGTCTAAGTCACTACGTGACATGCCTTGTTGACCATCAACGCGTTGCATACCACGGCGTAAACCTTCTGCATCTAATCCTTCAGAAGTTCCGCCAACTACTTGTGCATAAATACCATTAGACTTATTGATTTTCTCTAGTAATTCCACTGGAAGTACTTCTAAGAAATCTTCTAAATTTGCACCAGTACGTAAGCAGTGCTGAACAACAAATGGTAATGCACCGTTCTTAGAACGTTGTGGGTCTGCATCATAAGATGTGATAACACCTTGTCCATGATATGTAAGTTCTGGTGTAGATTCTACAATCACAGGTGTTACTGGCGTGATATACCAAGACTCATCATCTTCAGTTGGAGAAGAGTATACATCCACAACAAAGTTTGTTTTTGCTAATTCTTTTAAGTCCGGTTGCTTATAGAAAGCATCCAGTCCCGCTTCCTGTGCGGCAGAAATCAAGGCTTGTCCATTAGGTAATCCTTGTAATGCCTCCAGCGGTATTGTAATCGCTTCGATAATTGCTTTGATATAATCTGTATTCAATTGCGTACGATTACGGATAAATTCGCGACGACGAGATTCGTTACGTTCTGCTACAAGTGCCATTACTTGGTCATAGATTCGACTTAATCTATCATCAGAACGACCTTGTCTTGCGATTAAACTATAAATATTTGAAAAACTATTCTCATCAATGCTCGCGCGAGATGTATAAGGAACATGGAAGAACTGACGACCTTCTTCTTCTTTATACTCGATTCCGCCGTTATTACGCATAAATGAACCATTGTTTTGCTCAATCTGACGATATAGGCTACTAGCCTTTTGAGATAAGAATTCTCTGATACCATTCTTTTCAAATAATTTACGAATTTCTTGTGCACGACGATATTGATTTCCGTCTAAACGCACGGATAATACATGATTGTTTATACGTACAGGACAACCCGGTAAGTGTTTACGTAATCCATGATGATATAATTCCTGTAAGAACGTTTGAATTTCTGCTCTTCTACTAGGAATTGTTTGTGGTAATTCTGCTACTTCATTATCTGAAATATAACTATTCGAGCGTAATGAATGCAGTCCTGATGCGATGTTATACTTAAAACGAGCCACATCTAAGTTTGACAAAGTTTTCACTCCCCTTATATAAAGTCTACATTTTGTGCAGGTAAAGATGGTATACGTCCTAGGTCACGTAAGAAGTTTGTTAACTCACGACCTTCTTGCTCTGGACGACGGAATAATAAATTATGATAATCGGTATTGTCACGCATTAAAGCTAATGCATCGGTAATTGTTCCAACAGTAGAAAACGATTGGATTGCGCGTGTTACTTCACTAGAATATACAGTTGATTCTGGTACCTGTGATAAATTATCTTGAATACGTTGTAATTGCTCAACCTGAGACATCCTAATCCTCCTTTTGCAAATATATTAAACTCCCAATAGAAAGCAGGAGTTTCCGCTCCCGCTCTCTTTCGAAGTTTAGTATTGTAAGTGCAAGTGGTATTTGTCTTACGAGTACTTAATATTACTTATTGATTGTAAAGAAATCAGACTTCAAATGTACACCGTTGATGTACGATACAGCTACATAAGTTCCTGCATGGTAGTTATCAGTGATTTGTGTATCAAAGATTGCTTCGCCCGGAAGAACCCACTCATGGCGGAAGTCGATTGTTTTGTAACGAGATAAATCTCCATTGTCTTCAACACGGAAGATTTTTACTTGGTCTTGCCCAGCTACTAAGCCATTGTCAGGCACTGTGATAGTGAAGTAGTTCCCAGTTTTGTAGCTAGAAAGTAAATTGCTCTTGTATGAATCAGGCATTGGCTTAATCCAATCTGCTAAGATGCGAGTATTGTAAATACCCCAGTCATCGTATACTCCTGCATATTGTACCTTCTCAGCCGCTGAAGCCGGCTTAGCCTCAAATGCTCCTACTCCTGCAAAACCTGTTAATGCTAATGCTCCAACCATTAATACCTTTGATAATTTCTTCATAATAAGTCCCCCTAAGGTTTATAGTTTTATAAATCCATTAGTGACTAGTCTAAGGTGTAGTTGGAACAGTTTATACCGTCATGTTCAGGACGGTATAAGATTATTTATTGATGTTAAAAATTTTGCTCTTATAGAAATTGCCATCAATATTAACAACAGCAATGTAACTGCCCGGCTCGTATGCTGATGTAATGCTAGCTTGCCATACAGCTTCAGTTGATGTGCCATTGAATACTGGAACTGGATATATAGTTTGGTAGCGAACCAATGATTTATTATCCATAACGCGATAAACTTTCATTGGATTGCCATCTAATGCATTATACCAGCCCATTCTTACTGTGAAGTAATCACCAGTTTTATAAGCAGATTGTACATCATCTGATAAATAAGCTGGGAAATCCCAAGCATAATTTGATAGGTCCATTAATGAACCCGGGTCATTCCAAGCTGTTGATGTTGCTTGTACGCTTGCCGCCGCGGCTGGCTTAGCGTCAAATGCAGTTACTCCTGCTAATGCACCTAGTGCTAATGCCCCTGTTAATGCTAATGATGTGAACTTTTTCATTTCTTGTTTCCCCCTTGGAATAATATGTATTATAAAGCCATTGATGTATTATTCTAAGATGCAAGAGAGCACTTTATAGCGTCATACTCAGGACAAGGAAAAAGCCAGCTTATTTAGCTAGCTTTACACCTTTTGTACCTGCTTTAACAGCAAAATGCACTTCATTGCCTACTAATTTAGCTTCAGCAGTCTTTAACTCTGGGAAGATAGTAGCCATTGAGTTTTTGATATCTTCTAAAGAAGTACCAGCTTCTACTGCAAGGCGAGTATCACCGTAAACAACAGTTAAACCGCTACCTTTTGTGCCCGCTTTTACAGCGAAATGAATCTCGTTACCTACAAGTTTCGCTTCTGCTGATTTTAACTCAGGGAAGATTTGGCTCATAGAATTCTTGATGTCTTCAAGGTTCGTACCTTCTTCAACAGCAAGACGAGTATCGCCATAAACTACAGTCAAGCCAGCACCTTTAGTACCAGCTTTAACTGCGAAATGAACCTCAGAACCTACTAATTTTGCCTCAGCAGTTTTCAATTCTGGGAAAATAGTAGCCATAGAATTCTTGATGTCTTCTAAGCTAGTTCCAGCTTCCACTGCTAAACGAGTGTCACCATATACTACTGTAAGACCAGAACCTTTCGTTCCAGCCTTTACAGTAAAGTGAACTTCAGAACCTACTAATTTCGCTTCTGAATTCTTTAACTCTGGGAAGATTTGAGACATAGAGTTTTTGATGTCATCAAGGCTTGTTCCAGCTTCTACAGCAAGACGAGTGTCACCGTAAACAACAGTAAGACCTGAGCCTTTAGTACCTGCTTTTACAGTAAAGTGCACTTCCGCGCCAACTAACTTCGCTTCAGAGTTTTTAAGCTCTGGGAAGATTTGGCTCATTGAGTTCTTGATATCGTCAAGAGACGTACCAGCCTCAACTGCTAAGCGAGTGTCGCCGTAAACGACTGTTAAGCCAGAACCTTTCGTTCCTGCTTTTACAGCAAAATGAACTTCGCTACCCACTAATTTCGCTTCTGCTGATTTTAATTCTGGGAAGATTTGAGACATTGATTCTTTCACTGCATCTAAAGAGCTTCCTGCTGGAACTGATAAACGAGTATCACCGTAAACAACTGTTAAATTTGACATACCTTTTGTACCTGCCTTCACTTTGAATTTGATAGTGCTTCCTTCTAAAACTGCCTCAGCATTCTTTAACTCAGGGAAAATTTGAGTCATAGACTCTTTCACTGAATCTAAAGATGTTCCTGCTGGTACTGATAAAGTTGTGTCTCCGTATACTACTGTTAAATTTGTCATGGTTTTCATTCCTCCAAAGGTTTTATAAGTTTTTTTATTTTTTAATATTCCCAAAAACGAAAGTTATATTACATGCCCCATTGCATAGTAACAGGTCCCACCATAAAATCTGTGTGGTTAACTACATAGTGCACATGACCGCATTTCGGACATATGTATAAAGAACCCTCATAATAGAATCCGGAAGCTATCCCGCCGGCATCTACCTGCTCAGTAAATTCATCCAGCTTCTCGATTGGTTCATTGTCCAAAATACAAATCGGTGCAGGTGGTTGCTCACCAACCTGATACCAATTCAACGGAACAAGTGTCATCTGAAAAGCTTCTTTTCTTTCATCAGTAACAGTTGTCATTTGATTTCCTCCTCCTTGAAACAAGTTAGTTTTGCATGAGAAATGGCATGTCGATTACAGATATCTCCTAGACTTAAATAAATCCAGTGTCTACCTTCTTCTCCAGTCGCTTCTCGTTTGTCAAAGATTGCATAGACAAGTGGGCTTCCCTTTCCATGTTCATCTAAAAAAATCTTTTGCACATAATATGCAATTTTCTTTTCGCACCATTCGTCGCTAGTAGAATAGACTTTAAACTTAATGCGCTGATGGGCGCGCAACTCCCTTGCCACGTCTTGAAATCTCTTGGCTTCAATTTCTTTATGCAAGTGTATTCTCCTCCTGCCTGAACTGTTTGGCTTGCTTACGACTGTGCTGAAAAGTAAAATTCTTTTTGTGACGAGGTCTGAAAGCTTCTGCTCCAGTAATGCCTGTAGCTAATCTAAGCACGTAATCTGTTGATACCGGTAGTTTCAAGAGAGATGGATAATCCACTATCAATTCATAAACTTCTTGTAAACGAAGAGCTTCGAATTGAATCCCTTGTCCCGTGAGTTCTTGATAGGTTTGTCCATTGGTACTAATAATCTCATCTAACCCTGTATCTGTCAATTTGAGTAGGTCTTGAAATTCCTTGAGAGTCCAAGGGTCTTTTTCAAGATGACGAAGATTATAAGATACTCCAAATTCTTCTAACGGTTTTGTTACTCGCTTATACTTAACATTCGTTAAGTAACAGACATCTACCATGCCTATCCTCCTTCTATGTTTCTATCTGCTTCCTTCGTAAAAGAAACAGAATGAAAACAGGTATGTTCGGTTGCATCGACCATGGTATACCAGACCACACGGGGCGTCTTCCCGTTCGCAAGGAGCCTGAGCGCCCGAATGAGTACGGCTCTCAAGATTGACGCGATAATTATGAAAAATCAATTTTAAAATTGCGTAGTGGCATCAAACCCGACAGAATGATGCCTTCGAAACTTAGAAAGATTCTAAGCTTCGGAGGAACCACTTAATACTCGTAGTTCTCTGCTATATCCTTCGCTTTTTCTAAGCCATGAATATATGATTCATCTAATGCATCTTCTTTCGCCTTTTCGATTTCTTTTTCAATTGCCTCTCTTATATTCTGAGCGGCTAAACTACCAAACATACTCATACTAACACTCCTCTAACTTGAGAAAATCCAGTACCATAAGACATACTTGGGTTTCTGTCGAATATAAATTCTCGAACGCATACGAAAGCATCCATTGCTAATGCAAACAAAGAATACATTTGGATTGGAAAAGGTAGAATGTGATATGTCATAGCCGTAGTTACGACATCTAGAGCAAAGGCTCCGCCTATCCAGCTTTTCTTTACTACTGTTGCTAACATTTCTCTTTTCCTCCTAAATAATACAAAAAATAGTTCGCCGGTACGGCGATACGCTTTTACGCTTTTTACGCAACGCGCTTGTATCGTCCTAGGGAACAGAGGAGCTGACCGACTCCTACTGCACTGTTCCCTGACCTTAATTTAAATTCGATAGTTGGAAAATACCCTTTAAAATGAACTTCTAGAAAGGAATTACCCTTGGCATCCACTCCAAGGAGAACAGTGAGCAACTGCTCTCTAGGACGATACAAAAAATAGCGCGCCGGTACGGCGCTACGCTTTTATTTTACGCTTTTACGCTTTTTAGAATCCTCAACCATGACTCGTAACCACTGCACGAAGTCTTTTCTCATTTCGACTTCAGAAAGGGCACGTTTCTTATGACGCGTTTTCTTGGCAACCTTATAAACGGTTTCCCAATACGCCAGTTCCTTTTCTTCGATTTCTAAATCACGCTTCCAGTCCTCTACTGAAAGGTCCATTAATTCATGTAAATCTACTAGCGGAAGCGATGAACTTACTACAATTCCTGTCATATCTATTCCTCCTAATACAAAAGTTTGCCCGCCGGTACGGCGGTACGCACGCAATTACGCGATTTACGCAATCAATTCCTCAATACGCGCTAAGTCTATTAAGTTCTCATCATCTGATTCGCCTTCATGATAAAGGGTGTACTTGCAATCAATTGCATCTAACTCGTCAATGAGTTTCATTAGAGCTTCTTCATTGCCTTCGATAGCGCAGAATCTACTTGCTACATACTTACCCCACTTATCCCAGATATCATGAGACCAATCCTCATATCCAAATGACCAATTTGCGATAGTATGTAATACACCCCCGATTCCATCTTCTCCGGTTACATCAATCTCATAACCGTATTCATTTTCTTCTCCGGCATCCCAAAGAATCCAAACATGACCTTCTGGAAATTTTACTTTTACTTCATTCTTTACTTGTCCCATAGTAGCCTCCTAGATTGCATAGAGTTCTTCAGTAGTTACTACCCATCCCTCAATGCTTCTTTTTGATAACTTCTCTAAACGAGGTATTTCCTTTGTATATCTTTCAATTTCTTTTTCACGGAACTTTAATTCTTTTACAATGATTGTACGCGTGACTTTATTACGCGCATGTTCAAGGTCTTCGATAAGTTCCAAGAACTCTTTCTTGTACTCTGCTAATGATTTCTTTGCGACATTAATTCTGTCGATAATGTCCATACCATTTACTTCGTTTCTCATCCTATACCTCTTTCTGAATCCCGCCGCCGCGTAGCAACTGGTCGAGCTTCTCTTGTTTTTGCACTCTATCCCATTCGATTTGTCGTTCTTGCATTTGCGCAATTACTTCTTCTAGGCTATGACACCAGCCCCATTTTACATGTTCTCGGCTATAGAATTTCTCCCATCTCATAACACTACCATCTTTTCTTCGGTAACAACACCATTTGTTAAAGACAACGGCATAGGTATTGTAATCCCAGCAACCGGAATCATTATAGAATGTAATATATTTCTTCGGCAAGAAAGGGAAAATAACCTTTCGCACTTTCTTCTTAAACTTAAACTGATACCATGCTCTTAAATTCCCGCGCCAGTTTAAGATATTATAAATGACTTTCTCAGCACCTTCTTTCTTACGACCCAGTGTATTTAAATCATAGATAAAACGCTGAGTACTTGTTAACAGAAGATACTTCCATCCTGCTTTTGGAAGCATATTACTCACTCTTACCATCTCCATTCTGGTATTTATATAAGTCCATTAAGATATCAGCAGTTAGTTTTACGTATACATATTCACCATTTCTATCTCTAAGAGCATTCTTTGCTCTACCTGCTCCTTGATAAAACTTTTCACCCATTATACGAGGACGACCTCTGTCCAAGTAATTTGGACTAACAGCAATGACTACTTCTGAATCCGGCATTATCATATAACCAATCCTTTCAAATTAACTTCTAGATTAAATCTATCATTTGGTATGTAAGACCAAGATGAAAGAGGGATTAATCCAGTTTCAAGATGTTCTGTTTCTACTAAATAGTCTAGTTCCTCTGGAATGTCTGTACAGAACATTGTTCCTCTTTTGAGCTTTAGGACGTGACCTGTAACTAGATTGACAAGTTCCCAGCAACTTTGCGGAGCATGAATGAGAATGTAGTAGCCGACGCCACCTTTTCTATCCACGATTCTAAATTTATTCCCTACATTAAAATTACATACGGTTGTAGATACGTGCGCATCCTTTTCTACCACATTCATCATCATTCTCCTTATCTTATACGAACTTTTTTTTGTTAATTACAATTTCAACTTCTCCAATGACTTCAAATCCATCTTTTTCTATTCTCTCTTTTAAAGTAGTCATTGTCAGAGGGTCTGTATAACGACCACCTGTATCTAGATTTACTAGATTATACATAGTAGCTCCTGCATACTTATGAGTACATGAAACCATGTAAACAGAACCTGCGCGTAATAGCACATGACCCTGTTTTATTTTGTCTTCTTGTTTAATATTCACAACTACTTTATTACCCATTATGCATCACCTTTCTTTTCACGGATTACAATTTGTACATCTCCAAGGATTTCGAAGTTATCCTTCTTAATCTTTTGAATTAAATCATAGAGTGTCATTTCAATGGAATAGCGACCGCCTGATTTCAGATTTACTAAGTTATAGTAAGCAATATCCACGCCTTGATTTCCTCTTGTAACCATGTACGCTTCATCATTTTTTACAACAACGGTCCCACACTGGATATTAGGCGTACGTTTTTGAGGTAGAACAACGGTGTTACTCATTGTTCTATCCCTAGTTGTTTTGCAATGTCCTTTATTTCAAGTTCTACTTTCTTACCTTCAGACAATAACTTATGAAGCTTTTGTTCATACATTTTCAGTTCTTGTTCTTCATCCTGCCTAGCAAGAATCGCAAGGCGAGCATTTAAGTCATGTACCCATGCCGGTAGTTTATAACCAGAAATCATATATTGGTCTTGTAGTTCTAAGTCAATTGCGGATAGTAATAAACTATTCAATTTAACCAGTAGCTCAATCACCTTTGGTTTTGGAAGTGCATGTAAATTGTAACGTGTGCCCTCGAATTCAAGAGAGCAGTTAGTAACCGGAGAGAACCTAGCTGGTTTCCCTAGTGCTTCCTTCTTTTTCTCGATTAAATCCTTTAACTGTAAAATACTTGCATCATTTTGGTTTGACATTACCTTACCTTACCTCCTTGTGTAATTTACCGTTTGCTAAATAAATTTGTTTCCACATTGGTTTGTACATATCAAAGATAGCTTCGATACTACCATTAAATAATGTTGTGTAATGGCGTTGTTCTCTTACAAAGTACTCGCCGTGTGTTTCTCTTCTTTCTTTATTGTGTTGTCTGCGAACTTCAAGTCCAATGCCCTCAGGTGTCCAGAACTGTAACCCATGATAAATAGATAATTGGTCTGCCGCCGCCTTCTCATAGAATTCTTCTTTATCAAATTCGAAGTACTTTGCTTTTCCCTCGCTAATTGGGGAGAACATAGTACGAGTTTCTAGGTCATCCATGATATCTGCGAAGTTTAGCACAGATTCTTCTGAAAGAACTTGTACAAACTTACTTGTAATAGACCTCATGGTGTTGTACTTATACTTTCCTTCTAGACCTTCAACTGCAAAGTAATGATAAGCTCCTCCTTTGTCTCGTCCTTGCCAGTCAAATTCACGGAATTTACCCATGTAAATACATTCTTCATTTTCCTTAGACAGATACTTCGCGCCTAATACTAAATCCTTTGCTTTTACATAATCTTTCATGTGACGTAGTGCATTGATTTTCGCAATTTCTACGTAGTCAGGTGAATCCGTAGGAACTAAGAGTAAATCCTTGCCGTCCCATCCATAAACAAATTCTCCTTCTAGTCCTTTACCTTTAATAGAGTTTGTATTCTCTAAGATAAAGAGAAGGTTTGCGATTGTAATCTCAAATTCAAATCCACGCGGGTCGTAAACACGAACATAAGTCTGTCTGTGATTCCATCCAGTACTATAACCGCCAGCTTTTTTATTGAGAACAAATCCTGAAACTGGTACATTCTCATGGATTTGATTTGGAATAGAAGCTTGTCTCCAGCTTTCCCATGACTTCTCTTTTCTTAACTTTCCTTTTTCATCAAAGTAGATGATATACGCTAACTGACCAGTAAATGTATCCCTTCCACCTTGAAATCCTACATTAATCTTTTCTGGAACAAATATAGTTGTTTTCATAACTTCCTCCTATTCATCTTCTAGCGGCTTTTTCTCAGTTACCGCAAGTTCTATATTTCCAAGATATTTAAATCTTTGTGCTTCCACCATTTTTGACAAGGCGTCTAGTGTTTTTGGTCCACAAAAATAATTTCCTGATTCTAAGCATGTAAGATTATAAAGCATTTCTTCTCCATTAAAATGAGATTTAGCAACGATGTAAACTTTTCCCGATTTCAGTACCATCTTTCCCATTTTCAAAACATCTCTATCTTCATAACTATGAACGACTACTCGATTACTCATAATCATCCTCCTTTATAATAGAAAAACAATTGAGACACAGACCGTAGTCTATGCCTCTCAGTAGTTCTATTCTTCTGTATTCGCAGGTCCTTGAGATGCTTCTACTGCATCAGATAGGCTCTGGATTTGAGCTTCTTGTGGTTGCGCTTGAGCTGGACCAGCCGTTTGAATTTGCGGAGCTGGCGCCGCTTCCATTGCTTTCTTTTGCTCTAGTAAGTTTTCAAGACGTTGTTGCGGGCTACCTTCTGCTGGTGCAGTTGGTTGAATCGGCAATTGTGGTAAAATAGGCGCTAATGGCTCTAATGCTTGACCTGTTGGAAGCGCTGGTTGAACTGTCTCAGCTAATACTGGTTGAATTGGCAACTGCGGAATAGCTGGACTTACTGGTTGCATTGGTAAAGCAGGAGTAGCTGGTTCTGGCGTACCATGCATTGCTTTAAATTGTTCTAGCGTCATAGCTGGAGCTTGTCCTACAACTGGAGCCGTAGGAGCAACTGGAGCTTGCGCCGCTTGTACTTGTGCTTGCAAGCTAGCAGTTAAGTCCGCTTGCTTTTTCTTTTCAGCTAGTAAACCATTTAATTGTTGCTGTGCCGCAGTCTGCTGAAGACCTTGTGGCTGAGCCGCTACACATCCTGTTACTGTTTGCTGAATACCACTAGATAATTGAACAGCCGCTGGTGCTGGAACTGCGCCCGGAATTGGTGCTACAGGAACATATCCTTGTACTTGTTGGATTGGAACTCCTTCAAATACACCTACTCCGCCGCCTTCTTGTGCCGCTGGTGTTACAACTAATAAATCATTCATTACATTTAGGAAATCTCGTACTTCTTTTAGGTTTGCTATAGCAAGAGGCGTAACCCCTTGTACTTGACTTACGATTTGAATTGCATACTCTACCGCTTTTACGTGTTGACCTAATTTATTCTTTGACATGTTTATATTCCTCCTGAATTTGGTTTAGTAGAATTAATAAGTTTTTCTCGGACTCATCAATGTAAGCCCGCACTGCTTCATCCTTGAACAATGCCTCAAGTGTATTAGATAGCGACTTCTTTTCAGAGAGTGCTTTCTCTACAATTGGTTTAATGTTCTCTGGTAAACCCTCGCCGGGTTTCACATATCCTTCAAATTGTTCTTGTTTATAAAGAGCATAGTCAACAATGTTTGCTGAAGTCTCTTTTACTTTTTGCACAAGCTCTTGTGCCTGCGGTGAATTGTCCCTTGTGACTACAAACAAAGCCACGCCCGCAATTAATAATAAGTTAATTTTCATTCCCATGTGGAATCCTCCTAAGATAGATTCCCCCGTTTACTCATCAGTTCCTATGCACCTAGGAGATGCCAAACTCCGTAGACGACTTCTCTCGCCGGGAAACTGGATTCTGGTGTCCATTGTGCTGTATCGAAACTCTTATAAAACTGTGGTTTCCCACTTGTTTTACGTGCCTGTAAGTATAGTACATGCTCAGGCTCTTCTTCAGTCGCAGGCATTGTAACCATTGCCACTTGTCCTTCTAATACCTTTGCAATTACATCCTGCTTCTTCATATTATGCCTCCAGTTCAATTGATAGATTATAAGAATCACGAGCTACAATTGTAACATGCTTTTCTTTGATTGGATGTTTGCCATGTGCAAATGAACGATTTACATAAGATAGTAATTTCTTCTTGCTCGTTGTTCGCTCAACGGGGTAGTTCCCAATCTTATGACCTGTTAACAATTGAATTAACACACATTTACTAGCAGTTCTTGCAGATTCCTCTGGTTTTACATAAGAAGATACGAGGTAATATACATTCTTCTTTCCTACTTCTAGTACTACTAAATCACCGTTATTTAAGAATATTTGTTTGGTATCACACACCTTATCTGTGTTGATATGGATTTCTGCCGCCACAATCTCTCCTCCTAGTCTTCTAATCTCTCTAGTACATGCGCCCTACCTTTATTTCCTGATGGACTTATGACATCAAATCGGTCACGTCTTACGGGGAATATAGTAGATACACCCCAGTAATCTCTTGCTTCTTCTATGGTATAACCACGGCTACTTCTATATTTGTCGAATGAAGGGAAATCTTCGGGTGCTACAACGTAGATATTTGCCATATGAAAATCCCTATCCCTTGCACTCGTAACTTCGCCAAGGTATATCCATGTAGTTCCTGTTTTTGTGATGCCATATCGTCTGGCTTTCTCATTTCCTATGACTAAGTCACCGTATTCCATTTAATCATCCCACTTCTCAAGAGATTTCTTTGCTACGTAAGGTGTTAGATAGTCTAAGTCATAGTTGAAGCATATAACTAAATCACAAATATCCATCCAGTAACATTCAAACCCGGGTGTTTTTCTTGCATCGAAAAATGGAATACCTTCAAGGTCCTTGTAATACTGTTTTGCATTCATTAGAAGTACTGTTTGACTTAATTTGTCAATGTCTCCAATAATCCACCTCGTATCTCCTATTGTAGAATAAAACTTTTCAGTAGCTTCTTCATTTCCAATTACATGAAGACCTATCGTGATTCCTGATTCTTCTACAAGGTCTCCGCGTCTAGGGCTCATCATTAATCATCCCATTTCTCAAGAGATTTGATAGCAGAATCCCTACTATGTGAAAGGTCATAATCAAAGCAATCTTCGAATTCATCAAAGTCCATCCAATAACCCTGTATCCCATAAACATTTAAACATTCGTTATAAGGCTTTCCATTACCGTATTCATAGTAATTTTCTCTAGACATCAAGTATAGATGTTCATGTTCGGTGTTTATTTTTGCAACAATCCATCTTGTATTCTCTACTGTGCGATAAAAGTTTGCAGTAGCTTTCACATTCCCGATAAGGTGAATACCCGGTCTTAAATCTTTTATTTCTACTACATCTCCATGTATAATTGTCATTGGGCATACTTCTTACGGATATCTTGGATTTTAAGAACCGCATCCCAATCTTCTTTTGTGAAAATATGTGTTGTATCACATTTTGGACAGTATCCTACAGCCATTTCCTCAAAATCAGGACCAGAAGCATCTGGAATTAAAACTGAACGCTTTTGTACAAACTGATATTCGTGCTGGCATGTACTTGAACTAGCTGTTTTAGCTACTGTACGTAATGCCTTTCCTTTAATCGAGTGCTTCGATTTCTTCAAGTGTTCTAGCAGATTTCCCAACATAATAAATTGCACATCCTTTATGGTCATTTTTGCATTGCGCTTTTGCATCATCTTCATCTTCAGCCGCAAACCAATCCATTCTTTCTGCTCCTTCTTTACAGAAGAAGTGAACTTCATAGGTTGGTAAGAGACGTTTCTTCTTTGTTTCCTCGATGGCTTTCTTCGCCGCGTCCACAATACTCATAAGACATTCTCCTACTCGTCTTCATATTTCAGAAGTATATTCTTATTGCCTGCGTTCTCATCGGACTGAATAACCAAATCCGTGAACTCAATTTTGTCTGCTTCTACCCAGTAATAGGGATTGTTTTGTTCATCAAGTGATTTAAAATGAGCTAAGTCATATCCTCTTACGAAACAATAAAAGCGCATAGGCTGAAACCATGAGAAATTAGCTGAGCCAGTATGTGGTTTCTGTTTACATACCAAATAACGAACTCCATCGAATCGCTCTGCCTGTGCAATTACCTGAAGAGGTGATTCATAATAAAACTTATTTACTAAATTCGGCATTCCTTCAAATGCTCGTTTTGACATATCGAATTTCGCTAGCCTCACGGCACATCCTCCTTCACACAAGGTCGTGCGCCGGTACGGCGCTACGCCTTTATTCCACTAATTGAAATTGACTATCGCGTTTTACTAATAAGTTCGTACTAGAAAGCAACCATGGGTCATCGCTTTCTTTTCTTTGAAGCAATTGTTCCGCAAAACGATAGTAATAGCCATCTACATAAATATACTTTCCTGCCATTAATGCTTGCATAGCTTCTTTATGGGGAATGACCTGATAATTGATTTGATAAGACTCTTGAATAGCTACAGTAAATTGTACCAAATTGTCTCGTATCCAAGTAAACTCATCTGCATCTAATTGATGTAAATCTCCCATTATTGTCTGAAGCAAACGAATCTCCGTAGGTGGATGACCCATTTTGTTGTAGTATTTCTTACGAGCAGTCTCAATGACTCTTGCAACTCCTTTTGGAATGATTGCTAATCTACCATCTTCTTTTAAATTCTCATATACTTTCTCCATCTACGCCGCCTCCAATACTAAAAACGTTTCTCCATCCCATGAGAACGGGCTTTCTGGAGTCGTAGTAAATGTATTTTCTTCTAGCTCCACGCATAGGTTGCCCATGATAACTTCGTATACACGGTTATCTGAAACCTTCTGAATCCGTTTTCCTTGGAATAAGGCTTGAACAGCTTCTTGGTTATTTAAAACATTTGGCATTACCTCATATCCGTGTTTAAGTGCTAGAGACCATTGTCTAAAGTTTGATACCATCCATTGTTTTTCTTGTTCTTTTGCATTCGCTAACATATATTGACGACGTTTTCCTTCTGTAGCCTCCACTAAGAATGCGTGGTCAAATAGATATTTCATAAACTCCGGTACTTTTACTGTTTTCATAATTATTCCTCCTAGTGTTTTTATTAGTTTTGAATTAACATATTCCAAACTTTCTCATCATATTGACATAAAACACATTCTTGCACAACTATGTCATTTTCTTTTACTGGTACATTCGGCCAAGCAATATGTTCTTGTGGATTAAAAGATGTGATTCTACCATATCCATGGAACTTATATTCTTCTGGTGTTTCATTTTCTTTTAATTCTTTAGGAGCAATAAACCATCCATCACTTCCGTGGTCAACCTCCTGTGATTTTAATGAGATAACAGCTACTACATCTTCTAATTTTAATTCCATTAGCTAGCTCTCCTTCCTACTACTTTATAGAAACAACCTGTTAAATTGTGATTACATTGACACCATCTTCCGGTAATATGTGATAACCGAAGGAGTGCGTCTCCTCTGAGATTATAAACCCCAAGGTATCCTCTGTTTTCATCTAGCACTTCCACCATGTTGTCAAAAGAGAATGCCTCTGCCATTTCCTTTGGAACGACCGCATTCATTGCAAGTTTCATAAACTTCCTCCTTTATAGTGTAGTAACTTTAATACCATTTGCTTGTAAATCACTTGTAATCTGATTCATGCCCTCGTCCTTACGGCGTAGTTTACGGTAAATACGACTAGAACGGTCAGCTAATGTCTCATCTAAGCCAATGCTAAATGGACAGTAGTCTTTATTTGTTTTATCACAAGCCACGAACATAATCGGTGTGCCTCTGCGATTTCGTTTAACTAATTTAGAAGCACATGTCGGACAAGGAACATTTTCAAAAGCTAATTGTTCCCCTGTCATTTTCATGTGCTTTAAACGAATGTGTTTTAAATAATGGACAGCTCTAATTTCCAATGTCCTTTCCTCCTAATAAAATAAATTAAAATATGGATAGTTAAATACTTCATGAAGTAATTGCATACACGTCATCATAAGAACAAACTTCACAGGATACTTAATAATCCAGTGCGGTTTCCATGTGATACGAAAGAATCCTTTAAAGAAATAAAAGACAATATCAATTACAATAAGAACTCCCATCATTACAAATAAATTTATTATAATTTCCCCAAATGAACTAGCCATTGTTATTCCCCTTTTCTTTTCTTATTGTTTTTACGTTCTTTCCATACATCCATGACCATGTTCCCTACCATTTTGCAGAGAATGAATCCTATGAAAATAGGGATAATAATCCACAGGTATTTAATGATTGTCATAAGCGCGGCAAGTAAAAATACAGCACCGAAGATACAGATACCAATCATTGTTGGCGTAAAGAATTTCTTCATTAATACTCAACCTTCTTTCCTTCTTGTCGTTTGTATGAACCCTTACCTTTCTTTACCTTGTCAGCACGGGCTGGTGGAGGCATGACACCTCTATTCTGCGTCATAACTCCAATTGTTTTCTCTTTATTTCTTTTCTTCATTAATCCTCCAACCTTTCTAGTGCGTATTTATTTGCGGAATTTGATGTATCAATTTCTATGTCCTTTGCATCTACCCAAATAATCCCGGTTACATTCACATCATTTCCTATGCGATATGAGTTCAGGTCACGGTTACAGTAAGAGTGATAGGTTTCTCCTTCTTCTAGCGGTAGATAAGCAAAAGCGGCGCCATCAAGAATATGAGTTGTACATAAATAAAGATTGTATTCTTCCATGTCATGAGGGTCACAATGTAATATCCCATGAATTTCAACTACTTGTCCCTCACGTAAGTTCCTACATGGATTAATTCTTTCTTTACTTAGATATCCATATTTCATATCAATCCTCCAGTTTCTCTAATACATGTTTTGCATTGGTATTGCCTTCAACGAATTCAATCTCACATGCTAATACCCATGTATAAGTTTTTGTGTATGGTTCTGGTTCTTCGTAATCGGAAGCATCAATTCCTTCGATATAGCTTTCGATGGTTCTATTACAGAATGATTCCCAGACCTCATCTCCTACTACATGTAAATACGAGCGACTCGTATTCTTTGGATTATGCTTTTCACATAAGTAAAGGGGTTCATCTCTTACTTCTCCTTTTTTACATGTAATGACGCCAACGACATGAATGATTTGACCTTTTGTAAAAACATCATTATACATGTTGTCATACATAGGAACTAAGAATGCTTGTTTCACATCAATCCCTCCATGTTTCTAGTAGATACTTTCCATTGGCATTGCCTTCTAAAAACTCAATTTCTTCATCTAGAATCCATGTGAGTCTCTTAGAATCTGATTCATGTTCTTCGTAATAACTTTCTATTGTTCTGCCGCAATATGAAGTATAGACTTCGTCTCCTTCTAATTCCAAGTAAGCTTTTACACCATCTACAAGATTATGTACCTCACATAAATAAAGGGGCTGGTCTCTTACTTCATCTGTTGTACAGGTAATCACTCCATGAACAATAATGATTTTATTTTTCTCAATCACACCCTCAAGGTTTCTTCTAATATTTTCTTTTAGAATAGCTTGTCTCATAAGAACCTCCTATCCTTCCCATTTCGTAAGTACTCCTTTTGCGGACGCATTGTTTTCAAGAAAATGAAGATGAGAATCTCGTATCCACATATAGTTTTCTGTTGAATTTCTTTTTCCTGTGTCTCGATAAGTTCTCAGTCTAGGCTTACCGCAAAAAGAAAAATATTCTTCGTCGCCTGTTAAATCCAAGGTTGCACTATATCCTTTACGATAGTACTTACATAAATATAAAGGATAAGTGCGTACACGATTCTCTCTACATATAATTACCCCATGGACTTCAAGTGGTTGATTGGGGTCAAAATTCCTATATCTATCATTATCTTCTTCTTTTTTTATAAGTGCGAATTTCATAGTCAACCTCCTTTATAAACTCATGTAACCGGGCAATACCCGGCTAAATCAATTTACAAACTAAATCCAGTTCTTTGCAATAACTCCTCTTTTCGGTTCTTTTACAATTCCATTGGACTTAGGCTTGTCGAGTACTAATGTCTTTACCTTAGAAGATAAGAACTCATTTAGCGCCGCTCTATCTACGTAGGCAATATCCTTTGCACCGATTGCATTCTTTGTACACTTAAATACATTTCTTGCGCCTTCTTCTAATTCAAAGATAAGCTGAGCTTCCATCTTTCTTTCAATAGAATTAATGCTATAAGGATTGTATGGCATGTGACACCTCCTATGGTTTTTCTAATTCACTTTCAATAATTAGTTGTATTGCTGTTTGTATATCCTCAACCAATCTTCGTGCTTCTGAAATAGAAAGATAGAGAGAAACAGAATCATCTGTATCTGATGTATCTAAATTAACTTTTCTATCATATACGTATGTCTCTATACTTCTATCTGGATTGTGTTCTGTATAAATTTCATTTACATATTGACTTAATGCCATAGTAATCTCCTCCTAAAAGAGAAAAGCAGGAGATTACTCTCCTGCCGGTGCTTTGCTTGCTTTGTATGCGTGGAACTCAGCCACTGCTGATTGATGCTCAAGTGCATCCTCATCATTTGCTAATAAACGACCGTTGCGTGCTTGTTCGAACGCAGATTTCTCACGAAGTTCACGAGCAAGTGCTTGGAAACCAGATAATTCATCTTTGTT
>Ga0164241_10001372_pt1 | contig 30458 bp, 26 predicted proteins | sample OricomyardsoilBY_FD_108780 | JGI IMG/M metagenome (GOLD analysis project Ga0164241, IMG submission 108780) | Backyard soil microbial communities from Emeryville, California, USA - Original compost - Back yard soil (BY) | ecosystem: Environmental > Terrestrial > Soil > Unclassified | place: USA... | reverse complement strand
TTCGAGTCGGGCACGGGCGACGCCTTCCCGACGGGGTGGACCAAGTTCAAGGGCTACGGCGCCGGCGCTGCGAGCGACGTGACGATGGCGACGGACGAGTTTCATTCCGGCAAAGCGTCGGTCAAGAGCAGCTCGATGGCGACCGGGCAGACGCGCATTCAAAAGAGCATTGCGACGCTGGGCGCAACCGCATCCAAGCATTGGGGGCGCGTCTTTTACAAAGTGCAGTCGCCCGCCACCAAGCCGAGCAGCGGTGTCTTGCACGTGACCTTCGTTGGCCTGATGGGCACCGGTGAAAACCGCGTCGTCGACATCGTCGAAGACAGCCAAGGCAAGCACCAATGGCTGTACAATAACCCGGACGACAAGGGCTCGGTGGGCAGCAGCTACGATTGGAAATTCGATGACGCCTGGCATTGCGCCGAGTGGTTCATCGACGTGGGCGCCAAGAGCTATCGGTTCTTCAGCGACGCGAGCGAGGTCGAGCAGATTGGCTTCACGGGCAAGAACGACGCGGAAATGTCGAGCTATTCGTCGATCATCGTCGGTGCCGAGTTTTACCAGATGCCGCCGGCTCCGTTCGTGATGTGGTTCGACGACTTGGCGCTCGACGACAATCAGATCGGCTGTCAGTAGCCGGCGGGCTCGTGCTAGCGTGCTCGGTGTGGCTGGCCGCTTGAAGCCGTGTGGGAACTGTAGTCGGCACGTTCGAACCCACGAACGTGCCTGTCCATTCTGCGGTGAACAGCTCGCGCTGTCGGAGCCGGTAGAAGAGCTCCGGCTGCTGTCGCGCCTCGACCGCAACACCATGGTTGCGCTGGGCGCCGTGCTGTCAGCTGCCGGCATCGCGCTCGGTTGTCGCGAAGCCGCGCCCGTCGCCATTTACGGCGCGCCCGCCACGCCCGAACAGGTGCAGCCCGCGCCGTCCGCGGTGCCTCCAACCCCGTCGCCGGCCGATTCGGATTCGACCGCGCTCGCCCCCGCTGCCAGCACGGCGCCCCCCGCTGCCAGCACGGCGCCCCCCGCTGCCAGCACGGCGCCGCCCCCGCCCCCGCCCGCGCCCACTCACGCGACGAAGCCGGCCAAGCCTCGCGCTAGCGCGCAGCCTCTTGCGCCAGCCGCCGCGTACGGCGCGCCGCCCAGCATGGGTCCACGCGACGGTCTGATGCCGATGAAGCCCGATTCGGGCAAGTGACAGCAACGGCCGTGGCGGCCGCCGTCAACGTTCGCGAATCTGCTCAGCCGGCCGCCGCAAAAGGGGCCCAGCGAGCGGCGGAACGGAGCTTCATGGTCAGTCTGGTGTCCGAGGCGCGCTCGCTCCGCATTCGGCCGGCCCACTCGGAAACGTTCAGGTTTCACCCGCCGATGGAATTCTCAACGGATCGGCGGTCGCGGAACACTCACTTGAGTCGTCGCCGCGTTCTTTGGAGAAACCTATGCTCACGACTCGGCGAGCGCTGGCCACTACGATTTTTTGGCCGCGCCCAGCGGCGTGATGCGCGCCGACGAAGTGCTCGAAATCGCGTTTGCGATCCCGCCCGAAAACCGCAAGCCCGCGTTCTAGGGGCTAAGGACCGCGTCGATTGGCTCAAAGAGTGACGTAAAGCCCGCGCCGGCTGCGCGCGGCTTGCTGCAGCATGCCCTGTAGCGGGGCGAGGTCGGACGCGAGCCCAGGCTGTTTTTGCAACAGCGCTTGCAGCTGACCTAGCGCTTCGCTCACTTCGGCCGCGGTCTGAAAGTACGCGCCCTCGCGACCGGGGTCGAACGGCGCTTCGACCGGGCCGAGCGTGGTGCCGAGCACCATGGTCGGGCTCACGCCGGACTTCTCGAGCAAATCACCAATCGCTTCCCAATCGATGTCGAGGCCGATGTCGAGATCGCTGTCGTAGTATTTGGTAAGCGCAAAATCGCCCAGCTCGTGCACGTCGCCGTTCTCGAGCAAGCCTCGCCAGCCCTTGACGAGCGGCTCGCCTTCGTACGGATCCGTGAGCTGGGCGAGGTTGGCGTCGATGAAGCGGCCGAGCTCGGCGCTGTCCTTGGCGGCCAGCGCTTTCAACAGCAGCGGTCGGAGCTCATCGTGAAAGGAGGCGTAATCGAACGCGTACGCTTGGTGGGCCAGAGTCAGGGTTTTAGGGGAAAGCGCCGCCTGCAGCAAGCTCTGGGCACGGGCGCGCGCCGAGCTGGATGTGCCGCGCAAACGTGACAGCGAGCGCCGACTGGCTTTGCCAATCTGTGCCAGGCGCGGGAGGCGCTCCGCGAAAACGCGCGCGGGCGGCCCGTTTGCGGCCGCAATCCGGCTGGCCCGGACATTGCTCTGAGAAGGGTGGCTATGTGGGCGTGGTGGCGATCGTTGCCGGTAACGTATTTGACGGTGGATCGGCGAAGCTTGGGCGCGTTTCGAATCGCGTTCGGGCTCGTGCTCTTCTCGGATCTGTTCCGGCGCTTCGTCGAGCTGCGCTTTTGGTACACCAATAGCGGTCTCTTGCCGAACCACACGCTGTTGTGGCGCCCGCCCGCGACGCACTCGTTCTCGCTGTTCTTCACCATGTCGAGCGTGCGTGAGGCGGAGCTGGGCTTTGGGCTGTGTGCGGTTGTCTACGCCATGTTTCTGCTCGGCTACCGCACTCGCCTGGCCCAGGTCTTGGCGCTGCTGGCGCGGGTGAGCCTGAACAGCCGCCTCAGCGTGCTCGAGAACGGCGGCGACATGGTCATGGACCTGCTCTGCCTGTTGACGTTGGTCTTGCCGCTCGGCGCACGCTTCTCGCTCGACGCGTTGGCGGCTACCTGGCAACGTGAGCAGTGCGCCCGCGACGCCACGTCGACCGGCCAAGCCGAAACGGTGGCCGTAACGTCCAAACCGGTCGTGTCGCTGGCGGTGCTGGGGTTGCTGCTGCAATTTGCGACGATTTACTACTTCAACGCCGCCGCCAAGAGCGGCGCCGCCTGGCGCGACGGCAGCGCGGTGCACTACGCCTTGCATCAGGACAAGCTGGTCACCTGGTTCGGCGTGTGGATGCGTGAGCACTTGCCGGTATCGGTGGTTCACGTGCTGACTTGGTCGACGCTGGCAACCGAGTGGCTGGGGTTCGTGCTGATCATCACGCCCGTGAACGTGCAGCGGGCGCGGCTTTTGGCGGTGTGTCTGATGCCGCTGTTGCACCTGGGCTTCGCGTTGGGCTTGAACTTGGGCGGCTTTAGTCCCGCGATGATGTCGTTCTTCCCGCTGTTGCTCACGGCCCAGCATTGGGACGGCTTGTCACGGCGCTTCGGTGCGCGCGCGAGCGGGCTCACGCATCGGTTGGAACGGCGACTGCGTCCGGCGCTGAGCTGGCTCCGCTTTCCGTCGCCGCTTGCTCCCGCCCGTGACCCAGCGCACGTCGCTTGGCGCTGGCTGTCCGAGGGGGCGGTGGCGCTGCTGCTCCTGGCCATCACCGCCGAGGTGCTGAACGACAACGCGCCGGTGCCGCGCTCCCTGCGCGTGCATCAACCCGCGTGGACGCGCGCCGTCATCGAATACCCGCGAATTCTGCAGGGATGGCGCATGTTCGCGAGTGAGCCGCCGCGCGTGGACTCGATGATCTACGTCGACGCCAAGACCGCCACGGGCGCTCACGTCGACCCGTACAACGAGGTGGCCAGCGACGATCCGTTCCCGGCCGGTGACGTCGTGCCCAGTCACCTCGGGCAGAGCCAATTCTTCGTCATGTACTCGGACCGCATCGGCACCGAGGGTTACGCGGCCTACCGGCAAGCGTTCGCCGATTGGCTGCTGGCCTACCCCGAGCGCACCGGTCACCCCGAAGACTGCCTGCTTAGCTACGAGGTATACTTGGTGACGGATAAGAGCCCGGACTTGGGCGCGTCGCCGTGGCCAACACCGGTCGACCGGCAACGCTTCATGACCTACCGCGCGCCCCAAAACGGCACCTGCCGGCCCGTCACCAACGATAGCTCGGGCCCCCCCGTCGCAGCTCGTTGATCTCTGATCGTGGGCTGCCAAACCGCGGCCCGAATCGGAGAAGCTTCTGTGCCGAATCCAGGCCACTTCGTGCGATGGAGATTTTTTCACAGGAAGATCAGAAGGACGCCTGCGCGCGGTTGACTGCGCTGACGATGGCGTGGAACGCGGCTAGCACGACGTCTTCGTGACGGCCCGCGCCGTAGCGCGTGGTTGCTCCGACCCGAACCGATACGTACGCGACCGCGCGCGCGCCTGCGCCGGAAGTGGCGGCATGCTCGGCGTAGTCGTCGAGCTCGAACGCGGGGCCGCCGACCGTGCTCAGCGCGGCCACGAACGCCTCGACCGGACCATTGCCGATGCCGCGCGCCTCACGCCGTTCACCGCGTACCAGCAGCTGGGCCACCACCGCGCACTCTTTGCCTTCGCGCCGCCGTTCGACCCCCGCGCTCTCCAGCGCGAACCGCCCCGGCGCCTCGAAGTACTGGCGCTCGAACAGCGCGCCAATCTCCGCAGCCGACAGCTCTCGGCCGTGCGCATCGGTCACGGCTTGCACGGCTCGACTCAGCTCGATGGCCAACGCGCGCGGCACGCGGTACCCGTGATCGCGCTCCAGCACGTGGGCCACGCCGGATTTGCCGGATTGGCTGTTGATGCGAATGACCGGCTCGTAGGCGCGCCCCACGTCTGCCGGATCGATCGGCAGGTACGGCACCTCGTACAGCGCGCCTGCACCCTTCTCCATATGCTTCATGCCCTTGTGAATGGCGTCTTGGTGCGAGCCGCTGAAGGCCGTGAACACCAGCTCACCGGCGTACGGGTGCCGGGGGTGGACGGGCAAGCGCGTGGCCTGTTCGACCACGCGCACGACCTCGGGCAAGTCTTCGAAATACAACATGGGGTCTACTCCGTGCGAATACAAATTCATGGCGATGGTGACGATGTCGACGTTGCCGGAGCGCTCGCCGTTGCCCAGCAGCGTGCCCTCGATGCGCGTCGCGCCGGCCAGCATGGCCAGCTCTGCCGAGGCAACACCGGTGCCGCGATCATTGTGGCAATGAACGCTGAGCGTCACGTGCTCGCGTCGTTGCCGGTTGCGTTCGAACCATTCGATTCGATCGGCGAAGACGTTGGGCGTCGTCATCTCGACCGTGGTTGGCAGGTTCACGATCATCGGCCGCTCGGGACCGGCGTCCCAAGCGTCGGCGACGGCGTCGCAAACCTCGAGCGCGTATTCGAGCTCGGTGCCGGTAAAGCTCTCCGGTGAATACTGGAAAATAACCTGCGTTCCCGGCATTTTGTCGGCCTCGCGCTTCACGAGCCGCGTACCCTGCACGGCCAAGTCCAAGATCTCTTGCTTGGATTTTTCGAATACGACCCGCCGCTGCAGCTCGCTCGTCGAGTTGTACAAGTGCACGATGGCGCGCTTGGCTCCTGCGATCGACTCGAAGGTGCGCACGATTAAGGGCTCGCGCGCTTGGGTGATGACCTGCGGCAGCACATCGGCCGGCAGGGCGCCGCTGGTGAGCGCCCAGCGGATGAAGTCGAAGTCGGTCTGCGAAGCGCTGGGAAAGCCGAGCTCGATCTGTTTGAAGCCGACCTTCACCAACAGCTCGAGCAGCGCGCGTTTGCGGTCGTGGCCCATCGGGTCGGGCAGGGCTTGGTTGCCGTCGCGAAGGTCGACGGAGCACCACGTTGGGGCTCGGGTCAGCGCGCGCTCGGGCCAGCGCCGATCGGGCAGGTGAACACGCGCGGGGGCTTGGTAACGTTGGGGATTGAAGGGCATCGGGACCTCGGGGCTCGGTGAGAAGGGGCCGGAGGTTGCGACACGCGTCGACGTTCTCTCCAGCAAGTTGCGGGAGAGAGCTTGAGAAACGCTACGTTTTGGCTACGTTTTGCGGCGTTTCACACCTCTCCCGCGCTGCTAAGGAGCAGCCCGGAGAGAAGCGGAAGGCAAAACGGAGCGCGCACGCACCCGAAAGATAACGGAGCCGGCTTCGCTGTCAAGCGCGTTAGCTTCGACGGGCGACGATCAGCACATGGTAGCCGCCACTTTTGGCGGTCGGATGCTTGCGAACGCGCTCGGTTGCCACCGCGAAGCCCGCTCGAGTCAGCCGCTTGACCAAGACCGGGTCGTCGCCCACCGACCAGTACACGACGGTACCTCGCGGCTTCAAGGCCCGCGCGATGTTGGCCAAGCCCGTGGTCTGATACAGGCTGCTGTTACCGGCTGTGTTCATGGCCGTCGTCTCGTTGTCGGCGTCGAGCAAGATGGCGTCGAAGCGCGCGGCGCTTTTGGCGATCAGCACGGCTACGTCACCCAATACGACCTCGGTACGGCGATTGGCCAGCGCCGCGCTGGCGAGCGGATAGGCCGGGTTCTGGTTCCACGCCACGACCGCCGGCATGAGCTCGGCGACGACGACGCGCGCGTCCGCGTCCAGGTTTTCGAGCGCCGCGCGCAGAGTGAAACCGAGCCCAAGCCCGCCGATCAGCACCCGAGCGGCTTTACGGCCGCGCAAGGCCTGGCAGCCCACGACGCCCAGCTGCTGCTCGGAGAAGGCGTGCCGCGTCGACATCAGCTCGCGCCCGTTCACCCAGATCATGTATTCGCCGTCGCGCTCGACCAGCGCTTGCGTGCTCCCGTCCGGAGTCTTGACCTGCTCGAGGACGGTCGCCTTCTTCATGCCCCAGGGCCGTGCCGGATGCGGGGGTGAGCGTCAACCAGCGCGGAGCGCTATCGACCCGACAGCTTGAGGCTGATCTCGTTGAGATCCGGCAGCTTGTCGTCGTTCATGTCGGTCCACTCGTACACGTACCAGGCCTGGTCGAAGGTGCTCAACGTGGGCAGCATGCCTTCTCTCAACTGGAACGCGGCCGCGATGGTGCCGCTCAACCAGAAGCCCTGAGCGTTCAACACCAACGAGCCGCTGGCGGCGTCGCGCATGAATTGGATGAGGAAAAAATCGTGCGAGTCGTGATCCCCGGCGATGGGCAGGCTCGCGACCACCGTGTCGTCCGCTGATTTGCGGAACTGGGTCGCGCCGGCCGAGTCGGTCGAGTAGAGCGGCGCGATGCGCTGCTTCTCGACGTACCCTTCGAGATTTTGATAGAAGGGCCCACCCGCGACCACCAGCAGCTCGCGGCCACCGGAGACGGGGCGTCCGGTCGTGAAATTCAGCGCCTCGACGCTGTCTTGCTCGGCTTCGCTGAGCGCGGGCGGGGGCGAGCACTTGGTCTGCAGGGCGGCGCCGATGGCGCGACCCGGCACGCGATTACCGTCGTTGTCATTCGCGTTCGTGTCCAAAATCACGACCGCTCGTGCGATCGAGCAGATATTGGCCAGCGTCGTCGGATGGCACGCAACGCACGGTGCGGCCGAGGTGCCACCGGTTCCGCCTCCGCCCGCGCAGGCGTCGACACCGCAGAATTCGCCGGCGCTGCAGTCACTGCCGCAGGCGCCACAGTGGTCGCTGCTCACGGCCACGTCCGTGCAATGCAGTGAACAGCACGTGAGGCCATCACCGCAGGCAGCAGCTTGCCCTTCCTGGGCTTCGGTGCAAGCCGCTCCGCACGTGCCGTTGCCGCACACTAGCCCGTCGTTGCACTCGTCGTCGTTGATGCAGTTGCTACAATTGTGGTCTTCGTTGCAAACGCCGCTGGCGCAGTCGCTGCCGTCGGCTTTGCAGCCCGGGGCGCATTCGTGAGCTTCGGTACAGTGTTGAAGCGCCGGACAATGATCGTTGCTGGCCAAGCAATCGACGCAAGTCCCGTCGTCCAGGCAAAAGCCGCTATCGCAACCTGGACAGACCGGCGCGCCGCCCGCGCCGGCTTCGCCCGGGCTGGTCGCGCCTGCGCCCGCGCTGCCGCTCGTGCCGCTCATGCCGCCCTTGCTCGTGCCACCGGTGGCATTGGTTCCGCCGCGGCCAGCTTTGCTCGAAGAGCCGGCGTGCGTGGTGGCGCTGCCGCTGCGCCCGCCTTCACCGCCAGCGGTGTCGCTACCGGCGGTGGCGGTGGGGCCGTCCGGGTGATCCTTCACCGTGCACGCCCCGACCGCCAACACCGCGCTCAGCGACGCGCCCGCAATGGTTCGTACTCTGCTCGACATGAACTCTCCCACCGCTGAGGCTAGCGCCGATTGGCGGCTGTTGGTCGTTCGCCGGTGCGAATAGGACAACAATGCATTTCTAGCCATGATGACCGAACTCCTCAGGGTGGGGTGCTGAGCCGAGGTGGTGCAGAGTGCGACCTCGACGGACACGCAGCCCGCTGCGCTCCGCCCAGCACGGATTTCCGTTGCGGGAGGAGTCCGTGCGGCGCGCCGAGAGCTTGGTCACAGTCGCAGCCGTTGGGCGATGAGCTTTCTAACATGTTGATTCGAAGGCTCACGTTGGGGGTCGCCCTGTGCATCGCTGGTTCGTGCTGCGGGCGCTCGAGCGCGGCACCGCCCGTCGTGGCAAGCCGGGCGCCGGTGTGCCCGGAAGGCGCCGGTCCGGCCCCCGTCGCGCTACCGGCGCGGGTCACCTTTGGCGACTTTTGGGCCGCCCTTTCCAGGCAAATAGACGCTTTGGACAGCACCGCGCTGGACCCCCGCTTCGCGGCTTTCGCGGCGCAGCACGGCGCCGACGCGAGCTCGCTCAAGCTCCGGCAAGATTTCACCCGCCTGTGGACGCTGTTCGAGGCCACGCGCGACGGCGGTTGGTGGCGGTTGCGCTGGCAAGTGACCGACCAAGAGCCGACCTCGCAGCAGATTTGGAAGGCCTGGCAGCGCTCCCCGCCCACCCCCGGCTTCGCCACCGCGAGCGCGGTGGCCGAATGCGACGAGATCAGCGCGCTGTTCTCGGTCACGGCACGCCGCCTCGGGGTGCGCGGGGTTGGCCTATTTTATCCGACCTGGAACCACGTGATCGCCGGCTGGGCGCCGGAGGGCGTCGACCAGCGTACGGGGGGCGGCGTCGTGCTGATCCCGACGACGCAGATCTTCCAGGGCTGTCCGGCCACCTTCGATCAGACGTCGTTCAAGCCACCGAAGCACGTGTACGAGTTCCCCAAGGTCGACGTGAAAGACAGCGCCGAAATGTCGCGCCCGCTGGCGGTCTTCTTGCTCGAGCAGGTCCGCGCCTACGGCGAAGCGTCGCCCGCCTTATTGGCCTTGATTCGCACCAAGCGAGGCGAGCTGTTGCAATCGTCTTTGGGCGACTGCGCGGCCTATCGTCGGGCATTGCAGCGCGACGTGGCCCAGAACCTGACCTGTGCGGACCGACGCGCGCTCCGTCATCTCGCTCGCGTCGAGCTTCAGAAGCCCGAATTCAGCGAGGAAAGCGCGCTGTCGTTCTTGAGCGAGCCGTAGCCGGCGCTACCGCAAGACCGAAAACGGCGATGTCGTCTTGCCCTGACCGGCCGTGTCAGTCGACGAGCTCGAACGCGCCGAACGAGCTTGGCACGTGAAAGTCCGGCTTCAAGGTCTTCGGATCGAGCCACGACATCCACCCCGCGTGGACGGCACCATCGGGCAAATGTGAGAACTCTGCCCGGTACACGCCCACCCGTAGCTCCCGCGCATCGGGCTCGAGCACTTCCAGGTCGCGTAGCGTCGCCAACGGCAAGCTGCCCTCGACCGTGTAGCGCGGACCCACCACGCGGGACGAAAGCTCGAGGCCTTGCCACGCAAAGTCATCGTCGAATTCGCGGTACGTGCGCGCGCGATAGCCGTAAGTGTCCCCGCTCGGCGCCATCTCCAAGCAGAAGTACGGATTCAAACCCAAGTCGGGCGTCATGAAAAGCTCCACGCGGTCGGACCCGAGCACGCGTTCTTTCTCGGTCGCGCCCTGACCCAACACCAAATCTTCGTCCATGCAATCGAAGCGAAAGTACAGCCGCTCCGGCGTATGCAGGGCGCGAAACTCGGTCGCAGGGGGCGCCGTCGTCTCCCAAGGAAAGCGAAAATCGCTCAAACACACCGCCCGCGTCCAATCGACACCGCCACCCGCCGCACGCACCGGATAACGCTTCATCGCTTCCATCTAGGCCTCTAGCTCGCCTCGCCCCAGTAAGAAAAGCCATCGAGATGAAAGCGACGGGGGCGTTGCGGGCTTTTCCAGGGCGCTGGGCTATGGTGGGCCCGATGCCGTCCGGTCGTGCGAATCGAAAGCCCGCGAAGAAGAAGCCGAGCAGTGCCGAGGAGCGCCCCAAGTTTGCGCCCAAGGCGTTCATCTCGGGTACACCCGAGCACGTGCAGGGCTTGTGCAACGACTTGGCCGAGCTCGCGGCAGAGCGTTTCAGTGATTTGACGGGTACGAGCTGGGACACGGTCGGACGCACGCTGGCCAGCCAGCTGCGCGAGCTCGGCCACGATCTCACCGCCTTCGAAGAGACGGCGGAGCACCAAGTGTGGCAAACCACCTGGCATCACCCCAAGGGCACGTTCGTGTTCACGTTGGAGTTTCGCGCGCCGTACGCGGCTCAGGTTACTTGGAAAGCCGACGACTGGACCTGCACCGCGTCGCGTTGAGCGCGCCTATTTGACGAACTGAACGTCGTCGACGAAGAACGTGACGGGTGCGCCATTCGGCGTCGGCGGCGCTACCTTCCAAAAGAACCCAGACGCAACGCCGTCGTCGGACGTGTTGTATTGAACGCCGTTGAGCGGGATGGCGTATTCCTTCCACGCATTGGCCAGCGTGAAGGGAACGTGACCGGTCCGCGCATTTCGCCGGCGTTGCCCTACACGCGACGCGGTTGTCGCACCGCGGGCGGGTCCCTGCCGCCACGCCCACGCCCCCGAGCGCAGCGCTACTTCTTGCCCGACTTCTTGTCCTTGGCGGCCGCCTTCTTTTCTTCGGCTTCTTTCTGTTCGCGCTCGGCGTCTTCCTTTTGTTTCTGTTCGCGCTCGGCGGCGGCGGCCTTGTCGGCGGCTTCTTCCATCTCTTCGGTTTGGCAGTGCAGGGCTTTGCCGCCGATGAACGCGTCGTGTTGCGAGCTAGTTCCGACCGGACCGCTGCGCTCGGCTTCGATGAAGGCGAAGTTGGCTTTCAGCTCCGCGGCTTGATTGCGAAAATCGTTTTCGGCGCCTTGGCGCGCTTCTTTCTCGTCGTCGCTGCGTGACTGCCCGGTGATTTTGCCGAGCACGTCGCAGCGCAGCGGCTTGTCGCTCTCGTGAACGACCTTGACGCCTTGCGCCTTGGGCTCCAGCGCCACCACGTTGGCAAGGCAACCGGGCAGCACGAGCGACACGACGAACAGCGCTGGTTTCTTGAGCATAGCGGCGGCTCTCCTTGCGGGCAGCCGACTCAAAACTGACTGTTCTGTCAAGCGCGCTTTGCGCGGCGTGCCGGATCGGGCATAGCCGAGGGCGTGGCGACGGTCGAATCACCAAGCACTTGTGGGAGTTCTTGCCCATACTGCGCAATAACTGCGGCCTTGCTATCGTGACGCGCGCTTCGAGCGAATGGAAACGCGACTCGAGCCGCGTTGGCTGGCAACACGTCCGAGGCAATGTTCAGACGCGCGGTCTCAACCGCAATTGCTGCTCGCAATTGAAGGCGGTGTTCAAGGGAGTGTCACGCTTGCCGGGCCAAAGCATTCAGTAGCCGATGCCTTTTCGGTTTGCCCAGCTGGTCGGAAACTACCGGCTGGTCGTGTCGCCCGAGCTAGTTGCGTTCGTCGAGCGCGCGTTCGTCGAGCCAGCTCCCGCAGGTGAGCAAGCCGCCATTCGCGCCCAAGCGCTGGCCGAAGCGGCCGCGGCGGAGCTGATCATACAGGCGGACGGCACGCTCATTTCGCGCGCGGGCGCGGCCGAATTTCATCGAATTCGGGTCGCGCCCGGCTCGGAGCAGCTCGAGCAGCTCGTGTTCGAAAAGGCTCCGGGCCAAGGCGTCGTGCTGCGCCTGCTCGACGCCGACACCGTGGTCGCGGTTCAGGCTGGCAAGCCCGACGCGATTTTTCGGCGCCAATCGCCGTAAAGCAGAGGCCCGCTCAGGGCCGGCTGGGCGCGTGGCGTGCCAGCGTGCGGGCCACGCGGCGCTTGCCGTTGCGCAGCGCGGGCGGCGGTGTTTCGGCTTCGGCTTCGGCCTCGGTTTCGCCCTGGGCCTCGGTGGCGACCTCTGCATTCGCTTTGACGGCGGCGGGTTCGGTGTTCTCGGTAGCGGCGGCCTCGCCCTGGGCGCTGGCATCGACGCCTTCCGACTTGGCCGGGCTGGCTTTGCGCGGCTTGGCGGCGCGCGGTAGCGAGATGCGGGCCAGCTGTTCGCTCAGTGCATCGTCGTGCTCGGCGTACACTCGCGCGTAAGCCAGCGCGCGTTGAGCCAGCACCAGCAGTGCGTCTTGCCGCTCGGTGAGCGATTGACGCAGCTCACTCAACTGTGCTTCTTGGTGGGACACGGCGGCGGCTGCGCTCTGCACTTCAGCCGCGAGGGTGGCGAGACCCGCAGCGTCGACATCGGCAAAGCGCACGTCGGCCAGGGGACCTTGAAAGAGCTCGAGCACGGCCTGAACGGGAGGAGACAGCAGAGTCATGGGCCACGGAGCATACGTTCAGTGCTGGCGACGCGCTACCCGAAAAACGGACGCAAAATCCGCGCGATTCATTCGCGCCCATGTCGACTGGAGATAGCGCCGGCCGCAGCGGCGCGATAGACGCGAGGGGCGCATGCTCGCCGGGGACACGCTCGATGCTCAGGTCAACGGCTCGCCGTTGCTACGCCGAGTGGCGACCCGCGCCGACCTGGCCCGGCCGAGCGCGCTGTACTGCTTTCGCGGTGAGGCGGTCGCGGCGCGGGCTTGGTTTCGCGAGCAAACGGGGCGTGCGCCCGAGCAGTTGGTGACCATGGACGGCGCGCTCCAAAAGTGGAAACGCGTGGCGGCCCCTCCGGGCGAGTTGCACGTCGTCCTATTCGGCGAGCGCCTGCGCACGAAGGCGACGCGCTTGGCCGCGCGCGGCTTTGTCGAGCTGTTGTACGCGACTGACCCCAAGCTAGCCCAAACCAGAACCGCGCCCGACTTTCTGGAACGCCACCGCGGGGCGCTCGAGCAGCTTTGGCAGGCGCTCGAAGACACCGAGAGCCGCCTCGTGCTGGCATCGATCGTTCGCCAACGCATCACGGGTGAGCTTGGCTACCTGCGCGTCTCGCAGTTCGCGGAGTATTGTCATCCGCTGGTGTCGGCAGAGCCGGGGGAGACCGTGATCGACGCCGGGGCGTTCAATGGCGCGACCTCGGCTTCGTTCGCGCGTCGCGTGGGTCGGCGCGGCCTGGTGTATGCGTTCGAGCCCGGCACCGAGAACCTCCGCTTGATTCGACGGCGACTGCGGCGGCCCTGGAATTGGCTGCTGCGCGTTCAGGTCGTGCCGCAAGCCATCTCCGACTCGGTCGGCAACGGCTACTTCGAGGCAGGGCGAGGCGGCTCGGGCACCCTGCGCGGCGCGGCGGAAGAGCCGGGCGTCGAGCCAACCCCGCTCACGACCCTGGATCACTTTGCGTCCACACACCGCAAGATCGATCTCATCAGCTTGGACATCGAGGGGGCCGAGCCCGCGGCGCTCGCCGGTGCGGACCGACTGATCCGCGAACAGCGCCCGAAGCTGCAAGTCAGCATCTACCACGCGCTGACCCATCTGTTCGAAATCCCGCTCGCGTTGCGCGACAAGTATCCGGACTACGCGCTCTTTTTGGGACACCACGACGTGTACAGCACCGAGACCGATGCCTACTTGGTGCCGCGTGAGCGCTTGCGCGCCTAGGCGTCAGCGTTCGCAGACCGGCGTAGCGGCGGGGACGCTGCGCAACGCGACGTAGGGCGGGTACAGGTCGGCGGAGTAGTGGTCCACGATGTCGCGGTAGGCTTGGCGGGCTTCCTCGGCGCGACCGGATTGCCAGCGGATGTCGGCGGGGGCGATCAACGCGGGGATGTAGTTGGCGTTGGCGCTGAGCGCGGCCTGAAAATGTTCGTCGGCAAGGTCGACGGTGCCGCGCAGCAGGTCGAGCTCACCGAGGCCGCTGAGGGCTTCGCTGTCTTGCGGGGCCCGCGCCAAAATTTGGCGGTATAGCCGTTCGGCGGCGGCGATGCGGTACCGACGTTGCTCGGAGCGAGCGAGCTCGAGCAGCCATCGTCGGTCTTGTTCAGGCGTGGCCATCGCGGGCGCCGCGACGGTAACGAGCGACGTTTTTGGCGCGCTTGGCGCGCTCTGCGCGCTGGCAGACGGCGTGGTCACGACGCGGGGAGCCGGCTCTGGATGGGCGGCAGGAGTGGGAGTGGACGCGGGCGGAGCGACCGGCGCCGTCGCGGCGGGTTGGGGCACTTCGCGCGGTGCCCGTAGAGCGACGGCCGCAAACGCAATCGCCACCCCGACTCCAAAGCCCACCGCCAACGACACCGTGAGCGAAGCAAACCTGCGCGCCTTGGGCGGCGGGAGCGCGCCGGGCGGCTCCGAGCCTTGCGTCAGTGGCGTCAGTGAGTCCATGCGCGGCGCGGGGCCGGGAATGCGAAACTGTCGCAGCGTGTCCGGAAACCCAGCGCTCTTTCCGTTGATCACACCGAGCGCAAACGCTTCTTCGCGTTCGTAGTCGTTGCTGAACGGTAGGTGGTGCGTCATGGGCCCGCCGAAAGATCGGTGAACCTAGCCGGAGGATGGGACTCGAGACACGCACTATCGTGTGGCTCGCGTGCCCTCGGCTTCCGGCGCGCTGCCGAGCGGCCGACTGAACGAGGCGCTCTGTCCCGGCCTACTCAGAAACCCCTCGTAATGCGCCGAGATTCCGCGCTTAACGGAAGTTGAAGGCCGCATCGCTTCAACGCCATGCAGCGTCAGCGCAGAGGGCGAAGGCGGGCCGAGCGCTCGTCGTGCTAAGGGCTCGGGCGTGACGCGCGACAAGCTCAAGCTATTGCTCGAAGAGTACGGTCGCATCGTGCTCTGGGTCTACTTGGTGATCTGGCTGATCGTGCTGGCCGGCTTCGCCTTGGCCATCTCCGCCGGTTTCAACGTGAAGAGCGTGTCGGCCAGCGGCTTGGGCGTCCTCGGCGCGGCTTGGCTCGCCACCAAGCTCACGCAACCGCTGCGCATTGCCGCGACGCTCGTGCTCACCCCGGTCATCTCGGCCGCGCTCAAGAAGTGGCGCAGCCGCGGCAAGCCGCACGCGCAGAACACCACGCCGTAGTCTTCGCCAGCCATCCACGCTACCGGCTGCGCTCGATTGGGGACCGAACAGCGTTGCCGTCACGTCCGACGGCACGCACGCCATCACCGTCGGCTCCATGTGGGCCACGGGCTCGTGGCGTTACGTCGAGCCGTGAGCCCCAGCCAGGGTTACGGGCCGCCGGAGATGGGCCAGCCGTCGCTGTCCCAAACCAACTCCGAGATACGCAACACCGACGCGCCGTTACTGTTCGCGTCGTACGCGTGGTACACGTTGAAGGCGGCGGTGTCGGTAAACACGACCGCGTTGTGGCCAGGGCCCTTGTAGCGGTCGCCACCCTTGACCAACAGAGTGCCTCCGCCCTGCATCAAGGCGACTCCGTCCTTGTCCACGTATGGGCCGTTGACCGTTGGTGAACGGCCGACGCGCGTGTTGTACGTGCTGTCGACGCCCTTGCAGCAGGTGTCCCACGACGTGAACAGGTAGTAGAAGCCGCAGCGCCGCACGATGAACGGTCCCTCCACGGCGCCGCCCGCGCTGGGCCGCGCCGCCAACGACTCGAGCGAGGTGCCAACGCGAGCGCCCTCGGCGTCCAGCTTGATCAGCTTGATGCCGCCCCAAAAGCTCCCGAACGCGAGCCAGGGAGCTCCGGCTTGGTCGACGATCACGTTCGGGTCGATGGCGTTCCAGTTGTCTTTGGTCGCAGTGGCGTTGGAGCATATCACCTGGCCGCGATCCATCCACGCGCCCGTGGTCAACGATGCGCGGGTGAGGTGCCCGATGCACGAGTGATTGCTGCCGAACGTCGAAGCCGAATAGTACAAGTGATAAGCGCCGCCGAAAAAGGAGATGTCGGGCGCCCACAGGTTACTGACGCCCGGTACGGCTTGCGCAATCCAAGCGGGTCGCGTCGCGGTGGTGAGCACGTCGGACGCGGCCTGCCACTGCAGCATGTTCGTCGACGTCTTGGCGCCCAGGTTGTTGCCGGTGCTGAACAAATAGAAGCGGCCGTCCGCGACCATCATCACCGGATCGTGAGTGCCGAGGTTGCCACTCAGCGCGAGCGCTTGCGGCGGCTTGGCGGCGTCGTAGTTGGCGATCTCACAACGCTCCGACGCGGGCGGGCTGCCGCCGACCGCCGCCGGGCCACCGCCGCTCGCGCCACCGCCGCTCGCGCCACCGTGGCTCACACCGCCGCTGCCGCCGCTATCGGCCCCGCTGCCCGTCGTGCCCGCCGACTCGTTGGCCACGCCGCCGCCGCCGACCGCTGCCGGCTGACCGCCAGGGCTGGTGCCGCTGCCCGCCAACGCACCGCTCGTGCCGCCGCTGCTGGCTCCGCTGGGGTTGGTAGCCGTGCCCGCGGCTCCGCCGTTGCCGGAACTTTCATCTGCCGCGGTGCAAGCGCTCAGCGCAACCGTCGACGCTGCCGCGAGCCAGGGGCTGGCCCAAAGAAAGCGGCGCAGGGTTTTTGACGTACCGACGACGGTCAGGGGCTGTTCCGGGCGATTCTTCACCGCCTGGTAAGGGGCGGCGCGGCCCAAAACTGACTGCTTTTCTGAGCGTTCGGCGACGCTGACGTTGCAAGTTTGCATCAACGGCTACACTCGACTCGTGGCGAAGGTACCCGATCGCGTTGGCCAGCTCATCAGCGAGCGTTACGAGCTGCTCGAGGTCATTGGCCGTGGCGGACAGGGCACCGTTTACCGTGCGCGTGATCGCTGGTCGCCGCGTCGCGTTGCCGTAAAAATCTTGGGCTCGAAGGCGGCTCGCGAGCCGCACGTGGTCGAGCGGCTGATGCGCGAGCAGCAGGCGATGATCGTGCTCAAGGGCACATCTGCCGTCGAGCTGTTCGACGTCTGCCGCGGCAACGAGGGCGAGCTGTGCTTGGTGATGGAGCTTCTGACCGGCGTCGACTTGGACGAGCACCTGTACGCGCTCGAGCAGCGGCGCGAGCGCATGCCGCTGCCGCGCGTGGCGCAAATCTTCGATCCGATCGTGAGCACGCTCGAGACCGCGCACGCGAACGGCATCTTGCACCGTGATCTGAAGCCCGCGAACATCTTCTTGCTCGAAGGTGGCGGCGTGCGCCTGCTCGATTTCGGTCTGGCGCGGCTCCAGAAATCTGCGCCATTGACGGCCGCAGGTACGGTGATGGGCTCGCCCAGCTTCATGGCGCCCGAAGCTTGGACCGGCGTTTCGGACTTGTTGGACGCGCGCGCCGACGTCTACTCGCTCGGGGTGATCTTGTTCCGCGTCTTGGCCGGTGAGCTGCCGCTGAGCGGCACGAGCCTGCAAGAGAAGTTTCTCAACACGACGACGGGCGCGCGCCCGAGCTTGTTGCGCTATCGCCCGGATCTACCGCGTCACGCCGATGAGTGGGTCGCGTTCGCGCTGGCGATCGACCGTGAGCAGCGCTTCGCCAGCGTGCGCGCGCTGTGGAACGCGTTTCTGACGACGTTTCACGTCGCTTCCCCCAACCCGCCCAAGCGCCCCTCGCTCTGGGCCGCGGCCAAAGGCGCGCTCGGCCAGCTCGTGCGCAGCAATCAACCGGCCCCATCCGCTCCGCCGCCGCCGTCGAACGAGCCCTCGTTCGCGCGTGAAGCCTTGGCGCGCAGCGTGCCCCACGTCGAGCAAACGTTGAGCATGAGCGACGCCGACATCGCCTTCGAGCCGCCGCCCAAGCCCGCCCCCAAGCCGCCGTCACGAAAACAAAAATAGAGCCGCGCGCCAACCCGAGAACGCGGCCCCCGGGAGAATGCCGGGCCTTGCCCGCACGACCAGGCCGCGGCCAGACCCTGTGGTACTCTACGCGGCGCGATGTCAGAGCCCGAGCGACCCCCGCGTGCCGAAGAGCAGAGCCAAGCGGATCGCACCTTACTCGGTGTTGCACCGCCGCGCTTGGATGCGACCGCCGACTCGGTGGCGCGCAGCCCGGTGTTCGTGCGCTCCGGCACATCGGTGGCTGACGACGACCAGCAACCACTACCGCTGCCGCGCATGGCGCTGCCCAGCCGCCCGCCGCCTCGGTTCACGTCCGAGGTCGCGGGCGTCTCCCCGGCTCCGGCGGCCGTGGGCGCGCGCGGTCGCGCGGGTGATTGGGCGGTGGCAATGCTCAACTTGCCGGCGCGCGTTGGCGGCACCCAGGTCGCGCTCTGGAAGGTGTTGGTTCCCGCGTCGTTGGTCGCGGCCGCGGTGGGCGTGCTGCTCTTGAGCTGGGTCAATTCGGCGGCTAAATCCGCGCCAAGCTCGACTTTATCGTCCGCACCCAGCGTGCCCACGGCCAGCCTCGTGGTCCCCGCCCCCAAAGCGCCCGAAGAAAAGCCGGCTGTCGCCGCTCGCGCCAGGCTCGACGGCAAAGCGCCCGAGACCCTGAGCGCGAGCGAGCTGTTGAGCTTGGCCGACGTGCGAGTCGAACGGGAGCGTGAAGCGGCGCGGGCGGTGCAGCGCAAGGTCCAAGAAAACCCCGCCCTGGCCAAAGACAAAGCCGTGCAGACCGAGCTGTTGCGGCTGGCGGCCGATGGCGACACCGCGCGCGATGCGTTGGCGACCATGACTCAGCTACCAGCGCCGATTGGCGCCGACCTTTTGTACGAGGTGTGGACCGGCACCGCGATCAAGAACGACAGCACCGAGCTGGCGCGCACCCTGCTGTACAGCACCGACGTGCGTCCCAAGGCAACGGCTGCGCTCAGCGTCGCCCTCCAGCTGCGCGTGGCTGAAACGTGCGAGCAGTTTCGCACCGTATTGCCGGCCGCTCTCAAAGACGGCGATCGCCGCGCCCTGCACCTTTTGACCAAGTTGACGAACAAGCGCGGCTGCGGCCCGAAAAAGACCGACGACTGCTTCGCTTGTTTGCGTGAGCAGCCCGACGAGCTGGCGGCCACGATCAACGCCGTCAAGAGCCGCCGCGCGCCGAGCTACACCGCGCCGTAGCGCGACCGCGGCCGATATTTACGTGATGTTGGCGAGCGGACCCGAGCAGAAGGCGGGGTTGCCGTACGTGGTGCGCGGGTCGCCGAAAAGGTTGGCGATCGATACCAGCAGGTTATTGTGCGAGTTCTTGTTGTTCGTCTTGTCCGTGTAGCGAACCCAGCGGCCGCCACGTAGGCCGCCACCGCCGCCCGCGAGCATGAACGGCATGTCTTTGTTGCTGTGCGTGGGCGGCTGTGAAATCTCGGAGCCGAAGAACACCACGCTCTCGTCGAGCAAGGTGTGGCCGTCGGCGCCCATGACGATGCCGTCCATTTGCTCGAGCAGGTGCAGGTGCATCTGCGAATACCAGGTGCAAATCTTCTCGCACTCGGCGGCTTTGAAGCCGCCGTCGTGCTGGTAAAAGTGATGGTGCTCCGGCAAATTGAGCCACGGAAACGTGTGCTTGGCCTCGGTGTCGGTCCACTGGAACGTGCCGACGCCGGTCAAGTCGCAAGCCAACGCCATTACCATCATGTCCATCATGAAGGTCCCGACCAGCGGGATCTTGCTGTCGGTGGCGATGTCCTTGTTGGCGCCGGTGTCGGCGGCCGCGCAGTTGGCGCCGCACAGGCCGGTCCCGGGGTTGTAACCGGTGGTGTCGACCAGGGTCGGAGCTTTGCAGGCGGTCGAGCCCATCTGCACGGCGGACAAGCCCATCTCGAGCTCGCGCACCTTGTCGAGGTGTTGCTGCAGGGTCGCGCGATCAGCCGTGCCCAGCTTGGGCACCAGCGTCTCGTACTGACCGCGCACGTGATCCAGAATCGATTTTTGCCGCTCGAGCTTGGCCACGGCCGCCGGATCGGTCGAGGGCGTGAGGCTACCGAACAGATCTTTGAAGATTTGCTGTGGATCGATGCGCGGGGCGATCGGGCTCGCCTTGAGGTTGTCTTCGAAGTTGGCGCAGCTGATCGGCGACAGCAGCCCGTGGGCTTTGCCGGTGCCCCAACGCACCGCCATCTCGAGGCTGGAGATCTTCTTTTTGCCCGCCGAAATGAGCGTGGCCAGCGTCTGATCGATGGACGGGCCGGAAGCGTACGAGTTGGTGCCCGGTAGGCCGCCGTTGGCCGGCGCGTCGAGCTGCGCAGTCCCCGTCATCCAAGCGATGATGCCGGCCTGATGCTGTTCGCCTTTCTTGCTCAACATGTCGAGGCCGTCGACGATCAAGAGCTTTTTCTTGTCCATCATCGGCTGCAGCGGCGCCAAGATCGGGCTCAGGATGGGCGCCGTTTCGGTGCCGGTGGGCCGCCATTTGTTCTTGCCACTGCCGTCGTCGATCACGGCGCCGCCCGGCGTATAGACGCCCAAAAAGCGCTTGGCGGTCGTGCCCGCGGCTTGGGCGTGAGCGGGCTCATCCATGATTTCGAGCCAGGGCAGGGCGATGGCGACACTTCCCGCCCCTCGGAGCACGGCGCGGCGATTCAGTCTGAACTTTGCCATGTCGAAACTCAGTCCTTTGCGGGCAAGTAGAGGAAGGCGTCGGTTTGGGTCAGGGCGACGAGCAGCTGCTTGATGTTGCCGCCCGTGCTGCGGAAAGCATTGTTGATGGCTTCTTGCGTGCAGGCGTCAGCAGCGTCCAGCGTCTTGCCGAAGCCGAACTCGAGCCAGTGCTGAGCAAAGCAGGTCTGCGCGGCGTCGGTCGCGGCCAGCGACTTGACCATTTCGACGGGGCCGTTGATGGGCGGACCGCCGGGCACGTTGCCGGTGGCGTCGATCATGACGTCGTTCTCTTTGTCGCGCCATTGCCCGATCGGGTCGTAGTTTTCGAGCGGGAAGCCGACCGGATCGAGGATAGCGTGGCAACCGGCGCAGACGGCCTGCTCGCGGTGTTTGGTGAAGCGAATGCGAGCGGTGGGACCCGACACGCCCTCGGGGATCTTGACCTGGGCCAAGATGGCGGGGTCGGTGGGCAGCGAGATGTTCATGCACATCATCTTGTTGATGATGAATGAGCCGCGAAGCACCGGGTTGCTCTCGTTGGTCGTGATGGTGCCGGTCAAGATGCCGGCTTGGGTGAGTAGCCCCAAGCGCTTGGTCGGATCGGGCAACGGGACCTTGCGGAACTCGGTGCCGGTCACGCCGGTCATGCCGTAAAAGCCCGCCAGCTGCTCGTTGACGTACGTGTACGGCGCAGTCAGCGCCGACGTCCACGTGCCGGGGCTGTCGGCGTCGAAGATCTCATGCTCCAGGAACGTCTGCGTCTCTTCGCGCAGCGCCGCGGCGAACGGCTGCGAGTAGATCGGGAACTTGTCTTTGTCGCGCGCCAGGTTGGTAAGCCCGCTGATCGGCAGCAGGTTGTCGAAGAAGTAGCGCACCACCGGCTTCGCCTGCGGAGCGTCGACCAAGCGCTGGGCCTGGGCCTTGATGCCCTCGGCGGTGTTCAGCTCGCCGTTGGCGGCGGCCGTGCGCAACGCTTCGTCCGGGATAGTGCCCCAGAACATGAACGACAGGCGCGCCGCCATTTCGTCGGCGGTGGGGCGGCGCAATTCGGGGTGATCGGCGGCGGGCGCACCGAATTCGATGCGGTACAAGAACTCGGGCTCTTGCAGCACGGCTTCGATGACGGCGGCAACGCCCGACGCGAACGTCGCCTTGGCCTGCACGGCCTTCAGCAGCGTGAGGAAGCTGGCCGTCTCGGCCGGTTGCAGCGCGCGATGGAAAGCACGCGAAGCGACGCTGTTGATGATGGTGGTGGCGCACGCGTCGTCAGGCGTGGCGCCGCTGGCACACGCGGCGAGCTTGCCGAGCGCTTCCGACGTACCGGTGGCGCGGCTGGCGACGTCGGCGGCGACGGTGCCATATTTACTGGCTAGGTTACTGGAGACCGAAAGCAGGTCGGCGTCGTTGCCGAAGACGTTGCCGGTGCGCGAAATGGTCTCCGGCGGCAGGCCCAGGCCCGCGTCCGTGGTGTCCCCGAAAAGATCGCGCACGGCGTTGCTGTACTCGAAGCGCGTGAGCCGACGCACCGGGGCTCGGCCGGGGTGCACGCCCTCGCACTGCGGCGAGACCGGGACCATGCCGCCGGTGCCGGTGCCGACGCCGCCGCTGCCACTCGCGCCCACACCCCCGACGCCGTTGGTGCCCCCGGTCGTCGCTGGGTTAGTGCCGCCGGGGCCTGCCCCCGATTCGGCAGAGCAGCCGGAAAGCCAGGCGAGCATGACCGGGGCAACTAGCCCCAACCAACCTACTCGGCGCCGTGAAGGCACGTTCATCCTCGAAGCTGACATACCGGCTCCTTCACTCTTTCGGCCATCGGCAGGCTCTAGAAACGGTGACGCCCACGCGCGGCTCACCTGTTGATGTGTGCGGGCAGCCTTCGAAATCCATGCGCTCTTTTCGGAAAGGTTGCGGCTCAATGCCCCATACGGGTTTTGCCGCGATTTCCCGCAGGTGGGGGCGAGTAAGGGGGGGTAGGCCGGGTCCCATTTCCGTGCGGCCGGCCCCCAGCTGGGGGCCTGGACCAGCCTATCCAGAACGAACGCAAGTGGTCGTAGCTGCGCTGCAGCGGTTCGAGAGGCCACGGGCGGCGCGTGCTAGAGCACGCCCGCTTTGCCCGAGCCCGCCCCGCCCCCGACCAAGCAACGGTCGCGCATTCGGTTTCCGCCCGAGCTGCCGATTTCCTCGCGCGTGGCCGACATCGTGGCCGCGCTCGACCAGCACCAGGTCGCGATCGTGGTGGGGGCGACCGGCTCCGGTAAGACGACCCAGCTGCCCAAGATCGCCCTCGAGATGGGGCGCGGCGGCAAGAAACAGATCGGTGTGACGCAACCGCGCCGCATCGCCGCGACCAGCGTGGCCGCGCGCGTGGCGACGGAGCTGGACTGCGAGCTCGGTCGAGAGGTCGGCTATCAAATCCGCTTCGAGAACCGAACCTGCAACGACACGTGGGTCAAGTTCATGACCGACGGCATCTTGTTGGCGGAGATCCAAGGCGACCGACAGCTCTCTGCGTACGACACGCTGATCATCGACGAAGCGCACGAGCGCAGCTTGACGATCGACTTCGTGCTCGGTTGGCTCAAGCGCATTTTGCCGGAGCGTCCGGATCTGAAGGTCATCGTCAGCTCGGCCACCATCGAGGCCGAGAAATTTTCGGAGTTCTTCGGCGGCGCGCCCGTGATTCAGGTCGAGGGCCGCACCTTTCCGGTCGAGGTGTTGTACGAGCCCCCCGCCGAAGACGTCGACTTGCCCGACGCGGTCGCCGACGCGGTCGCCAACGTGACGTCGCTCGACCCGCGCGGCGACATCTTGGTGTTCTTGCCCGGCGAGCGCGAGATCCGTGAGACCGAGCAGGCCCTGAACGGCCGCAACCTGCGCCACACGGTCGTGCAGCCTCTCTACTCGCGACTCACCGCGGCCGAGCAGGCCAAGGTGTTTTCCAGCATTCCGCAGCGGCGCGTCATCCTCGCCACCAACGTGGCCGAAACGTCGTTGACGATTCCAGGCATCGTTTACGTCGTCGATACGGGCGTGGCTCGCCTGTCGCGCTACGACCCGCGTACCGGCACCACGCGCCTGCAAATCGAGGCGATTTCGCAGGCCAGCGCCGACCAACGCAAAGGTCGCTGCGGTCGCGTGCGCGACGGCATTTGCGTGCGCTTGTTCGACGAGCAGAGCTTCGCCGCGCGACCCGCGTTCACCGACCCCGAAATGAAGCGCACCGGCTTGGCCGGCGTCATCTTGCGCATGAAGTCGCTCGGCTTGGGCGAGGTCGAAGACTTTCCGTTTTTGGATCCGCCGCACTCGCGCTCGATCAGCGAAGGCTACCGCGTGCTGCAAGAGCTGAGCGCGCTGAACGACGAGCGCGCGCTCACACCGCTGGGCCACCAGCTGGCGCGCTTTCCGGTGGACCCGCGAATCGGTCGGATGATCTTGGCCGGCGCCGAGCTCGGTTGCTTGTCGGAAATGTTGGTCCTGGCGGCGGGGCTCAACATTCAAGATCCGCGCGAGCGTCCGCGCGGCTTGGAGCAAAAGGCCGACCAGCTGCAGCAACGCTTTCGCGACGAGCACTCGGACTTCGCGGGCTTGCTCAAGTTGTGGGCGTTCGTGCGCGAGCAAGAGAGTCGCGGCACGAGCCAGCTGCGCCGCGCCTGCAAAGAGAATTTTCTGTCGTTTCTGCGGGTGCGAGAATGGCGTGAGGTGCACCGCCAGCTCGAGGAAAGCGTCAAAGAGCTGCGGCTCTCGGCGCGGCCGGGCCGTCGCCCCCCGCCGAATGGCGTGGCCGACGCGACCGCGAAACCGAACGGCGTAGCCGGCGCGAGCGCCGCGATTCACATGGCGTTGCTCAGCGGCTTGTTGTCGCGCATCGGCCAATGGAACGCCGAAAATCGCGTCTATCTCGGCGCCCGCCAAACGCGCTTTGCGCTGCACCCGTCGTCGGGGCTGGCCAAAAAGCCGCCCGCGTGGGTGATGGCGTTCGAGCTCGTGCAAACGACCCAGCTGTTCGCGCGCACGGCGGCCAAGGTCGAGCCGGAGTGGCTCGACAAAGTGGGTGGGCACCTATTGAAGCGCAGCTACTCCGACCCGCACTGGTCCGAAAAGTCGGCGCGGGCGTCGGTTCGGGAGCACGCGACGCTGTTCGGTTTGCCGGTGCTGCGCGACCACAGCGTCGACTACGCGACGTTGTCGCCCAGCCGCGCCCGCCTCATGTTCATCGAGCATGCGCTGGTGCGCGGCGAGTACCGAAGTCGCGGCGCCTTTCAGGACCAGAACCGCAAGCTGCTGGCCGAGGTCGCGCGCTTGCGCGACAAGGCGCGCCAAAGCGACATGCTGGCCGACGACGAGCTGTTGCTGGCCTTCTTCGATCGGCGTTTGCCGGAGACGGTCGTCAACGGCAAGACGTTCGAAGACTGGCGCGAACGCGCTGAACGGAGCGAGCCCAACCTGCTGCGGTTGGCGTTGTCCGACGTCGTTTCACAGGAGCAGCAGCTGTTGCCGGAACACTACCCGGATCAGCTGGTGTTTCACGGCGTGGCGTTGCCGGCCAGCTACCGCTTCGATCCGTCGGCGGACGACGACGGCGTGACGCTCACGGTGCCGCTGCCGTTCTTGCCCCAGCTGGCCCACGGCGAGCTCGACTGGACGATTCCGGCTTGGCACGAAGCCAAGATTGCGGCGCTGCTCGGCGAATTGCCGCGCGCGCTGCGACGCGAGCTGGGCTCGCTGCCCGAGCTGGCCAAAAGGCTTGCGGCGCACGTTCGCCCCAACGGTTTCATGCTCGAAGCGCTCAGTCGCGCGCTGTTCGAGCTCACGGGCGCAGACGTGCCGGCCGAAGCGTTTCGGGTCGACGCCATTCCGGCTTACCTGCGCTTCAACTGTCGTATCGTCGGTGAGCGCGGGCAGCTGATCGCGGAAGGGCGCGACATTGCGGCCTTGCAGGAGCAGCACGCGGCGCGCGCTCGCGAAGCCGTGCGCCGCGCGCCGGCGCCCACGCAGTGGGAACGCGCAGATTTGACGACCTGGGACGTCGGTGAGCTGCCGCGCTTCGTCACGCGCGCGGTGCTGGGCGCGGAGCTGCGTTCATATCCGGCGCTGGTCGACCGCCAGCGCTCGGTCGCGCTCGAGCTGTTCGAGTCCGAAGACGCGGCTCAGGCCGCTCACCGGGGCGGCGTGCGCCGACTGCTGCAGTTGGCGGCCAAGAGCCCGCTCTTGGCGCTGGGCAAACGCGCACCGTTGCCGTTCACCCGCCGCCCCGGTCTGCCGCCGCCGCGCGCGGAAGCCGACGCGTTTCGGGAGCTGGTGCTGACGCGCGTGGTCAACGAGGCCTTTGGCTTGTTCGACGGCGCCCCGCTGCCGCGGTCCAAGCCGGCTTTCGACCAGCTCTTGGCGGCGGGCTTGCCGCGCCTTTCGCCTGCGTTCGAGGCGACCACGCGCGCCATCGCCAGCGCTGCGGGCGAGCTGGACAAGACCTTGCGCGCGCTCGACGGCGCCGCCAAACAACCGAGCGGCGCCGCCGCCGCCGCCGACATTCGCGTGCAGTTGGATCTGCTCTTCGCGCCCGACACGTGGTCGTGGGTGGAGCGGCAACAACTGGAGCACTTTCCTCGCTACCTGCGGGCGGCTCAAGCTCGCCTGATACGCGCCGTCAACGACCCGCGCAAAGACGCCAGCAAGGCGGAGCCGTTCACGCCCGTGTGGCAAGCCTTCTTGGCCAAGCGCGCTCAGCTGCGCGACCAAGTCGGCGCGCGCCAGCTGCACCTCGCGTTCGAAGAGCTGCGCGTGGCGTTGTTCGCGCCCGAGCTCAGGCCGGCGCAATCCGTCACGGTCGCCTCCGCCGCCCGTGTCTTCGCCGCCCTCCGTTGAGCCTCCCCGGTCGCGGCATGCCAATGTAGTGAAGCCGGCGCGATCGCGGAAATTACCGAGATAATGTAGGCTTTTCACCGCCTTGCTAAACTCTTGCCGCTCATGTGACGCTCACGGATTAGAGACGCTGCGGTTTTCCCAAGTCCATGAGCAACAAGCCCGCGCGCCCCGCGCCTGATCAAGCACGCGACCTCGATACATTCCCGGAGGCGGAGCCGCCTTCCCGCAATCAGCCGCCGCCCTCCTCGAGCAGCCTGCGCGGCATCATCGACGCGTTGGTGCAGGGCTCACTGGTCGATCTATTTCAGGTCTACGGCGTCGCCTGCGCTCCGCTGCCGCGAGATGGACGTAATGAGCGGTATCCGGAGCTGTCGGCCGTGATCAGCTTCACCAGCGCGAGCGATGGCAAGTGTGCTCGAGCCAGCGGGCGCCTGGGCCTGTCGATGTCGCCGGAGGTTTTGGAGCTCATGCAGGGCGAACGAGCTCCGCAGACGCGCCAGGGTGACTGGTCTCGCGAGTTGGTCAATCAGCTGATGGGGCGCTTCAAAAACCGCCTTTTGCCTTATGGCGCCATCCTCCAGGCGGGGCTGCCGTCTTCGATCGCGCGCGATGCGCTGGAGGCGGCGGGCGAGCGCGCCGTCGGTCGGCGCGTGTACCGGGCGCGCACCATTCGCGGTGAGGTCGTGGCTACGCTCGACGGCTCACTGAACGAAGCCGAGCTTTCCTACGTGGGGCCCACGGCCGCTGCCAGCGAAGGCGAGTTGATTCTGTTCTGAGGGGGAGTCGAGAAGCATGAAACACGTTTTGGTAGTCGACGATTCGCAAACGATACGGCACGAGCTGTCCCAGGCGCTCACCGCCGCCGGCTATGCGGTCGTGGAGGCGGCCGACGGTGTTGCGGGGCTGGAGCGCGTCGCCGAGACGCAGTTCGCCATGATCATTCTCGACGTGAACATGCCGCGCATGGGCGGGCTGGAGATGCTGGAGCAGCTGAGCCGCGATCCGAAATCTTCGAAAATTCCCATACTGATGCTGACCACCGAGGCCCAGCGCTCCACCATCGATCGCGCGCGCCGAGCCGGCGCCAAGGGCTGGCTGGTCAAGCCGGTCAAGTTGGAGCTCGTCGTCACCACCGTCACGGCGCTCACCCAATGAGTGACAACTTGCTCGTGGTATTGGTCGATAGCCTGGCCGATGGTGGGCGCAAGGCCGCGATTGCGTTCGGGGTCGCGCTGGCCGCGCTCTCCAACGGCACGACCGTGCACATGTTTCTATCGCTGGAGTCGGCTCGCCTGGGCACGCCGACGGGTGCCGACGGCATCGTGCCGCGCGGCTTCTCGGAGCCGCTGGCGGAGTACATTCGGCACTTCAGCGACCTGGGTGGCAAGCTCGAGGTTTGCTCGTCGTGCTTCGAAGAATATTGCCGAAACCTACCGAAAGACGAGCAAGGGCGCCCCGCGCTCCGCCCCGGCACGACCATTCACAGCCTGGGTATCGTGGCCGAGCGCGCCGGTTCGATGCCGGTCGTGACGTTCTGAGCGGTGACGTGCTACCGCAGTAGGGCTTGGACCGAACCGCCGTTTTCGTAGATGCCGGCTATGTGTTTGCCTCCGGCGGGCGCGCGCTGACCGGAGACAAGCTGCCGCGCTCGCAGCTTCACCTCGATCACGACGCGGTGCTGAGCCTACTTGCGGCCTTGTCGCACGAGCTGACGGGCCTGCCGCTCTTGCGTATCTATTGGTACGACGGCGCCTCCACCGGACCGAACGCGGCCCACGTCGCGCTGGCCTACCGCCCGAGCTTGAAGCTGCGGCTGGGTCAGGTCGACGCGCATGGCCAGCAACAGGGCGTCGATGCGCTGTTGGTCGGCGACCTGGTGACGTTGGCCGAGAACCGCGCCATGTGCGACGCGGTGCTGGTGACGGGCGACGATGACTTGCGGGTTGGCGTCGAGCGGGCCCAAGCGCTCGGCGTGCGCGTGCATTTGGTCGGCATCCCGCCCGCGCGTGAAAACCAAGCCGCGGCCCTCGTGCAAGCCGCCGACCGCGTGCGCGAGCTGACAATCGATGAGCTGCGTAGCTTCTTGAGCCTGGCCCCTAAGCGCTAAAGCCAGGTCTCGCGCCGGAGGCGCTACTTGACGACGACCGGCTCGAAGCAACGAATGTTGGTTTCGATCCGGAAGTTGGACTGGTTGGTGTGACGCTCGGCGTGAAAAATGTCCATCTGGTAGGTGCCACCGGCGTGGATGCCGAGGTCCGCCGCCTGGGCGTCGAAGTCGATGGTGGCCGAGATCGGCAGATGCATACCGCCCAGATCGAGGGCCAACTTGCCGTTCACGAAGATCCACAAATCATCGTCGCCCCGAAAGGTGAACTTTTGGCCGGCGACGTAGCCGAACTTCACGTGGCCTTCGGTGGTGAAGTGGAAGTTGTGCTGCTGATTGGGGCTATTGCCGAAGCCCATGCCGTCCAGCGGAAAGAACGCCGTGGTGTCATAAGCCAGGGCGCCAGTGCCGTCGTCGACCAGCGTGATGTCGACTTGGAAGGTCTGGTTCACGCTCGGGTCGTCGTGGTACCACTGGTCGAAGCTGGCTTGGCTGGTGATGACGTCGGTCGGAGTCCAGCCGTTCCAGTCGTCGCACGAGGCGAACGTCAGGTGCTCGAAGTCACCGGTGGTGACGCGCTTTTTGGTGCCGATGCCCGACACGAACACCGGCTTGCTGTCGGGGCCGAGCGTGGGCGCCACCATGCCGCAGCCGATGTCGTTCAAACCATTGTACGATTCGAAGTCGGGGTGAGGGGGCTGAAAGTCGCGCAGCGTGAGCTGCAACACTGCGTCGCACTTTTCGACCGGCGCGTCGGGCACGGTGCCCAAGTCCGGCTGGGCGCTACCGCCGGTGTTCAGCGATGGTTGCGGGGCGGAGCCGCTACCGGCGCTGACCTGGGCCGCGGTGTTGCCGTCGTGCTCGGGGCCCGCGCTGCCACTGGCCGAGCAGCCACTGGCGAAGGCGACGCAAAGGAGAACCGAAGCCAAGACCGAAGAAGGCGCAGCGGGCTGCATGCGGAAAAAGCTAGCATGGAACCGGTGCCACACAAGCCCCGCCCCGGTCGCCGATTTCTCGAATTGTAATGTCTACTTAGGTGCCCGCAGCCGTTCACGACGTCGAAGTAGCCGTCAGTGACGCCGCCAATCCATCCAGAATATCGTGCTCGCTGACCAACAGCTCGTCGAGTGAAAGCTCGCGCATCACGGTCAGCAGCACCGCCGCGCCGCCGACGATCACCTCCGCGCGCGCCGGCTCGGCCAACATGCGGCGGCGCTCGGCCACGCTGGCCACGCTCAGGCAGCCGAACAGCGCTTCGATTTGTTCGCGCGTGATGCGGCTATGGTGGGTTTGGCTAGCGTCGTAACGGGTCATGCCCAGCTGCATGGCCGAAAGCGCGGTCACGGTGCCGGCCAAGCCGACCACGGTGCGGGCGCGACTCACGTCGATGACGGCGCGCACCCGCGTCAGCTCGCGCTGAACGTCGCTGAAGCACGCTGCCAGCTGGGTAGGGCTCGGCGGATCCGTCTTCAGGTGCCGCTCGGTCATGCGCACGCAGCCCATTTGGGTCGAAATCAGCGCTTCGGGCGCGGTCGCGCCGAGCACGAATTCGGTGGAGCCTCCGCCCACGTCGATGATCAAGAAGGGCGCCTGGGCGGCGGGCAACCCGTGGGTAGCGCCGCGAAATGACAATCGCGCTTCTTCGTCGCCGCTCAAAAGCTCCGGTCGGACGCCGAGCACCTGCTCGGCGGCGTCGAAAAATCGTTGGCTGTTGCGGGCGTCGCGCGCGGCGCTGGTGGCGGTCGCGCGAACGCGGATCACGTTCGCGCGGTCCATCGCGGTGCGATACTCGGTGAGGACGGCCACGGTGCGGGCGATGGCGTCCGAGGCCAGCTCGCCGGTGACGTCCACACCTTGGCCGAGCCGCGTGATGCGCATCGGTCGCGCGATTTCGCGACCCGCTTCGTCCGCGATCAGCAGACGCGCGGAATTGGTACCGATGTCGATGGCGGCTACGTTCACGCGCCGACTATACTCCGCCTCGAAGTGACGCTGC
>Ga0164241_10001371_pt1 | contig 30471 bp, 29 predicted proteins | sample OricomyardsoilBY_FD_108780 | JGI IMG/M metagenome (GOLD analysis project Ga0164241, IMG submission 108780) | Backyard soil microbial communities from Emeryville, California, USA - Original compost - Back yard soil (BY) | ecosystem: Environmental > Terrestrial > Soil > Unclassified | place: USA... | reverse complement strand
TCGCTGTTGAAGGGTACAAAGAAGAAAGTTCGTTGTCTATTCACGAAGCGCTTGGCGACACCCTTAAACCTTTACAGAAATTCAAAATTTCCCGTAGTTCGAAAAAAAATATTGAAGAATATTTATCGCATTTGCCTTCCCGTAGTAAGAAAGTTCGCTTGTATCCTGCGTTATTACAACAGTTATCGATTATTCAACAAGAAGTACTTGCGCAAATTGAACAGCCAAAACCAACAGGGCTTCTGGATAAATTATTAGGTGGAAAACCCTCTGACACCAATAAATCAGAACCAGAAGAAAGTTCACATGAAGAAAAATATGATTCTGTTGCAGATTTACCACAACCGGAAAATGTTCAAAAAGTGACATCAGCTGTTAACGGAGTAACCCCCGCATTTATTTCACAGATTACCGAGGTGTTAAGTGCTTTCCTGGCCAGCCTTGAAAACGAAATCTCCATTAAAAATCAAGCTGAAATTATTCGCCAACAGTTAGAGAGTGGTTTAGCAGCGGATGCTGTGATTCCCACATTGGAAAATTTACGCAATTTGTTTATGGAAGCTTATCTGGCCGCGAATGCGGCTTTTGCGAATTATTTAAATTCAGTGACACTTGAATTATCTGAAATTTATTCGATTGTAGGCAATGCCGTAACGCAAACCCAAACGCAACAACATGCGGAACACGCATTACAAGATTCCATGATGCAAGGCATGAAACAACTGGAAACCCAAGCCACTAACGCAACAGATCTTGCACAACTCAAGTCCCAGGTTAAATCACAAATTGATCACATCAAACAAGCTTTGGATGCTTATCAACACACGGCAAAAAATTACAGTCTTGACGATCAACTTACAGCCTTGAGCCAAAAAATAAAAATACTTGAAGTCGAGTCGGAGAAAAATCGCGGCAACCTTGAGGCTCAACGACACAAAGCTTTACATGATCCACTCACCGAATTACCCAATCGTCAGGCTTATAACGATCGTGCTACAACCGAAATACAACGCTGGCAACGTTACAATCGACCACTCAGTATTGCGATATTTGATATTGATCACTTTAAAAAAATTAATGACACCCACGGCCATCAAGCAGGTGATCGCGTATTAAAAGTCATTGGACGTTCGATTGCAAAACGTTTGCGTGAAGTGGATTTTTTCTGTCGGTTTGGGGGTGAAGAATTTGTTGCTTTGATGCCGGAAACATCCGCAGAACAAGCATTCCTGGTATTGGAAAAAATTCGCGATGCAATTGCCAATGCCACATTTAATTACAAAGAACGACCGCTCAATATTACGCTGTCCATTGGGCTAACAGATTTCCGCGCGCAGGACAGCCTCGATTCGGCATTTGAGCGTGCAGACCAGGCGTTATATCAAGCAAAACTGGTGGGCCGTAATCGAGTGCAACAGGGTTAACAATATAAATAATATAGTTAAATGCCGTTCATTAACCTGATCAAAATCTGAATTCAATAATACTTATAGTCCCATACTGCATAAGTAGTAATGCAAATCCGCAAAATGTAATGTCGGCAGAAGAGTTAACACTGATTAACAATTTTCCACAAAACCAACCGCTTTATTTTTTTGCAATTGGTTATGCTGGATTAATTTTAAACACAGGAGACAATAATGAAAAAGTTTGCACCTACATTGCTGGCCGGGATTATCGCACTATCATTTTCAACACAGGCACTTTTAGCGCAAGCACTCGAATTAAATGATAAAAATTATTTCACTATGCAAGGGTTGGACGTCACCGCCTTTGCTGATATTTATCCTGACGGGCACCAAACTGGCGTAACAGCCATACAACACGGTAGCCGCGTTGCCGCCAATGGCGATTTGCGTTTGGAAATTTCACCTGGCCAATGGTCACCCATGCCAGCCGGTGGCAAACAAACGGTTGATACGAAAACTAAAACCATCACCCAAACACTTTCGTATCCTGACCCTAGTAAAAATCGTAAAGGTTTTAATCCGATTATTTATCCGGATTTGAATTTTTCTTATCAAGTCAGCGTCACCGCACTGAAAAACAATCAATTTAAAATCACTGTAGATATGGAACAGCCGATACCCGATGAATGGGTAGGCAAAATTGGTTTTAACTTTGAATTATTTCCCGGTGAGTTATTTGGCAAATCCTGGTTAATGGATAATCAAACCGGTATTTTCCCGCAGCAACCTAACGGACCTTTGGTAAAACCACACGGCGAATTTTTAACAGCAGCCTTGGCAGTCGGAAAAAAATTAATTGTTGCGCCGGATACCGATAAACAACGCATGACCATTGAAACCAAAAATGGCGAATTGGAATTGTGGGACGGTCGCGCCAATCACAATAATGGCTGGTACATAGTGCGCGGCATTATTCCCAAAGGCGCCACTAAAAATGCACTGGAATGGATAGTGACGCCACACGTGGTTAAAAATTGGATTTACGAGCCTGTGATTCAAGTATCGCAAGTAGGTTATGGTGTTGATCAATTAAAACAAGTGGTAATTGAGCAGGATGCGCGCGATAAAAAAGCCTCAACAATTGAAATTTTCCGCTTGACCGAAAACGGCAAAACCCGCGTGAAAAAATCGAAAGTCAAACCTTGGGGTAACTTTTTGCGTTACCAATATATGACCTATGATTTTTCGGATATTCGCGAACCCGGCATGTATCAAATCCAGTATCGCGACAAAATTTCTCACGCATTTAAAATCGGTGACGACGTGCTGTCGCGCCACGCATGGCAACCCACACTGGAATATTTCTTACCGGTGCAAATGTGTCACATGCGTGTAAATGAAAAATATCGCGTATGGCATGGAATCGATCACCTTGATGACGCACGCATGATGCCGATTAATTTTAATCATATTGATGGCTACATTTCCGATGGCAGTACTCGCACTAAATTTAAACCGGAAGACAGAGTGCCCGGTTTGGATGCTGGTGGTTGGCATGATGCAGGCGATTACGATTTACGTGTGGAATCGCAAATGGGCACCGTTTGGTTATTGTCGAGCATGGTGGAAGAATTTAATTTGTATCACGATGCGACGTTAATTGATCAACAAAAGAAACTGGTCGAAATTCACGAAGCCGATGGCAAAAACGATGCACTGCAACAAATCGAACATGGTTTGTTAAGTGTGCTCGGTGGTTACAAATCTATGGGTCGTTTATATCGCGGCATTATCGAACCCACTGTTCGGCAATATGTTTTGTTGGGCGATGCCACAGTACAAACTGATAACCTGCCTTATGATCCTTCATTAAAAGAAGGTGAAATTAAAAACGGCAAATCGGGTAATCCGGATGATCGCTGGGTATTCACTGAGGATAATCCCGAACGCGAATTGTATGTCGCTGCCGGTTTAGCCAGCGCCGCACGCACGTTGAAAGATTACAATCCGCAAATGTCGAAAGACGCATTGCAAGCCGCAAAAGAAATTTATGCGATTGCTGCACCCAAAGCAAAAAAAATGGATAACCGTATTTTTGCCTTGGCAGAATTAATTCTTTCAACCAACGACGACCAATATCGCCAGGAATTAATTGGCTTGAAATCCAGCATTATTGAAAATGTTGAGCGCAATGCCTGGCCAATTGGTCGCGTGATCAGCAGCATTAAAGATCAACAATTTGTGCAAGACATTGATAAAGCCGTCGCACAATATCAAGCCGATGTTCGTGAGCGCGCAAAAACCGAATCACCTTATGGTGTTCCATACAAACCCAATATTTGGGGAGCAGGTTGGGCCATTCAGGATTTTGGCGTGAAGCAATATTTTTTCCACAAATCCTGGCCGCAACACACCACGACTGATTCCTTCGTGAACGCATTGAATTTTATTTTAGGCGTACACCCAGGCGTTAACACCCAATCATTTGCATCAGGTGTCGGCGCCAATTCTGCAACTGTTGCTTATGGTGTTAACCGTGCAGACTGGTCATACATTCCCGGCGGCGTAATCTCCGGCACCGCATTAATTCGCCCCGATTTGCCTGAATTAAAAATCTGGCCCTTCTTCTGGCAACAAACCGAATACGTGATGGGCGGCGGTGAAGCGAACTATATGTTTTTGGCACTGGCAGTTGATCAGTTAAATCAGAAAAAGTAGTTTTGGTTTTTTTGAATCTAAGGGCGATGCAGAGATGCGTCGCCTTTTTTTAGCTTAATACAATTTGATGTTTGCCGGTCTACATTATACCCTTTAGGCCTTTGGAAATTTTGCATTGATGACGAGCTATTATGAAGCTTGGGAAGCATGAAGAATTAGGCGATTTTTTTTAAAAAATAGGCAGGAAGATTATGGAAAATGGAATCACCCTAGAAACATTTAAAGCTGACCATCCATTTGCAGACTCGCAAAAAATTGGATCACTTTATAAGTTTTTTAACTACAATGAAAAAAATCCAGAATATCTAGAAGATTTATTTTTAAATCGAAATCTTTATCATTCCTTACCAGAAAAACTGAATGACCCATTCGAATGCAAGCCACTATTTTCTGTTAAAAATACACCTCACCAACAATATCTTCTTCGAAAATCATTAATGGATCTAGTCAAAAGGAGAGGCCACAGCAACAGTCAAGCTCGTGATATTGTTTCAAAAAACATGCTTAATCCAGATAAATTGAAACAGGATCTGTCGGAATCTATATTAAATATCTACCAAGAAATTCGAGTATGCTGCTTCACTACCACCAACACTAATCTGCTCCTATGGTCTCATTATGCGAACTCACACAAAGGACTCTGTGTCGAATTTGATTCCACTCACGCCCCTATAAACATCACTTATAAAGTGAAATACCAGGAACATTATCCGACCATTTCCTATCCACTTGAACGAGACCAAACAATTTTCAAGCCAATTTTAGTTAAGTCACCGGAGTGGTCGTATGAAAATGAATTTAGATCCATCATGCATCCTTCAGCCCCAAGTCAACCTCCACAAACTGATACCTGTTATATTCTTGATAGCAAAACTATTAAGGCAGTTTATTTTGGAGCCAACATATTGAAAGAAAATAGGAATAGAATAATTGATATGATTAATAGGGGCCCTTTTAAGCCGACACTATGGCAAAGTGAAATTAATAAAAATTCTTATAGTTTAAATTTCGTCAAGATATGAAATATAACTACCGATTAATCACGGTCAGCACCTTAGTTAAATGTTTAATGAATAAACGAAATCTGTGATATGCAAATTCAACTGTTTAGCGACTTACACATAGAATTTGAAGACCTTACCGTTTCGTGTGAAAACGCAGATGTGGTTATTTTTGCGGGCGATATTGAATTGGGCACCAAGGGTGTTGAATGGATAAAACGACAAAACATTAAATGCCCTGTAATTTATGTGTTAGGAAATCATGAGTATTACAAACAATCTCACCCAGGACTTGTTCGAAAAGTTACAGAGGCTGCGCAAAACACCAACATTCATGTGTTGGAAAACAAATCGATAACAATTGATGATGTCTGTTTTCATGGAACCACTTTGTGGACTGATTTTGAATTGTTTGGTGACCCACGGGCTGCCGGTTATGAATGCCAGCAGCTTATGACAGATTTCAAAAAAATCCGTAAGGAACCGTCTTACTCCAAGTTGCGTTCAATTGATGTTGCGGCCATTCATTTCAATTCAAAACATTGGTTAGCCCAGAGCCTTAATGAATCGACAGCTTCGAAGAATGTAGTGGTTACGCATCACGCACCCAGCAAAAGATCTATACCGGATCACTACAAAGCCAACATAGTCTCCGCTGCTTATGCCTCACACCTGGATAGCTTTATTGAAGAGCATCAACCCGACTATTGGTTTCATGGACATTTGCACAACAGTCTCGATTACTATATTGATAAATGCCGCGTTGTTTGTAATCCAAGAGGGTATAGCGATGAACGGAACGCTGATTTTCAAAGTGAATTTTTGATAACTATTTAAAAATAGGGAAAATATGATAGAAGCCCATAAACTCGCAGGTTTCATAGCGGCACATGGAATTTGGTCTGTAAGTGACGGAGAAATTCTCATTCCAATATATGCATTTATTTCTGAGAATGGAGAAAGAGCCATTAATCGCTTGGTAGGCGATGACTTGGAGAGTGTCGTCGAACTAGGTCGGCGCAAGCTTGAGCAAAACGAATTGGATGCAAATGATGCCGTGATGATATTCGACGGAAGAATTCCTATCAGCGAAAAGAAATATGATGCGCTTATTATGGAAATACGCTCTTATTTTTCACCTGATTCAAAAGTCACAATTGCAATTCCCTACTCGCCAAAATCTGAAAACAGTGCATTCAAAGTCCATAAACCTAAAATACTCCAATGGCAAAACTGCGATGACTTCGATATCAACACATGTATCAGCGCCTTCTTTGAAGGAGTGGACTCGCATGAAAAAGCAGCAGAAGTCTGGAATGAGGCAATGGATCAATCTATATAGATTTTATTTAAAAAATGTAAGCGAGAGATGTTTTTCAGCTCCAAGTTAGTTAACGACAACAGAAATGAGAATTCAAGCATGACCTACACACGCGTAATGGGAATATGTGTCACCAATGAAGAAGAGTATGCGAATTATCGCAAGGGCATGCTGCCGATACTTCAATCTTACGGCGGTTCATTTGGTTACGACTTTAAAGTAAGCGAAGTTCTGAAATCCAAAGACGACGTGCCAGTTAATAGAGTTTTTACTATTGAATTTCCAAGTCAGGGAATAATGGAAAAATTCTTCAGCGACCCGAATTACCTTGTTGTGAAGAAAGCGCACCTGGACGTTTCTATATCGAGCAGGACTGTGATTGCGATGTTTGAGAACAGTTAGGATTGGCAACTTTACCAAATCGCCGCGAAAAACAGGTTGATTGGCCTAGCGCGGTGCTAACACCGTCAGCACTGTCCCGATGAATATTTGGCGAAAGTTATCAAGGTTGTTTTTGCCTGTATTGGCGGCGATTGATTAGTGAATTTGCTAAAAGTCTGTAAACGGGACGATCTATGGAAATGCTTATTCTTTCTAAAATTATTAATTATTAAAACCATATGATGATCAAAAACCTGGAATATTTCGACAAACAATTACTCGAGTCTTATTACAAATATACCGAGCTGCTCTCTGATAAACCGCTGGATTTCCAGCGACAACGCTTTTCGCTATTTGCTCTTTCCGCTGCGCAATGGCAGCTAATTGAACTGGCTGAGATAGAATTGCTTCAACAAAATTTTGAAAATGTTCATGCTGCGCTGTCGCGTTTTCAACATTGCAGTTATGCAAACAATAATCATTTTGATGAAAAGGGAATTAACCAACATTGTGGATATGACTATTGCATATTGTCTGAGCCGGCAATTTATTCGTCGCTGCTTGGGCAGCGCTATATTAAAACAGCTTTTCCCATAACCCGAAAAATGTCCAAAGGTGCTTACCCGGCTTATATGTACGCCGCCAACATCATACTTGCGCTGGAACATCCTGAATGGCCGTACACCTCAACATCCATCGATAAAGCAAGATCTTTTATCGCAACAAAAAATGCTAAAAAATTTGAAGTTTTTTACATTCAATTTTTTCTGAATATTTTTGACAAAAATGTTGAAACTGCTGCAAACTCATTAATCGAATTTAACCAGCATTATGCGAAATCAGATTGGGGGAAAAACAAACCTTTTGCTCGCCTTACATTTATGCAGGCGCTGGCCAGGTTTTCTGGATTTTATTTGGATAACACTATTATTCTGAATAAATTGGCAGAATCTTTTCCAGCATCGCACCTGGAGTTCTGGAATCAGTTTTATAAAGAAAAAGATCGATTTACCGATTACCAATATAGCGAACCTTTAGCTTTTCTGAATATAATTGTTTGAGGAACAACATGTGTGTAAATTATGTAATAAAAGGTGGCAATCATGAAATTTTTTGACAAAGACTTCGCAACACAATTTGCTAACGAATGGATCAGCAACTGGAACAATCATGATCTCGATTCAATCTTGAGTCATTACACCGAGGATGTAACATTTCATTCACCCATGATTCAAAAGATATTGGGTGAATCCACAGATAAGGTTGTTGGAAAAGATAGTCTTAGTATTTACTGGGCCAAAGGATTGAAATTAATTCCCGATTTGCATTTTGAATTGATAAATATTTTCAGTGGTGCACACTGCCTGTCTATTTATTATCGTGGACATAGAGGCTTGGTAATTGAAACTTTTTTCTTCAATAGTTCAGGAAAGGTTTACCAAGCTTGTGCCTGCTATGAGTAACATTTACAACGAGATTCGTTAGCAAAACTGGAAGCGAGAAAAATATGGCATACACACGCGTGATGGGCATATATGTAACCAATGAAGAAGAGTATGCGAATTATCGCAAGGGCATGATGCCAATACTTCACACTTATGGTGGCTCATTTGGTTATGACTTTAAGGTCAGCGAAGTTCTTAAATCTAAAGAAGATGGGCCGATAAATAGAGTTTTTACTATTGAATTCCCAAATCAGGAAACAATGGAAAAATTCTTCAGTGATCCGAATTATCTTGTTGTTAAGAAGGCGCATTTGGATTGCTCTATATCGAGCAGGACTGTAATTGCAATGTTTGAAAGTAATTAAAATAAATATAATCTGAATATGGGCTGAATAATTGTGATGGAAGTGTATTTTTGATACCTGCTGCTATTTTTAGAAGATCTCTTATTAAATTTAAATCAAAAAAGTAAATATTGCACACAATTAACTTGTGTAAAGTATTAGAATCCCTTTAAAAATTAGATCGACAAAATCAATCATAACTAATCTAAAATCCATCTATATATAAAGGATACACCATGAAAAAAATTACTTTTGTGTTTTTAGCATCTTTACTTGCCTCAAGTGTTAGCGCCGGGGTAGCGGAAAAAAAAGCACGCCAAGCCGCCGAAGAAGGAATTGCCAGTGCACAAGCATCAATGAAATCGGCTTGCGGTAATGCCAATGTTGAAGTTGTTATTGCCTGGGATCAGGTTGATGCAATGATTACCAAGAATTCGGCATTGATTGCTGAAAAAAATTCAAAATCTGAATGGATATATGCAGAAGTTGGTGATCGTACCAAAGCAACATTGGAAGCATTGGGCAAGATTTGTGCAGAAGATGCTGATTACAAAGAAGAAATTGCCAAATTAACTAAAGTGTCTGTAACACCCAAAGAAAAGTATGATGATGTTGATTCTGTATTTGCTCTGGATGGCACCACACTGAATGTTCAAAACGGTTTTTATATGTCTCGCAGTGCTTCAGATTTTGTTGGACCATTAAAAGCACTTTATTAAGAGATATTCAGCTCATGATAGTCAACGCTTTGCGTTGGTTATCATGAGTGAAGAAGATATTTTTAGTACTGAATATAACGAAAACATAACCGCAACTCCCCACCAAAGAATCCACGATTGTTGATGAATATTTGACAATGCAATGATGCTAACAATTACACCAATAAATATGAGCAACATATAAAACTCAAATCGCCGATCCAGTTGGCTTTTTATTGTGAGTATAATTTTTTCCAGAAGAAGCATCATAAACCACAAGAGTGTGCTAACCCCTAAAAGCCAGGCTGCAGTTTTAGGAAAAATGGCTATAACAGGAACGCACCATAATCCAAAGCAAAAAAACATAATCCATCGTTCTCTCGCCAATACTTTTTGTGCCACGTGATTTATTTGTTTGTGATCACCACCTATACGTAACCAAATAAAACGCCTTCTTGCACTAACAATAAAAGCAAAATGAATCTGTACTATTACCCCTGTTATCAAGCTTATAAATATGAACAAAGGATTTTGAAAGAATTGTTCAGCTGAATGTTTCCCCGTCAGTAAAACTGCGCAGGCCAATGCGATTGGAAACAAAAAAGCGGTGAAGAAGGCGCGGATGAAGCGTGAGCTATTACCATCTGACATACCCAGTAAAATACTGCCGACGGCGGTTACGCCGCGCTCCTGAAAATTTCCGTTCAACCCGGGCAGATATTTTGATAAAGAAACCGTTTGTTTTGTATAAAAAATCGGTTTCTTGATCATTCCTATGAAATATAGGAAACAACAAAACCCTATCATTGCTATTCCAATAATTGAAAACAATAACAACTCAATTGGCAGTGCACGAAGTTGTTGAATATTAACTACACCAATAATGATCAGCAGCCATAGGGGATAACGTAAGTATCCGGGTAAGAAACCTAAAAAACTGGTAATGAGAATAACGCTAAATATCAATAACCCTTTTATTCCCATCGATATGTGTTCTGATTGAATGAGCAGTGGATTTTGTTTATCCAAAAGCATTAAACCTATGAACACTAATAATGATACAGACGCTAATGTCATCAGATAACTTATGATGAGATGTTTTTTAAAATCGGGTAACAACCTATGTTTTCTAAAACTGGCGAGTTGGCGAAAGTGCGGGCCAGCAAATAGCAACGTGAAGCCAGCCACAAAGGCAATTCCTGCGGCGATAAAAAATTCGGCATGGTTGGATTTATTCTGAAAATATCCTAACGCCATCAAGGATAAACCAATTGCCAGCAGACCTTTTTGTCCCGGAATTACATCAAAAAAACTTTTGTATAAAACCCAAATTGAGCGAGTGATCATTCTCATGCTTGCATCGCCTTGCGATATACTTGTTCCAAACTGGCGCTATCAGATAAATCAAAAGCCCGGGCAACCTGTTCAACCGAACCTTCCCATAAAACCTCACCATTTTTTAACAACCAGAGTGTGTTAATAAATCCTTCCAGATCGGCGACTATGTGCGACGAAATAATCAGTGCGCGCTGTTGCACTGCAACATGCCTGGTCAGTTGTTGTAAAAACATCGAGCGCGCGATGGGATCCAAACTGGCGACCGGTTCATCCAAAACAATGAGCTCCGGTGAGATAGCCAATGCATGAACAATGGATAATTTTTGCTTTTGCCCTCCAGACAATTGGTTTATTTTTTTATTCTTTTCAATATTCCAATCAGCTAGCAGTTGATCTGTCAGATCATGATCCCACTCAGGATAAAAGGAACTGTATAAACGCAAAGAGTCTTTAACGGACATGTTTTCAGGGAAATCGTCTTGCTGCGGCACATAAGCAATTTTTCGCTTTTCTGTTGCGGATAATTTATTTACATCAACACCCCATAGATGAATATTGCCCGATGTAAATTCGCAAAAACCCAGCATGGTTTCCAGTAATGTCGTTTTTCCAGAACCGTTATGCCCCAAAATACCAATGACTTGTCCCGGATAAACTTGCAGATTCACGTTATTCAAAATAACCTGTTGTGCCTTTTGTACAAATAGATTTTCAATTTTCACAGTTGGGCGACGTTCGTTATTCATTGTTTATCCATCAGTAGATAAAAAGGGTGAGGGCTATAATAATGGAACCAAAAAGTTTTTGGCAGCGTAATCAGTCCGAAAAAGCGCAGAAGCAAATAACGCGGGAAGCAAAAAAATATGGCATTGATAAAAAAGCGTTGAATATTGTGTACAACATGAATAGGGATCTGGATGCTTTTGATCCTGCGTTGACAAAATATATGGAGCCGCCCGAAGAGGATCTTGCGTACGCTCTGGATAAAAAAGTATTGTTGCGTTTGCCGCTTAATGATCATGATTACACCATCGGCATGTTACGCGACAAGATTAAGCAGATAAATCGCGTTGATCTTCGCAATGCATTTGTTGCCAGTTTGAATGCTGGCAGGCCTGATTGGCGTTCATCGCTCTCTTCTTATGCTTATCATTTGCATCTCCCCGCGCATGATGCGCAAGAAAAAATATTTGGTTACAGTTCCAAAGGAAATTGCGAATGCCAAATTTGCGGACTTAGACGAAATCCCGACAAAGAACAGGAACCTGTTATCGAAGATATTTTAATTCGCTCGCGCGGAGGTGGCATTCATCATTCGTCGCCTGGTTATGCACTTGCCGATTTAATCTGGTTTCAGGAAAGCGAACCCATCAAACCAAACGCATCCGACTGGAAAACCTTATCCGCTATTTTTTCAGCCATCAGCGCATTGCCAGCAACCGCTCAATTAAAAGAATTAAATGAGAGCCTGTCAGGGCTCATTAAAGGAAATAAATTTGATCGCCAGGGCATACTTGAAACACTCGGTTATTGCGGCATTCTCAGCGCGCGTAGCAGACCGATTGTTTGCAACACTTGGTTTCATCCGCATGCTCAGGAGTTGCCGCCCCATTTTTACAAAAAAGAATGGCGATACCCAACATGTTGGTGGACGGGTGAAGAAGGATTAAATCAGGATGCGATTGCATTCTGGTTTCCCGAGTTGGGATGGGGAAAATAAAAAATAGATGCAGTGAAATTTATCAGCGGGAAATAATACCGCTGATAATGGCAAAAAAATAAAAAATATTATTCAACATTTCCTTGCGGCGGTTGGGTGATATCGCGACCGAGTAAAATATCTTTCATTCGTAATGAAGCACCATCGTAAAAACCGTTTGCTTCGGCAAAATCTTCCGGATTTTTAAAAGTACCAAAAAGAATATCGAACAAAGGTAGATCGGAATAATTGTGTGCGTGTATGCCTCGCCCGTGATGATAGGAATGGCTTTCGGGGCGCTGGATGATATAGCCGAGCCAGCGTGGTGTGCGAATATTACTGTGCTGAAAAACGGCCATGAAAGTCGTGATGTAAAGCACCAGCACAGCAGCTTCGGGTGTAATACCGATGATCAAGGTGAGACAAAAACTGGAAAGCACAGTCCAGCCCACCATGTCTAACGGGCTAAACCAAAATGCACCGTAACTATCGACGCGTTCTGCAGAGTGATGCATTTGATGGAAGAATCGCCATAAAAAATTTGAACGGTGCATATGGCGATGCCAAAAATAAACGCCACCCTCGTACAACAAAACCCCCACAAGAGCACCGCCCCATTGACCGAGCCGGGTGAGATCAAACACTTGCCATTCAGCGAGTGTCGCACCCCACATAAGCGGCAAGTAAGATGACAAAAAGAAAAATACAAAAAATGCGGCCAGGCCTCGTACTTACCACCAGGGGCTGCGTGGTAAAACGCGTGCAGGGAAAAGCGCTTCCGCTTGATCAATAACGCATAAAGCGCAAAAAGTATCAGTGAAATCGGGTCAAGCAATAAATCCATGGGAGTAGGCATTGCGTTTGCTCCGTGTAAGCAAGATTATGTGATACCAATTTATCCCAGTGTGCCGAATAACACTAAAGTCATATCGGCAATAAACCGGACAAATCTGCCATGAGCAACCCCATACGCATCGCAATTTTGATTTTCCCGGATGTTACCATTTCTACAGCCTATGGCATGTTTGATTTATTCAAAGGTGTTGGGCGCGATTGGCGTTTTATCACAGAAGGCGAACCCGGTGCATCACTGATGGAGCCCGAACTGGTTGCAACCCAGATTGATAGTTTTGAAGCGGCTAATGGCATTCGCATAACGCCCAGTAAATCCATTCATGATTTTCCCGATCCCGATATTGTTTGTGTACCGGATGTATTTATTTCGCTTACTGAAGATTTGGCAGGGCGGTTTGATAAAGAGCTGGATTATTTACGCAATGCATATGCACGCGGCGCCACTATAGCAACCGCTTGTTCCGGCGCTTTATTGTTAGCAGAAGCGGGTTTGTTGAATGGTTGCGAGGCCACAACACATTGGAGTTATTGCGATTATTTGAGTAAGCAATATCCGGATGTAAAAGTTCATCCGCAACGTGCATTGGTTGCGTCGGGGGATGGGCAGCGATTATTAATGGCAGGTGGTGGCACCAGTTGGCTGGATCTGGCGTTGTTATTAATTGCACGTTGGTGTGGTGTGGAAGAAGCAATGCACACGGCGCGTGTTTATCTCATCAATTGGCACAGCATTGGCCAACAACCTTTCGCACATCTGGTGAGTCCACCGCGTGTTGATGATGCCGTGATTGGCGATTGCCAGGTATGGATTGCATCCAATTACCAATTGCCATCACCCGTAGCGCAAATGGTACAGCGCAGTGGTTTACCCGAGCGATCATTCAAACGGCGTTTTCAACAGGCAACCGGTATGTCGCCACTGGAGTATGTGCACAATTTGCGCCTTGAAGAAGCCAAACAAATGTTGGAGCAAAATAATCAACCCATCGAAGATATAGCTAACGACGTTGGTTATGAGGATGCCGGATTTTTTAGTCGATTATTTCGTCGCCAGGTAGGCATAACGCCCGCTGCTTATCGCAAACGTTTTGGCGGGATGCGTCGGATGTTGGCTGATGGAACTCATAAAAAGTGGTAATCGGCGGCAATCGCTTTAGCAACGGCTTCGGCCACTTTAATTCCATCGACACCCGCTGACAAAATGCCGCCTGCATAACCGGCGCCTTCACCCGCAGGAAATAATCCGCGCGTATTAATACTTTGTAAACTTTCACTGTCGCGTGTAATGCGCACCGGTGAAGAGGTACGGGTTTCGATTCCTGTGAGGATGGCGTCGTTGCGGTCGAAGCCGCGAATTTGTTTACCGAATTCCGGTAATGCTTCGCGAATGGCGTCAATGGCGTATTGAGGAAGTGAAGGGGCGAGATCACACAGTTTTATACCCGGTTTATAAGAAGGTTCTACTTCGCCTAATTTTTGTGAGGGTTTGCCGCGAATAAAATCACCGACTAATTGCGCTGGTGCGCAGTAATCATTTCCACCTAATTCAAACGCACGCGATTCCAAAGCTTCTTGTAATTCCACGCCGGCAAGAGGATGACCCGGAAAATCTTCGGTGGGATTAATACCCACCACAATTCCCGCATTGGCATTACGTTCGTTCCGCGAATATTGACTCATACCATTAGTGACCACGCGATCGGGCTCTGATGTGGCGGCGACAACGGTTCCACCAGGGCACATACAAAAACTGTAAACCGCACGACCATTTTTTGCGTGATGCACTAATTTATAATCGGCTGCACCCAATTCGGGATGCCCGGCATATTTACCCAAACGGGCGGTATCAATTAACGATTGCGGATGTTCAATGCGAAAACCAATCGCAAAAGGTTTGGCTTCAACATGCACACCACGTTCATAAAGTTTTCGGAAAGAATCGCGTGAACTATGGCCTAACGCCAGAACAACATGACGACTATTAATCACTTCACCATCAGCAAGTTGTACGCCGGTAATTTGATGATTATCAATAATAAAATCAGTCACTTTATGTTCGAATTTAACTTCACCACCTAAGTTTTTAATTTCTTCACGCATCGCAGCAACTACGCCGGTTAAACGAAACGTCCCTATATGTGGCTTGCTGACAAACATAATTTCTTCAGGCGCACCGGCACGCACAAATTCGTGCATCACTTTACGACCATAAAATTTTGGATCTTTAATTTGGCTGTAAAGTTTTCCATCCGAAAATAATCCTGCACCACCTTCACCAAATTGTACGTTGGATTCCGGCGTCAGAATTTTTTTACGCCACAAAGCCCAGGTATCTTTAGTGCGACTGCGCACATCTTTACCGCGCTCCAATACAATCGGCTTAAAACCCATTTGCGCCAGCGTTAATGCTGCAAATAGTCCACAAGGGCCAAAACCAATCACTATCGGCCGGTCTATTACCTGTTTTTCAAATAAATCGCGGGGCGCTTGAGCAACAGGGTAATAATGGGTATCAGGCGCGGGACGAATATTTTTGTCATCTGCAAAACGCGCCAATACTTTTTCATTGTGCTTGAGTTTAACGTCAAGAATATAAACAAAAGTAATTTCACTGTTTTTTTTACGCGCATCATAACTGCGCTTGAAAACAGTGAAGTCGAGCAAATCAGCCTCTTTAATTTTTAATCGGTTAAGAATGGCCTCACGCAAGGCTTCCTGCGGATGATCCAGCGGTAATTGCAGCTCGGTAATACGAATCATGATGATGGTCCTGGCCGGTGACTCCGGCAAAGGTGTTGGAAAAACAGATTTAGGGAGTAGAATATCTTGCCTATTTACGGGAGACAAGCAAATGACGCTGAATATGGATATTGTAAGGCTCATAACTGATGCCTTGAAACTAACCCAACCGAAAACGAAGAGCGAATTATTGAAATGGGCTTGAAAATATAAAAAGCTCAAGATCAATCCAAAATAATTATCGTTAAGGACACAGAAAATGATTTTACTTTACGAGGCATCAAATGCTCTGGAAGCTCATATGATTCTAAATTTATTAGAACAAGACGGGCTCACAGGAAGATTGGACGGCGAATATTTACAAGGTGGCCTTGGAGAACTTCCAGCAACAACTGTCAGAGTAATGATTGAAGAATCTGACTATTCGGCCGGAAAGAAAATCATAGATGAGTGGATTAAAAAACAACCCCTAGAACCACTCAACAGCACATCAAAAAAATTCGGTTTTGTATCGGCGGCGGCAGGATTTTTTGTCGGCGTGATTGTTACCGCAATTTATCTGTACGTTCCGGTAAACCTAAATGGCATTGACTATAACCACGATGGAAAATTAGACGAGATTTGGGAAACTCACAACTATCAAATTTCCAAAACAAAAATCGATCGTAATTTTGATGGGACAGTTGATTTTATATTTTATTTCAATAGAAAAGGTCATCTCGATTATTCATCTTCCGACGAAGATTTCAATGGAACTTTCGAAACGAAGACACAATATCATAATGGCAATGCTGTTCGATGGGAATCAGACACTAAAGATATAGGAGTAATCAATTATGTTGTTACCTATAAGAACGGCGTAATTGAAACAGAAACTTTTATAGATCTTGTTACAGGAAAACCTGTAAAAGTTAATTATTTTGGAAATTTTAAAATCGACAAATCCGAGATAGATACCGATCGCGATGGACAAATGGATACAATTTATGAGTACGATGCTATCGGCGAAATTGTTAAAAAATACAATAAGGACACCAATAGTGATCTTTAATCGTCACTCTATCTCCATCCGAACACAATCACGTGAAGCCGAAATAATTAAATCCTGATCTACACTCGCTAAACCAAAACCTTCTGTGAAATGAGGGATTTTGGTTTGAGTGATGATGGTACCGTTGTTTATATCAATGCTGATCAAATTTCCGCTTTCGCTGATGACCCATAGTTTTTTATTGTGGACTATAGGGTTTTCTTTGATTTCATGTTGTGTGTCAAGCGTCCATTTTTCGACAAATTGATTATCTTGCCATTGGCATAAATACAGTTTTCCAATGTTGCTGATAAAAAGTATTTCTTCATCAACAAGTAAAGGGGCAAGCTCTAGAGTTTCATTTTTTTCTAACATTTTACTCGCGATAATATTGCCATTGGTCAAATCAATTACCAAACAATGTCCTCGACCACCGATATAAATTCGATTGTTATGAATGACAGGTCGAAAAATATAATAGTCACGCTGGATTTCCCAAATCAATTTTCCGGTATTTGCATCCAGGCATAGCAATGAAATGGTTTTGTCTTCGAAGATGCCCTTGATACAAACATGAACCACATATTGTAGATTGTCAGATGCTAATGAATAAGCGTGGCCGCCATGTTCATATTCCCATACTACTTTTCCGGTTGTGCAATCCAAACCGCGTGTGAATTTTGCCTGGCCAGCGATTTCGGAATACACAAATAAATTATTCACTAAACAACCGCTCCAGGTATTAGTTGTGGACACCTGTGTGTGCCAGCAGATTTCACCGGCCACATTAAATTTATAAACACTGCCATTAAAACAACTTTGATAAATAAAACCTTCTTTATCGATAACGGGTTCATTTAAGCGATGATCAATATCGAATTTCCATTGTATTTCTGCTGTGTCGATATTCATCGCTATTAAAGAACCTTGAAAATTGCCGCCTTGTCCATGGTTGAACGTTGCCAGAAGTGTTTTGTTAAAAACCACCGGGCAACGTTGGCTAATTGAACGCGCGCCTTTCAAACTTTGTTGCCACAGAATCTTGCTCATATTGCCCCGGAATTGGATTGTTGAAATTGTTGGTGGTGTAATTTAACAGATACCGACAAAATTGATTCGAAGCAGAAATACATTTCCCTTCATCGGAAGCCATCGGAGGGAAGTCCCGAAAGAGAGATGTCTATCCAATACTGTATCTTCTCACGCAAAACATACGGCCTTTGTTGTAGGCATAGGGCTATTACATTAAAGTGCAACACCCTGTTGATTAACGCAAATCTAATGGTTTTATATGGCCCGATCCAAAAGCAGTAACCGTTGGTTGGATGAACATGTTAATGATCCTTATGTGAAAAAGGCGCAGATTGACGGTTATCGCGCGCGCGCGGCTTATAAGCTGATTGAGTTGAATGAAAAAAATAAATTAATTCGCCCCGGAATGTTAGTCGTTGATTTGGGTTCTGCACCTGGCAGCTGGTCGCAAATTGCCGGGCGATTGGTGGGTGTAAAGGGGCGCGTAATTGCATCGGATATTTTGCCGATGGATTCACTGGAGCATGTGGATTTTATTCAAGGCGATTTCACCGAAGAATCTGTCTTCAATCAAATCATGAATTTTCTTGGCGGAAAAGCAGCGGATATTGTGATTTCCGATATGGCACCGAATATCAGCGGCGTTGATGTTGCCGATCAAGCGGCCTCTATGTATTTGGTTGAATTAGCGCTGGACATGGCGCGCCGCGTATTAAAACCGAAAGGTGATTTTGTTGTAAAAGTTTTTCAAGGCGAAGGCTTCGATGATTACGTAAAAGAAGTTCGCACCTCTTTCGAAAAAGTTGTCATCCGCAAACCCGATGCTTCGCGCCCGCGCTCACGTGAAGTGTATATAGTGGGGAAAGGATTTAAATCTCGATAAACTTTACAATTCTGCTATCTCAAATTAATTCAAAACACACGAGGATGCGATGGCTAATTTTAATATTTTTGGGCGAGTATCCGCGTCGCCAACCAAACCTGGTAAGGAAACAGAAACGCATAAGTTTGATGTGGCGGATCTTTATTCGGGGCCTTTTGGGCAATATGAGCAGCAGGTGGAATCAGCGCAAGCGCTTGATGAAAAATTGCGGCAGGCTTATTTTTGGATAGTCAACAACGCGGTTATCAGCCCTTACTATGATGTGGAATATAACGATAAAGCGCCGCAGGAATTTCGATTTGGTGACAGCCAAAGTCGATTAACCTTGCCTACTTCGCAAAGTTATTCCAGTTTTATTTTATTACCTTTATTGACCTTTGCCGCGCAGGGAAAATGTTTGTTTATTGGTGGTCCCGGCCGCGGTAAAACGGCCAGTGCGTTGTTGATGGGAATTATCGGCGGCTATCCCGTTAAAGAAGTGAAACGTGCAATGCAACATGGACATCCACAAATGACGGTTGCGGATTTATTAGGAAATCCATTGCCTGCCGATTTGGTTTCGGCGCAATCGGTTGATGATATTCGCATTGCCTGGCGACATTGGTTGGGTATGCGCGTAAAAATTGTTGATGAATATAATCGCATTCCCACACGTACACAAAGTGCGTTGTTAACGGTGATGGGCGATAACTATGCGGAAATGTTTAATCAAATTTATGAATGCCCGAAAGCCGCGTGGTATTTAACAGCGAACGATGATCAAGGCGGCGGCACCTATCAAGTAATTGAAGCATTAAAAGACCGAATTGATGTGGTGGTGCAAGCCATGGCATTTAATCCACGTTTTCTTGATCAATTATTGTTACGTATTGAAGAGGGCGTTAAACCGGAAGAGTTTGTACCGCAACAAATTATTTTTTCTGAATCTGAAATCGAACAAATGAATGATCGCATTCGCGGCATTGAATTACCGGAAGTCATTCGCCGTCGCATTGAATTTTTTGCGAGTCAATTTGAATTTTCTGAGTATTCTGCCGGACAATTTGAATATAAAACCAAAGATACTTCCCGTTTATCGGGTGTCGCTTCGCATACTTTAGCCAGCATGGATAACGGCCGCGACCGATTAAAAGATTTAGGTTGTCAAACGCTCAACGGTATTTCTGTTCGTTCTTTAATGTCATTGATTATTTATTGCAAATCCCTGGCGTTTTTTCGTGGCAACACTCAGGTGGAATTGGAAGATGTCCGGCAAGTGCTACCTTTTGTTTTTCATTCACGTTTATTTGCTGATGAACAATCGCCGTTTTTTGATTTGCCAGAAAATGGTTGCTTCCGCAGTGACAAAATCGGTTGGCTACGCAAATTGTTTGATTCGTCCTGTGCTGAATACGATCGATTGGGATTGGATCGCGACGACAATGTTAAAAATATTGCCGAAGAATTTGATCAAGGCCTTGAAGGGTTATCCGCAAAAGACACTAAAAAACGCATAGACACTATTGAAAAAGAACTCATGCGTTTGGGTGCCGGAAAAAAACTCTACGGCCATATTTATGACGACGTGCTAAAACTGAAATATTTGCATCAGCGTTATACCAACTATTTAAAGTGGTTGGAAAACCAATAGGAGGTGCAAGATGATTTCATCCGCATTTACCAGTTTTTTGAAGACGGAAAGAGCTGAGTGCAATCAATTATTTGCCAGCGTGCGGCATCAACATCCGCATATTGAAGGCGATAGCTTTCACCAATTTTTACGTGAGCAACTCGATCCGGTGATTAATTTATTGGATCAATCCGGACAATCCGTTGGGCTGTTTGCAACGGCAGGTTACCAACATGGTTTGGATCTGGCCGCAAAACGTTGGTTAGGCAAAAGTGAATTTTATCTGGATGTCAAAAATTTATGGCGTCATGTGATTCCGACTTGTTTGCCCTGGATTTCATCAAATCCTGATTACTGGTTAAGCTTGTTTGGCAATATTCTTTATCGATTAAAATCACAAAATGCGACGACCAGCACCAAGTGGCTGGAACTCATGGCAGCCTCCGCAAGCAAATGCCAATCAGCCGATGAATTAAAAAAATTGGGATTGGTATTAGCCTGGGTTTCCGGCCTCGCATGCTATCGACAAGCAGCACTTGAGGCATTGTCAGAAATATCAGATGAGTTATTTGTCAGCATAACTCATGCTGACATCAAAAATCGCGCAACCATTCAACAATCCTTAATGAATAATCGCTGGTTGGATTTTTCAATGAATCAACCAAAAACCTTTTCCATGCAAAAACGTTTTGGCGGTGCCGTATTATTTGAAGGCGAATTTACCGAACCACCCAAAGTGCTCGCCTTTAACAATCAACTTTATGTCACCTCGGCTAACCGCATCTGGATGTTATTTTTTGACGCTTTCGGCGAAATATTAATTCCTGCACAAGATTCACTTTCTGCCATTCACTACCAACCCGACACTCGCGATCTCAACGAGCAACTAAAACTCTATTTGAAGATGGGATTAAAAGACAAGTTACATGATCTGGCTTCGCTTGCCTCTTGCGCCGAACTGGACGACACCCTCGCGCTTACATCCAAAGATTCTTTTGCTGTAATTTTGTTGAATCGGTAAACCATGTCGATCATCGCCGAAAAAAAATTAATTCAGGAATCCTGGCAACAGGCCTGGGATGCGGCTTTAAACATTTGGGGACCTTATACGAGATTAAGGCAGCCCATGTTATGTTTTACTCATCAGGAAGCAAAAAAAGAAGGCTTGAGTAGCAGTTTTGCGATGATTCGGTTGAATGATCAATCGATAGTGATTGATATCAGTAAAATTCAAGCGGATAAATTGGAAGATTATGCTATCGAAATTCTTGCGCATGAAATTGGGCATCACATTTATGCACCGGCCAATCTCACCGATAACGCAAAAATTATTGCGCGCATTTTGCCTTGTTTGCCGGGGTTGCAAACGCGTGCAGCGATGGTTGCGAATTTGTATACAGATTTATTAATCAATCACCATTTGAAACGTCAACACAGTTTGCGCATGGACGAAATTTACCAGCGAATTAATACGCAGGAATCCACCAGTAAACTGTGGAAAATTTACATGCGTATTTATGAATTGCTGTGGCAGTTACCGAAAAATAATTTGCGCGCAGGTGAAATTACGGAAGATGCGATGGAAGGCGATGCCTGGCTGGGTGCGCGAATTATTAAAGTTTATTCCGGTGATTGGTTAAAAGGCGCCAGCCGTTTTGCTGCATTGCTCTTGCCTTATTTAATAGAAGACAAGGAAGAAGCCGAAGCGCTGGCTAAATTGTTGGACACGCGCGATGCAGGCAAAGGACAAATTCCCGGTGGTTTAATTGAATTGAATGCGGATGAAATGGATAATGTTCATCCGTTAAATGATCCTGCATTAACGGGGGAGTCGGTTGATACTACTGCGCGCGCGCAAAATATTACCGAGCCCAATGAAAATCGCAAACAATCCGCAGGGCAATGTCGGGAACCCTTTCAATACGGCGAAATTTTACGGGCAGCTGGAATTAATTTGACGGATCACGAAATCGCCGTGCGTTATTACAAAGAGCGCGCCAGCCCTTTACTTATTCCTTTCCCACACAAAAAACAACCGCAAACTTTTGATCCGCATCCTGAAGGCACACGCTTATGGGAACCGGGGGAAGCTTTGGAAAATATTGATTGGTTTCAAAGCCTCGGAATAAGCCCAGTGGTGATTCCCGGTATAACAACTGTTCAACGTGAATGGGGTGAATCACCCGGTATCGAGCCGCAAAAAAAAGCAGTCGATCTTGATTTATATGTGGACTGTTCCGGTTCAATGCCCAATCCACAAATTGAAATTTCTTATACAGCATTAGCGGGTGCAATTTTATGTTTGTCAGCATTGCGCAGTGGCGCATCAGTGCAAGTCACATTATGGAGTGGTGCGCGACAATTTATTGCAACGCCAGGGTTTATTCGTAACGAAAAAGAAATTTTGGAAGTGCTGACAGGTTATTTAGGGGGCGGTACTGCATTTCCAATCCACATGTTGCGCGAAACCCATTGTATTAAACCGCGCAATAACGCATCACACATTGTGATTTTATCGGACGAAGGTGTGACCACAATGTTTGATAAAGATGAGAAGGGAAATCAAGGATGGGACATCGCTGAACAAGCATTACAAAATGCTAAAGGCGGCGGCACCATGGTGTTAAATTTACCCTGGACGGAAGCATTAAATCAGGTCACCAATTATTGGCAAAAAGATGCGCAATTATTATGGCGTGCGCAACAAGAACAACACTGGTCTATTTTCGCGGTGAATTCATGGGAAGCTATGATTCAATTTGCTCGCGATTTTAGTCGTCAGGTTTACGCTCAATCTGTGGATGATTAATCAATGACAAGATTTGACATGAGTATTGAAGGTCCGGCAATTTCACAATTGCATCATCGTATGACAGCGGCGCCAAACGATTTATTGGCACCCAATGATTACCAACATTTGCCGGCGCTTGTTCACGATTTGCTGTATCACCATCAGATTAATTTTTCCGCAGAAGTGCTCGCGCCTTTTCGGGATAATCCTGTAAAGTGCCCCTGGTATGCCACTTGTTTTTTGCTGCTGTATTTATATTCGGATAATAGTTTTTCCACACTCAATCTTGCGCCCGCTAAATTACTGCAAGCTTTACAGGAAAAAGCCAGGGAACTTTATTCTTCAGGAAAAAATACCGTTTATATTGAAGATGTGGATCGTCGTGAAGAATTTATTCGTGTGGCTTTGGCGGCTGTGAATTTGCGACCGCAAGGTGAAACTGAAATTCAAGCAGAGGATCGTTTAATAACCGTGAGTTCCTTTGAAAGAAAACGCGTAATGGAAGCGGCGAAAGCAGCTGAAGAGCGCGCCGCACAAATTCGTGAGGCTTTGGCAAAACAAGCTGCATTGGAAGCGGCCAATAAAATGTCTCGCGAATAAATATGCAGGTATGGGAAGATTGTCATCGCCTGCCGGATTTGGATGAAGCAGGCAAATCCATTTTATTGAAAATGATTCAACATCCCCATGCACCGATTTTTCGCAATCGTTCCGGTCATTTTCTAACGAAAGACCAACAACAAACCCTGGCGATATTGGAGCAGGATGAATTAAATAAAAAAATTGATCCTGAAAACACTCAGGACTTATCCACATTTTTAAATCACTGTCGTCACCATGTTCCTTTTTATCGTGACTACCAATGGCAGGATTTGGCATTCCATCATATTCCCTGCATTTCACGCGCCGATTTACATCAGGACATTACGCGCTTCGTTCCCGATAATCTGTCGCTTGACGATTTAATTGCCTTCACCACCAATGGCACTACCGGGCATTCCATTATTATTCCCTCGCATCCGCAAGTGGCGGCGCGCTACAGTTGGTTTCATAAAAAAGCGTTATTATGGAATGGTATTAATCCCGAAAATTTTCACAGTGATATCGCCGTGATACTCGCCGGGTTCCAACAGAAATGTTTTACCTATGCCTCGTTGATTCATTCATTGCAGAACAAAGGTTTGATAAAAGCCAATTTTCATCCGAATGACTGGCATTCACCGAATGATCGAGCCGTTTACGTGGACGCTATGGCACCCGATTTAATTACTGGCGATCCGCTTTCGCTTCACGAATTAACACATCTGAATATTCAACATAAACCCCAAGCTATTATTTCAACCTCGATGGCTTTACTTAAACAGCAACAACAATTTTTTGAAGATTATTGGCAATGCCCGGTTATCAATATTTATTCCATGAATGAATCCGGCCCGATTGCTACGAGTGTAAAAGGTGTTGAAGGTTTGCGTTTATTGCAATCCACTATGCGGGTTGAAATTTTGGATGCCGATGGAAATATTTTGCCAGCGGGTGAGCGGGGTGAAATTACCATCACTCATGGAATTAATGCGTATTTACCTTTGCTGCGCTACCGCACTGGCGACTACGCAAAACTCGAAAGAAAAAGCGATGGCTTTTGGTACCTCATCGATTTGGAAGGAAGACAAGCTGTACAATATAAAACGGAAAAGGGTAAATGGTTAAACAACGTCGATATCACCCACGCACTTAACGCATTTGCGCTACCGCAATTTACATTGCATCAATATAAAAACGACAATATTGAAATGCGTATTCGCGGAAATGTCGATACCACAGGTCTGTACCTAAAGCTGAAAGAAATATTCGGCAATTCAATTCACATTAGCATTTACACCCATCAACAATTTGTTGATAAGGTGATTCAGTATACGCGGGAGCAATAAAATCCCGTCGTTATTTTGAAAGTTTACTTTGATGTAATTCAATAATTTTATCCTGATAAGGAGAATCAATGGTGACGCGACAAACGGATGAGGTGTGAATTAATTTCGTTGATTTGGATAAGGTGTCTATTGTGCCGAAAGTTTCCAGCTTCAACCATTCTTCATCGCTGCTGAGAATTTTACATAAATCCAAATTATCTTCATTGTAATCCTGATAAAGATAAATACTGCTTTTAATGTTGGATAACTCAACAGCAATTTCTATAAGGCTTTGACCCGTCACGGTCAATCGTCTTTTTTCTCCATACTTTTGAGTTAACAGTGCCATCGCTTTATGTTCGCGATCGCCCCAGATAACTTCGGTTATTTGGCTGATTTCAAACACCGTAAAACCATCAAACAAACCATCTTCTGTGTAGAGTCTCAGTGCCAACACTTCATCCGTAACGAACTCTACAAATCCTGTTAGATTATCGTCGCTACAGTCACGTTTGATACTGACCAGCTCTTCCTGTAATTTTAGTTTTTTCAATTCCGGAATGATCATATTTAGCTAACTCTGTTAATTGCCTGCGAATCAATGAGCCTGACTATATCGTCCCCGGCAAACTAATTGCAATTTCTTAATGATTTGTTCTTATTCGTAACAGAGTATCGATTTTTTTCAGGCTGCAGACTTCTCGCGACGTTTGGCTTGCCGGATCAACTGCTGTAATTCCCATAAGCCTTCAGGCCAGACTCCCAGATTGGATTCACTGTTGATATGCCCCACATTTTTCAAGCGTAAAAAATCAGCACCCCATTGCAATGCAAAATAGGCTGCTTTGCTTTCAGTCAGCCAGGGATCATTACTGCTGGCGATAAGCTTGGCGGGTACAGACAAACTGGATAGGGGCAATTGCCGGCGAATACCAAATTTGTCGGGATCTGCAGGCGCCACCAGAAATAATGCTGCTACTTTTTCAGGAAATTCGGCGGCAATACTCACACTGGCCAGAGCACCAAAACTATGGGCGATTAGCACCGCCGGTTGCGTCAGCTTATTTAATTGCTGAATGATGCCGGCTTTCCATTTAGCCAGATCAGCCTTGTCCCAATTACTCAGCTCAACTCTTTTGCTATTCGGCAAATGCGACTGCCACAGGCTTTGCCAATGACGCCCGTCACTGTTGTGCAAGCCCGGGATTATCAGGCTGGGATATACATCCAACCAATGGGACAGTTTGGGTAATGGTTTTTCTGACGACATGATCTATCTCCAGGATGTTGTTGATGCGCAGCTTAGAGATTTCCACTCACCCTGAAAAATACTGTTTTTTTCTTTTCTTATTCTATTAAGTTTGGATGCATGAGTTTTATTAGGTTATAAGCTAATAAAAAAACGGTATTTTTGATTTTAAAAAAGCCCCCCTAAGATGCGTCCGTCGTCAGGCATTTGAGCCTGGCTTTTTTAAATGAGGTTTGGGTATGTCCAATTTTCGTCTTGAGCATCAGTTGCACTGGGAAGAAGTCCTGGCTGAAATTAAACAACAGCTTACCCAAATCCAGTTTGGCTCGTTAGAGATTCAAATCCATAACGGTCAGGTAGTGCAACTCGAACGTCGCGAAAAAAAGCGCTGGGATAAAGGCGTCAACGCCAAATAATTGCAGCAGGCTGTAAATTAAAAAATCAATTAAAAAAACACTGACCGGATCACCGGAAGTGATATGTCAATTTTGGAGATTAACATGTCATTTCACACACAAGGGTCGGTCAACCGATCATTTTTGAAATACACTTTTGCTCGCAACAGTTTAGCCATTCTGATTGCTGCTGCAGTATCAGCACCGGCTTTTGCCGGCTTCCCAACCCTCTACGGCAAAATTCATTTAACTGCCAATCAATATGATTTGGAAAAGAATAATTTTGCATTAACGGCGCCTGGCGCAACTACTTATAGTCACCTGGGTGCAACAGGAACTGCTGTTGAACTGGATACCTTTGCAATCGAAAGTACCGGGTCCCGTTTAGGTATTCAGGGTGATTATGACGCAAATGAAAATTTCACCGTTTTTTATCGCGTAGAGTTTGGTGTTGATGTTGATAACGGTACCAACAGCAATGGTCGCGAATTAAGCCAACGAAATATTTTTGGGGGTTTGCGCGGCGATTGGGGATCAGTGTTGATCGGTAAAAATGATACGCCATTAAAAACATTGCAAACCAACAGCGTATTGCGTTCCGACCTAGATCGCTTCAACGACTCACCTCTTGGCGATATTGGTACTTATATTGTTGGCGAAAATCGTCCTGACAATGTTATTCAATATACGTCGCCGATTTTATTTCGCGGTCTGGAAATTAATATCGCGGCGATTAATGCTGAAGAAACTGGCGTTGCTGTCAGTACTACCAATCAACAAGACGACAACAGTTTTGCATCTGGAAAATCGGTTTCCATTACTTACGGTAAAGCCAAATGGTTTGTAGGAATTGGTGCGGATTCCAATGTTGCTACCACCGATGCTGTGCGTGCCGTGGGTGAAATCACTTTGGGTGATGTCAAACTTGGCGCTATTTATCAAACCGCTGAACGACATGATGATGAAGATACACTCGGTGGTTTTTCATCCTTTGTTGGCACTAACGGTACCGCACTCGGCGCACAAAACGGATTAAATCCATTATCCGAATGGGACGGCGCTTCCGGTAACGCATTTAAAGAACAAGACGGTTATGTTCTGAATGCGCAATGGAAAATTTCCGGTCCCTGGCTTGCAAAAATTCAATACGCCAACTCAACCACCACGCCAATAAATGCGGCTTACAGTGATGCCGAGTTGGATGGAATTATTGTGGGTGTTGATTACAACTTCAATCCGAATACACGCGTGTTTTTAACTTACGCAAAAGTGGACGTGAAAGGCGATGACGCCATCAGTACTGAAACCACAACCGACAGTACATCGGCTGTTGGATTTGATTTCCGGTTTTAAATTCTTGACTCCCGGCAACCGTCATTCCTTCGGGCATGACGAAACTGAAAATTTTTAAGTGAGAACAAAGCGATGAAATTATTTACAAAATCAATTGCTGTTATCGCAGCAAGTTTATTGTCCGCCAGCGTCCTGGCTAAAGATGTTAAATTATTAAATGTTTCCTACGATCCTACTCGCGAACTTTATCGCGAATTCAATGTGGCATTTACCAAACACTGGCAAGAAAAAACGGGCGACAACGTGAGCGTGGATCAATCACATGGTGGTTCCGGTGCACAATCACGCGCAGTGATTGACGGCTTGCGTGCGGATGTAGTGACACTCGCATTGGCAGGGGATATAGATCCTATTGCCAATATCGGAAAATTATTGCCAAAAGATTGGGTAACAAAATTACCTGATAATTCTGCACCTTATACATCAACGATTGTGTTTCTGGTTCGCAAAGGCAACCCAAAACAAATTAAAGATTGGGATGATTTGGTGAAAAAGGGGGTAGAAGTAATTACGCCTAATCCGAAAACATCGGGCGGTGCACGTTGGAATTATTTGGCAGCCTGGGCGTACGCGCAAAAGAAATTAAATAAAGACGATGCCGGTGCAAAAGAATTTGTTCGTCAATTATTTAAAAACGTTCCGGTTCTCGATACAGGCGCGCGTGGTTCTACGACTACGTTTGTGCAACGCGGAATTGGTGATGTATTGATTACCTGGGAAAACGAAGCCTTTCTTGCTGTCAATGAATTGGGTGAAGATGAAGTTGAAATTATCGTGCCCAGCTTATCCATTCTGGCAGAACCATCTGTTGCTGTTGTTGAAGAAAATGCAAAGAAGAATGGCACGCTAGATGTTGCAACAGCTTACTTGCAATATCTCTACAGCAAAGAAGGCCAAACCATAGCCGCAAAAAATTATTACCGCCCACGTGATGCAGAAGTCGCCGCGCAATTCGCCAAACAATTTCCGAAACTGGATTTGGTGACCATCGATGATTTCGGTGGATGGGTAAAAGCACAACCATTCCATTTTGGTGACGGTGGAATTTTCGATCAGATTTATCAATGACACCCCACCCTAACCCTCCCCTTGGCAAGGGGAGGGAACAGATTTCACTCCGAATTTAATCAATAGGGAGTCAAGTCCCTCCCCCTTGCCAAGGGGGGGAGGTTAGAAGGGAGTGAACCAGTTTCCTGACCACAGGTACTCAACGAGAATTTTCATGAACGATATTGTTTCTGTAAAAACAAAAACACCTTGGGTAAAAAAATCGGTCTTACCCGGTTTTGGTTTATCACTCGGTTACGCCGCATTTTATGCAAGCTTGATAGTATTTATTCCACTGGCAGGCCTCGTTTTCAAATCACTCGAATTAAGTTGGGAGCAACTTTGGCAAGTGATCAGTAATCCGCGTTCGGTTGCCAGTTATCAATTAACTTTTGGTGCGGCATTAGTGGCAGCCAGTATCAATTTGGTTTTCGGTTTAATCGTCGCCTGGGTATTGGTACGTTACAATTTTTTTGGTAAACGTGTGATAGATGCACTGGTGGATTTACCTTTTGCATTACCCACAGCCGTTGCCGGAATTGCACTTACTGCGCTTTACACGACCAGAGGTTGGGTAGGGCAATGGTTTTGGTTGGCCGATATTAAAATTGCTTACACCTGGTTAGGTGTCACTGTAGCATTGACCTTTATTGGATTACCTTTTGTTGTGCGCACGGTGCAACCGGTGTTGGCCGATTTGGAATCCGAAGTAGAAGAAGCCGCTGCAAGTTTGGGTGCTTCACGTTGGCAAACGTTTTTGTATGTGATTTTCCCTGCAATATTACCTTCACTCCTAACCGGATTCGCATTGGCGTTTGCACGCGCAATTGGTGAATACGGATCAGTTGTTTTTATCAGCGGCAATATGCCTTACAAAACTGAAATCACTCCTTTATTAATCATGACCAAACTCGAACAATTTGATTACGCCGGTGCTGCTGCATTGGGTACGGTGATGTTGTTATTTTCGTTTGTGTTATTGCTCTTGATTAATTTGCTCCAGCATTGGAGCCAGAAGCGTACCGGAGGTTAATCATGGCAGGCGCTGTTTCATCTTTATCAAATAAAAAAATCGGTCATACCAACAAGGCCACTACTGAAGCCTTGTGGATTCGCGTTGTGCTGATCAGTATTGCATTAACATTTTTAGCCTTGTTTTTAGTATTGCCTTTAGTAGTGGTATTCAAAGAAGCCTTCAGCAAAGGTGCAGGTGTCTATTTGGCGGCG
>Ga0164241_10001370_pt1 | contig 30523 bp, 29 predicted proteins | sample OricomyardsoilBY_FD_108780 | JGI IMG/M metagenome (GOLD analysis project Ga0164241, IMG submission 108780) | Backyard soil microbial communities from Emeryville, California, USA - Original compost - Back yard soil (BY) | ecosystem: Environmental > Terrestrial > Soil > Unclassified | place: USA... | reverse complement strand
GACCCACCGTGACCGGCACGGTGACGTCCACACCGCCGTCCCGAGCGGCCTTCTCCACCGCGGCCGCCCCGGCGATCACGATCAGGTCGGCCAGTGACACCGGCTTGGCGTACGCCTGCGCGATGCCGCCGAGCGTGCGCAACACGATCGCCAGCTGGTCGGGATTGTTGACCTCCCAACCGCTCTGCGGCTCCAACCGGATGCGGGCGCCGTTGACGCCCCCCCGCTTGTCGCTGCCCCGGAAGGACGCGGCCGCGGCCCAGGCCGTCGACACCAGTTGGGACACCGTCAGTTCGGACTCCAGGACCTTCGCCTTCAGGGCCGCCACATCGGCGTCGTCGATGAGCTCACCCTCGCGTGCGGGCAGCGGGTCCTGCCAGATGAGTTCCTCGGACGGCACCTCGGCGCCCAGGTAGCGGACGACCGGACCCATATCGCGGTGGGTCAGCTTGAACCAGGCGCGGGCGAACGCGTCGGCGAGCTGGTCCGGGTTGTCCAGGAATCGGCGGGAGATCTGCTCGTAGACCGGGTCGACCCGCAGGGCGATGTCGGAGGTGAGCATCCGGGGCTCGCGTCGACCGTTACCGAACGCCTCCGGGACCATGTCCGCGCCGCCGCCGTTGACCGGACGCCACTGATGCGCACCCGCCGGCGACTGCATCAGCTCCCATTCGTAGGCGAACAGGATGTGGAAGAACTCGTTGTCCCAGCGGGTGGGGTGGTACGTCCAGGTGACCTCGATGCCCGAGGTGATCGCGTCGGCGCCCACGCCGGTGCCGTGGCTGCTCTTCCAACCCAGGCCCATCTGCTCGATCGGCGCACCCTCCGGCTCGGTCCCGACGGCGTCGGCCGGACCGGCGCCGTGGGTCTTGCCGAAGGTATGCCCGCCGGCGATCAACGCGACGGTCTCCTCGTCGTTCATCGCCATCCGGGCGAACGTCTCGCGGATGTCCCGCGCCGAGGCCAGCGGGTCGGGGTTGCCGTTGGGCCCCTCGGGATTGACGTAGATCAGGCCCATCTGCACCGCGGCGAACGGTGACGCCAGCTCCCGGTCGCCGCTGTATCGCTCGTCGCCGAGCCACGTGGTCTCCGGGCCCCAGTACACATCGGCGTCCGGTTCCCAGACGTCGGCACGACCGCCGCCGAAGCCGAAGGTCTTGAATCCCATGGTCTCCAACGCGACATTGCCGGTGAGGATGTACAGATCGGCCCAACTGATCCGGCGGCCGTACTTCTTCTTGACCGGCCACAGCAGGCGACGGGCCTTGTCCAGGCTCGTGTTGTCCGGCCAGGAGTTCACCGGGGCGAACCGCTGCTGGCCGCCGCCCGCGCCACCGCGTCCGTCGTGCACCCGGTAGGTGCCGGCGCCGTGCCACGCCATCCGGATCATCAGCGGGCCGTAGTTGCCGAAGTCGGCCGGCCACCAGTCCTTCGAATCGACCAGCACCGCGGCGATGTCCTGCTTGACCGCGGCCAGGTCCAGTGAGAGGAATTCGGCGCGGTAGTCGAAGTCGGCGTCCATCGGGTTCGCGACGGCCGGGTTCTTCGCCAGGATCTTCAGGTTCAGCTTCTCGGGCCACCAGTCGCGATTGGCGTCGCCGGTGGTCGGGTAGGGCAGCGCTCCGTGCGCCACCGGGCACGTGCCGGCGGCCTCGTCGGGCTCGTTCATCTCGCTGAGCACGGCATCGTCTGTCTTCTCGGACAACTTCGGTCCTTTCGGGTCGGATGGATCAGGAATCGGTGGAAGCACATGCGGGGCAACGACCCCAGTAGACGACCTCGGCCTCCTCGATGACGTAGCCGTGGCCGCGGGCGGGCGTCAGGCAGGGGGTGTGGCCGACGGCGCAGTCCACGTCGACGATCGCCCCGCACGACCGGCAGATCAGGTGGTGATGGTTGTCGCCGGTGCGGGACTCGTACCGCGCCACCGAACCGGCCGGCTCGATACAGCGCAACACACCGGCCGCGGTCAACGCCCGCAGCGCGTCGTACACGGCCTGATGGGACAGTTCGGGCACGTCATCACGGGCCACATCGATGATCGCGGCGGTGTCGGAATGGGGCTGCGCCTTGACGGCGGCGAGCACGGCTGTTCGCTGACGGGTGACGCGCAGCCCGGCATCCCGCAACTGCTGTTCGACCTCCCCACCCATGCCGGGGACTCTACCCCCAGACTTGAATCAGTCAAGATCAGGACGACCGCTGTCCCGGACGCATCGCTGCGAGCCCGGTATGTCAGACCTCACCGGCATGATGCGGCTGAGCGGACCACCGAAGGGATACCCATGACACCGACCATCTCGCAGACGTCCAGGCTGACCGGACTCGGCCTGACGGTGAACATCGTGGCGGCCGCGCTGTCCGCCGCCGATCGCGAGTCGCGCGGCTGCTCCGACCTGGACCCGCCGATCCTGGAGGGTCTGCTGCGCTGGGGGCGTGCCACGAGAGCGCTGCGCGAGCAACTGGTCTCGCAGGGCTGGTCGTACGACAACCCGAACAACCTGGCCCGCACCATCCATCCGTCCGGAGAGTTCGCGGTGGTGGTCGCCACCGGGGACGAGGGCACCGGGTTGCCCAGTTCCGGTGCCGGGCCGCGGCACGCCCGCGGGTACGCGACCGAGCAGGCGATCCACGCGAACGGCCAGCTCGCGTTCGAGTTCGACGCCCTCCTGCAGTTGTCCGTGGCCGGTCGGGCGGCCGGCGTCGGGCACGTGCAGACCTGGTTCCTGCTCTACCACGCGACGCCGGAGTTCTTCCGGGCCGAGGTATCCCTGCCGCAGGCCTTCGAGCGGGGCCGGATCACCGAGTGGACCGAACGGATCCTGTTACCACCACTGCCACGCGATCTCAACGGCGTCCCCCCGCCCCGGTGGTTCGACATCGGGACGGTGCTGCCCTGACGAGAGTCAAGGCCCCGGCCGTGCCCGGCCGGGATCCCGCGGAAGGCGATCGCGGGCGGCGCGTCGTGTTCAGCCTCCGGCGGCGAGCCGTTCGAGCTCGACGACGACGGCGGCCGGCGCAGGCATGGCCGCGATCTCCTCGCGCAGCCGAGCGGCCCTCGCCCGTTCCGGGCACTGTCCCAGCAGGGCGCGCACGGCGTCGGTGACGGCGCCGCCGTCCTGCGCGTCGTTGAGCAGGGCACGGCCGGCCCCGGCCGCGACGACCAGGTCGGCATTGACGAACTGGTCGGCGCCCTGCGGCAGGATCAGCTGCGGCAGTCCGGCGGCGGCCGCGCCAAGCACGGTGCCGGTACCGCCGTGGTGCACGATCAGGTCGACCGCCTCGAGGACCCGCGCCTGCGACACGAACCGTTCGACATGCACGTTGTCAGGTACCGGGCCGAGCACGTCGGGGTTGCCCTCCGGGCCGACGGCCACCAGCAGATCCACGTCCAGGGTCGCGATCTGGTCGACCGCGCGCCGGATCACCTCGACCGCGCCGAACGCCACGGTGCCCAGGGTCAGGTAGACGGCCGGCCGGGATCGGCTGCCGTTCAGCCAGGCAGGGACGGCGACCGAGTTCTCGGCGTAGGCCACCGACCGGATGGACAGCCGCCGGGCGGGCTCCGCCGGCTGTTCGGCGAGCATCAACGACGGCGGGGTGGGGTCGATCACCGCCACTGCGAGCGGCCCGCGGCCGGGCGGGACGGCCCGCCCGTGTGCAGCCCAGTACTCCGCGCGGAACTGCCGCGCCGCGGTGTGAATGGTGTCGACGACGAATGGGGCCAGCAAGATGGCGAACCCGACCGCGGGAATGTCGCGAACGTCGGCGGCGATCCCCGCGCCGACGTTCATCGCCTCGTACACGACCAGATCGGGGCGCTGCTCGTCCAGCACGGCGTCGAGGGCGCCGATGACCAGCTCGGCGGCGGTGTCGGCGAACATCGCCATGCTCAACTCGTCGCCGTGCCGATCCGGGTGCCGGCGCCGGGTCTCGTCGATCACTGCGTCCAATTCGGTGCCGGCCGGCATACCGGGAACCGTCGGTAGCGGCAGCCGACCGAGGAAGGACCCGCCGGTGGCAACCGTGACCTCGTGCCCGGCGGCGGCGAGGGCCGTCGCCAGCGGCATCAGCGGGTACGTGTGCCCATAGCCGGGAATGGCGGCGAACAGGACCTGCATGACCCGACATGGTGCCAGGACCCGCGCCAGCGCGCGCCTGGGTTCTTCTGGACGTCGCCAGGTCATCGTACGTATGTTCTATCAGTGATGCCTTGGGTGCTGACCGAGCAACGGCCTTCCCACTGCCCGACCGGGCACCCGTTCGTCGCCGGGCAAATGATAGTCGGGTGGGAGCCATGCCACTGCACGGCCGGGCACACCGGCCACCGGACCTACTGGTGCGAGCTGTGTGGCGCGCTCGTCGAGATCCCGCCCTGTCTGCGGGTCGGCATCACTGCGACGCCCGCCGAACTCGGGTTGGCGCGGCCGGGCTGGTCGGGACATGCGGATCGAGACAGCGGTCGCCCGACCCCCACCGGCGAGGCTGTTCAATTCGACGCCACGACGGGCAAGATCGGGCGGCGTGCTTCGCCGGGCTGAACGGCGGGCCGGCCTTGGCGGGGGCCTCCCATCGGGGTGAACCCGCGGCTCGGCGCCAGACAGCCGCCTGAATGGCTCCGAGATCCACATGAGCAGCCTTCTTCGGCTGCTGGTGCGGATGTCGGATCGGCTTGCATGGGCCAGGCAGATCAACTCGGCGCGGATCCGTAGAATCGGGCGCAACTTGCCGAGTTGACGGCGGGCCGGGTCCCGGAGGGGCCGTAGAGGGATCCCGGAGGGGCCGTGGACCGGTCCCGGAGGGGCCCTTCCCCTCAGCTTGTACCCGGCCGTTCGGGCGCCGGTGCCTTCCTGGCCGGCCTCCGTGGGTTGCGCTGATCCAAGACCCGCAGAATCGGACAAAACGGCGCCGGAGATAGGGTCTTTGATCAGCGTAGGGCCCGGCCGGGTGGTGCAAGAGCGGGCACTTCAGGCGTTTCGGTCGCCTGGGGTTCGACTGCTCAGCGTCGCTCCGGTTCTTCGCCGCCCAGCCGGCCCGACATCAACGACCGAACGAAAGACGCGCATCGACGTCCGGCCTGGGCGTCTACGGTTCATTCGATCGGGGCGGGCCCAGCGAACGCGAGAGGCATCGGGCCCCGAAAGGGCATGGGGGACACTGGTCATGCGGCCGCGAAACGATCATGATCGGCGCGTCTCCGCGGCCGGGCCGGGCGCCGCCCGGCCGACCCGACATCGCAGGGGTCAGCGCACCGTCGCGGCCCTGATCTGTGCCCAGCGCAGTCCCGCCACGAGCGCCGCGAGCCCGGCGAGCACAAGCAGCGGCAGCGTGGCCCCGGCGACCGGGTCGAGCGCGGCCAACACCACCGGCACGGCGAACCCGCTGTAGGTGGCCAGGTAGAAGATGCCGGTGAGACTGCCTCTGCCGGCCGGCGGCGCCCAGCGTTCCAGGTCGAGCAGGCCGGCCCGCAGGCACAGCCCGTACCCGATGCCCAGCAGCAGAAACGCCACCCCCACCAGCACCAGGCCCGGCGCCCGGCCGCCGACCGCGGCCAGCAGCAGCCCGGCGGCCGCGGACAGCGCACCCACCACCCCGCCCCCGGGGCCGAGATTGCGTCGCCGGGCGAACGCCTGCACCACCACCCCGGTGCCCAGCACCACACCCGCGGCGACGCCGGCGAGCAGCGGGCCGCCGGCGCCCGCCGGCAGCCGGGACGGCAGGGTCACCACCCCGACCGTCGCCCCGGTGAACACCCACGGCGCCACCGGCAACGCCCAGCGCAGGGCCGCACCGACCGACCGCCGCGGCCCGCCGGAAGTCGGCGGTGGACCGGTCGACGGGTGCACGGCGTGCGGAGCAGGATGCGGCAACCGTCCCGGCATCGTGGCGGCGGCGGCCGCCGCCGTGAACGACAGCACCGCGCTCAGCACGAACGGCACGACCAGTGGGGCCGGGGCGAACTCGGCCAACAGGCCGGAGACCACCGGCCCGGCGGCGAAGCCCAGGGTGAGGAACACGCCCGCCCGGGTCACCCCGGTCGCACCGCCCAGGTCGGCCGCCCAGGCGGTACCCGCGCTGAACGTGGCACCCGCGCCCGCCCCGACCACCAGCCGGCCCAGCACAAGGCCGGCCGGGTCGTGCCATCGCAGCAGGATCAGCGTGCCGACCGCGGCCAGCAGCGCCCCGGGCACCGCGACCGCCCGCCGGCCCAGCCGGTCCGAGGCGGAGCCGCCGAGCAGCAGCCCGGGCAGCAGACCGACCGCATACAGCCCGTACAGGCCGGCCACCAGCGACGCGGACAGGTTCTGCGACGTGCGCAGCACGGGCAGCAACGCGGCGAAGTGGTTGGCCGCCCACCCGGTCACCATCAGCATCGCCAGGACCGCCGGCAGCCCACGGGGGGCGGGGTGCCCGCCGGTGGGCTGTTCGGTTCGACCGGGCGGCACGGGCTCCCTCCGAGTTCGTCGACCTGCGCGGAACGGATCCCGTGCCGGTGGGCACCGGGAATCGGCCACAGGGTAACCAGGCCGGGCTTCCCGGCAACCGTCCGATCGGTTGACCGGGGACCTTCGGCCGTACCCGGCGCGGTCGGCCGTCCCTAGCCTGGAGAACTGGGTGCGCAACCCACGCATCCAGCGATCCATGACGAAAGGCCCTGCCATGCGTGCCCGGGACATCATGACCAAGTCCGTACTGTCCGTGCTGCCCTCGGTGCCGGTGGGCAAGGCAGCGGCAATGCTGGCCAAGCGGGGCTTCACCGCACTGCCGGTGGTCGACGAGTCCGGTCAGTTGATCGGCATCGTCACCGAGGCGGACCTGATCGGGAACCGGTTCCCGGTCACCGAGCAGGCCGCCGAGGAAGTCGCGGCCGCCGGGCCGGCCACCACGGTCGGCGAGGTGATGAGCAGCCCGGTCGTCGGGGTCAGTCACGACACGGACGTGTCGGTGGTCGCCCGCGAGATGCTGACCGGCAAACGACGCAGCCTGCCGATCGTCGACGGCACCGTCCTGGTCGGGGTGATCACCCGACGCGACATCGTCCGGGCCCTGGCCCGCACCGACGAGGAGATCGCCGCTGATGTCCGCGGCAAGCTCGCCGTCATCGGTGGCCTGAGCCGCTGGTCGGTCCAGGTCGGCAACGGCGAAGTGGTGCTCACCGACAGTTATCAGGAGGCGTCCGACCGAGCGGTGGCGCACGCCCTGGTCGAGTCGGTCCCCGGCGTCGTCTCGGTGACGATCCTGACCCCCGCCGGGGTCACCGCTTGACTACCAGGCCGGCCTCACGAGGCCACCGTCACCGACAGGGCGATGCCACGCGCCCAGACCCGGACCTTGCGGAAGTCCCGGTAGTCGCCGACCTTCTCGTGCTCGGCCAGGCGCCGGGCGAGGAAGCCGGCCGCGGTGTCGGGCTCCAGCCGGCCGGGAAAGGTCCGGGCCGGCGCCGCGCCCAGCCGGTCGGCCAGCAACGCGACCTTGCGCGGCAGCGGCGTGCTGATGCGCGGCGCGTCGATCCCGGTCGGCCCACTGTGGAACAGCCACACCCGCCGGGGGTAACCGGTTCGGACCAGACCCCGCAGGAGATCGACCGCCGACCTGCGCCAACGACCGACGTACACGGCACTGCCCAGCACAACGGCGTCATAGCCGTCGGTCGCGGAGGCGTCGTCGGCATCGACCAGGTCGGCCACCACACCGCACGAGCGCAGCTCGTCCACGATCGCGCCGGCGATGCTCGCCGTCGCACCCATCCTGGATGCGTAGGCCACCAGAACCGTCGTCATGACCACTCCTCCCCCGCGCCACCTTCCTCCGTCAGCGGCGCCGGACCAAGGGGCCAAGGTCCCGGCCCGGCTGTGGTCCACGCCTCGCGCGCGGCACGTTCGACAACGATGTCGGTCCTGCCAGCAGAGGTTCGGCAGACCAGGGGTTGTCCGGCAGTCCTGGGCGTGATCTCGCCCCGGCTATGGCATTTCGCCCGATCGGCGGGTAGCCGCGCGCGCATTACCCGGTGGTCGGGCATATCCTCACGGCGCCAGATGATCGCCGGCGCTCGACAGGGGTGGGCAACACATGTCCCATGAGGTGACCTCGCACCAACCGACCGGGATGGCGGCGGCCGATCCCGGGTTGATCGGTCTGCTCGGCTTCGTCATCGCGACGCTCACCGCCCAGCTCGAACACCTGGGCATTCAGGACGTGGGACCCGTCTTCTGGGTCGGCGCGGCGTTCGGCGGCGTCGTCCAGGTGACGGCAGGCATGCTTTCGTACTTCAAGGGCGACAACTTCCACTTCATCGTCTACAACGCTTTCGGGTGGTACTGGATCGTCGTGCCGGGATTCCTGCTCGGCGAGGAGCTGGGTTTCTTCGCGGTCACCGGAATCGCCCGCGGGGTGTTCGCTCTGGTCTTTGCGTTCCTCGCGCTGGCCTTCGCCCCGGCCGGGTCGGTGCACAACTCGGTCCTGCCGGTCACCCTGCTGTGCGTCGCCCTCGGCCTGGGACTGCAGTCGGCCAGCGCCTTCGCGGGCTCGCACACCCTCGGCACCGTCGGTGCGTACGTGCTGCTGGTCGCCTCCGCGCTGGCCGCCTACATGCTGATCGAGAAGTTCTACTGGCTCACGATGGGCCGGCACGTCGTGCCGCTCGGACCGCCCTGGATCGCCGGCAGCGACGACCGGGAACCCTGAACCCCGCCCGGCGCGCGCACCCCCACCCCCGCTGCACGACCGGGGTGGTGCCCGGCGGTGCGCCTCCGCCCGAGGCGGGACCTTGTCCTCTGCCGACATGCGGGTGAGAGCGCGACGATCATCCTCGTTCCCAGGTGATCGAGGGTGGGCAGGATGAGTCAATCCACGACGGCACGGTCATCGGGCGCCGGCGGGCGCGCCGGTCGGCGACTGCCCTGGCCGGCCCGGGCGCTGGCGGCGGTGGAGTTGATCGTCGGGGTCAACGCGGTGGTCGGCGGCTGGAAGCTGATCGACGACGGGTTCGGGCTGCCCGTCCAGTGGCTGTCCCGCCTGCCGGTGGACACCTGGGTATGGCCCGGCGTCGCGTTGGTCGTCGGCGTCGCGGTGCCGCAGTTCGCCGCCGCGGCCGCTGCCGTCCTCGTCCGACGGCCGCAGCTCGGCTTCCGGCTCGGACTGGCGGTCGGCGCGGCCCTGGTGCTGTGGATCGTCGTGCAACTGGTCCTGCTGCAGCGGTACTTCTTCCTCCAGCCGGTCATCGTCGGTTTCGGGCTGCTCGAGATCGGTCTGGCCTTGCGGTGGCGGCACCTGGTGACCGACACGAGCTGACCGGGAGCTGATCCGACATCCGGCTCGGCCGGTGGTCCGGGCAATCCCGCTGCCCGGGTGGTCCGAATTCCGTCCATACCGGTCGATCGGCGACCGGTCGGACGAAGGAGGACCAGGAAGATGACCACACTGTCCAGGCGCACCATCCTGCAGGCAGGGGCGGGCGCAGCCGTCGCCGTGCCGATGACGCTGTTGGCCACCCGGACGGCATCGATGACCAGCAGCGGCGCCACAGTGCCGTCGTCCGCCGGAATCTCGGTCGGTTCGGTCACCGCCGCGGAGCCGGTGGTCTTCTGCGTGCATGACGCGGCGACCGGCGAGGTGTCCGTCCTGCACGGTACCAACGAGGTGATCGTCCGCGACACCGGTCTGGTGTCACGGATTCTGGCCGCCGTTGCGGCCGTCCCGTCCTCCCGGGTGGTCGCCGCGACCACCACGAACATCTGACGCCGGGGAACCGCCATGTCATCGCATCGCGAAGCCCCGGAGATCAGCAAGGACCCGGTCGCCGACAACACCGACACGTACGCGTTCGTCAGCCCCGACCGCCCGGACACCGTGACGATCATCAGCAACTACATCCCGCTGGAGGACCCGGCGGGCGGCCCGAACTTCTTCGAGTTCGGCGACGACGTGCTGTACCGCATCAACGTCAACAACTCCGGCGACGCGCGGGCCGACATCGTGTACGAGTTCCGGTTCGAGACGACGATCCGGAACGAGAACACCTTCCTGTACAACACCGGACCCATCAAGTCGTTGGGCGACACCAACTTCAACCGCCCACAGACCATGACGGTCACCGAGGTCCGCGGGAACAAGCGACGGGTGCTGGGCAAGGATCTGCCGACTCCGCCGTGCAACATCGGTATCCGCTCGACGCCGAACTACCCGGCACTGGCCGACGCGGCGATCGCCGACGTCGGTGACGGCATCCGGGTTTTCGCCGGACAGCGGCTGGACGGTTTCTACGTCGACCTCGGGTCGGTGTTCGACCTGGCGGCGCTGCGGCCGTTCCAGAGCCTGCATCTGATCCCGACCGCCAACGCCGACGGGGTGAACGCGCTGCGGGCGTTCAACGTGCACACGATCGCGATCCAGGTGCCGATCAATCGGTTCACCCGGGACGGCTCCGCCCCCACCGACTTCACCAAACGCGAGGCGGTGCTCGGCGTCTGGGCCTCGTCGCACCGGCAGAAGTCCCGGTACCAGGACGAGTCGCGCAGCTCGACGTCCGGCCCGTTCACTCAGGTGTCCCGGCTCGGGAATCCGCTGTTCAACGAGGTGATCGTGCCGATGAGCCGCAAGGACAGATGGAACCGGCTGTCCCCGGCCCAGGACTCGCAGTTCGCCAGGTATGTCGCCCAGCCCGAACTCGCCGGTTTGCTGCCGGTGCTCTACCCCGGCGTCTTCCCGAACCTCGCCGCACTGAAGGCCGATCGCGCCGACCTGCTGGCCATCCTGCTCACCGGGCTGCCCGGCGGGCTGGTGCCCGGCTTCCAGAACTACACCGGGCGCACCCAGGCCGACATGCTCCGGCTGAACATGGCGATCCCGCCGTCCGGCCAACCCAAGGTGAACGGCGTGATCGCCGGCGACCTGGCTGGATTCCCCAACGGCCGCCGGGTGTTCGACAACGTCGTCGCCATCGAATTGCGCGCGGTGGCCGGCGCCCTTTACCCGCTGGTCGACCCGGGCTACGTGCCGGACGCCGCCGCCGGCGCGCTGTTCGACCTGGTCGACGGGACGAGCGGGCCGCCACCCTCGGTCACCTATCTGAACCGTTTCCCCTACCTGGACCACCCGGTCGGCGGGTACCAGGTGCAGCCGCTGTCGGTGGCGTCATGAGCTGGACGGAGCACCATCCGCACGTGCGGGGCGGGCCGGCCGTGCTGGACATCGGCGGCGACATCGGCGCGCTGGTCGTCACCATGCGGCCGCAGGACCGGGGGCGCGAGCTGCACCTGCGCAGCGACCACGAGCGCCCGGTGGCGGTGCACACTGGTGTGTGGGCGCGACGGGCGCCGTCCGGCGAGACCACCACGGCGATCTTCGGCGAGTTGCGCGCCGGAGGATACGTCGTCCTGGACGAATCGGGCGCGGTGATCCGCCGGGTCCTGGTCCGGGGCGGCGAGCTCACCGTGATCGACATGGCCGGGTCAACGGGGTCGTCGACCGCGGAAACCCCTTGAAGAACGCTGTATCGCGATATATCGTCGACGTATCGCGACCGATCTTCAAGAGCCTCCTTGGAGGGGACGATGACATCTTCCGACTGTGGCGCACAGGGCGGCTGGGACCTTCCCGGAATGCTGCGAAAGGCACTGATCGACAGCGGATTCACCGGACCGGGCGGGCCGTTCGGTCCGGGCGGTGCACCACCCGGACCACCACCACCCGGCGCACCGCCCGAGGACGGCCCCCGACCCGGTCCCGGACCTCGTCGGGGCGGCCCGTGGGGCGGCGGTCCGTGGGGCGGCGGCCGCCGGTGGGACTGGGGTCCCGGCAGCTGGGACCCATGGACCAAGGGACCCGGCGGCCCTCGCGGCTCCCGGCACCAGAAAGGCCGGGCCGGTCGCGGGGACGTCCGCTCGGCCGTGCTGGCCCTGCTGGCGGAGCGGCCGATGCACGGGTACCAGATCATTCAGGAAATCGAACAGCGCAGCCACGGGGCCTGGAAGCCAAGCCCAGGGTCGGTCTATCCGACTCTGCAGCAGCTGGAGGACGAGGGTCTGGTCCGGGCCGAGGACCAGGACGGTCGCCGCGTTTACCGGCTGACCGACGACGGGCTGCGGGTGACCGCGGAGAAGGCACAGGAATACGCCGGGATGTGGGACGCGTTCGCCCCCCGCGAGGACGACACCCAGCTCGGCGACCTGGTTTTCCAGGTCGGCGCCGCGTTCGTGCACGTGATGCGCACTGGCAACCCGGAACAGATCGCCGAGGCACGCAAGGTACTGGCCCGCACCCGCGGCGACCTGTACCGGATCCTCGGCGGACCGGACGGCGATGCCGAGGCCGGCGAGGGAGCCGACCAGCCGACCGAAACCGAGGAGGACCGGTCGTGACCGAGCCGCCCCGGATGCGGGCCGGCACCGCCGACCGGCAGGCAGCGGTGGATCGGCTGTCCGGCCATTTCGCCGACGGTCGACTGGACGCGGACGAGTTCGATCAGCGGGTGGCCGCCGCCTACGGCAGCACCTACCTGGACGAGCTCACACCGCTGTTCTCCGACCTGCCGCAGGCGCGGCCGGACCGCCCGGCGTGGGCCCAGGGACCGGGACCGCGCCCGCTCCCCGGATCCGGCGGCGACCGCTACCGGGCGGGCGGACCGTGGGGACCGTACGGACGGCGGCGCCCTCCGCCACCGATCCGGCTGGCCATCCTGGTGCTGCTCGTCGTCATGATCATCTGGTCGATCGGTGCCGTCGGGCATGGCTTCTTCCCGTTCCCGTTGATCTGGCTGGCCATCGGATTGTTGCTGCTGGGCCGGACACGGCACCGCAGGCGGGAGCATCACCGCTGACGACGTCGCCGGTCCACGACCCCACTAGGATCGGCCGATGAGCATCGGACCGGACACCAAGGACTGGACCTGGGTCATCGAGAGGCCATGCCCGGAGTGCGGTTTCGACGCTTCGACACTGCCGCTCGCCGATGTGCCGGCGGCGATCCGGGCCAACGCGGCGGCCTGGCCGGACGTGCTGGCCCGTCCCGACGTCCGGCATCGCCCGGATCCGGGCACCTGGTCGCCACTGGAGTACGGCTGCCACGTGCGGGACACCTGCCGCGTGTTCGGGGACCGGCTGGAGCTGATGATCACCCGGGACGAACCGTTGTTCCCGAACTGGGACCAGGATGCCAGCGCGGTCGAGAACCGTTACGGCGACCAGGATCCGACCGAGGTGGCGGCCGACCTGCAGCGCGCCGCGGCCGGGCTGGCCGCCTCGTTCGAGGCAGTTCGGGGCGAGCAGTGGCGGCGGACCGGCCGCCGGTCCGACGGCTCGAGGTTCACCGTCGAGACGCTGGCCCGCTACTTCGTCCACGACCCGGTGCACCACCTGCACGACGTCGGCGTGCGGCCGGCCGGCGGACCCGCGGCGCCGGCTCGGTGATGCCGTCGGTCGACCACGCGGCGACAATTCCCGGATGCCCCTTGCGCGCCTGCGACTGACCCGGCACTCCCGCGACGAGGTCCACCTCGTCCTGATGCTCGCCCTGACCTTCTCGACCGGTGTGGTCGACGCGATCGGCTATCTGGGCCTGGACAAGGTGTTCGCGGGCAACATGACCGGCAACGTGGTCATCCTCGGCATGGCCGCGGCCGGCGCCGACAACCTCCCGCTTGCCGGACCGTCGATCGCCCTGGTGGGATTCCTGTGCGGCGCGTTGGCCGGCGGTCGAGCGGTGCGTCTGGTCGAGGGCGGCAGTTGGTCACGCCGGATCGGTGGGGTGTTCGCCCTGGTCGGGCTGATCCTGGCCGCCCTCGCCGGCACGCTGTTCGTCGTCGGACCCGATCCGGCAACCCCGCAACTACTGGCGATCGTCGCCCTGCTGTCGACGGCGATGGGGCTGCAGGCGGCCGCGGCCCGGCACCTGGCGGTCAAGGACATCACCACCGTGGTGGTCACATCGTTGATCACGGGTCTGGCCGCGGATGCCGCGGTCAGCGGCGCCCGCCAGCCCTGGCCGCGCCGGGTGCTCGCGTTGGTCCTGATCAGCGTCGGCGCCCTGGTCGGCGCCCTGACGCTGCGGTGGCACCCGGGGGTGGGTCTGTCGCTCGCGGCGGGGCTGACGATCGCGGTCGCCGCCGTGGGCACCCTGGCCGCGTCCGACCCGCCGACGACCGACGAATGACGACCGCCGCACGCGCGCACAGCCGACACAGTGAAGCCGGACGCCGCCCGGCGTCCGGCTCGGAGAATCAGTGCCCGGCGGCATGGTGCCGGGCGGCGCTCAGCGCAGGTACAGACCCGCGGGAATGTTGTGGTCGCCGGGTCGGGATACTCGGCTCAGCCGATCACCGAAACGGATGTCGCAGTTGCGACACCAGGGTCCGTGCCCCTCGTCGGCACCCTTGAGGGCGCCGGTCAGATACGGAGCGTAAGGAGCGGATGCCGCACCACACCGTGGGCACGCCTGGAACAGCTTCATAATCTCGTCTTTCGTCTTCAAGTGTCCGGGACCAGCAATCCCGAGGACCGCAGCCGTTCGCGTCCCACGGATGTGACGGCTCTCCATCATGCACCATCACCCCCAGGTGAGGGAAATCACGGGTCCATTCCCATCGCATTCACACGCCGACGGCGGCCCGGGACGATCATGGAGCGAGGACGACACAGGCTCAGGCGCAGTGGCCTGGCACGATTTCGGACCGCGACGAGCGGCCCGGCGGGTCGCCGAAGGGATGCTGATGTGCCCGGCGAAGCGGGCACCGAGCAGGGCTTCGGTGACGGAATCAGATTGCGGCGACGTTCCCCGGAGCGCTCCGCCGGGAGTGAAAAGCATGGGCAACGCGATCACACAGCAGCCTGCCGGTCCCTCCTGCGGCCCCGACCTCATCGAGGAACTCATCCGGCTGCGGCACTCCGGCGCCAGCCTGGAGCGGATCGCCGATCGATTCGGTACCACTCCCGGGTTCGTCGTGGCACTGACCGACCTGTTCGAGCACTCACTGAAGGCGTCCGGCGAGCGCTGACCCGGGTTCCACACCTCGCTCGCCGACGGGGCGGCCGAGACCGCCACCATGACCCACAATGACGTGGTGCCCCGACCTCCCCTCCCCGCCCCCGTCGTCGACCTGCTGAACCGGCCCAACCCGGCGGTGATCGCCACTGTTCGCCCCGACGGGCACCCGGTGACGGTGGCCACCTGGTACCTGCTGGACGGCGACGAGATCGTGGTGAACATGGCCGCGACCCGCAAACGGCTCGAGCATCTGCGGGCCGATCCGAGAGTTGCGTTGACCATCCTGGACGCGGACAGCTGGTACTCGCACGTGAGCATCGTGGGCCGGGTGACGGCTCTGGTCGACGACCCGGATTTCGCCGGCATCGATCGACAGTGCTTGCGGTACAACGGGCATCCCTACTCGAACCGTCGGGACCCGAGGGTGGACGCCCGCATCGGCATCGACACCTGGCATGCCTGGGGCGCAATCGCCGAAAAGGTAAGTCAGGGACGCTGAACGGTCCCACCACGCACGGGCAGTCGGACCCGCGCGACCGTTCCGGACGGACCGCTGACCAGGTCGATCGCCCCGCCGTGCGAGTCGACCACGATGCGTCGAGAGACGTCCAGGCCCAGGCCCGTTCCCTCGCCGACGCCCTTGGTGGTGAAGAACGGGTCGAACGCATGCGCGCGGACGGCGTCGGACATGCCCGGGCCGGTGTCGGCGATCTGGACCAGGACTCCTTCCGCCTCCCGGCCGACCCGAACGGTCAGCTCGCCCGAGCCCTTCATCGCGTCCACGGCATTGCGGATCAGCTGGGTCCACACCTGATTCAGTTCTGCCACATTGGCCTCGACGGCCGGCACGTCCTGGTCGTACTCCCGCCGCACCGTGATTCCGTGCAGGTCGCGCGAGAGCATGATCAGCGTGCTGTCCAGTCCGTCGGTGACGGTGATCTCCTCGATCGCGGCCCGATCGAGATGGGTGTATTCCTTGACCGCACCGACCAGCGCCGAGATCCGCCCGGTCGATTCCTTGATCTCACCGAGCAGCAGCGTGGCCGTCAGGGAGTGGGCGATCCACTCCAGGCCGGGCCCCAGCGCGGGGTCCGGGAGCACCTGCGCCACCCGCTCGCACCAGGCCACGTCCAGGCCGCCGGCGGCCAACGCGGGCGCGATCAGCCAGTCCCGGTCGACGCCGCGGTCGGCCAACCAATCGCCGAGCCCGTCCTCCCGGTCGGCCAGTTCCATCGGGGAGAGCGTCGCGGCCGGCGCCTGCTCCCGGCGGAGCGCATCGAGAGCGACGAAATGTTCGGCGCTGACCGACGAGGATGCCAACCGCCGCAGCGACGCGAGCAGGTCGTCGTTGGTGCTGACGAGCGCGTCGACGGCGCGGGTGGCGGCCGACGCCGGATTGTTCAGCTCGTGCGCCAGCCCAGCCGCCAAGGTACCCAGCGCCGCCAGTGACTCCTGTTGCCGAGCAATCGATTCGATGTTCCGGACGGTCTGCACCAGGCCACGGATGAAGTGCACGCCCAGCGGGAACCAGGAGTCGGCCAGCGCACGCAACCGGTCGGCGGGGACCCGGAGCAGTTCGCCGGCCGTCACCGCCCGCCCGGTGGCGAGGTACACCCCGTTGTCGTCCCACGCACGGAATCCGCCCGCCCATTGCCCCGGCGATCCCATCGTGCCGACCTGCGTCTCGTCGCTGCCGGTACGCCGGAACAACCCGATCCGGCCCTCCAGGTGCAGCCACCAGAACTCGGCCGGCGCGGACTGCCGGAAGAGCTCGTCCTCGGGCCCGAACGACACCGCATCACCGGCCGCGGCGAGCTGTTCGACCTGGATGTCCGACAATCCGTCCAGCAAGGTCAGAGGGCGCAACCGTCCCGCATCGATCATGGCCGCACTCCGCCCCTCAACTCATTCACCCTCGGTAGGCAGTGCCGGCCATGATAGTCCGATCGAGTGACCCCGAGGGGATCGGCGTCGAGCTCCCACGCACAGGAACGGCACAGCGAGCACTGTGTCGCCGTTCAGCGAATGACGGGCACGATGGGTGCTCCGGTCGGCCGAGCATGCGAGGCCGCCAGACAGCACAGAAGGAGGGCGCGCAAGCAATTCGGTGACGAAGGAACCGGATTGCTCAGCGCGCTCCGGTCGGCCGAGCATGCGAGGCCGCCAGACAGCACAGCCACCGCCGACGGCAGGAGAACCCATGCGCCGCATCCCCGACGGCCCGCCGACCTACGAAGGTCGGCCCCTCCCCCGGCCCGACGAGGAGATCGTCGACCAGGGCCTGTCCTTCGACCTGCAGACCCTGCTCGGCCGCCGGCAGATGCTGCGCGCGTTCGGCCTCGGCGCGGTCGCCGTCGGGCTGGCCGCCTGCGGGGCGGGTTCCACCTCCACTTCGACCGCCGCCTCCCCGACCGGCACGACCTCCGCCGGATCGTCGACGGCCGCCGCCTCGTCGGCGGCGTCGAGCGCTTCCACCTCGAGCGGCGCAGGCTCGTCGACGGCCGCCACGTCGTCGACCGAGATCCCCGACGAGACCGCCGGACCCTACCCGGGTGACGGCTCCAACGGTCCGGACGTGCTGGATCAGAGCGGCATCGTGCGCAGCGACATCCGGTCCAGCTTCGGCGCGTCGACCGGGACCGCCGAGGGCGTGCCGATGACGCTGCAGCTGACCATCAAGGACATGGCCAACGGCAACGCGCCGTTCGCCGGGGTCGCCGTCTACGTCTGGCATTGCGACCGGGACGGCCACTATTCGATGTACAGCGAGGAGGTCAGCGACCAGAACTACCTGCGAGGCGTCCAGATCGCCGACGCGGCCGGGGTGGTCGACTTCACCAGCATCTTCCCCGCCTGCTACTCGGGCCGCTGGCCGCACATCCATTTCGAGGTGTACCCGGACGAGGCGAGCATCACCGACTCCACCACCGCGATCGCCACCTCGCAGGTCGCCCTGCCAGAGGACGTCTGCAACGTGGTCTACGCCCAGCCCGGATACGAGCAGTCGGTCAAGAACCTGTCCCAGGTCACCCTGGCCACCGACAACGTGTTCGGCGACGACGCGGGCATCCACCAGTTGGGAACGGTCACCGGCGACGTCACCAGCGGCTTCCAAGTGACGCTGGACGTCCCGGTGGACACCACGACCGCACCGACGGGCGGCAGTGCCCCCGGGGGCGGCGGGCCCGGCGGTGGCGGCGCGCCACCGAACGGCTGAGCCTCGGCCCGTCGCACCCGTCGGCACCGGCCGACACCCTACGGTGAGGCGATGACGGTGAGCCGCACCCGAAGGATCCGGGCGGCCCGGCGCCGCAAGCGCCGGCTGGACCGCGTCGTGCACGACCTGACCGACCCGCAGTGGCAGGCACTCAAGGTGGCCTGGGGTGGCTGCGCGTACTGCGGCGCACCGGACGGCGCACTGCAGCGCGACTGCGTGCTCCCGATCTCCCGGGGTGGTCGCTACACCGTGGACAACGTCGTGCCGGCCTGCCGGTCGTGCAACGCGAGCAAGTGCGGCGACGAGGTCACCGGCTGGCTCCGGCGCAAGAAGCTCGACGAGAGCCGTTTTCTACTCCGGCATCTGGAAATCCGGGCGAGTCTGGCGACCGACGTCGAGGCGGCGGCGGCGGACGGTCAGGACGTCAACGCGTCCGCCAGGTAGCGCACCGACAGGTCCACGACGGCGTCGACCTCGGTGGAACCGGCGAAGATGTGATCGGCGCCGATCACCGGGACCAACCGGACCGGCACCCCGGCCGCGGCGAGCGCGTCGCGCAGGGCCTCACTCTGGGCGAACGGCACCACCCGGTCGGCGGTGCCGTGCACCAGCAGGAACGGCGGCGCGCCCGGATGCACCTGGCGCAGCGGCGCCGCATCGTCGTGGGTGGCGGCGTCGGCGCCGGCCAGCAGCAGGTCCGGCGGCTGTTCGAGGTCGGATGCCGGCAGTGCGGCGGCCGGCTCGGGAGGCAGCTGGAGCCGTGGAAGCGCGTCGGGATCGGCGACGCCGTACCAATCCACCACCGCGTCCACCCGGCTGGGTGGGCCGATGACTCCCTCGTCGCCCTCCAGGTCCACCCGCGACGCGGTCAGCGCGAGCAGCGCGGCCAGATGGCCACCTGCCGACTCGCCCCACGCACCGATCCGGGTCACGTCGATGCCCAACCGGTCGGCGTGGGCTCGCAGGTAGCGGACCGCGGCCTTCACGTCGTGCAACTGCGCCGGGAACGGCGCCTCGCGGGCGTGCCGGTAGTCGACCGTCGCCACGGCCAGACCGGCCGCCAGCAAGGCGTCGAAAAGCTGTTCGGGGCGCAGGGTTTCCGGGAGATACCGGCGATCCCCGGACAGCCAGCCGCCGCCATGGATCCACACCACCAGGGCGGCCGGCGCCGGCGTGGCCGGCACCAACAGGTCCAGCTGCAGCGGCCGGTAGCCGGAGAGCAACGCGTAGCTGATTCCCGGATGGTGCCGGGTACCGTCCGCCCGGGTGATCGGCTCGACCGGCGCGAGGTAGCGCACCGGAGCACTCCACTGATCCTGCTCGGCCATCGCCGATCCTCGGCTTCCACTCATCCGGTCAGAGTCCCACACGCCTTGGGAGTCAGCCGGATGCTGTCCGTCCGGCGGTAGACCTCGGCCGGGCGGCCGAAGTCGGTGCCGTCATCGGCGCGGGATCGACGTCCCGAACGCCCACCGACCTTGCGTCCTCGTCCCTGCCCAAAGGATGCACCACCAGGATCGAACGGGTTGCCGCCCGCGCCGGACCCGGGTCGCCATCGCCGCAAGAACGGCCATCCCGGCTGCTGCCGGCATCGCTGGTGGCGAACGACAGTACCTTGATGCCAACAGTTGTGATGCCTGACGAGTCCCCCGCCCCGGCCCTCAGTTGAGCCGCCGAACGACCGGCCGATGCCGACTCGCCAGATGGGTTGACAAGTGCCTCTCGAGCCGGGATAGTCCTTCCTATCGAGTTGGACAAACGTTTTGGCAAGGGAGCAAAGATGATGGCGAAGCCGACTCTCCGCGATGTCGCGGAGCGTTCCGGGTTCTCCATCACCACCGTCTCCCACGTCCTGAACGACGTGCCCGGCAAGCGGATCCCCAGCGCCACCCGCGATCGGGTCCGTGCGGCCGCGACCGAGTTGGCCTACCGGCCGAACCGGCTCGCGCAGGGGCTGCGGCTGCAGCGTTCCAACACCTTGGGTTTCGTCAGCGACAAGATCGCCACCACTCCGTACGCCGGCGAGGTGATCCTGGGCGCGCAGGACGCCGCCGCCGAGCACGGCAACCTGTTGCTGTTGATGAATTCCGACCGCGACCCGGGCCTGGAGGAGCGCGAGATCCGCGCGTTGCAGGAGCGCCAGGTCGACGGCATCATCTTCGCCTCGGAGTACCACCGGGTGATCACCCCGCCGGACGCGTTGCGGGGCACCCCCGCCGTCCTGCTGGACGCGCGATCGGTCGACGGCGACGTCAGCTCGGTCGTGCCCGACGAGGTCGGCGGCGCCCAGGCCGCGGTCCGTGAGCTGATCGGGGCGGGCCACCAGCGGATCGCCTTCCTGAACAACGTCGACGACATCCCGGCCACACATCTGCGGCGGCAGGGTTTCCGGCAGGGCCTGAACGAGGCCGGCCGGCGCCTGCGCGCCGGCATGGTCACCGCGGCCGCGTCGACGCCCGGCGCCGGGTTCGAGGCGGCTCGGCAGCTGCTGGACCAGCCCCGGGCCACCCGGCCCACCGCGCTCTTCTGCTTCAACGACCGCATGGCGATGGGCGTGTACCAGGCGGTCACCGAGCTGGGCCTGCGTATCCCGGACGACCTGTCGGTCGTCGGATTCGACAACCAGGAGCTGATCGCCGCCAACCTGCGCCCCGGCCTCACGACGGTCGCCCTGCCGCACTACGCGATGGGGCAATGGGCGGTCACCGCCCTGCTCGACCTCATCGATTCCCAAGGAGTCAGTTCCCAGGGACAGCAACCGATCCGAGAGGAGAAGCTGTCCTGCCCACTGGTGCGTCGCGCATCGGTGGGCCCGCCGCCCCGGTCGTGACCCGGGACGGCGAGCAACACCCACCCCCATTCACCCGCGGACTCGGGTGAATCGACAGTCCGGCATGCCGGACAACAGTGAGTTGGAGGAACCACCGGTGGTATCACGCACCCTGAAGCGCCTCGCAGCGGCGAGTGTAGCCGCGGCGCTGGCCTTCTCCCTTGCCGCGTGCGGCAAGGGCGGCGGCTCGAGCAACGACGCGCAGACCGACGCGAGCGGCACCACAACGCTCAAGATGTGGACGCACAACGCCGGCAACGACGAGGAGCTCGCCGCGATCAATCAGGTCGTGTCCGACTACAACGGAAGTCAGGCAAAGTACAAGGTCGAGGTCCAGGCGTTCCCGCAGGACTCGTACAACACGTCGGTGACCGCCGCGGCGGCGTCCAAGAGCCTGCCGTGCATCCTGGACGTGGACGGGCCGAACGTGCCGAACTGGGCCTGGGCCGGTTATCTGGCTCCGCTCGACGGCCTGGACGACCAGGTCGCCAAGTTCCTGCCCAGCACGGTGGGCACCTACAACGGCAAGAACTACGCGGTCGGCTACTACGACGTGGCGCTGGTCATACAAGCGCGCAAGTCCGCCCTCGAGGAGAACGAGATCCGCATCCCGACCATCGACCAGCCCTGGACCAAGGACGAGTTCGCGGCCGCACTGACCGCGATCAAGGCGAGCGGCAAGTTCGAGAACACACTTGATCTGCAGACCGGCAGCACCGGCGAATGGTGGCCCTACGCCTATTCGCCGATGCTGCAGAGCTTCGGCGGCGATCTGATCAACCGGGACGGCTTCAAGAGCGCCGACGGCGTGCTCAACGGCCCCGAGGCCGTCGAGTGGGCCAACTGGTTCCGCTCGCTGACCGTCGATGGGTACATGCCGCTGAAGTCGGGTGCTGATCCCGCCCAGGACTTCCTCAACGGCAAGACCGCCATCCTGTACAACGGCTCGTGGGGCGCCGAACCGGCGCGGTCGTCGGCCATCGCCGACGACATCGCGTTCCTGCCGGCGGTGAACCTCGGTGCGGGCGCGAAGATCGGTGGCGGCTCCTGGCAGTGGGCGGTCAGCTCCGGCTGCTCGTCGACCGAAGGCGCCCTGGACTACATGAAGTTCGCGCTGCAGGACAAGTACGTCGCCGCGGTCTCCGAGGCCACCGGCACCATCCCGGCCACCGACGCCGCCGCTGCCCTGGTGCCCGGCTACGAGCCCGGCGGGGTCAACGACATCTTCCGCCAGTACTCCAAGGCGTTCGCGCTGATCCGGCCGCCGACACCGGGCTACCCGTTCATCGCGACCACGTTCACCAAGGCCGCGCAGGACATCCTGAACGGCGCCGACCCGCAGCAGGCGCTCGACCAGGCGGTCTCGGACATCGACGCGAACCAGCAGTCGAACAACAACTTCCAGTAATTCACACCTTCTTGTTGGTTGATCGGGCGGGCGCCCGCTGCCCGGCGGCGCCCGTCCGGTCCATCTGACCCCGAGGAATCCAATGACGCAGACAATCGGGGCCGCCCACCCCGAACCACCCACCGTCGATCAGCTCGAGAACCTCACCTTCCGGCAGCGCCGCTTCACGAAAAGCAAGCAGTCGCAACGCATCGCCGCGGCGTGGCTGGTCACCCCGGCCGCTGCCCTCCTGCTGGTCTTCATCATCATCCCGATCGTCCTGACCTTCGTGCTGGCCTTCACCAACGCGAAACTCATCTCGCCCACCGGACCGCAATTCGTCGGCTTCGACAACTTCGCCCGGCTGTTCAACGATCCGCTGTTCTGGAAGTCGCTGCGCAACACCCTGTTGTTCGCACTGTTCGTGGTGCCGATCCAGGCCGGGTTCGCACTCGTCCTGGCACTGCTGATCAACGTCAAGATCCGTGGGGTCAACTTCTTCCGCACCTTGTATTTCCTACCGGTGGTCACCTCGATGGTGGTCGTCTCGCTGCTGTGGAAGCTCCTGTACCAGCCGAACGGCCTGATCAACAACTTCCTGGCGGTCTTCGGCATCGACGGCCCGGATTGGCTGGGCAACCCGAACACCGCGCTGATCGCGATCCTGGTCATGTCGGTCTGGCAGGGCGTCGGGTTCCACATGGTCATCTGGCTCTCCGGACTGCAGACCATCTCGCAGGACATGTACGAGGCCGGCGCGATCGACGGCGCCGGCAACTGGCAGCGGTTCCGGTACATCACCTGGCCGGCGCTGCGGCAGACCCGCACGTTCATCCTCATCACCATCACCATCCAGGCCTTCGCGCTGTTCACCCAGATCCAGGTGATGACCGAGGGCGGACCGCTCGACTCGACCTCGACGATCGTCTACCAGGCCGTCCGCATCGGCTTCGACCTGCAGCAGACCGGTTACGCATCGGCGCTCTCGTTGGTCTTCTTCATTCTCGTGCTGGCGGTCTCCCTGGTGCAGCGCTTCCTCACCCGCGACAAGGACGTGAAGAAATGAGCGAGGCTTGCCGAGCGAATCATCAACACCATGCGGGCAATCCGCGAGGGACGAGCGGAGAGCACGCATGAGCAACACCCTGGCCCCGGTCGCGCACACCGCGCCGATCCCCCAGGACGAGGGACCGGGTGCCGGGCGGACGATCCTGCGCTACCTGGTCCGGTTCGTCCTCGTCCTGGTGTTCGCCCTGCCCCTGCTGTTCATGCTGGTGTCCTCGCTCAAGCCGGACACCCAGATCTTCGGCGACATCGACTCGATCAACGCCTTCCTGCCGGTCGGCGACGTCTCGCTGGCCAACTACACCGCGGTCTTCGAGCGGGTGCCGTTCTGGCGGTTCATGATGAACTCCGTCATGCTGTCGGTGCTGACCGTCGGACTCGGCCTGGTCGTGAACAGCATGTGCGCATTCGCCTTGGCCCGCTTGAAGTTTCGCGGCCAGGGCATCATCCTCGGGATCATCCTGGCCACGCTCATCGTGCCGTTCGAGACGCTGGCGCTGCCGCTGCTGTGGTGGGTCAACCTGCTGCCCTACTACGACGGCTCGACCGGGTGGTTGGACACCTACGAGGTGCAGTTCATCCCGTTCATCGCCAACGCGTTCTCGATCTACCTGTTCTACACGTACTTCGATTCCATCCCGAAGGAACTCGACGAGGCCGCCAAGGTCGACGGGGCAAGCTGGTTCACCATCTACCGCAAGATCATCATGCCGCTGTCCGGCCCAGCCATCGCCACGGTGGCGATCCTGACCTTCCTGCCGGCCTGGAACCAGTACCTGTGGCCCCTGATGGCGGTGCAGACCGAGTCGTTGCGGCCGGTGATGGTCGGCATCGACTACTTCTCCCAACTGACCACCAACTGGGGGCAGATCATGGCCTACGCCTCGCTGATCACCATTCCGGTACTGGTCCTGTTCATCGCCTTCCAACGCTCGTTCATCAACTCAATTGCCTCCTCCGGCGTGAAGGGCTAGATCATGTTCCGACTCCCCGACAGCTGGCTGTGGGACTTCTGGCTCGCCAAGGACGGCGAGACCTACCATCTGTTCTTCCTGTACGCCTCCCGGGCCCTGCACGAACCTGATCGACGTCACCTACGGGCCGGCGTCGGGCACGCGGTCTCCACCGACCTGGTCCACTGGGACCGGGTCGCGGACGCGATCGTGCGGGGCGACGCGCCCGCGTTCGACCAGACCGCCACCTGGACCGGCTCGGTGATCCAAGGGCCCGACGGCACCTGGTCCATGTTCTACACCGGCACCACCGAACTGCCCGACGGCACGCTGCGCCAGCAGGTCGGTCGCGCGGTGTCCACGGACCTGTACCACTGGGTCAAGGACGAGCGGAATCCGTTGGTCAGCGCCGACCCTCGTTGGTACGAGGCCCTCGGTGGGGACGACCCCTGGCGCGACGAGCACTGGCGCGATCCGTGGGTGTTCGCCGATCCCGACGGCGACGGCTGGCACATGCTGATCACCGGCCGGGCCAACACCGGGCCGCTTGACGACCGCGGGGTCGTCGCCCACGCGTACTCGCGCGATCTGGCGGACTGGGAGGTTCGGCCCCCGCTGTCCGGGCCCGACGGCGGCTTCGGCCAGCTGGAGGTGTTCCAGGTCGAGAATGTCGACGGCCGGTGGGTTCTCGTGTTCAACTGCGTCGACCGGGAGTTCGCGGCGGCGCGCGCCCAGCAGGGTGGGCCCGGCGGGGTCTGGGTGGCGAACGCCGAGTCCGCGCTCGGCCCGTACGACATCGCCGGCGCCACCCTGCTGTCCGACGACCGGTACTACGTGGGCAAGCTGGTGGTGGATCCGGACGGGCGATGGGTGTTCCTGGCCTTTGTCAACAAGGACGAGAACGGCGACTTCGTCGGCGATCTCACAGATCCCATCCCGGTCGGATGGGACGGCGACCGGCTCGTCCACCGACCCGAACCGGCCGGTTCGGCGCCGAGATGACCTGCCCGGCCCGCGCAAGTCGATCTGACATCCGCACCAGCAGCCGAAGAAGGCTGCCCACGCGGATCTCGGAGCGTTGCGTGTGGCCGTCAGGCGCCGAGCCGCGGGTTCACCCTGATTGGGCCCGCCCCTCCGGGCCGCGGCCCGCTGATCAACTCGGCGAAAGTGCACCCGATCTACCGGGTTCGGTGCCGAGTTGATCAGCCCGGCTCGGTGCCGGCCGCCCGGTCAGGCGCTCGGCCAGCCCGTGTAGGCCTCGGCCAGATAGGCCGAGCCGTGCCGGGAGGCGACGACGCCGGCGAGCTCACCCAACTGCCGCTTGCGCTCGAACGAGCTCGCGTCGGCCCGGGTGTGCAGCATGCTGGTCATCCAGTAGGAGAAGTTCTGCGCCTTCCAGATCCGCTGCAGCGCCCGGTCACTGTAGGCGTCGAGCAGGTCCTTCGAGCCGGTCGAGTAGTAGGAGTCGATGCCCTCGAACAGCACCCGCACGTCGGCGAACGCCAGGTTCAGACCCTTGGCACCGGTCGGCGGCACGGTATGCCCGGCGTCGCCGGCCAGGAACAGGTTCCCGTACCTCAGCGGCTCGCACACGTAGCTGCGGAACCGCAGCACGGTCTTGTCGAAGATGTGCCCACGCTTGAGCTGGAACCCGTCCGGCCCGTCGAGCCGGCGCTGCAGCTCCCCCCAGATCATCTCGTCGGTCCAGCCGTCGACGTCCTCGTCCGGGGGGCACTGGAAGTACATCCGCTGGATGTGCTCGTCCCGCTGGCTGATCAACGCGAAGCCGTGCTCGGAGTTCGCGTAGATCAGTTCCGGCGCGCTCGGGGGCGCCTCGCACAGGATGCCGAACCAGGCGAACGGGTATTCCACGAAGTTGTCCACCCGCTTCTCGGCCGGGATCGACCACTTGCAGACGCCCTGCGAACCGTCCGCGCCGACCAGGATGTCGCAGTGGATCTCCCGGGCCCGACCTTCGGCGTCGGTGAACAGGATCTTGGGGGTGTCCGTCGTCTGGTCGAGCACCGCGGTGTCCGACACCGACCAGAAGACCTGGCCGCCGTCCCGTTCCCGCGCGGCTGCCAGGTCGACGAACACCTCGTTCTGCGGGTACAGCCACACCGCCTCACCGACCAGGTCGGTGAAGTCGATCCGGTGACTTTCCCCGCCGAAGCGCAGATCGATGCCCTCGTGCTTGTGGCCGGCGGTCAGCACCCGGTCGGAGACGCCGGTGTCGACCAGCATCGACACGCTGCCGTGCTCGAGAATGCCGGCGCGGTGGGTGGTCCGGATCGTCTCGTGGTCGCGCTTCTCGACCACGATCGAGTCGATCCCGGCCTTGGCCAGCAGGTGCGAGAGCATCAGGCCGGCGGGACCACCGCCGACGATGCCGACCTGGGTCTTGTGGATCTCGGGAGTGGGCATGGCGAACCTCCTGGGTTGGATGGGATCTCGGACGAAACGGGAGCCGGGTCGGTGGTGGGTATTGGTCGGGTCATCATGCGGGGCAAGGCGGCGGGCGGGACCGATGGGCTCCGGGGGGATCGACCTCCGATCTGGTGCACCTACCTTCGCGGCCCACCGACCGGGGGTCAACGCCTCGCTTCCATCAGGTGGAAGCCCAGCCGGAATGGTGGTGCACGGCCGATACGGACCGGACCGACCACGAGGATCGATCAGGACCCGCCCGGACGCCCCACCACCGTCGCGACCGACCATCTCCCGCGTCTCGGTGGCCCGTTGATCGAGCTCGTGGCCGGCGTGGTCAAGGCGGCCGCCGGTGACGCCACCGGCGAGGCCCGGGGCGACTACGACCGGGTCATCGAGACGCGCGACCGGCCCGCGGCCGGTAGTCCGATCAGCGGGGGCCCAGCCAGGTGTCGAGCCCGTCGTCGACCCGGACGGCCGGGGTGACCGCCGCCAGCTCGGCGTCGGTCATCAGCATCCGGGCGAAGCCCAGGGCGACGCTGGCACGGTCGTCGTCGACGCCGGTGAACACCAGCCGGGTCGACGGGGTGCCGATCCGCCACCGGCCCCCGTCGCCGATGGACAGCTGCCGCCCGGCGCCGTCCCACACCCCGACCCGACCCGGGCGGGTGGGCAGATGGAACCGGCCGCGGGAACGGGTGCGCCCGCCGGCCAGCTCGTCGATCCCGGCCAGCAACCGGCCCGGGTGCACCGGGCGCGGACTGAGCAGATCCAGGCTCCAGACCCCGTGCGCGTCGGGGGCGTCGGGAGCCTGGATCCGGCAAGGGTCGATCCGGGCCTCGGCGTGCCGCGGTGAGTGTCGGGGGGCGAACACCTGCTCGGCCCGGATGCCGAACAGCGTGGATCGCAACGTGCGCCGCCCGCGCAGATGATCGGTCAGGGTCAGCCCGACCGGATCCGCGCCGATGGTCAGCACCAGGTCGGCGTGCCCCAGCTGGGCGGCGACCGCCTCGCCGACGGATCGACGATCCTCCCGGGACAGGGCCAGCTCCCGGTCGGCCAGCAACTCGTCGCCCATCAGGTCCGCCTCGACCAGGTCGGCATCCACCACGCAGGCGACGGTCGCCAGCTCCAGCCCGGGCACGGCCCCCGACTCGCACAGCGGCCGGGCCGCCGGGACGGTCTGGGCCGACACCGGCAGGGCCCAGACGATCCGTTCCCACCGGTCGGCGGCGACCATCGACTCCAGCGCGGGCAACGAGTCCTCCCGGATCGCGCAGCCCAGGCAGGCGTGCTCCAGCAGCCGGGTCCGGTCCTCGGCGATGCCCTGCCGGTCGCTGACGATCCGGCGCAGCGTGCCCGCGCCGGGATCCAGATCCTGGGCCAGCACGCCGGTGCCGGGCAGGTCGGTGAGCAGGGAGAGCAGCGCGGCGTCGCGCAGCACGGGGTCGACGGTCGCGAGGATGACTACGGGAATCATGTTCATGGCCTTCGTGATTCGGTCGTTACGGCAGGCCCGCAGGCCCCACGACGGCTTATACTAACGATAATCGTTATCAACGACAATACGCATGACTGTCCGGAGTCAGCCATCCGCGCAGGTAAGGGCGTCGTGGACCGGAGGCCCGAAGGAGGGGTCGGCAGGTGCGGTGAGTCGCTGCTGATCCACGTCTGATCCGGTGAAGGACTTGTTTGATCCATTTCCCGGGTTCGGGCTCGTCTGGCAGGGTCGGGACGATGAAGAGCATCCGCCGGCGCCGTCATCCGGTGCGCGTGCGCCGGATGGCGGCCGGCGTGGCGCTGGTCCTGTGGGCCGGGCTGGTATCCGCACCACCGGCAGCGGCTGCCGGTGGGGAGGAAGTTCCGGCTGATGCGGTGCAGCAGGCCGTCGACCGGTCGGCGGCGGCGGCCGCGTCGGCGGGCATCACGCAGAGCGTCTCGGTGGTCGACAGGCGGACCGGTGAGGTGATCGCCGACAGCGGTGGCAACCGGAAGTACATCTCCGAGTCGATCGTCAAGCTCTTCACCGTCGCCTATTACCTGGTCCAGGCCGGCGGCCGGCCCGACGATTCGATGCAGCAGACCCTGCGCACGATGATCGTCAACTCCGACGACGACATCGAGTCCGACCTGTGGAGCGTCGACATCGTCCCGTCGATGGCTGCCCGGTACCGGCTCACCGATACCTCGAACGGGCCGCAGACGGGTCCGCACGACTGGGGTTGGGAGCTGATCACCGCCGACGACGAGACCAGGTTCCTCGAAGAGATGTCCAACGACCCCGAGGTGGCGCCGCTGCTCATGGACGCGATGGCCCACACCGCGCGGACCGGCGCGGACGGCACCAACCAGGCATTCGGGATGAACGCGCTGCCGGGCGATCACGGGTCCAAGCAGGGCTGGACGGACATCGGCGCGGCCTGGTCGGGGCAGGCGCAGATCCATTCGGTCGGCTGGACCGATCGGTACTTCGTCGCGATCCTGGAAACCTCCGACCACCCCAGCTTCGATCAGATGACCAGCGCCTCCACGACCGCCGCGAGGGCGGTGCTGCAGGCCGAGGACGACACCCAGCCCCCCGCGCCGTCCACCCCCGTACCGACGGCGGCCGCAACGGCGCCGCCCCCGCCGACCACCGGCGCCGCACCGACCACCGGCGACTCACCGACCACCGGCGACTCACCGACCTCGGCCGGCCAAACAGCGGGTGGGCTCGCCGATCTGATCCCGGTGCTGCGTCATGATGTCAACGTGCTCCTGGCGGACCTGACCGCACTGATCGAGAACTGGTGATTGTCAGCCCAGCAGCGGCCGGCCCAGGGACCGGCTGCTGTCCAACTCGGCGCCAAGATCACCATTCTCCCGACGAGCCCGCCATGGCAGTTGCCCTGCCCGTTGACCATGTCCGGCCGGATCCGCATGGACATCCGCGCTCGACCCGGACCGACCTCCGGCCGGGTCATGCCCATTTGCCTTGCTGGCCGCGTCGGCGGCCACATCGCATCGGCGCACCGTCGCGCCAGGTCCAGGGCCACCGGCGGCACACCCTCACTCACCTCCGCAGTGTGCCGTCCCGGACGCCGGCGCGCCGCGGGCGGGGGTCCGGCAGCCCGCTCACGTCGACGGGACCGGCGCCCCGGTGAACCGCTGCTGACCGAGAACGCCCAGCAACGCGAGCTTCTCGGCGTCCGGGCTGCCCGGGGCGGCGGTGAGCACGAGCAGCGCCTGCGACTGGTCCTCGGTGAACAGCACCTGGCAGTCGACCTCCAACGGGCCGAGCTCGGGGTGCAGCAGCACCTTGTGGTCGGTGAACCGCGCGGCGACCTCGTGCCGGTCCCACAACTCGGCGAACTCCGGGCTGATCCGTTGCAGGGCCCGCACGAGTTCGCCCGCGCGCGAACTCGGCCCCAACCGGCCGTGCGCGACCCGCAGGCCCGCGACCTGGGCCCGGCTCTGCCGTTCCCGGTCGTCCTCGGGATAACGCAGACGCTCCGCAGGATCGGTGAACCACCGGTACACCTCGCTGCGCGCCAACCCGCGGTGCCGGCTCGCGTCACCGAAAAGCGCTGCGGCCAAGTCGTTCTGCACCAACGTCTCACCCAGGCCGGACAGGATCAGCGCCGGGGTGTCGGCGAGCCGGTCGAGCACGCGCAGCAGCGCCGGCG
>Ga0164241_10001369_pt1 | contig 30572 bp, 26 predicted proteins | sample OricomyardsoilBY_FD_108780 | JGI IMG/M metagenome (GOLD analysis project Ga0164241, IMG submission 108780) | Backyard soil microbial communities from Emeryville, California, USA - Original compost - Back yard soil (BY) | ecosystem: Environmental > Terrestrial > Soil > Unclassified | place: USA... | reverse complement strand
CCTCGACGTGCATGAGGCTGCGCCGAACGCTTTCGAGGAAGAGGTTTTTGTCCTCACCGGGAGTCTCCTTTTGATAGTGGTAAGCGATGAGATTAACGAGGGCCTCGGTATCGGTTTCCGACGCGAACGTGTAGCCCTTGCTGAGGAGGAATTTTTTGATCGACGAGTAATTTTCGATCACGCCGTTGTGGATGAGCGCGAACTTCCCGTCGCTGCTCAAGTGCGGGTGGGCATTGGCCTCCGTCACTCCGCCGTGAGTCGCCCAGCGGGTATGTCCGATGCCAGTGGTGCCGGTGAAACGATGGCGCGCGGCCTCCTTCACCAATGCTTCGACGCGGCCGGTTTTCTTGGCGACGTCGATGCGATTGTTTTGGAGAACAGCCACACCGGCGGAATCATAGCCGCGATATTCGAGCCGCTTGAGGCCCTCGAGGATGATTGAAGCTGCTTTCTGTTTACCGACGTAACCGACGATTCCACACATAGTTTTTTTGCTTTTGACTGGCGAAACTACCGACCTCGATAAACGTGGAGCAAGGCTTTAGAACCCACAAATATGCCAACTCCCCAAGTTATTTCCGTCATCATGGGCGGCGGTCGCGGAACCCGCCTCTACCCGCTCACCATGGAACGGTGCAAACCCGCGGTGCCCCTCGCCGGCAAATATCGTCTCGTCGATATACCGATCAGCAATTGCATCAATTCGGGCCTGAACCGCATTTTTCTTCTCACGCAATTTCACACCGCGTCGCTTCACCGCCACATCCAGACCACGTATCATTTCGATCCCTTCGGAGGCGGTTTTGTCGATATTCTCTCAGCCGAGCAGACAGAAAAAAGTGCGGATTGGTATCAGGGGACCGCGGACGCCGTCCGTCGTAATCTCCAGCATTTTCGCACATTTCCCCACGATCTCGTGCTGATTTTATCGGGGGATCAGCTCTACCGGATGGATTTTCGGGAGATCATCGAACAGCACATGGACAATGGCGCGGATGTGACGATCGCGGCGGTTCCGTTTCCCGTATCCAAAGTGGAAGGACTGGGCCTCATGCGCGTTCAGGACGATCTTTCAGTCGCGGAATTTGCCGAGAAGCCGAAAGACCCTGCGGTGATTCAGAGTCTCACGCTAAGTCCCACGCTTGAGGCGAAGCTGAACCATCCGGCCGAAGGTGAGAAGCACTGCCTGGCCTCGATGGGCATCTACGTATTCAATCGCGGGATTCTCGCCGATGCTTTGGACAACTCCATGACCGATTTCGGCAAGGAGATCATCCCCGGCTTACTCGGAAAAAAGAAACTCTTCGCCCATATTTTTGAGGGATACTGGGAGGACATCGGGACCGTGAAGGCGTTTTTCGACGCCAATCTCGCGCTCGCGCAGCCGCTGCCGCCGTTCAATTTTTTCGACGCGAAAGACCCGATCTACACCAAGGACAACTATCTACCGGCCTCAAAGATCAACCGCTGTGCGATCGATTACGTCGTCATTGGCGATGGCTCGATCGTTGAGGACTCCACGTTGACGCACTGTGTCTTGGGCATTCGTTCCTTCGTCCGGCAGGGCGCGGTCCTTCAGGATGTCGTCATGATGGGCTCGGATTCTTACGAGACGCCGGACCAATTCGCCGCCAACGCTGCGCAAGGACGTCCGCATCTAGGACTCGGCTATAACTGCACGATTCGCGGCGCGATCATCGATAAAAACGCGCGTATTGGAGATAATGTGACGCTCACCGTGGAGGGGAAGCCGGATGGTACCTACGACCACGGCGTCATCATCCGCGATGGCGTTCTCCTCGTGCCGAAAGGCGGCGTGGTCCCGAGCGGCACCGTAATCTGAGCGCCAAGCGGAATTACGCTTTCCCACTTTGAAGCCGCCTGACGAAGGCGGCTTTTTTGTGACAACATCCGGCGAGGCGATTAATTTTCCTCTGCCTTCATGTGACGCCGAACGAACAGGAAATAGATCGCTCCGAGAACAACGAAGGCCGCGACGGCCCAGAGCGTGATGCGGTGGAGCTCGCCGTGCATGAGCGCCTCATCTTTTCCGGCGACGATGCCTAACCAGGCAAGGATACTACACCACAGGCCCGACCCGATGAGAGTGTAGAGCGAGTAGAGGCCGAAAGGCATTTTAACGATACCGGCGGGGATGCCGATCAGGTGCCGGACAACGGGAAGCAACCGGGAAAAAAAGACGCCGAAGGACCCGAAACGGGCCGCCCATTTTTCGGCCGCGACGATCTTCCCCGGGGAGATCAGCAAGAAGCGCCCATATTTCAAAATCAACGGTCGCCCGGCCCAGCGAGCCGCCCAATACATGATCGCGGATCCGACCCACGATCCGGCAGTGCCTGCCAGCACGACGCCCCAAACGCTCATGATTCCCTTGCTGTGGGCGAGGTAGGCGGCGGGCGGGATGATCACTTCGCTCGGGAGCGGAACGATCGTGCTCTCCATCGCCATGAGCAGGCCGATCAACCAATAGCCTCCTTGTTCCAGTTTGTCCGTGTACCACTGTAGCAACTGGGCGAGATAGGCTTTCATGCGCGCGGGAAATTTGGGCAATAAAAAGGGCAGGCAATCGAAACTGCCTGCCCGTAAGGAAAATCAGGAAACGTACTCAGACGTCTGGCTTGGTCTTGCGCAGACCTTGCACGCGATCGCCGCTCTTCCATTGTCCGCGCTTTTTGAGGAGATCGACGCGCTCGAAGCGCTTCAGGACGTTACGTTTAACGACGAGGCCGTTGGCCCCTTGGAGACTCTTATGTTGTGACATGGCGGATAAGAAAGGGTGAGTTTCGAGTGGATTAAAGGGTCAGTTGTAAGTGTTCGTCTTTGCCCATGACAAGTATTTTTCCGAAACGTTTTCGGCGCGGACGGTTATCCATTCGGGCGTTTCGTAAGGATGGTTCGCCAGGACATGATCAGCGACGTCGGTCGCACGTTCGGCGAGGAATTTTACCTGCAGACGAAACTCATCCGCGCGCGTCGACTGGCCTTGCCAGAGATAGTGCGACGTTATTGGTCCGTCGATCTGGACGCACGCCGCGAGCCGTTTTTCCACGAGCGATCGAGCAAGCGCCCCGGCCTGTTCGCGCGTTTCCACGGTCGTCCATCCGATCATCATCATGCGCTGAATTCGTCCGCGATTTCCGTCGCGCGCAAGCCGGCAAAAAGCCCTTGACGGTGCTGGGCTTTCCGCCTGCGCTACGCGGTTTCATCGCAGCCATACACCCTGTCATTCATGAGAGACGACTATCTAAAGGAAGCCCAGAAGGTCATCAACGATCCCAACGTTTTGATCAACGTGGTGTCCCGTCGGGTGAAGCAGCTGAAGCGCGGCAGTCGTCCGCTGGTGGAATCGCTTGAAAAACTCTCGTCTGAAGACGTCGCGCTCCGCGAAGTGATCGAAGGCAAAATCAGCTTCGAACTCGCGGTGGGTGCCACCACGAACTAAGCGCGTTTTGCGCTGAGGCCGACTGGCGGCTGCGCCCACGCCCGGCGTTGATTGAGCCTCCATGTCCGCACAAAAAAAAGACTCTGTCCGCTACACCGAGATCCGTAACGCCAAGGCGCTGCGCGACTATTCCGTGGACGAGAAATTCGAGGCCGGGCTCGCGTTGAAAGGCACCGAAGTGAAATCGATTCGCGCGGGCCGCGCGCAGATCAACGATGCGTTCGGGCGTTTCGACAAGGGCGAGCTCTGGCTGATGAACGCGCACATCGAGGAGTATTCCTTTGGGAATATCTATAATCACGATACACGGCGCACGCGGAAGCTGCTTCTCCACAAACACGAGGTGAGAAAAATTGCCCAGGCACTCCAGATCGGCGGCAAGGCGCTCGTGCCGCTTCGCATGTATTTCAAGGAAGCACTCGTGAAAGTGGAGATCGCGGTCTGCACCGGCAAAAAGCTGTTCGATAAACGCGACGATCTCAGGAAAAAGGCGGAGCTGGATGAGGTGAAGAAAATCATCAAGGACCGTCGTCTATGACCGGCCGGCCGTTGCCTGAATCAGTGACCGTGCGCGTGCCCGGAAGCACCTCCAACTGTGGTGCCGGTTTCGATACGCTCGGTCTCGCGCTTCAAATCTATAACCGGGTGACGTTGCATCGAGCATCCGCCGATGCCGCGATTACTCCGCTTCGGCCCGAGGATGCGCGGGGACAGTCGATGGTTGAAACCACCGCGCAGGCGTTTTTCGAAACGGCAAAAATTTCGCGGTTTGGTTTTTCGTTTACCGTCGCGGGCGATGTTCCGCCCGCGCGTGGACTGGGTTCGAGCATGACCGTAATTGGTGGCGTGCTCGCCGGTCTCAACGTCCTTTCCGGTTTGCCGCTGACCTCGCATCACCTCGTCGAAATTTCCACCGCGATCGAGGGCCATCCGGACAACGCCTCCGCGGCGATTCTCGGCGGGTTTTGCGTCGCGCGGTGTGACCCGGCTTCGAATCGATATCTCGGCGTGGTGCGGACGGGCATCCCCGGCGACCTGGTTTTCGTCGTCGCTTCTCCCAGCGTCGAAATGCTGACGAAGGAATCGCGCGGCGTTTTGCCGGAGAAACTCGGCTACTTTGACGCGGTGAAGAGCATCAACAGCGCGACGTTTTTTGCGGCGGCGTTGATGGCCCGTGACTATGCGCAATTGAGACACGCAGTGTCGGATTTTATGCACGAGCCTTATCGCCTGCCGCGCATTCCGAACGGCCGCGCGGCGATCGATGCGGGTGTGGCCGCGGGCGCGCTGACCGGATGGTTGAGCGGAAGCGGCTCCAGCGTGCTTTGTCTCGCCGAGCGTGGAGGCGAAATCGCCGTGGCCGAGGCGATGCGCGCCGCTTTCGGCGCGGTCAATATCACCTGCGAAGTCCGGTTGCTGATGGCCGATAACGAAGGCGTCGTGATCGAGTAGACCGACGCGGTCCTTTCGCCGAACGCTTTTGGATTCTGCGCGCACCATGCTGCACATCGTTCTTTTTCAACCCGAGATTCCGCAGAACACGGGAAACATCGGGCGCATGTGCGCGCTGACGAAATCACGGCTGCATCTGATCCATCCGCTGGGTTTCACGATCACGGATCGCCACCTCAAGCGAGCCGGGATGGATTACTGGCATTCGCTGGATGTGCATCATCACGCGGACTGGAAATCGTTTCGCGCAAGCGCCGTGGCGCCGACGCGGCTCTGGCTGTTTACGACAAAGTCGGCGCAGTCGTTTTGGAGCGTGAAATACGCGTCGGGCGACGGGCTCGTTTTTGGCAATGAAGGCCACGGCGCGCCGGAGTGGTTGCATCAGGAATTTGGTGACGCGATGCGGATCACGATTCCCCACGCGGATCCGACGTTGCGCTCGCTCAATCTCAGCACAGCCGCGGGCATCGCGTGTTATGAAGCGGTGCGGCAGGTCGGCTTTGGCGGCTAAGCATCAGCGGGCACGCGCCGCGATTTTAGCGCGAGGCGATTGTGCGGGCGTAAAGCTCTTCGACCTTGGTGCGCGCCCACGGAGTACGACGCAGGAATTGCAGACTGGATTTCACGCTGGGGTCGTACTGAAAGCAGCGGATGTCGATGCGGCGGCCGAGTTCGGCCCAGCCGTGTTTTTCGACGAGCTGGGTCACGATCGCCTCGAGCGTGATGCCGTGCAGGGGATCTTTGGGTTTAGGTGCGGTCGACATGGGGAATCGCGCTGAGAAGGGTGCGCGTGTATTCGTGTTGCGGATGCTCCATGACGTCGAGGGCGGAGCCGAGTTCGACGATCTTTCCGCGATACATGACGGCGATGCGATCCGAGATGTGTTTCACGACGGCCAGATCGTGGGAGATAAAAACCAGGGTGAGTTCCATTTCGCGGACGAGCCGTGCGAGCAGATTGAGGATCTGGGCCTGGATTGACACATCGAGGGCGGAGACGGGTTCGTCGGCGATGATGACTCTCGGTTCAAGGGCGAGCGCGCGTGCGATCGCGATGCGCTGGCGCTGGCCTCCGGAAAACTCGTGCGGATATTTTTCCATCAGGCGCGGAGCGAGGCCGACGTTTCCCATCAACTCAATCACGCGCGGGCGGACGCGATCGGGCGGGACGACTTTGTGGACGCGCAGCGGCTCCGCGAGCGTATCGAAAACGGTCATGCGCGGATTGAGCGACGCGAACGGATCCTGAAAGACCATTTGCAGATCGCGGCCGGCGACCTTGAGTTCGTCGGCGGAAGCCCGCGTGAGATTTTTCCCTTCGAGAATCACGGTGCCGGCCGTTGTCGGCACCAACTGCATGATGGTTCGCGCGAGCGTGGATTTGCCGCTGCCGGATTCGCCGACGAGGCCGAGCACTTCGCCGCGTTTCAGCTCGAAGGACACGCCGTCGACCGCGCGGATTACCCCGGGATGGCGATCGATCAGTTTCCCGGAACGGACGGTGAAATAGGTTTTGACGTCTTGAAGCTGCAGCATGTCAGCCGCGGCGGGCTGGCTCCGATCTTTGGATACGTGCGCGGGCTCGCGTGTTTCGGGAGGCAGTTCGAAGCGGGCGAGGAGTTCGGTTTCGGAAATGGGTTTGGAAAGATCCGGCGGCATGCCGGGGATGGTGTAGAGTTCGCCGCCTTTTTTCTGGAGAGACGGGATGCAGCGCTGGAGGGCTTTGGTGTAGGGATGTTGTGGAGACCGGAAGAGGGTGCGCGTATCGGCGGTCTCGACGATGCGACCGGCGTACATCACTTGCACGCGATCGCAGAGGCCGGAGACGACGGCGAGATCGTGGGTGACGAAGATCACCGCCATCCCGAGGTCGCTCTGCATTTTTTTGATGAGCGCGAGGATTTGGGCCTGCACGGTGACGTCGAGCGCGGTCGTGGGTTCGTCGGCGATGAGGATGTCGGGCTTCGTGATCAGCGCCATGGCGATCATGACACGCTGGCGCATGCCGCCGGAAAATTCGTGCGGGTAGCTGCGCATGCGTTTCGCGGCGTCAACAATCCCAACGGACTCAAGCATCGCGCGGGCGCGGGCGAGCGCGTCCTTGCGGGAGATTTGTTCGTGGATCAGGAGCGGCTCGATGATCTGTTCGGAAATCCGCATGTAGGGATTCAGCGAGGTCATCGGATCCTGGAAAATCATGGCGATGCGTTTGCCCCGAATCGCGCGGGCTTGCGCGGGCGCGCAGTGGAAAAGATCCACGCCGTCGAACATCGCGCGACCGCTTTCGATGCGTCCTGGCGGCTGGGGCACGAGGCCCATCAGAGAGTAGCAAGTGACGGATTTTCCCGACCCGGATTCGCCGACGAGCCCGAGCGTTTCGCCGCGTTCGAGGTCGAAGCTCACTCCGTCAACGGCACGGTAAACGCCGCTGCGCGTGTGAAAGTAAGTGCGAAGATCTTGGACGGAAAGGAGAGGCACGACGTTTTGGTTACAGGATGAAGAATGCGAAAAGGTGCGAGCGGTTCGGCGACGTTGTGCGCGCGCCGATCAGAGAGAAGCGCCCGGAGTTCTCGCGGGGGCGGCGAGCGTGGATTCCAGTGAGGCGAAAACGGTTTCCGGCGGGAGGTCGGTGAGCGAGGCGCCACCGGATGGCGGGCAATCTGGCGGCTGGAGCAGCACGTGTGGCGTCGAGAAAACCGGGCGGGTGCGGATCGGGTTGGTGGGGCCGAAAAGCGCGATGAGGGGCACACCGAGAAGATTGGCCAGATGCATGCCGCCGGTGTCGTTGGTGACGAGAACGGTGCAGCTCCGCAGCTTTTCCATGTAGGCGGGCAGATCGGTCCGGCCGGCGAGATTTTGTATCCGGGAAGTGGAGCGGCCGGCGGCGATCGCGTCGGTGATTATGCGATCGTTGACGGTACCGAAGAGGATGAGCTGCGCGTCGGAATGCGTTTGGAGAATCGTGCCGGCGAGCGTCTGCCAGTGTGCCACGGGCCAGCGTTTTTCGGGGTTGTTTTCGGAGCCGGGGATGAAGCCGATGACAGGCGACGGGCGAGAGGCTTGCGGCGAAGGGGCGAGCGGGGAGCGGTCGCTGGGTCGTTCTAGGCCGAAGTGGCGGAAGAGATTTTCCCAGAGCTCCGTCTGATGATGACGGCGTTCGTCGAACGTGGCGGGGACTTCGTAGCGGTGCGTGAGCAGTGGCCGGCGCCGGCCGGCTTTCACGAGGCCGAAGCGTTGGCGGCAGCCGGTCAGCCAAGCTTCAAGATCGCCCCGCACGGAGTGTGTAAGAATCAAATACACGTCGGGGTAGGCGGTGCGCAGTTTTCGGAAGTGCAGAAAATAACTCAGGTTTCGCGGCGGCAGCGGGAGCAGTTTATCGGCGATGCCGAGCTGCTGGAGCAGAGGAAGAAACGCGCTCTTTCCGATGAAGGTGATTTCGGCATCGGGTCGGGAGGCGCGAAGGGCGCGGAGGAGAGGAACGGCCATGACGACATCGCCGAGCCAGTTGGGGAGGCGAATCCACAGGCGGGTTTTGTGCGGTAGGTGGGTTTCACCACGCGCGGCGAGATCGGCGGGAAGCAGGTCGCGTTTCGACTCCAGGCGAAAGCGCTTGTGCGGCATGTCTTGATGGCGCCAGCGATCGTGGCTCCAGAGCCAGGAGGCGCAAAGATCGTCATCGCGCGCGAGGGTCGTTTCGAGCCAGCGGTTCAGTGCGAGAGTGACGCCGGCGGCGGTGCCGTTGTGCGGGATTTCGTCGAGCTCGAACTGGACGCGCCAGAAGTCGATTCGGCGCGGGTAAAAGGTGACGAGTTTCGCGCGCGCGCGCTCGGCGAGCATGCCCGGCAATTCGGTGGTCGAGCAGACGCGGCCGAAGAGCGTGGTGAGCGCGCCTTGGACGCCGGCGTTTTGATCGAAGAGGATGCCGACGGTGCCGCTGCGCTTCAGGATGCGGAAGGATTCCGCGAGACCTTCCTTGCGGGAGAGAAGTCTCATGCCGTGACGCTCGCGCGTGGATTTCACCCAGGCATCGGCGGTGGCGTTGTCGAGCGGGCGAAAAATGACGCCGAATTCCCGCATGGGGACTGGCAGGAACAACGCGAGCCAGGTGAGACTTTCCCAATACGCGATGTGCGGAGTGGCGACGATGAGCGGGTGCGGACTTTCGTGGTGCTGGCGGAAACAGGCTTCGACGGGAGCGGTGATGCGGACCATACGGCGCAGACGCGCTTCGCTAAAGTAAGGACTCGCGAGCGAGAGCAGGCCGGTTTCGAAAAGGCGGCGGCTGCTTTTGCGGGCGATGCGGCGGCGCCACGCGGCGGGTTTTTCGGGAAAGGCGTGGTCGAGATTGGAGAAAATTAACCGGCGGCGGCGCGAGGAAAGCAGGAGGAGCAAGCTGCCGCAGAAGGCGGTGAAGGCGCGCAAAAGACATTCGGGCGCGTGTGCGATCAGCCAGCCGGAAATTTGTAGTAGAAATTTAAGCACGCGTGCGAAAGAAGCCGGGCGGCTGGTCGCCGGTGGGGCGATTAGCGTTTGATTTTGCCGAGGGAAACTTCATCAAACGGACCGCTGCCGCGGTTAAAAGCAGATTCTGTGGCGCGCGCTTTTCATGGTCGAACTTCTCATCATCAAACCATCGTCATTGGGCGACATCGTTCACGGTCTTCAAGTCGCGTCTTCGATCAAGGCGCAACGGCCGGATGTGCGCATCTCATGGATCGTGCGGGATATTTTTGCCGCGCTCGTTCGGCAGTGCGAGGCGGTGGATCGCGTGTATGTTTTCAAGCGCACCGGCGGAGTGTTCGCGTTCATGAAGCTGATGCGGGAAGTCCGGGAAACGCGTTTTGACTACGTTTTCGATATGCAAGGTTTGTTGCGCTCGGGACTGATGACGATGCGGGCGCTGGGCGGGAAAAAAGTCGGGCGCGCGGATGCGCGGGAAGGCGCGGGACTCTTCTATAAAGAAGTCGTCGAACTGCCGCCGGCGGGACGCACCAGTCATGCGCTGGAGAAATTATTGCAGTTTCTCCCGGTGCTGGGGTTGAAGCCCGAGCTGGCGGGCACGGTGCGTTTTCGCGAGGTGGAAGGGCTGAATTTGAGCCACGTCGACGGACGCGGCGGCGTGCAGCCGGTGATCATGTTTCCCGACAGCCGCCGCGCGGAGAAGCGCTGGCACGGATTCAAGGAGCTGACGGAGTTTATCGCGCGCGATGGCACGGGCCGGAAAGTCGTGTGGGCGGGAAACAACTACATCGATTACAAGGATGCGCTGACGGAAACGCAGTTCCTCAACCTGACCGGCAACACGAGTCTCATGGCGCTGCCGGCGTTGATCAAACGCGCGGGCTGGGTGATTTCCAACGACAGCGGTCCGATGCACCTCGCGGCGGCGATGGGCGTGCCGACCTTGGGGATTTTCGGGCCGACCGATCCGCGTTTGTACGGACCCTATCCGCTGACCTCGCCGACGAATCACGTTGTCCAGGCACCGATCGGAAATCTGAAACTGCTGGCGGCGCGCGAAGTGTATGCGCGGTTCAAGCGGCTCGACGGCGCGCGCGTGCGGACGGCGCATCCGTTCCCCTTTACACAACGCTGAGTTTGCCGCGGAGCGACTCGGCGCCCGGGAGCGGTCTTTCGCAGCGGGCGGCGCGGGAGTCGGAGCGAAAAAAATTGGCGTGAGTCGGGGCGGGTTAGCGGTTTCGCTGCGGCTTTCCCATGCTCGATCCCAAACTCCTTCGTGAATCGCCCGACCTCGTCCGTGCGGCGATTGCCAAGAAACACCTCGATGTCGATCTCGACGCCGTGCTCGCGCTCGATGCGTCGTGGCGCGCGCAACTTCACGAGACCGAGCAGTTACGAGGAGTGCAGAAAGCCGCGAATAACGAGATGGCGAAACTGCCGAAGGGCTCGCCGGAGTTCATCGCGAAAGTGCAGGAAATGAAGGCGGTCTCCGCGCAGGTGAAAGAGCGGGAAGCGCAGCTCAAGGAGACGGAGGAAAAGTGGAAGCAGGCGGTGCTCACGCTGCCGAATCTGCCGCACAGCAGCGTGCCGGAAGGCCGCACGCCGGAGGAGAATCTGGTCTTCGCCACAAATGGCGATGTGAACGATGTATCGGCGCACGCGAAAGCACATTGGGAAATCGCGGGGTTCGACCGGCTCTTCGATTTCGCGCGCGGCGCGAAGGTCACGGGCGCAGGTTTTCCGTTTTATGTGGGCGACGGCGCGAAGATCGTGCGCGCATTGTTGCACTTCTTTTTGGATGAAGCCGGCAAGAACGGTTACCTCGAAGTGAATCCGCCGATCTTCGTGAATGCGGCGAGCGCGACGGCGACGGGCCAGCTTCCGGACAAGGAAGGTCAGATGTACGAGACGGCCGACAAACTTTATGCGGTGCCTACCGCGGAGGTGCCGCTGACGAATTATCTGCGCGACGAGATCATCGAAGAGTCGGTGATGCCGGTCTATCGTTGCGCGTACACGCCGTGTTTCCGGCGCGAAGCGGGCAGCTATGGAAAAGATGTGCGCGGTCTGAACCGACTGCATCAATTCGACAAAGTGGAGCTGCTCAAGTGGGTGCATCCAAATTCCAGCTACGACGAGCTCGACAAGCTGCGACTCGACGCGGAGCGGCTGTTGCAAAAACTCGGGCTGCCGTACCGCGTGCTGCTGATGTGCGGCGGCGATCTCGGTTTCGCGCAGTGCAAGAAATACGATCTCGAAGTGTGGTCGGCCGGGCAGAAGCGCTGGCTGGAAGTTTCGAGCTGTTCGAATTTCGAAGCGTTTCAAGCGCGCCGCGCGCAGATCCGTTTTCGCGCGAAAGGCGCTGATAAACCGGAGCTCGTTCACACGATTAACGGTTCCGGCCTCGCGGTGCCGCGCGTGCTCGCGGCGATCTTGGAAAATAATCTTCAAGAGGATGGCCGTGTGAAAATCCCGGAAGTGCTCGTGCCGTATTTCGGCAAGGAGTTTTTAAGCTTCGCTTGAGTTTCGCGGGATCGCGCTGCTCGCGGAAGGAGCCGTGATGACTGACTGGAAGACATTACCGGCTCTTTTCGACCGTTCGGCGTTGCACCGCACGGCGATGGTTTTTGCCGATCAGAATGGCGGCAAAGAGCGCGGGGCCGGTGCGGGAACTTGGTGCGTGGCGCTCTCCGGCGGCGCGGATTCGCTGGCGTTGTTGCTGACGATCTGGACGCACTGGCCTGAGCGGCGCGCGGCGTTGAACGTGTTGCATTTTAATCATCGGCTGCGAGGCGCGGAGAGCGACGCCGATCAAAAATTTTGCGAAGCCATTTGCGCGGTTTTGGGCGTGTCGATTCGCGCGGGTTCGTGGAAAGAGTCGCATACGGGAGCGAGCGAGGCGGAGGCGCGCGGCGCGAGGATGGCGTTTTTCGCGGACGAAATGCGCGCGGTGGGCTCGACGGTGCTTTGGACCGGACACCAGAAAGATGACATCGCCGAAACGCTGCTCATGCGCATCGCGCGCGGAAGCAGCGTGGCGGGATTGGCGGCGCCGCGTCCGGTGCAACGGCTGGCGGACGGGCGGGTTTTTTTGCGTCCGCTGCTGACGCGCAGCAAAGCGGAAATTATTTTTGCGCTTCGCTCCGTCGGGGCCGAATGGAGGGAAGACGCGACGAATGCAACGGGGGCATTTTTCCGCAACCGCGTTCGCTCAGAGGTCGTGCCGGTCTGGAGGAACGCGGCGGAGAACGATGCGCTGGAAGGGGCGGCGCTGACCCGCGAGTTCCTGGACGAAGACGATGCGGCGCTGGAACGCTGGCTGGAAGAGCTTTTACCGGCGGGTGTTTACCAAGCGGATACAGTCGATCTGCGCGCGCTCGTCGGCCGGCCGCGTGCGCTTTGGCGGCGTGCGCTCAGACGCTGGCGGCCGCTGGAAAAACTGGGGCGGGCCGGTTTTGAGGCGGTCGTGCACATGTGCGAAACGGGCGAAGGCCGGGTGAGCGTCGATGCCGGGTGGGCCGATATTGCAGGCGGCATTTTGCGGTACCGCGCGCGACTCGGCGCGGAGAACGGAAACGAGTGGGGGCCGATCGCTTTGAGCGAAGAAAGCACGCTGTTTTTTCCCAACGGCGATCATCTCTCGCTCCAAGTTGTCGAGATCGGCGTGGAGCTGAAGGCGCTGATTTTGCGCGGGCAAGTGGACCCGCGGCGCGAAGCGTTTTTGGGGCTGAGGTTGGAGCGCGTTCCGCTACAGATTCGGGCGTGGCGGGACGGCGATCGCTATCATCCGCTTGGAGCGCCGGGGTCCGCGAAGCTGCAGGACTTGTTTGTGAATCGTAAGATTTCCCAAGGGCGTCGAAAGGAGCTTCCAGTGGTTTGTGGCGCGGCTGGGGAAATAATTTGGGTGCCGGGATTTCCGCCTGCAGAAGAAACGAAAATCACCGTCGATTCTGTAATAGGGCTACGTTTGACTTATGAAAGCGGAACCTGCACGGTCCGCCCTCAGTCCCTACGAGTAAATGTCTGACCCTAAAAACGAAAAGAAACGCCGCCCTTTGAAGAGCATGCCTCCGGAACGTTTTCAACCGAAGGTTCTTCTCATCTGGTTGTCCATCGCGGCAGCGGTGCTGGCTCTATTTATCTTTAATCCGGCGCATTCTGGATCTCCTGCGGAGATCAAGATCCACGAAGTCGTGCAACTCGCTGAAGAGAATAAGGTGAAAAGCGGCGAGATGCGCCCTGAGCAATCGGGCGGTCGCGATCAATATGTGATCACTGGCACTGCGGTGGAGCCGATGTTCGTGCTCAAATCGGGCGAGAAAACCGCGCTCTTCACCGCGTCGGGCCGGCTTACCGATGCCAACATCGAGAAGCTTCAATCGTCGCAAGTATTCACCGAGGTTCCGCCCTCGACTTGGTTGTCGGCGCTGGCTTCGCAGCTGATCCCTTTTATCCTGATCATCGGCCTGTTGTATTTCCTGTTTGTCCGCCAGCTCCGCAATGCGGGTCGCGGCGCGCTCAGCTTCGGGAAAAGTCGAGCCAAATTGCTCACCCGCGATCGTGACAAGATCACCTTCGCCGACGTGGCAGGATGTGACGAGGCCAAGGAGGAAGTCGGCGAAGTCGTCGAGTTCCTTAAAGAGCCCAAGAAGTTCACGAAAATGGGCGGCAAAATCCCCAAGGGCATTTTGATGGTGGGTCCTCCGGGTACCGGCAAAACGTTGCTTGCCAAAGCGGTCGCCGGTGAGGCGGACGTCCCCTTTTTCTCCATCAGTGGATCTGACTTTGTGGAAATGTTCGTCGGCGTCGGCGCGAGCCGCGTGCGCGATATGTTCGAGCAAGGTCGTAAGAACGCCCCATGTCTCATCTTCATCGATGAAATTGACGCGGTCGGTCGCCAGCGCGGCGCCGGTTTGGGCGGCGGTAACGACGAGCGGGAGCAAACGCTCAATTCGCTTCTCGTGGAGATGGACGGTTTCGACACCACTGAGGGCGTCATCATCATCGCGGCCACCAATCGGCCGGACGTTTTGGATAACGCGTTGCTGCGTCCGGGTCGCTTTGACCGCCAGGTGTATGTGGATCTCCCCGACATCGTCGGGCGCGAGCAGATTCTCCGCGTGCACGCCCGTAGAATCTCTCTTTCCGATGACGCCGATCTGAGCATCGTCGCCCGCGGCACACCCGGTCTTTCTGGCGCCGAGCTGGCCAATCTCCTGAACGAAAGCGCGCTTCTCGCGGCGCGTCGTAACAAGAAAAAAGTGGAGATGATCGATATCGAAGATGCGCGCGATAAAGTCTTATTTGGCCGTGAGCGCCGCCGCGTCATGGATGACAATGAGAAGAAGATGACCGCGTGGCACGAAGCGGGTCATGCCGTCGTCCAGGCGGTTCTCGATGATGGCACGATGCCAGTTCATAAAGTCACCATCATCCCGCGTGGCCAAAGTTTGGGCAGCACGACCTTCATCCCGAGCAAGGACATCCTTTCGCGCGGGAAAAAGAAACTGCTCGATCAAGTCGCGATGGCGATGGGCGGTCGTATCGCGGAAGAACTCGTCACCGGTGATTTCACCAACGGTGCTTATGGCGACATCAAGCAGGCCACGAAAATTGCCCGCGCGATGGTTTGCGACTACGGCATGAGCGATCTCGGCCCGATCGCGATGGGTGAAAACCAGGACACGGTTTTCTTGGGGCGTGATATTACGCGCTCCCAGCACATCAGCGAAGACACTGCGCGCCGCGTCGATATGGCCGTGGCTGAAATCATTAACGGCCAGTACACTCGCGCCCAGCAGATTATCACCGAGCACCGCACGGCGCTGGATAAGATCGCGCAGTCGTTGATCGAGCATGAAACGATTGAGGGAAAGCACGTCATGGAAATCATGCGGCAAGGCGAAATCGTTTCTCCTGTGGTGCGTGAGGCGCTGTCGCCCAAGCCACCGGCCTCGAAATCCCAAGACAAGAAGCCCGCTGAGAAATCAGCGTCTCACGATCTCGGCGGACCAGCGCACGCGCCGACACCGGCGTAACTTCAGGAAGCAGTTCTCCAGTTATGAAAACGAGGCGCGAGAGATCGCGCCTTGTTCATGTTCGAAAGTGGAGGTGACACTGCGAATTGCGGATACGGAATAAGCCCGGGAAAACGGCCAAAACTTGCGGCGACCATGGGCAGGCTTGCAGCGAATTCCGGAATCCACCTTGCTCCACGCCTTCATGAAAAAAGCGCTCATCACGGGTATCACAGGTCAAGATGGCAGTTATCTCGCCGAGCTTTTGCTCGCGAAGGGATACGAAGTTCACGGCGTGATTCGCCGGTCCTCGACCTTCAATACCAGTCGTATTGATCACCTCTATCAAGATCCCAAAACCCATGCGACCCGCATGTATTTGCATTTCGGCGACCTCGCCGACTCGGTGCAAATGGTGAAGCTACTTTACGCGCTGCAACCTGACGAAATCTACAATCTGGGCGCTCAGTCCCACGTGCGCGTTTCCTTCGATATCCCGGAATACACGGGCGATGTCGTCGGCGTGGGCGCGGTCCGCATTTTGGAATCCATTCGTGAGGCGGGCCTCGTGAAGAAATGCCGGTTCTACCAGGCCTCGTCTTCCGAAATGTTCGGTAAAGTCCAGGAAGTCCCGCAGACCGAGAAAACGCCCTTTTATCCGCGTTCGCCTTACGGCTGTGCGAAGATGTATGCCTATTGGCTTACTGTTAATTATCGCGAGTCGTACAATCTCCACGCCTCCAACGGAATCTTGTTCAATCACGAGTCGCCGCGCCGCGGTGAGACATTTGTCACGCGCAAGATCACCCGCGCCGTCGGTCGCATCAAGGCCGGTATTCAAGACACGCTGGTCCTCGGCAACCTCGACGCGAAACGTGACTGGGGCTACGCGAAGGAATACGTGGAAATGATGTGGATGATGCTCCAGCAGGAGCAGCCGGACGACTATGTCGTCGGTACCAACGAGACGCACAGCGTGCGCGAATTTTGCGAGGTGGCCTTTGCGCGGGTCGGCCTCGATTGGCAGAAGTATGTGAAGTACGACGAACGCTACGAGCGCCCTGCCGAGGTCGAACTTTTGATCGGCGATCCCGCGAAGGCGAAACGCCAGCTCGGCTGGGAGCCGAAGGTGCGTTTCAAGGAACTCGTCGAGATCATGGTGGATCACGATCTGGAACTGGCGAAGCGCGAGGCGCAAATTGCGCAGCTTCCGCCCGCCTGATTCCGTGTGCGGCCCGCGGCGACGACGATCGCCTCCGCTGTTCGCGCGTTCGTTTGTTTCCGTGGATATCCTCTCGTCATGAAACTTTTTATCGCTGGGCACAAAGGCATGGTCGGTGGCGCGTTGGTGCGCCGCTTCGAACGCGAGGCGGACGTCTCCCTGTTATTGCGTTCCCGCGCGGAACTCGACCTGACGTCGCAAGCGGCGGTCGACGCGTTTTTCGCGGCGGAGAAGCCCGACGCCGTGATCATGGCCGCCGCCAAAGTCGGCGGTATCCACGCCAACAACACGTACCCCGCCGACTTCCTGTACGATAATCTCATCGTCGCGGCGAACACTGTGCACGGCGCGTACAAGGCTGGCGTGAAGCGGTTTTTGTTTCTTGGGAGTTCATGCATCTATCCCAAGCACGCACCGCAGCCGATGGCCGAGGACTGCCTTCTGACCAGCCCGCTTGAGCCGACCAACGAGGCGTATGCGATCGCCAAAATCACCGGCTTGAAGCTCTGCCAGTATTACCGGAAGCAATACGGCGTCCTGTTTCATTCCGGGATGCCGACGAATCTTTACGGGCCGGGCGACAACTACCACGCGCAAAATTCGCACGTGCTGCCCGCGCTCATCCGCCGTTTCCATGACGCCGCCAAGGCCGGCCACTCCGAGGTTGTCGCCTGGGGAACCGGCCGGCCGATGCGTGAGTTTCTCTATGTGGACGATCTGGCGGATGCGTGCGCATTCACGCTGAATCTCGAAAACCCGCCGGATTGGGTGAACATGGGAACGGGCACGGATGTGACCATTAAAGAACTCACGGAAACCGTCGCCGCGGTCGTCGGATTCACTGGTCGCATCACATGGGATACTTCGAAGCCCGACGGCACGCCCCGTAAGTTAATGGACGTTTCGCGCCTGGCCGCACTCGGTTGGAAGGCCAAAATCGGCCTGCGCGAAGGCGTGGAAAAAACCTACGCCTCGTTTCTCGCGGAGCAGTCTGCCGGGGCGCTGCGCACGTGAAGACGAGCCGGTTTTAGGAATCCGCGCGCATCGCGGGCGTCTCCGATAACAGGGCGACCTCCCTGCGTTCTGCATTGAGCGGTGTTCGCACACCGAAAGTGGGTCCGCGCGCGGTTTTCGGCTCAAGTAAGAGGGCTCTGCGTCGTTGAAGAAGCAGACGTTTTTTACGTCGCTTTTTACATTTATGACCTCCGACGCCGACGATGCCCAACGTCCGGCTTCGGCGAGCGATCCCGTTGCACCGACGGAATCCGCCGCTGCCGCGCATGTTTCCGGATCGCCCATCGCGCCCGGCCAACGCTGGCACGCCTATCAAGTCGGCGACGCGGTTCCTTGCGACCACGGGTGGACGTTCCACGCCGTCAATGTCGGCATGTTGGAGGATGTCCGTCTGTACGTTCGCCCGGTCGGCGACGTCAACCCGGCGCGCGGCGAAGCGTGGCAAAAGCTGCAAAATGGAAAATATCCCGGGCTGCTCCAGGTCTCCGAAGCACTTGAGGAAAATGGCTTCCGCTTCGAGACGAGCGAGGTGCCTCCGCCGGCGACTTTGCGCGAGTGGGCAGATACTCATCAAGCGAGCCTCGACGACGTCGAAGGTTTGCTCAGGCAGCTCGCCGCGACCGTGCAGGCGATTCACCTGGTGGGTGTCGTCCATTGTAATTTAACGCTCGATACAATCCATCTGGTCGATGCCGACGCGGGTTTGAAAGTGCTGATCGGTGGCTTGGATCGCGCCACGCTGTACGAACAGCCGGGGCTGATAGACTTGCCGGTGAATCCTCTCTACGCGCCGCCGGAGGCCGCGGGTTTGACCAAGCATCGCGCGGGTCCGGGATTGCGCGCATGGGATTGGTGGTCTTTGGGGCGGATCATGCAGGAACTGGTGCTCGGCCAGCCGGTGGTCGGCCTCGTCCTTGGCCGCGATGTTTCCCGGATAACGCCTGAGATCAAGGCGCGCGCCGAGGAGCTGTTGCTTGAGCGCGATGCAGCGGGAGCGAAGGCGGGCGCGGTGGAAAAAATGCCGGCGATGAGTGACGATCTCGCAAGTTTATTGCGGGGGCTTTTGTCGAGTTGTCGCGATGGCCGCTGGGGCTGGCGCGAGTTGCAGGGCTGGCTGAAACGCGAGGCGGTTCCCGACCGTTATGAACTTACACGAAACGACCGGTTGTTTCTTTGGAAAGATCGCGCCTTCACGGTGGCCGAGGCCGCGGAGTTTTTCAGCGCCGAGCCCGAGTGGGCGGCCGGTGTGGAGCAGATATTCGACACGAAAAATCCCGCGAGCTTTATCGCGTTCACGCATCGCGAGCAGGAGCTGGCGCCTGTCGCGGAGCAGCTCGATTCGCTTCGGGATTTCATGCAGCTGCCGGCCTGGCGCGAATTCCCGGTCGAAGTGGTGCGGACGGTGATCGCATCCGCTTCGTGGTTACAAATTGGAGAAGAGCGCCGATCGCTGCTCTTGCGTGGAAAGCGCGTGGATTCAGCGCTGTTGCGCTCGTTGGTGCAGACCGAGCCGCTCGCGGAGGGGCTGGCGTTGGTGCGCGCGATTCTCGCACCTCCGTTCATCCAGTTGATCACGTCGCGCGATCCCGAAACGGCGCGAGTGCTTTCGGTCGTGTCGGCGAATGCCACCGAGGTGATGACGGTGTCGCAAAATAATGAGTGGCTTTCGCCTGCTGACACCGCCGGTTTCGCTCGTTTGCTTTCCTGCGTCTTGGAAGGCGACGGTGACCTGTTGCGGCACCGCGAGGAGTTGAAGAAGCGATTCGCGCTTACGCGACATCCGCTGCTGGAAACAATTTTCAAAGCGCCCAAAGCGAAGCACAAGGAACTGATCCTCCTCGCCTTCGCCGCGGGCGAACCGGAGCGCGCGGGGTTCGTGACGCACCTGGACTGGAATCGGGATCGCTACATGGTCCTGCGCGAGCGTGGCGAACGGCTCGCGGCGAAACTATTCTGGCTGCGACTCGAACGGGTCTTGAAGTCCAGTCCGTTCATCCTCGGAAGCTGGTCGTGGGCGATCGCCTTTTGCGCTGCGCTGACGGTGGCGCTGGCGTTGTCCGCGCCACCTCCGTGGGGGATTTTTTCGGGTCTCGCGCTGGCGTCGCTGTTGCTTGGTTTGCGCGTCGCGGTTTTTGCGTCCCAGGCCGGCGCGGCGCTCCGGTATTCACAAAACCATACACCGTGGACGCTCCAATCCGGAGCCGGGCGTTGCCGTGAAGAAGCGCGGGCAGTGCTCCCGGGCGAGCCGTTGCAGAAACCGGCGAAGGTTTCCTCGGAGCTTCTGGAAATTAATCGCGAGATCACGGCGCTAAAGTTGGAGCCCGCGCCCGAAGCGATCCATCGCCCGCCCGGCCTGGCCGTGAGCTGGACTGGTTCCGGCGCCGGGTGGCTGATCGTTGCAGCGGTCCTTGGCTGGACGAGTTGGTCAGGCTCTCCTTCAAACGCGACCGCGCTCAATCCCGTGGATGCCGGGACGGACTACACGACAGATCCGACGCACACGCCGCATGAGAAAAAAATCGTGCTCACGCCGGAGGAGCGCTTCTTCAGCGATCCACGCTCGGCGTATGTGAGTTGGGATTTTCCCGAGCCAGATCATGCTCCGGCGTTGCCGGTTAGTGGATACGCCATACCGACCCCCGAGCAGGTGGCGATGGCCCTGATTGACGGACAAAAATTGCTCGCGCCTTATGCGCCGCAGACGGCCAGTGGCGTCATCGCCGTGCCGGTGGCCGCCGGCCTGCGTCATCCCGGCGTGATGCTGTATGATGTGAAGCGCCGCAATTTGGTTGAGCGGCGCATCTTCACGCTGGATCAGCTCCCGGACGCCGATCGGTCGTGGCACGAACTGGATCACCGAAAAATTCTCTATTTGGGCGAACCGCCGGCGTTGAGTTTGGAAATGTGGGCGGATGAGCCATTGGCGTCTGTCGGCAAGACCGGCGGATCCACGGATGAGAGCGAACCGCCCTCGGAGCCGGTGCCGGCTGTCGCGGACGCGAACGAGGCCACGGCCGAACAAAAATAGCCTGTAGTCCTCTGGCGGGTACGCGGCTTATCCGGTCTAGCGACCGAGGTGGCCTGCGTTCACGGCGTCGTCGATCATCTGGCGCGCATATTCCCACAGCGCGGTCGAACCCGCGGTGACGTGCTGATTGCGGGCGATGACGCGGTCGCTCGTGACGCCATGGCGGTTCCACGCGGCACCGTCGGTCAGGCAATTGAGTAACATCGGTTGGAAGCGATCCACGGCGGCGGCGAATTTCGCCTCGGGTGTAACGCGTTCTTCAAATTCATCCCAGAGCGCGCGGAAGTCCGTGCCCTGGTCATCGGGCAGCAGGCCGAAAATGCGATCGGCGGCGCGCGCTTCGCGTTCGTGCTGATCTGCCATGCGGACGGTGTCGTAGGCGAAGGTGTCGCCGGCATCGATTTCCACGAGGTCGTGGATGATCACCATCTTCAACACGCGCAGGACGTCCAGCGGCTGGTGGTTGCTGTGCTCCGCGAGAACGATCACGAGCAGCGCGAGATGCCAGGAGTGCTCGGCGTCGTTTTCCTGACGGCGGCTTTGCGTGCACAAAGTCTGCCGGAAGATTTCCTTCAACTTATCGACTTCCGCGATGAAACGAATTTGCCGGGACAGGCGTTCGAGGCTCATGGCCAACGATGGTTGGTTGCGTGGAGCGTTGGCGAGTTTGGAGTGGGCGAACGGTCGCGGTGGCGGTGGGTTTTCGGTTGGAAAGATTCTGCGCGGTCGCGGCCAAGGCGAGGGCGGCGAGCATCAAGCCCGTGCCGATCCAGGGGCCGGCTGCGGTGTCCGCGAAAATTTCAGGGCTGGACTGGATCGCGTAGGCGACAAGCACGTGGATCGAGAACACGGTTAACGAAGCCCGGCCGATCCATGCGAGCGGCCGCCAGGAAAATGCGCGGGGAAAACGCGACGCCGCCAGATAAACGAAGAAGAGAATAACGGCCGTATCGAGGAGCCGGACCGGCGCGAGGTTGTTCTTGTTCGTGATCGCGGCGAGTGATTCTGCGGATACAGGCGCGGGCAGGAAACCGTGTCGCACCGAAAACAAATACGTCGCGACGAGAGCCGCGCTGGCGAGCGCCCAGCGAGGCGGTGATCCGAGAATATGTGCGCATGGCCGCGACGTTTCCGCTGGGGGGATGGAGGTCCGCCGCGCCCAGCGGTGTCCGAGGGTCACGCCCACCACATAGAGCAACTGCCACGCAGCGAGATTGAAGGCGCCGGTGTTAACCCAGCCGTTGTCCACCGGTGTCTGCGGGCTGAAAATATTCGCCGCAGCCCAGAGGAAGAAGCTCCCGGCGAGCAGGTGGATTTCGCGACGCCGGTCGCAGGCTTTCAATAACCACGGCGTGGCGAAAATCAGCGCGAAATACATCGGCAGGATATCGAACAACGACGGCTGTTGAATGAGGACGAGTCCGGAAAGCAGGAGCCGGGCGGGGTGGTGCAAAAATGATTCCGGTGTATTCGCGGGAAGGGTACCGGCGCAAAATCCCGCGATCGCGAGGCCGGCAAGGACGAGGACGAAAATGGCGATGTGCTGGCGATAGATTCCGATCGCTCTTCGCGTGCACGCCTGGCGAAGCGCGGTGAAATCTCGGCGGAGCCAGGTGCGCGTATAGACATATCCCGCCATCAAGCCGGCCATGAAGACGAAGCCTTCCGCCGCGCTCATAAATCCAAGCGGATGTTCGGTGAAAGGATGCAGCGGACTCGGGATATGATTCACCGCCATCAACACCAGGAGCAGCCCGCGCAAAGCGTCGATGTGGGTGAGTCGGGCGGCCGGCTGCGAGCCGGTCAGACTGACCGAAGGATGATTTTTGGGAGGTGCGAGCGGAGATAACGTTTCAGACATGCGACTGCATCCATGGCTGGAGTCGTGCCGTTAAAATCCGGGGATGCATACGCGAGCAGGACTGATTCCGGACCGCGCGGGCAAACAGCTAATTGCGTCATGAGCTGAAAAGGAAATTTTGTGGCGACCCGAAATGATGGGTGGCGGACGTCATGCAAAGCGCCGTGCGGGGGCGGCGGGTTTCTTGCGGTTTTCGGGAGCGGAGCCGGGCGGAAGAAGTCCGTTGCGCGGGCCGGCGCGGTGCGTGGCGGCGGAACGTTTTCCTTGCTCCGCTTGCGGCGGGGTTGTTCGCTCGATCTCCTTTTTCCCATGAAAATCCTCGTAGCCGATAAGATCTCGCCCAAAGGAGTCGAATACCTGCGCCAGCAGCCAGGTTTTGAAGTCATCGAGGCCTACGGCTCTTCTCCGGCCAAGGTGCTGGAGTTGGTGAAAGACGTCCACGCGATCGCCGTGCGTTCGGAAACCAAGATCACGGCGGAGGTTTTCGCCGCGGCACCGTTGCTGAAGGTCGTCGGCCGCGCCGGTGTCGGCGTGGACAACGTCGATGTCGAGGCCGCCACGGAGCGCGGTGTTGTGGTTATGAATACACCCGGCGGTAACACGATTTCGACCGCCGAGCTCACGTTTACCCACATCCTCTGCGGCGCGCGCCCCATCGCCCAAGCCGCCGCCTCGATGAAGGCCGGCAACTGGGATCGCAAGACCCTGAGCGGCATCGAACTTTACAAGAAATCCATCGGCATCATCGGCCTTGGCCGCATCGGCAGCGAAGTCGCCAAACGCGCCCAAGCCTTCGGCATGCGGGTGCTCGCCTACGATCCCTATCTCACCGCCGCCCGCGCCGCCGCCATGCAAGTTGAGGCCTGCACGCTCGACCAGCTTCTCGCCGGTTCGGACTACATCACGGTCCACATGCCGCTGACCGACGAGACCAACAACATGATCGACGCGGCCGCCATCGCCAAGTGCAAGAAGGGCGTGCGCCTCTTCAACTGCGCCCGCGGCGGCATTATTAACGAGGCCGACCTCGTCGCCGCCCTGAAGAGCGGCCATGTCGCCGCCGCTGGTCTCGACGTGTACGTGACCGAGCCTCTGGCGAAGGACAGCGAGCTTCGCACCTTGCCAAATGTCGTGCTCACACCCCACATCGCCGCTTCCACCACCGAAGCGCAGGAGACGGTCGGCATCGAGATCGCCGAGCAGATCGCCGACGTGCTCCTGCACGGCGCGGTGCGCAATGCGGTCAACATGCCGTCCATGGATGCCGCTGCCGCCAAGGTCATCGCTCCCTACCTCGACCTCGCGACGAAACTCGGCACGCTCGTGCAACAGATCGCGCCGAAGCAAATCGCGAAGCTCCGCGTCGTTTATCAAGGCAAAGTTGCCGAACTCGACGTCAACGCCATCACCCGCGCCCTCCAGTGCGGTTTCCTGCGTCGCATCAGTGGCGACGGCGTGAACAGCGTCAACGCACCGAGCCAGATTCAGCGTCTCGGTCTCGCTTTCGAAGTCGTGAAGCTGAGCGACGCGGGCGATTACGCGGACTTGATCGAAGTCGAGGCAACCGGCGGCGACGGCAGCGTCACCAGTGCGCGTGGCACGCTCATCGGCAAGTCGAACGCGCAGCGCATCGTCGGCATCAACGGCCGCGAGGTCGAAGTCGCCGCCGAAGGTTCTCTGCTGGTGCTCGAGAACAACGACCAGCCGGGGATGGTCGGCTCGGTGGGCACACTGCTCGGTCAGGACGGCGTGAACATCGCCGACATGTCCCTCTCGCGCCTCACGCCCGGCGGGACCGCCTACATGGTGGTGCGTGTCGATCACGAACCGAGCGAGAAAGCCCGCGCGGCGATCAAGGCGAATGCCGCGATCAAGTTCGCGAAGTTCGTGCAGCTCTGACGGCCCGGTTCGCGCGACGGCCGCACGCATCATCGACGTTCAGCCTCGGTTTGATTTCACAGCCCGCGTCGCGCGACGCGGGCTTTTTTGTGCGCGAAGCTGGCGGCTAACCAACGCCAACGCGCCCGCGCGCCAGCTTGAGGTTGCCACGGCAATCGTCGCCGCCGACCTTGGGCGCGTGATCGCTTCCGTTGCTTTCCGGAACTTCAAGGCGCTGCGCAATGCCCACCTCGAGCTCGCGCCTTTCAATCTCGTCATCGGCCCCAATGGCTCGGGCAAGACGAGTCTCATCCAAGCGCTGATGCGTTTGAGACTGTTATCCCGGCTTCCGCTGCGAGAGCCCGTTTCGGCGGGAGAACGCGACATCGCGGATGGCCCCGAGGTGACGTTTCGTTTCACGCCGCCATATGACACGTCGGAGGCAGTGATCAGCTGTGTATCCGATGTTCAATGCGATCTCCTGCAGGTCGATCCGCTGGGGAACGACTGGCCCGGGCTGCGCGGGCGGCTTCAGTCGATGCGCAGTTATATTTTCGATCATCACGCGATTGCGGCGCACGCGCCCGAACGCGAAGGCGCGGAGCTCACGGCCAACGGCGGAAATCTGGCGGCGGTGCTGCTGACGTTGCGTGAACGCGAGCCGGAATCGTTGGCGAAGTTGCGCGCGGAACTCATACGAATTTTGCCCGAATATACGGACCTCGTTTGCGCGCGTGAAACCGACGGCCAGATCGGCGTGCATCTCCTGCTGGCGGACGGCGCCGGCGTGATCCCGGCGGAAAATGCCTCGCAAGGGACGCTGTACTTGCTGGCAATTCTGGCGCTCGCGTTCGACCCGACGCCGCCCGCGCTGGTGTGTATCGAAGAAATCGATCGCGGCTTTCATCCGCGTTTTCTGCGCGAAGTGCGCGACCTCCTTTATCAGCTCAGTCATCCCGACGGTTTCGGTCTCAAGCGCGCGCCGGTGCAGGTGATCGCGACCACGCATTCGCCGTATCTGCTGGACCTGTTTCGCGATCATCCAGAGGAGGTCGTGATCTCGGAGAAGCAAGGAACGGCGGCGACGTTTTCGCGGTTGGTGGACCGGACGGATGTGAAGGAGCTACTGGAAGACGGATCGCTCGGCGACATGTGGTTCACCGGAATCCTGGGTGGCGTGCCGGAGGAAAAACATGAGTGACGCGCGGAGCGGATTGAAGCTCGCGATCATCAGCGAATCGCCGGCGGATGAAGCGGCGATCAAGGTCTTGGTGGAGGCGGTCCTGCGGGAACGCGCCACCTGGCTGACGCCGACATTGCGCGCGCGCGGGTGGCCCTCGGTCGCACAAGTGCTGCCGGCGGTGATCCGTCATTTGCATTTCAATACAGACGCGGACGGCGTGGTTGTGGTGGTGGATTCAGACGACTCGGTCGTGCATACGCCCGCGCACGACGCGCCGGGATATTTCCACCCGCACTGCCGTATCTGCCAGTTGCGCGCCGTCTACCGGCAGACGACGAAAAAACTGCCGGCGGCGCGCGGTCGCGACCGCGTGCTGCGCGCGGTGGGTGTGGCGGTTCCCGCAGTGGAAGGCTGGTATCTGTGCGGCCGGGACGAACGCGTGACGGAAGCGGCGTGGACGAGCGGGCAGGAGACCGGGGTGATGCCCTATACGCGCGGCGAATTGAAATGGCGTGTTTATGGAACGGACCGGCCGAGCCTGGCGCATGAAATCAAGTGCGCGCTGGAGGAAGTGGCGCGGCATCGAAGGGACACGCGGCGGCTCGAGCACGATTTCCCGGGTTTCGCCTCGCTGGCGAACGACCTCAGAAGCTGGCGGCGACAAATTGATTGACACATCAACAATCGACAGCAGAACAACCGGCCATGTCTTCCGCCGGAACCGGTCTGATCACCGCCGTAATGGCCACGGCCAACGCCTTTTTGCGAGAGAGCCAGCGGTTCTTTCGTCCATTCGGGCTCACCGGCGCGCAGTACAACGTGCTGAACGTGCTCGACGGAAAAACCGGCGGGATGAGCCAGCGGGAGTTGAGTGAAGTGCTCGTGGTTGACCGCTCGAACGTGACGGGGCTGCTCGATCGGATGGAGAAGGCGGGTTGGGTGAAGCGCGCCGACGATCCGGCGGACCGCCGGGTCTATCGCGTGTCGTTGACCCCGGCGGGGCGGAAGCTTCGCGCGAAAGTGCATCCGCATTATCTCGCGGGAGTCGAGCAGGTGACGGCCGGCATTTCCGGGAGCCAGATCAAGGCGGGACTGGGGCTTTTGCGGACGCTCGAAGTTCGCGTCTCGGCTCGCGGGAACACGCGGCGGAAAAACCCATGAGGCCCTTCGAAGAAGCATTGGAGTCGGCGAGCGCCGACTGGGTGAACGACGGCGTGATTTCGGATGCGCAACGGTTGGCGATCCTTGCGCGGCATCCGTTATCGGAAGGCAGCGCGGGCGGATCGCGGTTCGTGGCAATCCTGGCGACGATCGGCGGGCTGCTGCTGGCGGTGGGAATCAGCCTGCTGGTGAAAGCCAACTGGGAAGCGCTGGGCGATTGGGTGAAGATCGGCGGGCTGGTGGCGCTGATGGCGGCGGCGTACGGCGCTGGCTGGCATTTGAAAACGCCCAAGGGCGGGTATCCGACGGTTGGCGACGCGTTTTTGATGGTCGGCGCGTTGCTGTTTCTCGCGGGCATCGCGCTGGTGAGCCAGATTTTCCATCTCAACGCGCGGCCTGCGACCGGCGTGATGATCTGGTGGATGGGCGTCGTATTCCTGCCCTGGCTCATGCGGGCGAAGGGCGCGCAGTTTGTGAGCATGACCGCGTTCTTGGTGTGGATCGGGCTGGAGATGGGCACGGTGGATTCCTGGATCGCGGTGGATTCGCGCGACGGGACGACGATTTTGGCGGTCTATTTTTTCCTGGGACTCGCGATCTGGTTTTCGGGCGTGGCCTTGCGCGGAACGCGCTGGGCGATTTTTGCGGGCCTTCATGAGATGTGGGGATTCACAGTTCTGGGCGGAGCGCTCTATTGGCTGGGATTTTTGCGGCATTTTTCCCATTGGACGACTGGTGGCTCGATGACGGGCGCATCCACGGCGTTGATACTCGGCGGCGCGCTCGCCGCAGTCACGGGAATCTGGGTGTGGCGGGCCTCGCGGAGGGAGAGACTGTTGCTGGGGCCGTGGCTGGGGATCGCGATCGTGGCGATCGGCGGGATCGTGTTCATGCCGGAGAACGGGGCGGGCTGGCTATGGAGCGCGGCGGCGTGGGGCAGCCTGTTCGTGGTGTCGGTCGCGTTGGTGCGAGCGGGCATCGAAACGGGACGAGAAGGGTGGGTGAATCTCGGCGTGGCGTTCATCGCGTTGAACATCGTGACGCGCTACTTCGATCTCTTCGGGACGATGTTGGAAGGCGGGTTTTTCTTCATCGTGACCGGAGTGCTGGTGATCGCGCTCGGAATTTTTTTGGAACGAAAACGGCGCGCGTTGCTGGTGCGGTTGCGGAAGGGGGCGGCGTCATGAAGAAAGCGTCATTTGGATTCTGGCTGATCGTGGTGGCGCAGGTGGCGTTCCTGCTTTCGTGGGCAGCCTGGCATGAGCATGTTCGCGCGCATGGGCCGGAGATTTTGTTGAAAGCACATCCGGTCGATCCGCGGGATTTGCTGCGCGGAGATTATATGACTCTCGGTTACGCGATCGCGGACGTGGAGACTCCGGCAGGTCTTGCCGAGGGGAAGGCTTGCTGGGTCGTGCTGGCGCCGGACGGGAAGTACTTTTCCGCCGTGCGCGCGAGCGTTTCGGAGCCTGAGCCCGGGCCGGGACAACTTGCGGTGCGCGGAACGGTCGGACGCCGGGGCGTGCTGTATGGAATCGAGAACTACTATGTGCCGGAGGGAAAAGGCTCGCCCAAGTTTGAGACGATCGAAGTCGAGGTGGCGGTGAGTCCGGCGAAACAGCTGTACATCAGACGCGTGTTGCTGGACGGGAAAGCGTATCCATGAAGACGATCTTTCAACGCCGCAGGACGATGGCGGCGATGGGTTTCCTGACGTGCGCGTCGGGCGGCGCGCGGGCGGATAAATGCTTTGAATTGCCGCAGTGTCTTTCCGAGTAACTTTTCACACCCCATGGAATCCCCGGTTTTCAGGCGATATTCGTATCTGCCGCGTGTCGTCGAGTTGATCGCCGTCTTCGTCGCGCGCCTTCTCTATCGTGTGCAAGTGCGCGGTGAAGAACGCGTGCCGGCGACCGGCGGCGTGTTGATTCTGGCCAATCATCTTTCGTACGCCGATCCGGTGGTGCTCCAGCTCGCCTGTCCGCGTCGTCTGCATTTCGTGGGATTGGCGGAGCTGAAGGAGAGCCGGTTCATGCGGATGGTTTTCAGGCTGAGCGGCACGATTCCGATTTCGCCAAAGAGCTCGGTCGAGAGCATGCGGCGGATCATCAAGTTACTCGCGGCGGGAGAGGCGGTGTGCCTTTTCCCGGAGGGAGAAATTTCGCGCACCGGGCAATTGATGGAAATCCAGCGCGGGTTTGAACTGATGGCGCGAAAGGCCGGCGTGCCGGTCGTGCCGGTGTCTCACGATGGCTTGTGGGGCTCGGTGTTTTCATTCTCGGGGAACCGATATCTTTTCAAATCGCCGCGGTTGATGCCGACGCCGGTGTGCGTGTGTTTTGGCGAACCGATCGCGCCGGCCGAAGCGGACGCGGCACGGTTGCGGCGCGATCTTCTGGATCTTGGATACGAAGCGTTCATGCAACGGCCGGCGCTGGCGCGTCATCTTGGGCGAGAGGTGGTGCGATCGCTTGCGAAGCGTCCCGGCTCGGTGCAGGTGGTCGATCGCGCGGCAGGCCGGCGGGAGCTGTCGGCGGCGAAGTTGCTCGGCGCGTCCGCGGCGCTGGCGCGGCGACTTCGGAAAACGGTTGCGGGAAAACGCGTGGGCATCGTGCTGCCGCCGGGCGCGGGCGCATTCATCGCGAACATCGCGGTGGTTTGCGCGGGCAAGGTGCCGGTGAATTTGAACTTCACGGCGGGCAAGGCCGCGATCGAGGCGAGCCTTCGCAACGGCGAGATCGACGTGGTGCTCACGGCCGACGTCGTGAAAGCAAAACTACCCGCGTTTCCCTGGCCTGAGCGATCGCTCGATCTTCAGAAAGAAATGCAGGCGGCGGGAAAGTTCTCGGTCGTGATGTGGATGCTGGCCGCGTGGGTTGTACCCAATCAGTGGATGCCGGCTTTGATCGGTGTGCCGCGTGCGGGCGACAACGAGGAAGCGGGAATGCTTTTCACGAGCGGCAGTTCAGGCGAACCGAAAGGCGTGGTGCTGACGCATCGGAATATTTTGGCGAACTGCTGGCAGATCTCGTCGCTTTCGATTTTGCCCTGCGACGCGACGCTGCTCGGTTGCCTGCCGGTGTTTCACAGCTTCGGTTTCACGGTGACGCTCTGGTATCCGTTGTTGCGCGGCTGCCGGCTGGTTGCGGTGCCGAGTCCGCTGGATACGCGCAAAATCGTCGACGCGATACGCGACGAGGAAGTCACGGTGATGATCGGCGCGCCGACATTCCTGCGCCCGATTTTGAAGCGCGCGGAGTCGTGGGAATTGCGTTCGCTGGAACTCGTGGTTTCGGGGGCCGAGAAGATGCCCGCGGATCTTTACGAGGCGTTTTTCGCGAAGTTTCATATCGAGATCATGCAGGGTTATGGCCTCACGGAAACGACACCGGTTTCCAACGTGAACCAGCACAATCCGCCGGTGATCACGGACACGGGGTCCCCGCAGGCGGGGAAACGGCTGGGGTCGGTCGGACGTATGTTGCCAGGGCTCACCGCGCGCATCGTCGATCCGGATACATTCGAGGAAAAACCCGCGACGGAAACCGGGATGGTTTTGTTTCGCGGGCCGAATATTTTCGGCGGCTATCTCAAGGATCCGGAGAAAACGCGGGCGGCGTTTCACAGCGGGTGGTTCGTCACCGGCGATCTTGGACGTTTCGATGCGGAGGGGTTTCTTTTTATCGAAGGCCGGCTGTCGCGATTCTCCAACATTGGCGGCGAGATGGTGCCGCATGGAACGGTTGAGCAAAAGATCGCGGCGGCGTTTGGCTGGGAGCAGGCGGATACGCCGCAAGCGATCGTCGTCGGTGTGCCGGACGCGGCGAAGGGG